>OCZU010003249.1_pt1 | contig 10293 bp, 7 predicted proteins | sample 1539001 | NCBI WGS metagenome assembly OCZU01 (sample SAMEA3539306, study PRJEB22396) | soil metagenome | biome: tundra; feature: field; material: soil | place: USA | collected 2010-05 | depth 0.15 m | reverse complement strand
GCACATCACCAGTCTGGTTCTCGGAGAGGACCCGGGCCTTCCTCGGGCCGACATGGGCGGCTGGAAAAAATACTCCGTCGCGGGTTTGGTTGTGGTGATTGTCGTGATGGGCTTCTGGATACCGGGTCCATTGTTTAGGCTGATTCAGGGTGCAGTGGGCATCGTGGTGGGCGGATGATGACGCAATCAACCTCAGAAATGTTCGAAGCTCTTCGGCAGAAGCTTGGCCCGCAGGTTCAGTCGGTGCGGGCGGATCGCGAGGATGAAGTCTACGTTCTTCTCCGCGACGCCGACATTCGGCCCATCACAGAACACCTGCGCGGCGAATTCGGAGCCCGCCTGGTTACGGTGTTTGCTGAGGACCGCCGCTCGGCGGAGGGAGTTTTCTTCAACTACTATGTCTTCGAACAAAAGGGTAGCGCTCAGTACCTGATCGTGCAGGCGCCGGTGCGGTCCGACACTCTTGAGTTTCCCTCGCTCTCCGCCGAACTACCCGCGGTGAACTGGCAAGAGCGCGAAATCCAGGATTGGTTTGGCCTGAAGGCCGTTGGACACCCGAATCCCCGCCGGGTCGCCTTGCATGACAATTGGCCCGACGTTTACCCCTTGCGCAAGGACTTTCCTCTCGAAACCGTGTTACCGCCCTTCGAGGGAGAACGCCACATCTACCGGCCGGCTTTCGGTGAAGGCGTCTTGCAAGTGCCCGTAGGGCCGGTCCATGCGGGAATCATCGAGCCGGGTCACTTCAATTTCGCGGTGGCGGGTGAACCCATACTCTACCTGCAGCTTCGAATGTTCTACACCCATAAGGGCACGGAAAAGCTCTTCGAGAAGATACCCATACACAAAGCCGTTTTCCTGGCGGAGAGCATTTCGGGAGATTCGAGTTTTTCCCACGGTACGGCTTTCTGTCAGGCCATCGAGCGTGCGGCCGGTATTGAAGTGCCGCTGCGCGGTCTGGCGATGCGGACCATCCTGCTGGAGTTGGAGCGTATCTGCAATCATGTCGCCGACATCGGGGCCATTGCGACCGATGTTGGCTTCGTCATAGCGAATGCCCATGCCAGCCGCCTCAAGGAGACGTTGGTCACTCTGAACGAGCAGATGACTGGCAGTCGCCTGTTGCGCGGCATGGTCTGCATCGGTGGAGTGCGCCGGGGCTGGGACCAGGCGCAATTGGATACGCTCCGCAACACGCTGGACTTCTTCGCGCGCGAATTCCGGGACCTGATCAGTCTGATTGATTCTTCCGAATCCACCCGCGACCGTCTAGAGCAGACAGGAATTCTGCGGCCCGACAAGGCACGGGACTTGGGCATCGTGGGCGTGGGAGGACGCGCCTCCGGGGTCGATCTCGACGTGCGGCGCGATCACCCTTATGCCGCATATCCTCGCTACTCATTCCGTGTCCCGGTTTACCAGGCCGGAGACGTTTGGCACCGGATGCAGGTTCGCATCGATGAGGTAAACGAATCCATTGGCATCGTGGGGAACGCTATGGCGGATGGTCTTCAGCGGGAGTTCCGTGTGCCAGTGCCCTCCATCCCGTCAGACCGCTGCGCTTTGAGCGCTGTCGAGGGTTGGCGCGGGGAAATCATCCATTGGATTCGCACCGGGCCTGATAATCATCTGCAACGCTGCAAGATCAAAGACCCCTCGCTCAACAACTGGCCAGCGCTGGTGGAAGCGGTCCAGGGAAACATCATTGCGGATTTTCCGGTGATCAACAAGAGCTTCAACCTCTCCTACTCGGGGACGGACCGGTAAACGATGTTCAAAATTCTTCAAAAGACGGTCAGCACGGGAACAGTCACCGCAAACTATCCGGCCGAGCCCGCTAAGATCTCCGATCGCTTTCGCGGACGTCCGAGCTTCGATTTCGACAAATGGAAGGACGCTCGACCCGCGGCCGAAGTATGTCCGACCGGCGCGATTTCCCTCTCCGACAAAGGTGATTCCCGGAAAGTCACCGTCGATTACGGTCTCTGTGTCTTCTGCGGCCTTTGCGCGGAGGCGTCGTCCGAGCAGGCGGTGCGCATCACCCAGGAATTTGAACTAGCGACGACGGACCGCCGTAACCTGGTTCTTACCGCGGAATACACACTGAATGCCGACCGCACCCATCGCGGGTTGCGTAAAGTTGACCGTAAGTCGGTGAATGTCGAAACGGACGTCGAGAGCCTTGGGAAGAAAGCGCGAGAGACCATCCAGAAAATCCTGGGACGATCTCTCGCCATCCGTGAGGTGGATGCGGGGTCATGCAACGGATGCGAACTGGAGATTGTCGCTCTGAGCAATCCGATCCACGACATCGAACGCTTCGGAATCCAATTCGTTGCTTCTCCTCGTCATGCCGACATGCTCCTGGTCACCGGTCCGGTCACGCGGAACATGGAACTTGCGCTGTTGAAGACGCATGGGGCGATGGCGGAACCCAAAGTAGTCGTGGCGGTAGGAGCTTGCGGCATCAGTGGCGGCATCTTCGGCGAGAACTACGCGTCTTTGGGGAGCGTCGACAAGGTACTTCCTGTAGATGTTTATATTCCGGGCTGTCCACCTCGGCCGCAAGCTCTTCTGCATGGAATCCTCCTTGCGGTCGGACGTTTGGCTGAACGAGTGCACGCCAACCGCGCGGGTTGACACGCAATATCGGACCTTTGGCCTGGTTAAGGAGTTCACAGAGTCTCGAGGTGAGCGAAGCGGTGGAATCTTAGGTGGTCAGGACACCGCAAACTGAGCGGTTCGATATATGACTTGGCCGCCCAAGTTCGCAGTCTGTCTTAGCTACTATGACCGTTTCCGTTTCCGCTCAGACGCGTTCGCGGGGCTGTATCTCGCTTTGCAGATCAAGGGCGTGTCGGGTATCGTTCGCCAGCGTCGTCCGACAGTGCTGTGTCCTGGATGGGAGTGATTTCACGAGGAGGCAATTGCAATGTCAATGTGCACCGATCAGCGTGGTCTCACATCGTTGGCGTAGTGTATCCCAGAAACATCTCTGAGAGTGGCGGCTGCCGCTTCGGGTGTGATGTCCCGCTGCGGGCTGGCCAGCAGCTCATATCCAACCATGAACTTGCGGATCGTGGCTGAGCGCAACAGCGGCGGATAAAAATGCGCGTGAAGATGCCATTCCGGGTGCGCTTGGCCATCGGTCGGCGAGGGATGGAATCCCATCGAATAGGGAAACGAGACCTCGAAGAGATTGTCGTAGCGCGTGGTGAGCTGTTTGAAGATGTCAGCCAAGCCGGTGCGCATGGCAGGGTCAAGAGATCCAATGTCGCCGGTGTGCCGCTTAGAGAGCATTAGCACTTCAAAAGGCCAAACCGCCCAGAACGGCACAAGGGCTGCGAAATAAAGGTTCTCGACGAGCATGCGCGTCCCGGCCTGTATTTCCAGTTTCAGGTAGTCACAGAGCAGGCACGTGCGGTACTTCTCCATGTGTGCCTTCTGCGATTCCTGCTCTTTGCGGGGTTCGTTGGGAATGTTCTGGTTGGCCCAGATTTGGCCATGCGGATGGGGATTGCTGCATCCCATGATCTCGCCGCGATTCTCAAAGATCTGCACGTAGTTGACGTAGGGCAAAGAGCCAATCTCAGCATATTGTTCCGCCCACACGTCCACCACGCTGCTGATTTCCGGGACCGTCATACGTGCCAGGGTCAGATCGTGGCGGGGTGAAAAACACACCACCTTGCAGGTCCCGGCCTCCGATTCCGAAAGCAGCAAACCGCGCCCAGACTCATCTTGTCGCGCGGGTTGAACGTCGGACTTTAGTGCTGCGAAGTCGTTGATGAAGACAAAAGTGGTTTGGTAGTTGGGATTGCGCGCTCCGCCCGCCCGTTCGTTACCGGGGCACAGATAGCAGCCGGGATCGTACGTCGGCGCCGTCGGAGCGGCAGTCGATTCCACATGCCCGCGCCAGGGCCGCTGCATGCGATGCGGCGATACCAGGACCCATTCGCGAGTCAGCGGGTTGAACCGGCGATGGGGCTCTTCATCGAAATTCCCCGGTTTCATTTAGCCATCCCCCTTATATCCGCGTGGGTGCTGTTGCCGCCATGACCATGCACTGCCGATGGCGGTCGATTTCCGACGTCATGATGGCAACGCCATCCACCTTGCGCTCAATCATCCGGCGCACATACCCGCTCATACGCTCGGAGTCGTAATCCGTAATGGCGACGATCGATGGCACGCTGCACCTTCTCCGCAGTAAGCGGCCGCACCAGTTCGCTTTGATTGATAGTACGCGAAACAGTTGCGGTCGGTGCCGCGCGCGGGCAGCGACTTCCTTAATGTTCATGCTGCCCAGATTACCCAGCGCAAACATTTCTGAATGTGACATAGATGACTCGGTTCTTGCCGTTTGCAATTCCGAGCGGACAGGAAAGCCCCTTGCAATCCCGTCCCAGTTATCCGCAATGTAGTAACGTCTCGCTTATACGGCCTCCTGGGACGCAGCAGCGATCTCGAAGTCAACCTGCCGCTTGCCCAGAACGGGGTGCGACGCTGTCAGCCGCACTCTTCCCGCTTGCTGTTTCGCTCGCAGCCACACGGCGCCAGACCCACCCACCAGGGAGAAAGGATTATCGCCGATAATTTCGGCGGGGCCCTCAACGTCCAACTGGATGGCGCCAGTGGCCAAAGAACGTATGGCGCCGAATTCGTCGGTGACGCGCAGCACCACGCGGGTTGTATCGGCGCCATCGGCGATGAGTCTGGTGTCATCCGGCAAAACCGAGAACTGCTGGTCAATCCCTTTGCCAGAGTAGCGCTTCGCGATCACCTGCTTGCCCTGAATGTAGCCCTCGATCCGCAGATCTCCCCAAGGATTGCGGAAAGGCTGCAAGTGGAGGACGAAAGGTGGATGACGAAGGCTGCCAAACTCCCCGCGGTCGGGATCGACCTCTGCGATCACTTTGTCATCGACGTAAAACTTGAGATGGTCGCAGTTGGAGCAAACCACGGCCTTGGTGAATGCGATCGATTCATCCCCCCGCGCCCAGCGAAACGCGGGCTCCAACACGATCTCTTCCTCCGGGTCGCACTGCGATTTGTAGAAGCCTGCGGCGGGCTTGGGCTCGCGAAAAATGTCGGCCACGCCGTGGTAACAAATCCGGTCGCCGGAGCCGAAGTCGAAATGGGTGTTGTAGTCGAAGGCGCACCAGCCGATGCCACCGGCATACTGCGGATTGGAAGCCAGTTGATTATGGACACGGGCATGCCGCAGAGTGTGTTCGGTAAGCCGTTCCGTATTATCGAAGGTCTTGGTTGGATAGGTGTGCCCAATGAACTCCGTGTTCAAGTACAGGGGATGGTTCGGGGGCTTGAGCGGGAAGCCAAAGTCGTTGATCGTAAACACATCTTCGAGAAGCTCTGACTGGAAGAAGTTGCGGATGCCTCCAGTCGGCCGCGTCGGGTCGAGTTGATGGGCCAGCGCGTTGGAGCGAGTGTAGAAATCGTGATCGTCTGGGGATTCGTTGATGCGGACTCCCCAGAGAATGATGGAAGGGTGATTCCAGTCGCGGCGAATCATGCGGCGAACGTTGTCCACGGAAACATCCTTCCAAGCTGCGTCGCCGATGTGCTGCCAGCCCGGAATTTCCTCCAAGACGAGCAGGCCGAGTTCGTCGCATGCATCCAGAAAATGCCGGGACTGAGGATAGTGCGAGGTGCGCACGATGTTGCACTTGAAGTTAGTGCGAAGGACTTGCGCGTCACGCCGCTGCACGCGTCCCGGCATGGCTTGACCTACAAAGGGGAACGTCTGATGACGGTCGAGACCGCGCAACTTGACCACTTTGCCGTTCAGTTCGAAGCCATGTTCGGTAAACCGGGCCTCACGGAAACCGATGGTGCGAGAATCATCATCGACCAGGCGCGATCCATTCAGCAGGCGAACCTGGATAGAATAGAGCTTCGGCCGCGCCAGATCCCAGAGCACCACAGACCCCATATTCTCCAGCCGCACGGTGTGCGGCACTGGATCACTCGCGGCAGCGGCCGGTGAGACCCGCTTCGTATCTGTCGCAAGCACGCGGTCCCCGTCGCGCAGCGTGATTTCAAGCGAGAGCGTCTCACGTAACGGCTCCAGATGTTGTAAGAAACAATCCACCTCAACGCTTGGATTCGGAGTGAGCACATCTCTCGGCCTGGCGAAGATGTTTTCGAGGAAAGTGGTGGGCACGATGCGCAGCGCAACTTCGCGGTAGATGCCCCCGAAGGTGAGGTAGTCAATCTGCTGCCCAAAAGGCGGGATGTCCGCTCGTTCGGTTGAGTCAACCTCCAGCGCGAGCACGTTGTCGGACTCGAAGTCGAGATGCGGCGTTAGCTCAAAAGAAAAAGGTGTATATCCGCCCTTGTACTCGCCCAGGCGAACTCCATTGAGCCAAACGGTCGAGGCAGTCATCACGCCTTCGAAATCGACGAAGACACGCCGGTGGCGCGCTCCCGCGGGAACCTTGAAGTGACGGCGATAGACCGACACAAATTCATAGTCCTTATCGTCAAAGCTGTGCCACGGCAGACGAGTGTTGGAGTGAGGAACCACCACGCGGTCAAATCCTGAGTCGTCGAAGTCCTTCATGCGGGCTTCGGGTTTTGCGGAGCGACTGAACCGCCAGTTGCGGTTCATCGGCAGGACAACCCGCCCGCTCCCCTCCGGCAGCGGAAGCGAACTGGAAGGCTCTGCGAACGCACTCGCCGTTAGCATCCCGGCGACCAGGGTACTAGTTTTCCTGATGAATTCCCGTCTTTGCATGGTCGTACGTCAGCCTCAATAGTTCACAATTCCCGTTCGTGCAAGTCTCGCGAAAGCCAACCGCAAACCTCACTCGATGTTACGCTGTCCGATATCTACGCTGACATCGTATTCCGCGCTAGTGTACTGTCCCACAAATTAGGGGCATAACTGACTGGTTCCATCTGGCGAATCGAGCGGTGCACGTCAGGGGCTAAACGCCCTCTTCATTAAGGGCCCGTGCTCACGGCGCGTCTAAAGCCGCGCCCTTTCAAAGCCTCGAACTCTTGCCGCGAAATTCCGGGACCGTGGGTGAAAGATGGACGCATGGAAAATGTTACGGGACCCGCCGTAATCATCAGCAATGAGAACAGCGCCCGCACCGAGATCAACATGGAAAACGTGGTCTGCCGCAACGTTCCTGTTTTCGCGGCTTACCGCGAGAGCGGAAAGCACGTCGCAGGTCCGGCAGAAATGTACGAGGTGAAGACTTTTTCGCATGGGCTGCAGTATCAGGACATTGGGGCCGTCCCCGCGATTCATGAACTCTATGAGACAGCAGCATTGAGTGCATTGCCAAGATCAGTCAAGTCCGACATCCTGGATGTGCCGCCGATTGACACGTGGGTAAATATCCGATCCCTTGGTGCCAAGGGTGACGGCACGACCGACGATACGGACGTGTTTAGAAACGCCATCGCTCAACACCACGCGATTTACTTGCCCTCCGGCCAATATCGGGTGACGGACACCATCACGCTACGGCCAGATACGGTTCTCATCGGCCTGCATCCGAGCGTCACACGGATATTGCTTGCCGATTCTACTCTGGCTTTTCAAGGCGTTGGCAGTCCGAAGCCTTTGCTTGAAACTCCAAAAGACGGGACGAATATCGTGACCGGCATCGGCCTCTACACCAACGGCATCAATCCGCGAGCAGCGGCGGCGAAGTGGATGGCCGGCAGGGATTCGATGATGAGCGATGTTCGCTTTCTGGGAGGTCACGGCACGATTGATCCGAACGCCACCGCGGAAGAGGCCCGCAAAGTATGGAAAGAGATTTATAACGACACCCATAGCGCCGATTCCAATCCGAAGCGCCGCTGGGACGGACAGTATCCCAGCCTATGGATCACCGGCGGCGGGACTTTCGTTGACATCTGGACGCCCAGCACGTTTGCGCAAGCAGGCCTGTACATCTCGAACACTTCCACTGGAGGGCGAATTTACGAACTCTCGAGCGAGCATCACGTTCGCAACGAGGTTGTTCTTGACCATGCGTCCAACTGGCAAATCTACGCGCTTCAGACGGAAGAAGAGCGGGGCGAGGGTGGGTTCGCATTGCCGCTCGACATCCGGGATTCGAGCAACGTCACTTTCGCCAACCTGCACATGTGTCGCGTCGTGAGCGCCTATCAGCCCTTCCCCTATGCGGTCGCGGTTACAAACTCCAGGAACATACGGTTTCGCAACGTTCACTGCTACAGTGACAGCAAAGTGTCGTTCGACAATGCGGTTTACGATCAAACCAACAACATCGAGATCAGGCAGCGAGAATTTTCCTGGCTGACGATTTCCGGGGCTGCGCCTGCGGTTCACGTGAGCCAACCCTCGCCTGTTCTCGCAGATGGCGCGAAGGTGGAGAAGGTCGCGGGTGGTTTCTTTAACATTTCCGGCGGAGCGGTGGACCGCTCCGGCAACGTCTATTTTGTTGACCCTAGATTTCAAACCATCTACCGGTGGTCCGCCGCGAGTCAACAACTGTCGAAGGTTCGTGACAATCCGCTCGATCCGGTGCAACTGTTCTTTGATTGGTCGGGTGATTTGATTGTGGTCTCGTATGCGGGAAACGGAACTGTCGACACCTTCAAGCCCGGCACGCAGGAGGATGGTGACGACATTACGCTGCTGCCAGCTGTACCGGCCGCGCCGCGTCCGGGAATGACTCCAGTTCTGCCCGTCGACTACTGGAGGAACGAAAACGATTTTCTCGAAACGATTCCCGTTAAGCAGCCCTATCAATTCGTCTCTCCGGACGGGACGACTTTCCTTCCTTCGGGAGAGGACTTCGTGAGCGGAGAACTCTACTACGGTTCGAAGTTGAACAATACGCTGCGAGCTTTTGGTCTTGCCCCGGCAGTTGCCGGCCAGCCCTACTACGTTTCCGATGAAAACGGAGAGAAGACCTACGTTGCCAGTATCGGCAGCGACGGCACAATCTCGAACTTAAAGCTATTCGGGGAGCGGGGCGGAGAAGGCCTGACGGTGGATGAAAAGGGCAACGTCTATATCGCCGCAGGACAAATTTTCGTGTACAACCCAGCGGGCGAGCTGATCGATACCATCGACATTCCAGAGCGGCCCTCGCAATTGCTGTTTGGGGGTAGCGACGGAAGTACCTTATTCGTTTTGGCGCGTAGCTCCTTGTATGCCGTCCAAACCCGCCATAGAGGACGCTGCAAGGATTGACAATTCTCTGGAGGATACCGACATGACATGCCAAACCTCGCGACGAAGGTTTCTTGGTCTTTCAGCCCTGGGACTGGCTGCGGCGGTTGCCCCCGGCGAGTTGGTCCGCCCCGCGGCTGCAGTGAGCGAGCCCAAAAACGGGACCTCGAATGTCAGCCCGGGGATTTCCATTTGGGTTACATCCGGCGACGAACGTTTTGCCACCGCTCCCCGCGCTAGGTGGCGTCCGGCATCGGGGACGCCCGGGACCGATCAGCTCCAGCTGAACCCCGGCATGAAGTTCCAGGAAATCCTGGGCTTTGGGGGCGCCTTCACCGATGCTGCCTGCTACACCTTCAATCAACTCTCGCCTGCAGCACGGGAGCATCTGTTCCATGAGCTATTCCATCCCTCGGAAATGGGACTGAGCACGGGCCGCCTCTGCGTTGGATCGAGCGACTACTCGACGAAGCTTTACAGTTACGATGATGGCGAAGCCGATCCGGACCTCACACGATTTTCGATTGAGCATGACCGCGAATACATTCTTCCGGTGCTGCGCCAGGCACGGCAGGCAAATCCTGACCTGTTTCTTTTTTCGACCCCTTGGAGCCCTCCCGGCTGGATGAAGTTCAACAATTCAATGCTGGGCGGCTCGATGCGCAAGCGCTACTTGCCGGTGTATGCGAAATACTATCTGAAGTTTTTGCAAGCGTATGCGGTTGAAGGGGTGCCGGTGCAAGCGCTTACTTCGCAGAACGAAGTGGATACCGATCAGGATGGCAGAATGCCGGCTTGCCTCTGGGGGCAAGAGTACGAGATTGAATTCGTGCGCGACCACTTGGGGCCGCTTTTGGAAAGCAGCGGACAATCGACAAAGATTTGGATCTTGGACCACAACTATAATTTGTGGGGACGGGTCGTGGACTCGCTGGAGGACGAGAAGCTGCGCAAGTACGTGAATGCGGTTGCCTGGCACGGCTACGGGGGCACACCCGACATGATGAGCAAGGTCCATGACTTGTATCCGGAAACGGAGATGCATTGGACGGAAGGCGGACCGGACTACACGGATCCTGGTTATCTGACGGATTGGTGCAAGTGGGCGG
>OCZU010003247.1_pt1 | contig 10295 bp, 9 predicted proteins | sample 1539001 | NCBI WGS metagenome assembly OCZU01 (sample SAMEA3539306, study PRJEB22396) | soil metagenome | biome: tundra; feature: field; material: soil | place: USA | collected 2010-05 | depth 0.15 m | reverse complement strand
CACGAGCAGCATGCTGACGATGATGAACAGTATGGCCACCCACATGTTCAGCACGCCTACGCCGGTCAGACGGGGCAGATAGAGGTACAGCCCGACGATTGCCGGGACGAAAGACAGCGTGTAGAGCCAGGTGATCTTGATGAATGCGCGAAGCGTGCCGCCGATTTGGGGGGTGACGGTCAGCAGGTTGTTCATGCCGAACCAGCAAACGATCGACAATGGCACCAGCGATAGAAGCCAGGCGAATCCCGCATTCTGGATGAAGGTTGGCGTGCCGGCGGTGATTTTGCCGAAGATCCAGCCACTGTCTTTCACCAAGGTCATCGGCTCGCCACCGAAGGCGCCGAAGATTCCGAAAGTCATCACCAGTGGAATGACGATCTGCATGGTGGTCACGCCGAAATTGCCGAGGCCGGCATTGAGCCCGAGCGCCGTGCCCTGCAATCGCTTGGGGAAGAACGTGCTGATGTTCGACATCGAGCTCGCGAAATTGCCGCCACCCACGCCCGACCAAAGGGCCATGACCTGGAACGCCCACAGCGGCCAATCCTTGTGCTGGAGGACGATGCCCGTTCCAATCGCCGGCGCGAGCAGCATTGCCGTCGTGAGGAAAATCGTATTGCGTCCACCCGCCAGCCGGATTAGGAATGCTGCGGGAATACGCATCGTGGCACCGGCCAGCCCGGCGATGGCGGTCAGCGTGAACAGCTCTTCCTTGCTGAACGGAAACCCAAGGTTGAGCATCTGGACGGTGATGATTCCCCACATGCCCCAGACGGCGAAGCCGCATAGCAAGCTTGGCACCGAGATCCACAGATTGCGATAGGCGATCTTCTTGCCGGTGCTCTCCCAGAATTCGTTGTCCTCGGGGCGCCAGTCGATGATGTCGACACGACTGCCAACCTTGGATGCAGCCACGGCAGCGACGGAACTAGTAGCGTTCACAGATTTCCTTGGTTGACTTTGATCGGCTGGCCCGCAAAGCGAAACTGCTTCGCGCTATTCCCCATGAGTTCCGCGCCGCGCACTTCGGTCCAGTACATCCAGATCAGCGAGACCCAGACCACGCCGTACATCAGCATGAAGGCGGACGAGCGGATGCCGGTGAGGTCCATCAGCGCCCCGAACATGATCGGCAGCACGAACCCGCCCATACCGCCCGCCAGGCCCACGACACCGGAAATGACCCCGATATTGGCCGGATACTCGTCGGAGATGTACTTGAACACCGACGCTTTGCCGAACGCCCAGGCGATGCCAAGCACGAACATCAACATCGTGAACAGCCAGACGTTGAGGCCGATGTGAAAAGTCTTCGAGCCGCCAGTGGTCAGGATGGTCAGATCAGTCTGCGGATAGGAAAGCAGGAATAGGCAGACCCAGCTGACCCACAGTACCCACCATGTCACGCTGTGGGCACCGTACCTGTCGGAAACCCAGCCGCCAGCCGCGCGCAATACACCGCCGGGCAGGGAAAAGCATGCGGCCAGAAGAGCCGCAGCACGGATATCCAGCCCGAATTCACCCACGTAGTACTGCACCATCCACAGGCTCATCGCGACGTAACCGCCGAACACGATGGAGTAGAACTGGCAGAGCTTCCAGACCTTGGGGTCCTTCAACGCATCAAGCTGCTCCCGCCAGGTGATTTTCGAGTCCACCAGGTGAGCGGGATCGGAATAGCTGCAAAACCAGAAGAGGACCGCGGCCCCAAGCATGATCGCCGCATAGACCTGTGGCACCACCGCCCAGCCGAACGCCACCACCAATGCCGGTGCGACGAATTTGTTCACAGCCGCACCGGAATTGCCGGCGCCGAAGATGCCCATCGCGAAGCCCTGCCGGTTTCTCGGAAACCAGCGCGCGACGTAGGGCGTGCCCACCGAGAACGACCCTCCCGCGAGGCCGACGAAAAGTCCGAGCACGAGATACTGCCAGTATTCCGTCGCGTGTGAGATCAGATAGATCGGAACCACGCACAGCAGCATCAGGATGAAGAACACGATGCGCCCGCCGAACTTGTCGGTCCACATGCCAAGCGGTACGCGGATCAGCGAGCCGGTGAGCACAGGCATCGCGGTCAGCAGACCAAACTGCGTCGCGTTGAGATTGAGTGTTTTTTTGATCGGGATTCCAATCACCCCGAACATCATCCAGACCATGAAGCAGACCGTGAACGCAAGCGTGCTCGCAATCAGTACCGACAGCGCCTGACCGGTCTTGCTCATGACAACCACCCCTCCCGTTGGTGTGCGCCAAGTCTGGCAGGCGGCCACGTTGCATGGCATCCCTCCGCGGGAGTGTCACGGAAAAGCGAAAGAACGATGCGGCCACAGGCCGGCATCGTTCGGTAGAACTAGTGGGCCGTGACAGCCGAAGCGGTAGTGAGCGCAGCGCTCTGGCGCCGCGATCCGCGTCGAGCGCAAGGCGCCGAAGTGAAGCAAGGGTAGGTCCCCTTGCGAGCTTCGGCAACGCCGCGATCGGCGTGGAGCGCAAGCCAGACACTACCGATTCGGCTGTTGCGGTCCACTAGGAGCGGAAGAGGCGCGTGTACTGACACTCGTGACGCGCGCTTGCGAGCGCGAGGCCGGGTGCAAAGCTGGTCACATCGTCGTCGATGGTCGCGCGAGCGCCTGCGACCACGCCCGGAATGCGCCCGCCGAGGGACTTGAGCAGGCGCTGCCCCGCAACCTGACCGAGGGGAACGCATTTTATCGCCGCCGCGACCTGCGCCTCGAGCCAGGACCAGACGTATCCGATAAGCGCCGCGTCGCTGCCGACGCCATAGCCGCAGGCGGAAAGCGCAAAGGCCGCGGGCAGCGATACTGCGGACCATTGCGCGAGCTGTTCGGACATTTCTCCATCGAGCAGCTCGAGCGAGGTGGCAAGCTTGATCAGTGCCGCGCCCATTTGCTCGGTCTCGGCGCGAAGCTCGGCCGTTTCCCGCGACACGCAAAACCAGCTGTTCCACCGGTCGCATTCCAGCCAGTCGCGCCGCTCGCTTGCGATCAGCAGCCTCCACGCGACGGCGGCTTCGCCAGGCGCGACGACGAGGTCGAGCAGGTCGCCGATCCAGACCGCTGCCGTGACCGCATCGTGCACGGTCCCCGCCTCGACCGCCCATTCCATCCCCTGTGAATAACTGTAGGCGCCGATCGGCAGCGTCGGGCTGGCGAGTTGCAGGAGCCGAACCAGCGCGATTCCCGGATCGATGGCCGGTGTGTCTTTCGCGCGATCGTTCATGAGCGCTTTCGCGGACGCAGCGCAAAGTCGTGGATCACGCCGGAATGCTTCGCTTCACCGGAGTGCTGGTGATGACCCGCGGCGTACGCGCCGGGCTCGGGCTCGAAAGCGGAGTCCAGCGCAGACGCCTCGACGCCGAGGCCGGCGAGCATCTGCGCCAGCACATGATCGGCGGCAAAGCGAAGCCAACCGTCGCCGATCTGAATCGCCGTGTGACGGTTGCCAAGATGGTACGCCGCTCGCGCCAGCGACTCGGCGTTTTCCGCGCGCACCTCCATCAGTTTTTCCGCGGCGCTTTCCACGCGAACGACTCGTCCATCATCCGCCGCGAGACAATCCCCGCCGCGCAGGATCGTTCCACGCTCGAGAAAAAGACCGATTTCCTCTCCGCTTGCGAGCGTCGCGCGCAACCGGCTCTTGCACCGCTGCTCGAACGGCAGAGCCAGCACGTCGTCGACCTCCACCGCCGGGGCAGCAAGCTTGCGAACGATCATCATCGGGTCAAAATAGGAAGTAGCGCTGCGCCATCGGCAGCACTTTCGCCGGCTCGCAAGTCAGCAGCACCCCGTCCGCGCGCACTGCATAGGTCTCGGGATCGACGTCGATTGCGGGCAGCGTGTCGTTGAGCTTCATGTCGTGCTTGGTCAGCTTGCGCGTATTGGAAACGGCGACCAGCGGCTTGGCCAATCCCAGCCTCGCTACCGCTTCGTTGTTCAGCGCAGCCTGCGACACGAACGTCATCGACGTCTGCAGCGCCTTGCCGAACGCGCCGAACATGGGACGGTAGTGCACGGGTTGCGGTGTCGGAATCGAGGCATTGGGATCTCCCATCGCCGCCGCCGCGATCATCCCGCCCTTGACGATCAGCGATGGCTTGACGCCGAAGAACGCGGGCTTCCACAACACGAGGTCTGCGAGCTTGCCGGCTTCGATCGATCCGACGATGTGCCCGATGCCATTCGCGATCGCGGGGTTGATGGTGTACTTGGCGATGTAGCGCTTGACGCGGAAATTGTCGTTGCGCGAGTTCGTCTGCACGGCGTCACCGTCGACCGTCTTGTTCTGTTTTACCACGGCGGGCGTGAGCCAACCCCTCTGCGTCTTCATCTTGTGCGCGGTCTGCCAGGTCCGGATGATCACCTCGCCCACGCGCCCCATCGCCTGCGAGTCCGACGAGATCATCGAAAACGCGCCCAGGTCGTGAAGGATGTCCTCGGCTGCGATCGTCTCGCGGCGAATGCGCGATTCGGCGAAGGCGATGTCCTCCGCGATCGCCGGGTCCAGATGATGGCAGACCATCAGCATGTCGAGATGCTCGTCGATGGTGTTGACGGTGTAGGGCCGCGTTGGATTGGTCGACGAGGGAAGCACATTCGGCTCGCCGCACGCCTTGATGATGTCCGGCGCGTGGCCCCCGCCCGCGCCTTCGGTGTGATACGTGTGGATAGTGCGTCCGCCGATTGCGCTCAATGTCGTCTCGACGAAGCCCGATTCGTTGAGGGTGTCGGTGTGGATCGACACCTGAATATCCATTGCGTCGCCGACTTTCAGCGCCGCGTCGATCGCAGCGGGTGTCGTGCCCCAATCCTCGTGCAGCTTGAGACCGATCGCGCCGGCCTCGACCTGTTCGGCCAGGGGCGGCGTCAGGCTCGCGTTGCCCTTGCCGAGAAAGCCGAGATTCATCGGAAAAGCTTCGGCCGCCTCGAGCATGCGGTGTATATGCCACGGACCCGGCGTGCACGTCGTCGCGAAGGTTCCGGTCGCAGGTCCTGTCCCGCCACCGATCATGGTGGTGACGCCCGACATCAGCGCTTCGTCGATCTGTTGTGGGCAGATGAAGTGGATGTGCGTGTCGACGCCGCCGGCGGTCACGATCATGCCCTCCCCGGCGATGATTTCGGTCGAGGCGCCGATGACGATGTCCACACCCGGCTGAATGTCCGGATTGCCGGCCTTGCCGAGCGCTGCGATCCTGCCTTCCTTGATCGCGATGTCGCATTTGACGATGCCCCACCAGTCGATGACCAGCGCGTTGGTGATTACGGTGTCGGCGCAGTCTTTCGACATCCGCTGGCTCTGCCCCATGCCGTCGCGAATGACTTTGCCGCCGCCGAATTTGACCTCCTCGCCGTAGACGGTGAAATCTTTTTCGACTTCGACGATCAATTCGGTGTCGGCGAGACGCACCCGATCGCCGGTCGTGGGACCGAACATTTCCGCATACGCGCGACGATCGATTTTCATCGCTTCGCGCCGCCAGCAACGGGCGCAGCTCCCAGCGGGCCCATCACCGAGCCGCTGAAACCGTAGACGACGCGGTCTCCCGCCAATGCGACCAACTCGACTGCCCGCTCCTGCCCCGGCTCGAATCGCACCGCGGTGCCGGCCGCGATGTTGAGCCGAAAGCCTCGCGCTGCCGAACGATCGAATGCGAGCGCCGCGTTGGTTTCCGCGAAATGATAGTGCGAGCCAACCTGGATCGGACGATCGCCGGTGTTGGCTACGGTCAGCGTAATCGTGGATCGACCGGCATTCAGCTCGATCTTCCCATCCTCTACGAAGCATTCACCGGGAATCATGGGATGGGATGATGCACCGTGACCAGCTTCGTGCCGTCGGGAAACGTCGCCTCGATCTGGATCTCCGGGATTAGTTCCGCGACGCCATCCATCACCTGTGCGCGATTGAGCAAAGTCGCCCCGTGGCTCATCATCTCGGCAACGGATCGTCCATCTCGCGCGCCTTCGAGGATGGCCGCGCTGATGTACGCGATGGCCTCAGGATAGTTCAGACGCAGGCCGCGCGCGAGACGCCGCTCGGCAAGCAATGCCGCCGTGAAGAGCAACAGCTTGTCCTTTTCTCTCGGTGTGAGCTCCATCGCGTCGCAAGTCTCGTCAGGTGGTCCAGATGCGCGGTGGGACTGCCGCGCGAAACGCCAACGCGGGCCTAAGCTTTCGCCAAAGATCCACGAAATAATGCCGCGCCGCCACCGCGGATGCTCCCCTATATCGGCCGATCAACACGCCGGGCAATCGCGTCACCGCGCCCTCGCCCGTCATCGCCGTCACCCGCCGACAAGACTCGAGCATCGCGTCGGCAATGACCGGCGCCGCCGCAAGGAATGTGCCAAACACAGGATTGCCATACAAGCCGACCGGCGATGCCAGCATGCGCGCTCCGCCATGCAGCACTGTCCGCTCGACGAACACCGGATCTTCGTCGCGCGTGAGCGTGAGGCGTTGCCGCACAACGCCGCGATCGAAGCGCTCGCCCGCAGCGGTGCGCCCGAGGCAAATGACATCCCAGCCGATGAACCTCGCATCACGGCTAAGCTCGATCTCGAGGTCGAGCTCGATTTTCGCGGCGTCGAAGATGATGGTCTCCTGCGGAAGCCATTCGAGGATGGCGCCCTGCTCAGCACGCAAGCGGATGCGCTGCCGCGCGAACGGTCCCGCCGAGCGGTAGCACTTGGCCGCGCCGGGCGTCGTCAATTGCACATGCGTGCGCGGGCCGGCATCGACGCTCACGGCCAGAGTGTCGCCTCCGACAATGCCACCCGGCGGATGGATGATGACGTTCTGGCAGACCGCCTCGCCTTCCGGGTAGAGAGACTTCTGGACGACCAGCGGTCCGTGGTGCGCACGCGAGGTTAGCACCGTGCGCTCGCCGTCGCGCCGATATCCGAGGTCGAGACGCGCGCGCCAGCCGTCCGCATGCGCGCCGGCAAGCAGCAAGCCGGTGTCGAGCGAGGGGTCGGCCGTGCGTCTCATCGCGCAAGTGTAGCGCAGGCGCGCGGCGATCATCCGCCGCACCGGAACGGCCCGGGGCTTGCCCGCAATCGGTGCGCAGCGGTCGCGAAATCGGGCACTGACCGCTAGCTCAGCCGAACGTATTCGTATTCTATGGGGAGGCTGTTGATGCCGCGCTCGGGCGGCGCGATCCAGCCTGCCATCCGCATCGGATCGACCACGCGCCGCATCAGGCCCGTCACGAATGCACGGTCGACGCCGGAGGGCAACCACTGGTCGCGCCCGCGCTCGAACGCGTCGGCGGTAATGATGTTGCCGGTCAGATCACACGAAGCAGCCGACCAGACGCCGATGGTGCGATTGAAGCGCGATGAGGGGAGCACCAGGCGAAAAGCAGTGCCGGCGCGCTCGAGCTGCCGGTTCCAGCGCTTCAGGCCGAGCTCACAATCGCGAATGTACGATGAGCGCAGCACTTCGTTCATCGCGTTGCGCATCGGAACTTCTTCGTTTTTCACGCCACCGTCCTGCGCCGGCGTCGTCAGAGCGAACAATGAATCGACGCAACGATGCTCCTCGTATTGCGACTCATCGGGTCGCCCTTTGAGTCCGGTCGCGAAGCTCGACGCCGCATTGGATGAGATTTCCGAGCCGAACAAATCGAGCGAGGACGAAAACCAGAAGTTGAGATAGCGCTGGAAGGTCGGCAAGTCGACGGCGCCGGCACTGCGAACCACCGAGGCATCGTCGGTCCGGAGCTCGGTCATCACTTCGAGCGTCCGCTTGATGACGCGCGACAATCCGGTCTCGCCGACGAACATGTGGTGCGCTTCTTCGGTCAGCATGAACTGCGTGGTGCGCGCCAGCGGATCGAATGCCGACTCGGCAAGGCTTTTCAACTGATACTTGCCGTCGCGGTCGGTGAAATAGGTAAACATGAAAAACGACAGCCAGTCGGTGATCGGCTCGTTGAACGTCCCGAGGATCCGCGGCTTGTCGGCGTCGCCCGAATGCCGCTCCAGAAGTGCTTCGGCCTCCTCGCGGCCGTCGCGCCCGAAGTAGGCGTGCAGCAGGTACACCATCGCCCACAGGTGGCGCCCTTCCTCGACATTGATCTGGAAGAGATTGCGCAGATCGTAGAGCGACGGGCAGGTATGTCCGAGAAGGCGCTGCTGCTCGACCGAAGCAGGCTCGGTGTCGCCCTGCGTGACAATCAGCCTGCGCAGCTGCGAGCGGTATTCGCCCGGCACCTGGTGCCATACCGGCAAGCCATAGTCGTCGCCGAAGCCGATGGTGCGGCCCGGCTTGGCATCGGCCAGAAAAATCCCCCACCGATAGTCCGGCATCCGCACCTGTCCGTACGTGGCCCACCCTGCGGCGTCGACTCCGACTGCCGTGCGCAGGTACACGTCCGCTGCCGCGAAATCCGACGGCCCCATGGTGTCCCACCACTGCACGAAACGCGGCTGCCAATGCTCGAGCGCGCGCTGCAGCGTGCGATCGCCGGCCAGCTCGACGTTGTTCGGAATCTTCTCGCTGTAATCGATCGCCATCGCTTTTCGTCAGTTAATCCTAAACGCGTTCCCAATCGAATTTGGCGCGGGAACCGCTTCCGAATACTTTCAGCGCGCCGGATTCGCCGACGGCGTTCGGGCGCTGGAAGACCCAGTTCTGCCAAGCGGCGAGCCTTCCGAAAATGCGCGTGCTCATATTTTCTGTACCGGCGAACCTGAGGTTTGCCTCCATCGCCGTCAGCGCGTCCGGAGAAAGGCTCGCTCGCTCCTCCAGGGCGAGACGGATCTCGTCGTCCCAATCGATATCATCCGGCGTCATGGTCACCAGACCGGCCTCGCGCGCAGCGCGCGCGGACAGCGGCTTGTCGATCGGGCTCGGCAGCAGCGTCTCGACGCCAAAGCGATTCGCGAGTCGCGTGCGGCCGTGCGCCATTGGATAGGCGCCGCCATTCATCGACGACAGCGCGATCGCCGGCCACGCACCCGCGGATGCAGGCCCTGTCGCATCGGAAAGCTCCATCATGTAACTGCGATCGGCAGCGAGCGTCAGCTCGAACAGAGTACCGACAAAGCAGGAACCGCGGTCGATCAGCGCGAAAACGCTACGCGACGAAACATCCAGCCGGGACAAGGTGCGCCGCCACAATCCAACCGTTTCGTGGACCAGCCAGTGCTCTCCGTGCGTTGCAAGGACCTCGTCGATGGCAAGCACGACACGCGGGTCGCCTTGGGTGCGCAGCACCCAGGTACCGAGCTCGCCTTCATTGGTCCTCAGCAACAACATGGCGTCGTCGAGCTCGCGCGCGGCCGCGAGCGGCCACCACCGGTCGCCGGCGGCGACGATCGCTTCTGGATGGTCGGGCCCCGCCATGGGCGGCGCGCGCAAAGTGAAGGTCGCATTGCGTGCGGCGCGATCGAAAACAACGTCGAGGTTTGGGTAATGAAGACCGCTCGCGTCGATTCTGCGTCGCAACGCGCTTAGCACTATGCCCTTTTCACTGACCTGAATCCGGATTTCGCTCGCCACCGCACTCGTCCGCCGCGCCAATATTTCCGAGAACTCCTTGGGCTTGGCGGCAACGTCGACCAGGCCCCATTCGATGGCGCGCTCGGCGCGAACACCTTCGATGGTCGTGCAGAACACGTCGGCAAGATCGCGGCGCACCTTGCGCTTATCGATGAGCCGCGTGAGACCACCGGTGCCCGGAAGCACGCCCAGCAACGCGACCTCCGGCAAGCTGACGGTGGATGAGCGGTCGTCGACCATCAGGATTTCGTCGCAGGCGAGCGCCAGCTCGTAGCCACCGCCCGCGGTGGTGCCATTGAGCGCCGCAATGGACTTCAAGCCGGAATATCGGCTCGCGTCCTCGATGCCGTTTCGCGTCTCGTTGGTAAATTTGCAGAAGTTGACCTTCCACGCATGCGACGACTGCCCGAGCATGTAGATATTAGCTCCCGAACAAAACATCCGTTCCTTGCCGCTGGTGAGAACGAGGCAGCGCACGCCCGGATGCTCGAAGCGCAGCCGCTGAAGCGCGTCGGCAAGCTCGATGTCGACGCCGAGATCGTAGGAGTTGAGCTTGAGCTTGTAGCCCGGCATAAGCCCGCCGTCTTCGTCGACGTCGAGCGTCAGGGTCGCGATCGCGCCTTCGACATTCAGCCGCCAATGGGCGTAGCGATCGGGATGCGTGTCGAAAGTCACCATTCGTTGTCTCGCTAAGGCTCCCTGCCGAATCCTCCCGGTCCGCTCGGCGGTTCCGGAAAATGCTTTCGGCATCGCCAGAGTGCGGCT
>OCZU010003246.1_pt1 | contig 10297 bp, 11 predicted proteins | sample 1539001 | NCBI WGS metagenome assembly OCZU01 (sample SAMEA3539306, study PRJEB22396) | soil metagenome | biome: tundra; feature: field; material: soil | place: USA | collected 2010-05 | depth 0.15 m | reverse complement strand
CGACCGCACCAACGCGCAGCCCGCGGAGACGGTTGAAGCCACCCACGATCTGCTCCTCGAACTCGCCAAGGAGGCATGGCAACTGGACGCGCCCGTGCTCTACACCAACGCGCGTGAGGGCACCGCGACCGCCGACCTCACGCGCGCCGGCGTCACCCTCGAGCCTCTGCTCGATGCGATCCTCGCGAACGTGCCGCCACCCCTGGCGGACCCGGAAGGCCCCTTGCAGATGCTCGTGAGCAACCTCGACCACGACAACTGGAGCGGGCGCCTCGCGCTGGGGCGGATTCAGCGGGGCAGCGTGCACCCCGGGCAGACGGTTGTCTGCTGCACTGCGTTGGGCGCGGGGAAGATCGAGCGCATCGCGACGGTGCTGACAGTCGAAGCGCTGCAGCGCTTATCCGTGGAGTCTGCGTCGGCGGGTGAGATCGTCTACCTCTCAGGAATCGCTGCAGTTGCCATCGGCGACACCATCGCCGACGCCGAGCACCCGGAGGCGTTGCCCCGCCTGGAGATCGGCGAGCCGACGCTGCGGATGCAGTTCTCGGTCAACCAGTCGCCCCTTGCCGGGCGCGAGGCCACGGTGAGCAGCACTTCGCGACAGCTGCGCGCGCGGCTGGAGCGCGAGCTGCTCACCAACGTGGCGCTTCGGGTCGAGAACGGCCCGACCGCCGACATCTTCGATGTGAGCGGACGCGGCGAGCTGCACCTTGCGATCCTCATCGAGACGATGCGCCGCGAGGGCTACGAGTTCGAGGTGTCGCGGCCCGCGGTCATCACCAAGGAGGTCGACGGCGAGCGCGTGGAACCCGTCGAGGATTGCGTCATCGACTGCTCGGCTGATGTCGTCGGCGCCATCACCGACGCGCTCGGCACGCGCGGCGCGAAGATGACGGCGATGCGCACCGACGCGGGCGGCGGAGTGCGCCTCACCTATCACGCGCCGACCCGCGCGCTCATCGGGTTGCGCAGCCAGATCCTGACGCTCACCCGCGGAACCGGCGTGATGGCAACGAGGCTCCTCGGCTGGGAGCGCACCTGGGCACTGCCGACGACCACGCGCTCCGGCGTGCTCACGGCGAGCCAGCCGGGAACCGCAGTCGCCTATGGTCTGGTCACGCTGCAGGAGCGCGGCCAGCCGCTCATCGCACCGGGGACGCCGGTGTACGAGGGCATGATCGTCGGCCTCAACCGCCGGCCCGGCGACATCCACCTCAACGTGACCAAGCAGAAGCAGAAGACCAACATCCGGTCATCCACCGAGGACATGACCATCCGCCTGGTCCCGCCGCGGAAGATGTCGCTGGAGGAGTGCCTCGACTTCATCATCGACGACGAGCTTGTCGAGGTCACCCCGGTGGGCATCAGGATGCGCAAGCGCGTGCTCAACGCGGACGAACGCAACAAGCTCCGCAAACGCGCGTTGGTCGGCGAAGCCACGTAGACGCGGCGCCCAGCGCCGCGATGGTCAGCGCTCGGCCGGCGACTGCGCCGCGGTCTGAGCGGCGGCCTTCTTGGCTGCTTTGGCGATTGTGGCGGCCTTAGGCTTCTTTCCCTGACGCTTGGGGGCTCCGCGGGACTTTTCTGATGCCACGGTCTCTTCTCCTCAATGGCGTTTGTCAGACGGTGTTGAGATTAGTACAAGTTTTGGCGCATCGGGTTCCGCCGGACGAGAACCGAGGGTCAGGGAAACAGCGAGGCGTATGCGTTGAGCGCCGGCTGGCCGCCGAGGTGCGCGTACAGCACCGTTGACGCGGGGTCGATCTCCCTGCTGGTGATCAAGTCGATCATGCCCGCGAGCGACTTGCCCTCGTAAACCGGGTCCGTGATCATCCCCTCCAGGCGCGCACCCAGCTTGATTGCGTCGACGGTCCGCGCATCGGCGATCCCGTAGGTCCCGGCGTGGTAGCGGGCATCGAGGACGATCTCGTCACCGCGCAGATCACGGCCGATCTCGATCAGCGCGGCCGTCTGTCGGGCGATTCGAGTGACCTGGTCGAGCGTTTCCTCGGGCTTCGCCGACGCGTCGATGCCGATGACCCTTCGGGGTCGCTCCTGTGCAGCAAAACCGGCGATCATCCCCGCCTGGGTGCTCCCGGTGACCGAGCACACGATGACGGTGTCGAAGAAGACGCCGAGCGCTCGCTCCTGCTGCTCGACCTCCTGTGCCCACTGGGCGAACCCGAGACCACCGAGCGGGTGATCGGACGCGCCGGCCGGAATCGGGTATGGCTTGCCGCCCGCAGCCGCAACGTCGTCGAGCGCCTGCTCCCAGCTCGCCTTGAACCCGATGCCGAACCCCTCCTTCACCATCCTGATGTCCGCGCCGAGGATGCGGCTGAGCAGGATGTTGCCAACCTTGTCATAGACTGGGTCAGGCCAGTCGACCCAGCTCTCCTGGACGAGCACGCATCCCATGCCCATCCGCGCCGCCACCGCGGCGACCTGTCGAGTGTGGTTGGACTGGACACCGCCGATCGAGACCAGCGTGTCGCAGCCCTGCGCCAGCGCATCGGCGACGAGGTACTCGAGCTTCCTGGTCTTGTTGCCTCCAAAGGCCAGGCCGCTATTGCAATCCTCACGCTTGGCCCACACCTCGGCGCCGCCCAGCGATTCGGTGAGCCGCTCGAGCTTATGCACGGGTGATGGGCCGAAGAGCAGCGGTTGGCGGGCGAATGCAGCGAGCTTCATGAGCCTCCTCGAGAGCCGATCGGCGGCGAGTCTATCGCTTGGCCGGCAGATTCAACGCCGGGCCCTGGCGGCTGTCTTTTGCTGCCACGATTCCCCGGGTGAGTTCGCCATCCGACGCCGGAGGCCCCGTCCTAGAGCGGGGCGATCGAGTGTGGCTACGCAAGCTGCGCTCCGAGGACGAGGACGCGTTTCTCGCGGTGGTCGCGGCAAGCCGTTCGCTGCACGACCCCTGGACGAGCCCGCCTGGCGACGCCGAAGGGTTTCGTGCCCAGGTGAGACGCGGCGCCGGCGGCGACTCTGTCTCACTCGCCGGTTGGCGGGGCGACGACAACACGCTGGTCGCGGTGGTCAACCTCAGCCAGATCGTTCGTGGGCTCTTCCAGAGCTGCTACTGCGGCTTCTACGCCAACGCCGCGACCGCCGGCCAGGGCCTCACTCGCGAGACTCTCCAACTCGCTCTGCATTACGCGTTCATGGTGGAAGGTCTTCATCGCGTGGAGGCGAATGTGCAGCCCGGCAACGCCCCCTCGCTCGCCCTCGTCCGCCGCGTGGGGTTCCGCCATGAGGGGTTCTCGCCGCGCTACCTGCGCATCGACGGAGCCTGGCGTGATCACGAGCGGTTCGCGATCACCGTTGAGGACTGGCTGCAGATGCAATCCACGCCCGTCAACACGCCTTGAGCGTTCACGCAACGGCGACTCGACCGCGTGCCCGGGCTGGAGTCCGCATCTGCGTCAACGAGACCCCGATGCCGTAGGTGAGGAAGTCACCGATCGGCTCAAGCTCAACCAGTGCGGCCGATTCGCGCCGGTCAGGCGGGAGGAGCGACCCCAGCCTCGTAAGCGCTGGGATGACCTCCGGATCGCAAGTCGGATGCACCACCGCGCTTGCGTGGAAGCTGATCGTCGCTGGCGGGATGGGCATGAGGAGCGTGAGCAGGCCGCCCTTACGCACCGGCACGGTCACCGACACCTGTCCGCTCGCCGCGATGTGCCTGGCCTTCCAGCTGTCCGGTGCGACCGCGGCAAAGAGGCGATGGTCGACCGACTTGAAGACGACACCACTCGACCTCGGTTCTCCCTGCGGCGTTGTGTAACCGAGCACCGCAAATGACGCCCGCTCGAGCTCGTGCCAGACCAGTTCTGGAGACAGGTTTCCGTTCACCCCTCCCACGTTGTTCTTCTCGACATCGCTGAGGACTGTCGCCATGACGGACCTCCTGATTCCGCGTCTTTCCTGCAGCAAGCGTCGCTCCAACTGATCCTGGCCCGGTAGGGCCACAAGTCACGGCGCAGGAGGTCTCACGTCCGGTGGTTGCCGCCGCCTCATGGGCAGGCGCTCCACCGGCAATGGGTACGAAGACGTGGACCCCTTGGCTCCGCTGGTCTTGACGGCTCCTGCGAGGCCCGCGTCGGCGAGCGCCTGGCGAACCAGATGTGCAACCTGAACGGCCATGGGGAAGGCGTCGGCGTCCGGAGGATCGAGGTCAGGCACCAGATGCGTCACGCGGTCAGGAGGGGCGACAGTGGTGAGGGCCGGATGGTATTCAACCGCGCGCTGATTGGCGAACCACACCAGGGTGCGGCGATCGTTGCAGAGCGCGTAGGTGACCTCGCGCTTCGAGGATTCCGCCCATGACGTGACCCGTTCGATCCACTCGGGAGCGTATCTGGGCAAGTTCTTCTGCATGAACGCCTCCTGCCCACGGTGCACGCGGATCACCGAGAGCGCACGGTCATGCAGCAGCGGTAGGAGGCGCTCGGTGCTGCCATCACCGACATCTTCCGCCCCGCGTGAAAACCAAACGCGCAACACGACCGAGTCTGCGATCGACCTGCCATCCCCTCTGCGTAGGGTCCTCCTTGTTCGCAATCGGCTTCGACTTTGGAGGCGCGTCATGCTCGGGTTCAAGACAATCACCACTGCGGCCGCTGTCGCGGGATCGCTGCTACTCGCAGCGTGCGGAGGCGGCGGCCAGACCGGAGGCACAACACCGACAGCAGTTGCAGGGTCGGGCGCGACGGCAACCCCGACAGCACCCGACGGCACCAGCTCGACGCCGACAGCATCCGACAGCACGAGCTCGACCCCGCCCTCCAGTGATCAGGCTGCTGCCGCGCCGGATGTGTGCACTGTCCTGACGGCGGCACAGGTTGCGGCGATACTCGGTGTGGCATCCGTCACGACCTCCGGGGGCCCCTCAACGATCGCGTCCATTAGTACGTGCGGCTACTCGCCACCGGCCGACGGCCCGCATCCGTATCCGGTCGAGGTCAGCTTGGACGTCAAAGACGGTTCCGCGTCGACCTTCGGGTCAATTCAGCAAACCCTGGCGCCCGCCACGGCCATCCCCGGCGTCGGTGATGCGGCATTCAGCTACGCGGCTGGTATCTATGTGCTGTCCGGCACCAATGTGATCCAGATCACTGGTCCGGCGGGAGCCATTCTCTCCGGCGACTTCTCGGCGGACATCGCGATCGCCAAAGACCTCATCGCGGCCCTGCCATGACACCGAACTCGAGCATCTCTCGCTGACGCTGACTTGACAGACATACACAAATCCGGGTAACTGGCCGTTCACGGTAGGTATCCAGATATGATGCAGCCGTGTTGCGGCTGGCCATTGGCACCATCTTGGCTTTGGCGGGAGCCTTCCTTGTGGTGCTGATCGGCGCGACGGTGGCGGCATCGAGCCTTCAGTTGGTGGGGGCCATCGGCCTCGCAACTTGCCTGCTACTCGCGGGTATTCTCATCGTCGTGGATCGACGAAAAGGGGAGCGCAGGCAAGCGGATCGACGCCAAGCGGCAGCCCAGCCAATCACGGTCCACGGGCCGGTGGGCTCTGTCGGGCAGATGGGCGGCCATACCTCGCAGGTGAATATCGGCCATCTGCGCCGTACCCTCACAGGCCGAGATTGGCCGAGCGAAGTTGCCGTGCTAACCGCCTACGCTGGGACCGCCGTGGAGGTGCAGTGGAACAACGACCCGGAAACCGTCGCTTTCTCAAAGGAAATCCGGGGGCTGCTTCAGCGATCAGGCTGGCGCGAGCACGACCTTGCTGCGTTCATGTCACCCGATCCGCCTCAGAACATCATCGTTCGCGTGCCGGAGCCAACCTTGGCGGACAATCCGCCGCTTGCTGCTTTAGTGGCCTCTTTGCAGCGTCTGGGGGTCGCGGTCAGCGTCGAGACGGGCGCGAACGGTACCGGCGTCGTTATCGGCAGCGCCTAATGTCGCCGTGCGAGGGCAGCCCTTGGGAGTGGTGAACTAGCCGTACACGGCTGTACGCGAACGTTTGTCCAAATCCACCTTCTTCTCGGAAGGCCAGAAGGTGCTACCCTGGACTTCATGACCACCACCGATACCCTCCGCGATCTCCAGCGCCAACTCGCGGAGGCCAACGCCGACACCAGCGCCGCGTTCAAGAAGTACACCACTGCCAAGGAGATCGCCGACGCTCTCGCCGAGGCCGTGAAAGCTTTCGAGAAGGTCGTTGGTCTGACGTTCGGTGCTCAGGGCACGCTGATTGTCAATGGCAACGCGGATTTCGGCCCAAGCGTGAGCATCGGATCTGCGACTCCGAGTTCGGGGGGTGTCCGCTTCTCATTTCGGGAGCTCGACAACGTGACGTTCCCGGCGCTCGGCACTCTTGTTCTGCAGCTTTTTGACGAAGGGCACGAACGGATGACCCTCGACGCAATGCTGTCGCGTATCAAGGATCGGGGGCAACTGAACCCGAGTATCAAGGACCCGACAGAGGCGATCCGCGTCGCGTGCATTCGCTTGGAGAAGCAAGGCAAGGTGCGGCGTTCCGATGTCAATACCTATCAGCGCGTCCAAGAGAGCGTCACCGCATGAGAACGCGCCTATGAGAGAACCGATAACCCGGGCCTGTAGAGAGCAAGTGGACCCGGCGTAAATGGGCCGGAAGCCCCCCCGATGAAGCTTGCCACCGGGGGGCACTCCCGAATTGGGGCCAGGGACAGTTCCCGTGGGCTGGGTTAGATCGGCCTCCAGGGGTGCAACACCCCTTGGCTCCACCTTGGGGTGCGCGTGTTCACTGACTCCTACTTAAAAGTAGCAGAGTCACCGCACTATGTCTAGCCATGCACGGAGGTCATATCGCTTGAGCAAACAAACTAAGAACGCGAGTAACGACTTGCCGGCCTGGGAAGAACGACCGGAGCCCGAACCTGGCTCTAACCGTGAGAGCTTCTTAAGTGACCTTAAGAAGGCTGCGGTTCGCCTACCGGACCCGCCACCGGAGCAGACCAGTGAGAAATCTGCGCGAGGAAAGCGAAGAACATAGGGCGGCTGTCGAAGCGGTGGTTGTAGCGGAAGACGTACTCGTCGATGTAGCCCTGGAGGTACTTGGTCGAGACGGAGTGATAGACCCCGTTTAGGCCGCGCTTGAACAAGGACCAGAAGCCCTCGATGGTTTGCGTATGGACGTCGCCGTCCACGTAGACCCGAGCCGAGTGCTTGACCCGGCGGTGGTAGTACGTGTTGTGGACGCGGCTGTAGATGTTGCTCTCGTCGGTGAAGATGTTGGACGCGGGTAGGACGAACGTCGCGAGATGCGCGTCGGCCTGGAGGCGGGTCGCGGCGGGGACGTGACGGGCCACGATGCGCCCCCCACGCTCCACGGAGCCCATGATGACCCGCTCGTTTAGGGTCGGGCCGGAGCCGCCACGACGGTCTTCCCATGGACGGTTCCGGTGGCTGCGGTTGAGGTACGTCTCGTCCATCTCGACGTCGCCAGAGAGGACGATATCGCCCACGCCGAGTAGGTCGCGGATCTTGTGGAACATGCGGAGCGCGGTCTTGTAATTGACGCCGATCTCGCGTTCGAGCTGCTTCGCGGAAATGCCGCAGCGGGTCGACGACATTAGGTAGATGCCCTGGAACCACAGATGGAGCGACGTGCTGCTCTTGTGGAACACGGTGCCAGCGGTGGGGTGAACGTGGTTGCCGCACGACTGGCAGGAGTACGACGGGCGGCTCTTGACGCGGTAGTGCGACGTGACCTTCTCGCAGTTCTTGCAATAGATACCGTCGGGGTAGCGCTCGTCCTTCAACCACGCCAGGCACGTATCGTCATCGGGGAAGTCGCGAGCGAACTCAACCCGGCTATACGTGCTGTCGCTCGACGGGGAGCGAAGGGTGGATCGGCGGTCGCGTGGTGCCATATCCGCACTATACCAGCTTGTCTACCTACTGTCAATGGCCAGTTACCCAAATCCGTATAGTCTGCTGACTGTCCGGGTGCTCACCCGGAACGGCCGGAGGGGCGACCGACCATCGATTGACACGCACCGGAGGTCGCCCATCGTGGATCAACTCAAGGCGCTCATCGACAACTGGATTCTCATCGCGCAGGGTCTGCTCGCCAGCGTTGGCGCGCTCGCGTTTCTGATCGCCTTCATGTACAAGATCGTGGCCGTCGATCCATCTAGCGTCGCGCAGGCGAAGAAATGGATTGGCCGCATCGTGTTCGGCACCATCGGGGTGGAGGTTGCGGGGACCCTGACCCACGCGCTGATCGCCAGCGTCCCAGCAACCATTCACTGAGCAGCCTGATGCAGGCGCTCCCGGGCATCGTCCAGGGGATCCGCGATCCCCTCGGCACGATCCTCCAACTGCTCACCGGTGTGCTCTCGCACTTCATCGCGACGGCGCGTACCGATCTCAATGCCGAGTTGAGTCGCTATCTGTTCACCACCGCCGACCCGACGGCTTCAGGGATCCGTCCGCTGACCGCCAATCCGGCGATTGCGCACCTGAACGGCTCGATCGCGCTGGTCGCAGATGTGCTCGTCGGCGCGGTCCTCTCCTATGCCTCGCTCCGCAGCATCTTCGAGCACTCGATCCGCGCTCGCTACGCGCTCCATCTTGTGATCCCGCGGGTCATGGCGGCGCTCGTGATGGTGCACGGGTCGATCTACTTCATCCAGATGGCGATCGACCTCAACAATGCCATCGGTGGAGTCGCCCAGTCTCTCGGCGGACCGCTGACCATCGACACGCTCTCGTGGTCGGGATCGTTGAGCGCAGCGGCCGTGTCGATCATCCAAGGATCGCAGGACCTGTTCCACGCCGTCTTCGCGCTCGGCGTGGTCGTGGCCGTGGTGATTCTGGTCATCTCGTATGTCATCCGCACTGCGATGCTCGACATCCTCGTCGTGCTCGCGCCACTGGCCGCGTTGTGCTCGGTGCTCCCGGACACGCGCCGCTACGCGTCCACCTGGCTCCGCCTCTTCATGGTCGCGGTGTTCATGCAGGCCGTGCAGTTGATCATCCTGCGGGTTGCGACGGCAGTCGGCTTCGGTGCCGGGAGCGGCGTCGCGGAAAGTCTCTTTGCGCTGGCGATCCTCTGGATCGTCCTCAAGGTTCCCGGCACGCTCCACGCCGCCACCCACGTCGAGACCAACGCGCACACGGCGCTGCGCCATGCACGTCGGTCGATGCACAAAGCGCTCACGCCGGCGCACCACGTCGTGCGCCACCGGACCGCGCTGTGATTCGCGCATTCGTAGTACTCACAACGCTGATCGCGCTCGGGCTCTGTGGCGGGACGGCAGCCGCAAGCGCTGCGGTGGGCAGCAGCGGCTCGGTCGTGGGCTTCGTCAAGCCGCTGGCGCACTCGTCGGTGTCGCAGCGCTTCGGCTGCACGAGCTTCGCGTCCGAACCGGTGGATCATGCGTGTCCTGGCGGGCATTGGCACTCCGGCATCGACCTGGCGGCGGCGCGCGGCACCCCGGTGATGGCGACGCTTCCGGGCACCGTCACCGTCATCTTGTCGCCCGCGGGATACGGCCTGCATATCGTCATCGACCACGGCGGCGGTCTGAGTAGCCTCTACGGCCACCTCGACACGGTGCTTGTCACGAGCGGCGATTTCGTGATCGCCGGGCAGGTCATCGGCACCGTGGGGTCGAGCGGCAATGCGACGGGGCCGCACCTGCACTTAGAGATCCGGCGCGATGGGATCGCCGAGGATCCACTGTCGGACCTGGCGCTCCCGTGAAGTTCCTACCCCGTGGGCACACCGGTGGCGCTTCGCGTCTCCGCGGCAATCCGTCGCGCCTGCTGCCAGACGACCCAGATCCGCTGCACCGCCGTGACGTTGGTGAGGACGGCGAGGATCCAGAGCGCCCAGATCAGCAGGGGCGCAATGACAAGACCGATGACCGTGATCACCACACGCTCTGGACGGGCCAGCAATCCGCCGTCACCGTTGAAACCGAGCGACTGGGCGCGCGCTCGCACGTAGGACACGAGCAACGACCCGGTCAGCGCGAAGACGACGAGCATCGGCTCGAGCGTGTGATGGCCGTGGAAGATGAAGTAGTAGAGGAGCGCGATGGATGTCATCGCCTCCGCGTAGCGGTCCACCGTCGAGTCGAGGAACGCACCGTAACGCTGCTCGCGCCCGCTCACCCGCGCGAGCGCGCCGTCGAGGATATCGAACGCGCTGGCGATAAGCAGGAGCACGCCGCCCGGCAGGAGAAACCCCAGGGCGATCAGGACCGCGGAGCCTGCGCAGATGAACAAGCCGAGCATGGTCAGGACGTTCGGAGTCAGGTGCAGCGCGAGGAGAGCAGGA
>OCZU010003245.1_pt1 | contig 10301 bp, 13 predicted proteins | sample 1539001 | NCBI WGS metagenome assembly OCZU01 (sample SAMEA3539306, study PRJEB22396) | soil metagenome | biome: tundra; feature: field; material: soil | place: USA | collected 2010-05 | depth 0.15 m | reverse complement strand
ACCGGCGCAGGGTTGCCTCGACCAGGTCAGCTACGGACCGCGGGTCCGACACGTCGGTGGCAACGGGGAGCACGGACTCCGACTCGCTGACGCTGGCCAGCCGGCCCGCGTCGATGTCCGCGTAGACCACGCTGGCGCCTTCGGACCGGAACCGGTCAGCGGCCGCGGCGCCGATGCCGCTGCCAGCCCCCGTGACGACGACGACCTTGCCGCTGAACCTGGCGCCGGTCATTCGCCGGCCCCCATCAGGCCGACGAGTGCGAAATTGGGCTGCGCGGTGTCGAGCCGCCCGTAGGAGACGAAGACGCCGGTGTCGGCATCGAGCCTGATCGCGTACTGGGTGCGGTAGGGGATCGTGACCCCCGCCAGCTTGTCGATGCGGATGCACCGCACTCGCTGCGCGTCGACGACCAGCCCGTCCACCCTGGTGGGCGCCTGGTCCTCCCAGTAGAAGACGAGCGAGATGGTGGCGGCCGTCTCGTTCGGGTTCAGGACCATGAGGGACTCGTGGCTGGTGAAGCGATCGCCTGGTACGGGCTCGGGCAGGTCGCCGTCGGGAAACCACCAGGTTGTCTTGCCGGTCATCGGCCGTCCCGTCCGGCACGCAGTGCAGCCGCGCCTTGGTCGGTGGTGCTGAGATTCCTGCCGTCCGGCGAGCTGACCGCGGCCAGCCGGTACCGGTACTCCGCGTACAGGCCCTCGTAGATCTGGTGGCGCTGGGGATCCGGCCGCCAGCCCTTGCCGAGGGAGGTCATCGCCGCGGCGGCGGCGGGGAGGTCGGCGTAGGCGCCCGCGCCGACCGCGGCGCACATCGCGGCGCCCAGCGTGACCGGCTGCGGCGCGGCCAGCCGGACGAGCGGGCGGCCGATCACGTCGGCGTGGATCTGCATCCACAGGCTGCTGCGGGCGGCGCCGCCGGTCACTACGAGCTCGCGGGCGACCGCGCCCGCTTCCTCGAGCGTGTCCAGGACAGCGCGCCCCCCGAAGGCGACGGCCTCCAGGGTCGCCCGGAACAGATGCCCGCGAGTATGGGCCAGCGTGAGGCCGCCCCACATCCCGCGGGCCGCGGGGTTGCGGCACGGGGTGCGGCAGCCCTGCCAGGTGTCCATCGCCCACAGGCCGCCGGCGCCCGGCTGGACGACCGCGGCCTCCCCGTCGAGCTCGCGCAGCGGCACGCCGGGTGCCAGCTGCCGGGAGAACCACTCGACCACGGCCGCTGCCGAGGTCTGGCCGCCCTGCTGGACGATGGTTCCGGGGCCGAACGCCTCGGGTACCGGCCCGAGCAGCCGGGGGTCAGAGCGGGACCGGCCAGCGAGCGCCAGGTAGGACGAGGAGGTCCCGATCGAGATTGCCACCCGGCCCGGCTGAAACAGGTCGGCGGCCAGGGCCGCCGCGTAGCTGTCCATCAGCCCCTGGACCACGGGGATGCCCTGGGTCAGCCCGGTCCGCGCGGCCGCTGCCTCGGTCAGCCGCCCGGCCGGGGCTCCGGCCGGGAGCCTCGGAACGTCCCAGCCGGCGAGCAGATCGGTGATGGCGAAGCGGTCGAGCAGGTCGGCTGGCCAGTCACCCGCGAGCGGGTCGTAGGACCACTCAGCCGCGATGGTGGCCTGCGCCAGGCTCCACTGGCCAGTCAGCTGGAAGATAACCCAGTCATGGACATCGACGATCCTGCGGGCCGCCGCGTACCGGCCAGGGTCGTGCCTGGCCAGCCAGAGGGCCTTGGGCAGCATCCACTCGGGCGAGACCTGCCCGCCGGTGTAGCGGAGCGCCGGATGCCGCGTCCTGGTGATCTCGTCAGCCTCGGCCGACGCCCTGGTGTCCATCCACAGCAGCGAAGGACCGGCCGGGCAGTCATCGCGGCCGACGGCGACCGCGGTCACCGCCGTCGACGCTACCGAGATCGCGATCGGGGCGGGCTGGCCGGCGACCGCGGCCGACACGGCCCGGTGCAGGGCGGCGAGTACCTCGGGTGGCGACTGCTCGGCCCAGCCGGGCTGCGGGTGCGAAGTCCGCACGCTCTGCTCGTGGCCGGCCAGCAAGGAGCCGTCCAGCGAGAACAGCCCGGCTCTGACGCTGCGCGTTCCGAGGTCGATGCCCAGCACGGTCCGGGCCGCGGGTCCGGTCACGTCGGCCGTTCCCCGATCAGCTCAGTGAGGATCTTGATCAGGGCGGCAACGTCGTCGTCGTCGACCTGGCGGTGCGTGACGAAGCGGATCGTGGCCGGCGGCCGGGACGACGCGTTGACTCCGTGCCGCTCAAGGTTCGCGACGACCTCGTCTGCCGTGTGCCCTGACGGCGCCACGTCGATGAGGACGAAGTTGGTGACCGGATCCGGCGTCAGCACCCGGATCCCGCTCACGGACGCCAGCCCGTCGGCGATCCGGCGCGCCCGCCGGTGGTCCTCGGCCAGCCGGTCGATCCCGGTCCGCAGGGCCACGATGCCGGCTGCCGCGACCACTCCGGCCTGGCGCATCGACCCGCCCAGCAGCTTGCGGGCTCGCCGTGCCCGGGCCACGAACTCGGCGCTGCCGGCCAGCAGGCCGCCGACCGGCGCGCTGAGCCCCTTGCTCAGGCAGACCGACACGGAGTCGGCAGGCCCCGCCAGGTCGGCCGCCCGGACGCCCAGCGCCACGGCGGCGTTGAAGATGCGCGCCCCGTCGACGTGCAGGTGCAGGCCGTGCTCGTCGCAGAGCGCGCGCAGCCCCGCCATCGTCGGGATGTCGGTGACCGTGCCGCCGGCCCGGTTGTGGGTGTTCTCGATGCACACCATGGCCGTCCGCGGGTAATGGTTGTCGGGCTTGCGCAGGTAGGGCTCGACCCGCTCGGCGGTCAGCACTCCGTCATCCGTGACAATCGTCCTCGGCATGACTGATGCCACGGCCGCCATGCCGCCGGCCTCGTAGTAGACGATGTGCGAGTCGGCCTCGGCAATGACCTCCGTGCCCCGCCCGGCTGCCGCGATGACAGCGCTCAGGTTGGACATGGTGCCGGTCGGCATGAAGATGGCGTCCTCGTGGCCGAGTACTGCTGCCCCGAGCCGCTCAAGCTCGTTGACGGTGGGATCGCTGTGGTAGACGTCGTCGCCTACCTTGGCGTGCGTCATCGCGTCGAGCATCGCCTGAGTCGGCTCGGTGGAGGTGTCGTAGAAGTTCAGCATTCCGCTAGCGCTCCTGAGTCAGCATCGCCCTGGCAATCTGGCTGTCGGTGACGAGGATGTTGACCAGGCCCGAGGCGATGGCAGCGCGGACCGCTCTGCTCTTCCGCCAGCCGCTGGCCACACCGATCCGGCAGGGAGTCCGCCGCAGGTCGTCCAGGCCGATGGAGATGGTGCGGTCCTCCAGCCCGGAACGGAGTACCTCGCCGGAGTCGGTGAGCACATAGGAAAGGACGTCGGCCACGGCGCCGCGCCTGACCAGATCCCGGTGCAGGTCGTCGTCGATGATGCCGCCATAGCGGAGCCTGGAGGTGGCCGGCTCGGTCAGCGAGCCGATCCCCAGCACCGCGACGTCAAGCTCGCCGAACTTGTCGAAGGTCCCGCGCAGGTCATCGTGGGCCAGCAGGGCCTGCCGCTGAGCGGAGTCGACGACAGCCGGGGCGAACAGCAGGTGCGGTTCGGTCCCGAATCGCCGGGCGAGATCGATCGCCAGGGTGATCGAGGACACCTCGGACGCGACCCGGCCCCGGCCGCCGATCAGCTGGACGACCTCTGCCTTGGCGGGGATGCGCGCCGGAAGCTGTGCCACCAGCCGCTGGACCGTCGCGCCGAGCGAGATGCCGATCACCGCGCCGTCCAGCGGCTGCTCGAGCAGGAACCGGCCGGCGGCATCGGCGACCCGCGACTGAAGCTCGGCCTCGTCGACCTCTTCGCCGTCGACCACGATGACGGCCTTGAGGCCGAGCCGCTCCTCGAGCTGGGCTTCGAGCTCGGAGTGCCAGCGCTCCGGCTCGAGTATCTGCACGCTCACGTAGCCCGCGTCGAGGGCGGCCCGCAGCAGCCGGGCCACCTGGAAGCGGCTGATCCCCAGGTTGGCCGCGATCTCCGTGTGCGAGAGATGACGCCGGTAGGCCTGGTAGCACACCTTCAGCATCAGCCGCTGGCTATCCGACCCGGCCATAAAGTTCACCTCTCTACCGCTCAGGTGAGCAAAGGCGCTTAGATGAGCATGTTGTACCAGGCCGGTAATGGCGTCAAGAGTGCACGACCGCCGAGGAGAAGCCGTGAGCACCGACACACGCTGGTGGCACGACCTGCGCGAGGAGTTCCCCTACCTTCAGAACCACGTTTTCGCCTGGTCGGGCGGGCAGGCTCCGATCGCTGCCAGCGTCCGGGCCGCGATCGACCGCGTGCTGGGCGAGTGGGACGCCAGCCCGGTCACGCTGGCCGAGCGTGAATGGAGCGTGTTCGACGGGGCACGCCGCGGCGTGGCGGCGCTCTTTGGCTGCGCGATCGACCGCGTCGCCGTCAGCGAGAGCACCTCGAGCGCCCTGTTCCTGGCCACCGCGATGGTCCTGGCCCGCTGGCAGCGATCGGGCGCGCCGCGGGCCAACGTCGTGCTGCACTGGGAATGTCATCCGGCCAGCAGCTACCACTGGCTGAACGCGAGCGAGCTGCATCCGGCGCTGACCGTCCGCTGGGCTGACCCGGCGGCGCACGAGGATCCCGTCGAGGCGCTCGCCGCCAGCGCCGACGAGGAGACCATCGCTGTCGTGGCCACGCACGTGGCCTGGCGGACCGGTGCCGCTCTCGACCTGCAGGCGCTTGGCGAGCACCGCAAGACGGCGAGCTGGGCGCTGCTCATCGACGCCGCGCAGTCGGCTGGCGCGGTGCCGCTCGGACCGCACGCGGACTACCTCGATTTCATCGGGTTCCCTGGCTACAAGTGGCTGCTGGGGCCGCCAGGCACGGGCTACCTGGTGATGGGATCGAGCTGGCTGGATGAGCAGAGCCCGATCACGGGATGGGCGGCGGTACGCGACTTCCCGGTCGACCTGACGGAGTTCCGGCCGCAGTATGGCGGCGCGGGAATCCGCTTCGGCATGCCAAGCTTCATCCCGCTGGCCGGGTCGCAGGCTGCGCTCGAGTTGCTGAACAAGGCCGGGATCGACAGGGTCGCCGGGCGGGTCCTGGCTCTCACGGGTGACCTCCTGGCCGGGCTCGACCGGCTCGGCTTCGAGCCGGTCACTCCGAGGGAACCGCGCCACCGAGCCGGGGTGTGCTCGGTTCCGGTGCCAGACCTCGCCGCGGCGGTCGCGGCACTACGGGTGCATCGGATATCGACGCTTCCCGAGCTGAACTTCATCCGGCTGGACCTGCACGCCTTCAACAGCGAGGAAGACGTCGCGCGCATCATCGACTGCTTCGCCTCCTTGCGCAGGTGACTCATGGACCAGGCGCCCCTGCCGGGGGAATACTGGACGGCGGGCGAGGCCGAGCAGCGAACCGTTGCGAGCTGGCCGGTTACCTGGTAGACCGCCTGACCGGAAAGAGGTCTTTTATGTACGAAGTAGGCGTGCGGGATATCCCGGCCCGGAGCCTGCTGTGCCTGAAGCGCACCGTCGGCGGACGGGCAGGCGCGACGGCGCTCGGCAAGGACTTCGTGACGTTGCTCGCGGAGCACCCGCTGCCGCGAATGGACGGGAGGGCTGGTGCGGCGTTCTGCATCTACTGGGGGGAGGTGTCCGACGACAGTGACGGCCCGATCGAGTGGTGCAAGCCCGTTCCCGATGACCGGGCGCAGAAGCTGGCCAGCGAGATCCCCGGGCTGTCACTGCGTACCGAGGCCGCGCACCAGGAGGCGTTCGTCAGCCTCGGCCCCGGCGGTCAGATCAGCGCTGCCAGGTGGCAGGTGGCTTCGGAGTCGCTGTTCAACTGGGCCGGGCAGCGGGGCAGGCACGCGAGCGACCTGGGCGTCCGGGTGACGTTCCTGGCCAGCGGGCCGATAACGGCGGGCAGCGCACCGGACTGCGACTTCGCCGTCCCGCTCGCCTAGCATGAGCCGGTGATCGTGTGGCTGAACGGCACCTTCGGCGCGGGCAAGACGACGACAGCATCCGAGCTGCTGCCGCTGCTCCCCGGCGCGCGTGTCTTTGACCCCGAGACCGTCGGCTACATGCTGATGCCGAACCTGGCCGATCGTCCCGTCGGCGATTTCCAGCACTGGGAGCCCTGGCGCACGCTGGTCGTCGCGACGGCCCTGGAGCTTGCCCGTTACACCGGTCAGCGGCTGATCGCCCCGCAGACCGTCCTGACCAGGTCCTACCTGCGCGAGATGGTCGACGGCCTCGAGGCGGTCGGCTTGCCGGTCTTCCACGTCGTGCTCGACGCGCAGGAGCCGGCCATGCGCTCGCGGATCGAGGGCTCGGACGAGGCCAGGCAGTGGCGGCTCGCCCACCTGGCCGAGTACCGGGCAGCGCGCGGCTGGATGATCGACGACGCGGATCTGGTCGTGGACACGACGATGCTCGCGCCGGCCGCGGTCGCGCGGCTGATCGCCCTTGCGCTGCCGGTGCCGGCCCTCGGGACGGGTCAGGCCGGGATTTTGTCGGGGAAGCCGAGGACGCTCACGAGCTTGCCGTCGTCGTCGGTGACGGCGACGTAGGGCAGCCATGGCCATGAGATTTCAGGGCGGCATCTTCGATGTCGACGGCGTGCTCGTGGACTCACCGCACAGCCGGGCGTGGCGGCAGTCGCTGCACGACCTGATGGCGTCCGAGTGGAGCGACATCGCGGACCGCACGACGTACTCGGCTGACCGGTTCACGCCGGCCGTCTATCAGCAGGTGATTGCTGGCCTGCCCCGCCTCGGCGGCGCCCGGGCCGCGCTGGAGTACTTCGGCGTGCCTGACGCGGACCGTCGCGCTGAGCGCTACGCGGCGGCCAAGCAGGACCTCGTCGCCACGCTGATCGAATCGGGTCAGTTCGAGGCCTTCGCCGATGCGCTGCGCTTCGTCCTCGCGGTGAAGTCCGCGGGTATTCCGGTCGCCGCGGCGTCGTCATCCAGGAACGCCGACCTGCTGCTGCGCGCGATCCGGATGGATACCTTCGCCGCCGGGCAGCGCCTCGACCATCCGCTCATCGGTCCCGGCATGACGCTGCTCGGGCTGTTCGACGCCGACATGTCCGGGCGGGAGCTTCCGCGCGGCAAGCCGGACCCGCTGATCTTCCTGACGGCGGCGCAGGAGCTTGGCGCACCGCCCGGCCGCTGCTTCGTGGTGGAGGACGCCAGCTCAGGGGTGCGAGCGGCCAAGGCCGGCGGGATGACAGCGCTCGGCGTGGCGCGGCTGGCGGACGAGAAGGCGCTGCTGGATGCCGGCGCGGACCTCGTGGTCAGCACGCTCGACGAGGTGTCCCGCGAGGCCCTGGCCGAGGGCAGGCTCGAACGGACGGTCCTGGAGTGCCGCAGCTAGCCGAGTGGGGGTCGACGGCGAGAAGGACAACACGGTCCCGTGGGCCATCGCCAACTCCTCCTGCAAGAAGCAGGCCCGCAATCCCGCTCCGGGATCAATTGAAGGCAGTCATTGAATTCTATGGAGCGCTATACTTAGGCCCATGACATGGGCCGTGGAGGTCACCGGCGAGTTCGATCCGTGGCGGCAGGTTGTGTTACTTGTGGCCGGCGACAAGGCGGGTGACTGGCGAGGCTGGTACCGCACGGCGATCCCGCGCGCGGAGCAGCTATACGCGGAGTACCTAGAGATGATGGGCAGCCGGGAGGGAGGGGGCCAGTGATGCGCTGGGAAGACCTGTTTGAGGAGTTGTATGACGCTGACGACCGCTCGGAAATCAAGCGTCTCCAGGCTCGCCTGATGTCAGAGCTGAAGGCGTACCGGTTGGCGCAGGCCCGTAAGAGCCGCGGTCTTACCCAGCGCGACGTGGCCGCTGCCATGGGGATAAGCGTCGGGCGGGTGTCGCAGATCGAGCGCGGCGAGGTGAGCAGCGTCGACGTGCTCGGGCGCTACGCTTCGGCGGTCGGCGGGCGGCTGCGGGTGGTCATCGACTTCGGCGATGAGCTGATCGCTGTGTGAGCCTGGCCCGGCGCCCGCTGGGATCAGGGGGCGTCGGCCAGCCGGTCGATGGCCTGGGCGAGTGCGTTGATCGCCGGAACGGCCGCCGCCAGAGCCCGCCGCTGCGGGCCGGGCAGCGTCGACAGGGCCAGGTGCAGGACGGCGGCGTTGGTGGCCTGCCAGGCGTGCACGGCCTGATGACCGGCGTCGGTGGCGGTCAGCTCGATGGCCCGCCGGTCCGCGTCGGCGCCGGATCTGGTGACCATGCCGTGAGCGGCGAGGGCGTTGACGATCGTGGTGAGGGTGTTGGGCCGCATGTTCAGCAGCCTGGCCAGCCGGCCGGGCCGGGCACCGGGATGCTCGGCGAGCGCCGACAGCACCTCGAGCTGGGCCACAGCCAGCGGGTTGACGGGGTCGGCGACCCGTGCGCCGCGCCTGAGAGCCCGGCGCAACCGCGCGATACTGTCGGCCAGGCCGTCCGATCGGGCGTGTCCGGCCCTGTGCTCGTCGCTGTCTTCCTCGGCACTGGTCGTCATCGCGTTCATCGCTGGCCTTCCCGCTCGCCGCGCCGGCGCACCAGGCCGCACGCCGGCACGGAGCCGCTCCGCCGCCGGATGACCAGCCTAGCTCGCAGAGTAACGCCGGGAATTTTCGTTCTGTAAAAGAACTTAATTCCGTTCAGTCACCGGACATCCGGTGATAACGAAAGCCCTGTGGCTGGCCGACGACGATACAGACGGCTATCTGCCTAGCGGGACTCGGACGGCGTCCGGCGCGGCGGGAGGAGGCCGGTCAGGATGCGGGTCATCGCCCGGTCGAACAGGGGCTGATGCTGGCCGGGGTCGTCGAGGGCGGGCTGGTCCGCGAACGCGGCCGCGAGGTGCGGGTGCTGGCCGGCCGCGGCGATCGGCAGGAGGTAGCTCGCCAGCGAGCCCTGCCACTGAGCGGTGTCCCGCCCGGCTTGCTGCTGCTCGATCTCCGCCTGCGCGAACAGCCGCACCGCGCCGGAGAACAGGCCGACCGTCTCCAGCCTGGCCGGCCCGGTCAGGTCCGTTCCGGCCAGCGCGGCCAGCGCGTGCTCCAAGAAGGCGATCGCGTTCGGCCCGGGCAGGTTCCCGGCCGCCCGGACGTCGAGCAGCCACGAGTGCCGGTGGTAGATGGCGCGGCCCTGATGGGCAAGCCCGAGCAGGTCGGTGACCGGATGACCGGAGCCTGGCTCGCCGTAGGAGTACTCGCCGTAGACCTGGTCGGCCATCAGTTCCACCAGCTCGTCCCTGGTGGCGACGTAGCGGTACAGGGACGCGGGGGCGGTGCCGTGGCCGCCGCGACGGAGCGCATGGTCACCGCGGCGAGGCCGCTGGCATCGGCCAGCGTGATCCCCGCGGAGGCGATCTTCGCGCGGCTGTGCTCGGGCGACGGCCCGCGGGCCGAGCGCTCCGGGCGGGTCCAGATGCTCTGGCCGCGGTCGCTGGCGCTGGGATCCTCGGTCATTGCGAACACTGTACCCAGTAAAGTAGACTCCGCATATAGCGAACAGTGATCGCAGTTTGGACAGCAGACGACCCAGGAGCGGAAATGACCGAAGCGGCCGGGACCGGCCAGTGGGCCAGCACGTGGACGGCCACCCGCTATGCACGCAACGAGACGGTAGAGATCGCGTATGACCAGCTGGCGGGTTCGGAAGGCGACCCGCTACTGCTCGTCATGGGCCTCGCCGTGTCCCGGTTCTGGTGGCCGGCCGGACTCGGCCAGGCGTTCGCCGATCGCGGCTTCGCGGTGGCCCGCTACGACCAGCGGGACGCCGGGGAGTCCACCCGGATGCCCGACACCGGCGCCAGCAACCCGTTCGCCGCGCTGGCCCGCAAGCGAGGCGCCTACTCCAGCGAGGACATGACCGACGACGCGATTGCCGTCCTCGACGCGCTCGGCTGGGAGCGGGCGCATATCTTCGGCGCCTCGCTCGGCGGGGTGATCGCCCAGCGCATCGCGCTGCGGCACCCCGATCGCGTGCTCAGCGTCGTCTCGGCCATGGCGACATCCAGCGACGTGGCCGGGATCAGGGGGACCAGGCACGTGCGGTTCGGGATGCTGGCCAAGCTGGCCCGGGCCAAGTTCCCCGAGGGCAGGGAGGGCGACATCCAGCTGTCGCTCATGCTCGCTCGCGAGCTCGCGTCCCCGGCCTACCCGTTCGACGAGAACGCGGCACGGGAGTGGATCGAGCGTGCTGTCGACAGCGGCCCCAGGGACACGAAAGCGCAGAGCAGGCAGGTCGGCGCGCCGTGGCACGGCCCGAAGCT
>OCZU010003244.1_pt1 | contig 10303 bp, 5 predicted proteins | sample 1539001 | NCBI WGS metagenome assembly OCZU01 (sample SAMEA3539306, study PRJEB22396) | soil metagenome | biome: tundra; feature: field; material: soil | place: USA | collected 2010-05 | depth 0.15 m | reverse complement strand
GTTGGAACAAGTGGTCGAACCAGTGCAGGTAGATGTTGGCCAGCAATGGACTCAGCGGACCCCCTTGCGGCGTACCACTTTCTGTGGGTTTCCAACCTTTACCTGCTTCCACCACTCCAGCGCGGAGGAAACTCTCCACCAGCGCCAGTACCCGTCCATCAGCCACACGCTCCTTAACTAGCGTTTGTAACCGATCCTGTGGGATTGTGTCGAAGTAGCTTTTCAGATCAGCATCCACCACCCAAACGTGGCCAGTCTGAAGCAATGTGACCACCCGCCGTAGTGCGTCCTTGGCCCCGCGCCCCGGTCGGAATCCGTAGCTTTGTTCGGCAAAATCCCGTTCAAAGATGGGTTCCAACACGTGGCGCAGTGCCGTCTGCACTATTCTATCCCTGATAGCGGGGATCCCTAAGGGCCGCTTTTCTTTGCTGCCTGGCTTGTCGATCCAAGCCCTCCGAACCGGTTGCGGACGATACGTCCCTTGACGCAGTTGCTCATGCAATCGGGAAAGTTCTTCCTCGGAGTGCCGCGCAAAATGCGTCACGGTTTGTTTGTCCGCTCCCGCGCACCCGTCCTTCCGCCATACCTTCTTAAAGGCACTGGCCAGATTGGCAGGCATATCGGTCTTGTCCATCAACGAGAACCAGACCCGGTTTGCAGACTCACCAGAGGTGAGCCGCGTCAACATACGTTTTGTCCATACCGCTTGTTCCACCCACCACCATCGGTCGCGGGTTTCTCCTGCTTGTGTAGGCGTTGCCGCCACTATCGCCGGTTGGCTTGGTGTTTTCACTTTGCTTTCATCGTTCTGGTTCATCACGTATTCACTTTCCTGCGTCCCTTCGCTCCACGGTCATTACCCGCTTCATCGCTACTACGGACGCTCTGACTCCCGCCGGGTGGCTCTTCGGACCTTTTGGTCATGAACACCACTTGTCCCGACGGGCCTCCCTGATTACAGCATGAGGACTTCCAGACCGTTCCGTCTCCAACCATCAGTGCGTCGTCCGGGGATCGCTCGAATGCCAGCGGATTTACGCCCGCCTTGACAGACTTCGTCTTTTCGCCCGAAGACTCGTCCAACCACACCAACCGAATCGAGTTCACTGCGATGGTTCATAAGAACCCTCTATGTTACGGACTGGTCGTTTTCGTTCCGTTGCTCTCCACCTCGCATTGCTGCGACGCAGTTACGGTTCGATACCGCACAGCTTTCACCGCACAGGAGCGGACTTTCACTGCCCCGTCCTCTTGCCTTCTCAGGCGCACGAGCGCGAGCTAAGGCTCAAGACTCGCTCCCTGCTCGTTTTAATTCGGTTCGGAACCCTAAAAACACCTCAAAATCACCCACTCGACACCGAGTTGACCGTTTTTTCCACACTGCAAAGATTCGGCTTCAGCGCTGTGTCTATGGAGATTCATCTTTGCGGAGATCCGTGAGCAGAAAGCGAATGAGTTGTTCTTCAAAGACGGCATTACCGCGGGCGCGGATCGCGTCAGTCAATTCCGGCGACCAACTGGTGGTGAATGGTTGAGGATCGAGCGACACCGTTCCGGATGCGGCGCGATAATCTTCGACGTTCATGCGCCAGGGAATGGCTGTGTGCTCGCGTACGAGCTGATCGACGATACGCAGGCCCGCCCAATCAAAGTCGGCGTGACAGCGCAATTCAGCGCCAGCGCGGCGAAGTTGGGAGAACAGAAGATGCACCGTAGACGCGGGCTGGCCGTTGGTGCAGACGAGCGGCTGGCAATGGACGCCGATCTCGCGGGCGGCGGCGCTTACGATACTCGGATTTTCGCAAATGAAAACCGTCCGCATGGCAGAGTCGAGTGGCTCGAACATATTGCTGCTTTGAAGCTGTCGGTAGGTGAGAAAAGCGGGCTGGCCTTGCAGTCGATACAGATCGAGGAGTTGCCTCAAAGCGGAGCCTACCGCGGCGCGCAGGTTGAAAGTCAGGACAGGAGCGCTGAGGTCATCAATGATCACGCCTACGGCGGCCCAGGCCTTACGCCGCGCATTGGCAGTCCGCTGTCCATCAAGCCCATGCAGGACCGCGATGGCTCGCAGGCAAAGGGTGGCCAGTGGTTGACCGCGATCGAGAGCGTGGCTGTCGCCCGCGCATTCAGCAGCCAGACTTGCGAGGAGAACTTCCGCACGCGGCGCTCGCGATATCACTCGCCACGCACTTGCCATGAGGTTCGCCGCGATCGCGACATCTCCGCGGGACAGCCGCTTCAACGTCCCGTCCCGAGCCAGTGCATCGACCCAACCCACCAGCGCGGGTTGACCCGCGCAGCGAGCGAGCGCCGCGTTGAGCACCGTTTCCCACTCATCGCGTCGGCGTTCGGCTTGTGCGCGCTGGTTCTCGACCGGGCCACAACAAGCGACCACCGCATCCTCAAGGCACGCAGCCATCCCAGCCGAGCGAAGTGTTTGCTCCAGTGTTCTAAGGTCCAGGCTCAAACGACTACCGACGGTGCTGCGTCGGCCGAGAAGATCGTCCAGCGCGCGCCGCTCGTCGGCCGTGGTTTGCGCGTTGGCAATGAGGCCGCTCAGTGGCCGCCCGCGCGACATGCGTTCGGCGAGCCGGGCCATAATCCACCGCAGACCGGGCTGCTCGAACAAAGCGCGAAGGCGCGCGATATCAGGTGCAATTTCCATCGCGATGCGGCAGAAGTTTGCGCCCGTTCCAAGCCCAGCGCGTGACAAGCACTGCGGGTGATTCGGGACTCGAAGCGAGTTGACAAATAGCCAGCGCTGGAAGCGTCGCGTAACAGCCCCATTCAAGTTCGCTGGTCATCACGAAATCGAGATCGAAGCTGTGAAGCAGTCCCATGAGCCGTGCCCGCGTTGGCTTGTCGATGCCGATGAAAACTTCGTCGAGCAGGATGAGACGCGGCGCGTACGGTGCGGCGCTCCGATAGTGCGCCGCCGCGGCGGCAAATTGCGGCAGCATTAATGTGAGCGCTTTCTCGCCGCTGGAGCCGGTCCCGTGGGTCTGCTTCGTCAGCTTCTTCCACTGGCCATCCTGGAAGCGCAGGATGCTAAAGCGATGCCACGCGCGGTAGTCCAGAGCGCGCCGCAGATGATCCTCCAGAGATGCGGTCTCGTCGGCTGCGCGCTCGCCTTTGATTCGGTTTTGCAGGAAGAGACCGATGCTATCGCGCTCAGCTGGCGACCAGGCGGCGGTCATCTTCAAGAGTTGTCGCCGCGCCGCATCAAGGCCGTCCGAGGCCTCGGGATCGACCTCCCACACGAAGCGCAGTTTGATGCCACTGCTGGCCGGTCGTTGGTCTAGCTCGTCGTTGACGATGCGCACCCAGTCTTCGCCGGCGCGGATAAGGGTTTGCAGTTCAGAGGCCACTTCGCCGATCAAATGGTTCTCGATGACCACTCGCTCTTTCGCAGTAAACATCTCCTGGCGGTTCTGCATCTCATCCGCGAGTGACTGCCGCAGCGCAGTCACCGTCCGGGTTTGTCCGTGAAACGCGCAGGTGATCGCGAAGACGCCATCATCCACGACTTCGGCCCGCGGGTGATAGCCGCGCATGCCGAGTTGGTCGTTCAAGTCGCTGAACTGCTGCTGGATGCCGGATTGCACCCGTTTCCAAGCGTCGTCGTCCGCGACAACGTTTTCCAGCACTTGTTCGATCCGGCGCGCCAGCTCGACGGCCGGATTTGGGGCGAGCTCGACACGTTCCGGCTGCAAGTCGTCGCCAGCTTCTTCGAGCAGCCGTTTCTCCGCGAAAAGCTGGAGGCGCCCCGCCGCCGTCTCCCTAGCTTTCTCGTGGGTGCTGCGATCCTCTTCGGCACGGCGCTCGTCGCCTTCGATGACGGCCCTTTGAACCCGAAAATTCTCCACTTCAGTCCGCGCGTTTTTCTCGTTCTCAACGAAAGCGGCGAGATCGCTCCGAACTTCGCCAAGCTTCAGCAGCACCTGATCGGCAGTCGCGCCGACCGTCGCCCGCAATGTATCGAAGTGTGCGGTGGAAGCTGCGGCAAGCTGTTGCGCTTCTTGCGCGCGCGCGCTCGCCTTGTGGAAAGAATCCCGTGCGCCTTCTTCGCGCCCGGTTGCTGCTATCACTGCGGCCATCGCGTTCAGCAACGCGTCCCAAGCTGGCCACAGCGCAGCGGCTTTCTCGCGAAGATCGGCGAGCAAACCCTCGAGTTCGTGGAGCGCGGCCGGTTCTTTCCACGCCGCCAGCCCGAGATCAGCGGCGTCACGGTCGCGGGTCTCACGGGCGGTTTGTTCCGACTCACGGGCTTTGCCGAGCGTTCGATCGACTTCCTCAAGCCGGCTGCGCGCCGCCGCGTTGGCTGTCTCTGCGGCTTCGAGTGCGTGCATCGTCCGCTGCAACGGCTCAACCTTCGGCGCACCGTCGCGTTCCGCCTGGAGCTTCGACATCCGTGCTGTAACGGAATCCTGCTTGCGCCCGATTTGCGCGATGGTTTCATCGATCTCCGCCAGCGTGGATTCCAAAGCGGCAATTCGCCGACGGCGGGCGTTTTCGCGGGCCGCATGTCCGAGATACTCCGCCTCCGGCTTCGCCCACGCGCCGCTCAGCATGCCGTGCCGCCAACGCCCATCGGCAGCGATCCAAGTTTCGCCTTCATTTTCGTCGCTGCCAATACACCCAAGAATGCGTTGCACAAGTTGAGGCGCAATGGCAGACGCATCGGCATTCGCTGGATCGATTCCAACTCGCAACACGCGGTTGAGTCCAGCGTCCGGCGCTCCGTCCGCAGTTTGAAAGAAAACGTCGTGCGTTGTGGCGTCAATAAGTTCGCCTGCCGGTGTAACCCAGGCATCGAGCAGGCCCGCAGCTTCCAGTGCGGACTCAAAACCAGAGCGCGCTTCGGCGCTCACGTCATCGCGGAACTCGCATAACTTCCACAGCGGTGCGCCGGGTCTCGCTATGCGAACGTCTTCGGCACGCGTGTGCGGCGTAGCTGGTTCGGGCTGCCTGCCAGCCGACAGACTTTCCAAGGCTGCGAGCGTCTCTGCTCGCGGGACCGCCTGATCCTCCAGCGCGCGGCTGCATCGACTGCGCTCGTCGGCGAGCGCCTCCATCGCACCCGCATAAGCCGCACCGATCTGCTGGGCGAACGGCGCGAGTTCGCCCGGCGCCCATGCATCGAGTAGAGCATGCCAATCCTCGCCTTTCACCAAGGGCAGCACTTCCAGTGTCGCTTCCCACTCGTAAATTCGTCTGACGATTTCAGCGAGGACTTGCGCGCGTTCTCCGCGCGAACGCGTTTCCTCGTCCTCGCATCGCACAACGTCTTCGCGTCGCTGCTCGAACCGCGTCTCCTCGCACTCCCGCAGTCGGGCGCATTCGGCGAGCGCGGCGTTTCTCTCGCTCAGCAGCACGATCTGCCGCACACGTTCCGTAAGGGCCTTCTCAAAGTTTTTGCGTGCTGCTGTCACTTCTCCCACCGCAGCAACTTCTGACGGCGGCAACGCCGCCGCAGGCATGCTCGCGGCTTCCCACACGCCGGTTAGAGCTGCATGACCAGCAGCAGCGGCGTGACTTCTTCGGTCGGCCAGAGCGTCGGCAGTTTCACACTCTTTGCGAAAACTCTCATGCACACGTCCGGCTTGTTCGGCCAGAGCGGCAGCTTCCTTGGCTTGACGAGCGCGTTCGTCGCGAGTCTCGGCAGCTTGACGCAAGTCCTCTGCGCTCTTCATTTCCGGGCTGGCGAGAAGTGTCCGCTCGGCCTCGCGCGTGGCTGCAAGCTGTTCTTTGACTCGTTCTTCCGTCGCTTCAGCCGTCGTCAGTGCATTCAGATTTTCTTCACGGCGCGCTGCGAGCCGTCGCAGTTCACGTTGAGCATTCTCAAATCGGCTGTGCGTCGTGCGCACGTCCGCCGCACGTCGCCGCACTGCCACTCGGACGTAATGCTGATAGCTCGCAAGGAATGTCTCGACACTACTTCGGGTCTGGGCGAGGTCGGCGAGCTGCTGACGGTCGGTTTCCAAGCTTCGGAAGGAAACCGAAACATTCTCGATCAGCCGCGGAGAGAGTGGTGGCAGCGCTTCGCTGAGCAGCCGGGAGAGATCATCCGCCTTGAAATCACGCATGATCTGCGGTCTGCGGAGTTGTATCAGCAATTCGATGAGCGGCTCGTATCGCGCGCCGAGGCCGAAGAGCGCATCATCAACAGCCACGCGGTAATCGCGTGCGCTGCGATAGACGGAGTGCTGGCCGACCACCGCTTCGAGCCGTTCGCGATTGAGCGGCACGCGATTCTCCGACATTAGCGAGAGCGCCCCGCCGACGCGTTTGGGAGTCACAAAAAACCAGCGGGCAGTCGGCGGAATGCCTGTGCCTTTGCGGGCGTGCATGCCGCAACCAAGTGTGAGGTAGTGTTCGCGGCCCTCCGTGTCGCGCCGACCAAACTCGATCCATGTATAGCCGAGCCGGTTCTCGTGCTTGTTCATGAGAAGATTCCACTCCATGCGCTTCGCCGGATCGGCATCCGGCTCAACGCGATGTGAGACCATTTCGCCATCGAGCAGAAACGGAAGTTGCAGCGCCAACACGCGAGACTTGCCGGCGCCATTGTTTCCCCGAAGGAGCAGCCGTCCGTCTTCAAACAAGAATTCCTCCTCGTCGAATTTGAAGATGTTCAATACTCCGCTGCGCAACGGCTGCCAGCGTTCGCGCGCGGGCCGGGGAAGCGTTCGCGCGGTCGCGCCGTTCCTGAAAGGTTCGGCAAGAAGTCTATCGCTCATAGCATGGTCACCACTGCGGATTCCGCAGGTTCCTCTTCGCGCAGGCCATAACGTCCGATCGCCGGCAGAGGGAAAAGCAGATCGCCTTCACGTCGGGCGAGACCCAGCGCGCAAAGACGCTCGATGACCATGCGACACAAGGCACGGTCCTGACCAGGATCGCGGACGTCCTTCCGCCAGTGTTTGGAATGCCCCGCAATAAAGTCTTGCGTCCTCGCGACCAGCGCGTCGCAAGCCACGCTCACGCCCGCCGATTCTCGCAATCGCCCAGCAAGGAAAGTCGCGAGCAGGAGGGTGAGATGACCGTCGGTGCCTTCCTGCGGAAGTCCGTAATCAGTGAGGCTCCCGGTCGGATCAGTCATCGCAATTCCCTCCGCGCGTACCTCGCGCACAAGTCCTGTGGCCGTCTCAATCTCCGGCACGATAAAACCGCGCTGGCGATCCAGATATTCCCGTTCATCGTCGGCCAATTCATTGTAATAGAGCACCGGATCGTCGAGCAGTTGGCGAAAGAGGCGTACCCGCAGGCGCCGATGACGTGCCTCGTCCGAGTTGGCAGTAATGTCATCCTCGGCCAGCGCGCGGAGTCGTTCCGGGAAGTCCTGGGCTTTGACCAACGAAGGCGGACGATTGGCTGCGAGTAATCGCGCGAGCACGGGACGATGCACGTTGTAGAGCGCGTCAACATCGGCATCCTTGATGAAGCGTTCTTCCTCGCCCTGTACCCGTTTCAAAACGCCCCACGCAAGGAGCAGTCGAACGGCATGAACAAAGTCTCGACGCGATTCCTGATGTTCGAGTTCTACGCGGACGCCTGCCGCTTCAAATCGCGGTTCGGTGCGCACTAGACCAATGATTGAATCGCGCAGCCGGACGAGCGTCGTCTGACGGTCGGCGCGCACAAGAGAAGCCAGCGCCAAACATAGGATCACATACGCGCGCCGGCTGAGCGGCACGCCCGAATTGGGTTCGCGGCAAGGACGCGTCGCGTCGTTCAGCTTTGCGGGCCGCTTGATCAGCCGCGCCGCTTCCGAGTCGAGCATGAGCTGCCAGCCAGCGTGATGCGCAAACCACGGGCGCAGCCAATCACGATGTTTCTGAACGAGCGTAAACGCCTCGCTTGTTGGCCCATCTGGAGAAAGCAGGGGCTGACTCAGGAGGGCGCGCACGGCGCGCTGACGTTCATCGCGCTCCTGCGCGTTGATCGTCGTTTGCAGCGCCGCGAGCCGGTCACGTCGTCGTCGCGATGGATTCGCAAATGATGTCTTCGAACGATCTGACGTAGGCTCTTCTTTCGTGAACATTTCAAGCCTCCTGCAACGATGTTTCTTCGACCAGATCGACCGCTACCGTCTCGTGTGCATACGAGATCGTCACTTCGCAATCCGGGCCGCGAAGTACTCCGGTGGAAGTGAAGATTTCCGCCAGTCGTCCGGAATCATTCGCGGGTCCGAGCCGAATCAGCAACGCGCCGTCCATTGACGCAACCTCGACCGGCCGACGTGACTCAGTGCGGGCCGCAAGCGCTTCCCCCAGCAAATCCAAGAGTAGATGGAACGTGGCGGACTCCAGCACGCCAAAATCCGAGAGCCGCATCGGCCGTCCACGAGCGAGTTCCTGCTGGGCGCGCTCGACTTGTGCCGCCTCGTCGGCCGCCAGCAATGCGAGTATACGCTTTTCCTCGCTCCGGTCCTGCACGGCAGTCGCCTGACTGCGCACCGTCACGCGTCCATTCACGTGCAGTCGCGGGCTGATCCAAACGGGTTCCGCTTCCATCCACGGGGTGCGCGGTCCCTCAGCGATTTGGTCCCGCCGATCAAGTGTCTCTTGGTTGATTTGCAGATGCCGCGCCGGCGCCATCCCAAATCCCGCTCGCCAGAGCCGGTGCGTATCTTCGTCGGTTGGGGCCTCCGCAAACCAGAGCGCCAGCGTTTGCCAATCGGCGAAGCGGTCGCTCCGGGTGACACGCTGATCGTTGATATTTTGCAACGTGAAGAGCAAGGCGGGGATGGCTTCCCGCGCACGTGTGCGAAGGATTTCTGCCTGCGAAGCGCCGTTGGCCTCTCCTAGAAACCAGCGCCGCAGGCCGTGCCAGCATCCCTCCCAGCGGGCGGCTTCCTGCTCTTCCATCTGCGCTGTGGGCACCAGCGCATCAGCGAGCGCCCGCAGCGCGACCGGCCTGAACTGATCGCGAATCCCGGCTTGCTCCAGGAGTAGAATCTTCTGGCAGATTTCGTTGGTCGCCAGCACAAGGTCGCCGAGAAAGCGATCAAGGTAATCGACGAGCAACTGTTTATATTCGAGGAACTGCGCCACGCTTACTCCATGTAGTTGAATCGTGCTCTGGAGATCCCGCATGAACGCCTGAGCGCGGTTCGTTAAGTTTCGGAATCTTTCCGTCAGGGCCAGAAATTGTATGTGGAGTTTTGCCACATCAGGCTCCGGCCTTTCGATCAGCACGCGGATCGCTTCCAGAAACTCGGTGATGTCCCGCAGCGCCGCCGTCTGCAACTCGCCTGGTTGGTGCACCGTCTCCTCGAACACAGCCAGCGCTCGCTCCGCCGCTTCGCCTGCAGCGGAGAGCGCGTAGAGAAAGCGACTCCGGTAAAACTCCTCAAGCACTACCGCCTCCGCCGAATCCTGCGTCGCTTCCAGATTTCCCCATTGCTGGAGCCTGCGCAGTGCGATTTCCGTTTCTTCCTCGCTGCACCCGATCCTGCGCGCGACCTCCGCCGGCCGCAAATGAGTCATGAATTGCTCGCGTGAGCGAACGAAGACATCGAGGATCGCGCGGTAAATCTCCGCCTTCACAACGAGCACATGGGTGAAAACGGTGTGCGTTCTCAACCCTGCGTCGGTTCCCGTCAATGGTTCATCATTCATCAGTCATCCCAGTTGCTTGTCTTTTTCACATCTTAACGGAGAAATAGGCGCGATTGCGAGCCGGAATTACTACAGCATACCGTGATCGAACCTTCCGCAAAAACTGCGGTGGCTGCATGGGTGGTCGTGAGATAGACCTTCGTCGTCATGGCCGTATCCTTTCACAGGGGGTTGGACAAATACGGGGGTAGGCCTCCGGATATTCCACGACCGCCGAATGGTAAATACTTTTCCCGTGGCACGCTCACAACCCGATCGCAAAAGGGCAACATCGCGCACCCGTATGTTGCGTCACACGAGCACGACTCACGGCGCGAGACGGCGGAGACGAACGCGAATCTGGAAGTCACGCGATTTGCCTACAGCGACGCAGGAGATTTGCGCGCGCTCACAGACGGCTTAAGATTAAGTTCTCTGTCGAACGCTAAGTGATCGCCCAAAATCTGCCGCTGACGCTCGTTTGGCTCGCATGTGCCGTTCTCCCAGGAGTGAACCAAGGCCGTTGCAATACCCATTTTTGCTGCCAAGTGGTATTGCGAAAGTTTCTTCTTCTGGCGCTTAATTTGAATCCAATCGCCAAGCGTCTTTATGCTCGTGGACAACGGTTTACATTGTTTCCGTTTTCTTAAATTGTGGACGTATGATATGCGAATTGAGCGTTGTGCAATACCCAACAGGGC
>OCZU010003243.1_pt1 | contig 10306 bp, 13 predicted proteins | sample 1539001 | NCBI WGS metagenome assembly OCZU01 (sample SAMEA3539306, study PRJEB22396) | soil metagenome | biome: tundra; feature: field; material: soil | place: USA | collected 2010-05 | depth 0.15 m | reverse complement strand
GCTGGTGCTGGTCGACGGTCGTTGACGTCACCGTCACCGAGCCGCCGGCTTTGATCGTCGCCAGGTCCGCCACAGCCAGGGTGATCATGTGCATGTGGTTGTCGGCCGTGGCCGGCGAGGTCGTGAAGGTTTGATCGGTCGTCGCATTGAGCTTCGCCGCCGCCACGGTCACGGTATGGGTGTGCATGTTGGCGTCGGCAACCATCATTTCGGGAAGCGGATCCGCGCAGGCGCCCGGCGCACCGCCCCCACCCGCTCCGCCGCCGCCGTCCGTCGGATTGGGCGTCGAGCTGCTACAGGCGACGCCGGCGACCGCCCCACCGACCAGCGAGAGGGTCAAGACGAAGAATTCTTTCCGGTTCATCGAATTGAGGTCCATGCCGAGGATTTACTCACTGCGATACAGGTCGGCAATGCGAAAATCCGACCGATGATCGTCGGTAAGTTTGCTCGATTTCGAGGCGCGGCATCCTCGGTGCTCGACGACCGAAACGGCGAGATGGTCGTCAACCTCGCCCGCCTCTGAGGAGTACGACGGCCGTGTCGCACCTCGGGTCCGGCCGCACACATGTCGCAGGCGCCGTTCACGGCGGCGGGACCCGTACCTGACTCCGTTGTGACTGAGGCGTTATCCGTTGCTGACAGGGCCCGACCCATAAATAATGGGTGGATACTCTCGCTGGTGTTGCCGTCGCTGCGCCGCAATCGTGGACCCGGTACGTCCGGGTCACCACGGTGTTGTTCTGGTCGGTCCACCTGGCCGCCCTGATCGGGATTCTTTACTGCGGCTGGTCCTGGCGCGGCCTGGCCCTGGCCGGCGGCTCATACTTCGTGCGCATGTTCGTGGTCACGGCGGCGTACCACCGATACTTCGCGCACCGGGCCTTCAAGACCTCGAGGCTGTTTCAGTTCATCCTCGCGCTCGGCGCGCAGAGTGCCGCCCAGAAGGGGGTGCTCTGGTGGGCCAGCCACCACCGCTGGCACCACAAGTACTCCGATACGCCGAAGGACGTGCACTCGGCCAAGCTGCGCGGGTTCTGGTATTCGCACATCGGCTGGATCGCCCGCGAGGACTGGACCGAGACCGATCCGGCGATGGTCTCCGATCTCTCGAAATTTCCGGAGCTGCGCTTCCTCGACCGCGCCAGCATCTCGATCTTGCCGACGGTGGCCTTGGCCCTCGGCTTTCTCTTCATCGGGGGGGTTCATGCCCTGGTCTGGGGCTTCTTCGTCTCGACGGTCCTGCTCTGGCACGGATCGTTCTCGGTCAACTCGATCGCCCACCTCGTCGGGCGGCGGCGCTACGCGACGGCCGACGACTCGCGGAACAACTGGTGGCTCGCGATCCTGACCAACGGCGAGGGCTGGCACAACAACCACCACCACTACCAGAGCTCGGCCAACCAGGGCTTCCGCTGGTGGCAGATCGACGTGACCTACTATCTGCTGCGCCTCATGGAGGTTTTCGGCCTGGTCTGGGACCTGCGCGTCCCCCCGCCCGAGGTGGTGGCACAATAGGGGTGTGATCCGATCCCCGACCACGACCTTTCTGTATCGGGCGCGCCTCATCTTCATGCTGGCGGCGCTGATTCCGACGGTGCTGATGACGGCCATCGGAATCATCCTGGTCGCCACCGGCGGCGCAAAGTTTGTCGGGGTGGTCGCCGGGATCCTGGTGCTGGCGTTCTGTGCGACGGCGCTGACCGGATACGTCATGGGAACCATCTTCGTCACCCGCGGCGCCAGCCTGGCGGCGGTACAGAACGAGTTCCTCTCCTCGGTGTCACACGAGCTGCGTACGCCGCTCACCTCGATCCGGATGTTCATCGACACCCTCCGGGAAGGGCGGGTCCAGGATCCCGCCGAACGGCAGCGCTGTCTGACGGTGATCAACCAGGAGCTGACCCGCCTGGACGGACTGGTGGGGAAGCTCATCGAGCTCTCCAAGATCGAGTCGAGCCATGCGGCGTTCGACCGCCGTCCGCTGCTGGTTTCCGACATCGTCGAGGATGCGCTGGCGTCGTTCGAGGCCATCAAGTTCAGTGGCAACGTCGAGCTGCAGGTCAAGGTCGACCCAGGGCTCGTGGTGGTCGGCGACCGCGCCGCGCTGGCCCAAGCGCTGGGAAACCTCCTCGGCAACGCCTGGAAGTACACCCGCCCAGACGACAAGAAGATCGAGGTCGGCGCCACCGCGGACGCCAAGCACGTCTACATCACGATCACCGACAACGGCGTCGGCATTCCCCGCGCTGAGCAGGCGGTGATCTTCGAGAAGTTCCAGCGCGGCTCGGCGGGGCTCGACGGCGGCAGCCCAGGGAGCGGCCTGGGTCTCGCCCTGGTGCGAGCCGTGGTCAAGGCACACCACGGGAAGGTGGACGTCCGATCGGATTCCGATCGGGGGGCGCGCATGCGCATCGTCCTGCCCCGCTCGTCGGAGGCGCCGTGACCGAGGCGGAGGCGAAGCCGGATCCGCTGGTGGCGGTCGTCGAGGACGACGCCGCGATCGCCGAAGGGCTGGCGCTCAACCTGAATCTGCAAGGCTACCGGTCGACAGTGGTGGGCGACGGGGAAACCGCGTACCAGATCATCAAGGACGACCGGCCGGATCTGGTGCTGCTCGACATCACGCTCCCGAAGCAGAGCGGAATCTGGGTTCTCGAGCGGCTGCGCGAGGAGGGCAATCAGGTGCCGGTGATCGTCCTTTCGGCGCGCCAGAACGAGTTCGACAAGGTGGCGGCGCTGCGACTGGGCGCGGACGACTATGTGACCAAGCCCTTCGCTCTGGCCGAGCTCCTGGCGCGGGTCAACGCCGTTCTGCGGCGGGCACAGCTCCGCAACGCGCCCACCGAGCCGCGGCTGCCGTCGCCGAGTGCCCAGCCCGACGCGGTCTTGCGGTTTGGCGCCGTGGTCGTCGATCTCGGGACGCGCACGGTGACCCGCTCCGGCCAGGCGGTCAGGCTGACGCACCTCGAGTTCGAACTGCTCGCCTTTTTTTGCCATCACGCCCGGCGCGTGTATTCGCGGGAGGAGCTGCTGCACGAGGTCTGGGGGGTGCGGCACGCCGGTCAGGCCCGCACCGTCGACAACTTCATGGCGCAGCTGCGCGCGAAGCTGGAGGAGGATCCCGATCGGCCCAAGCACCTGCTGACGGTGCGAGGCAGCGGCTATCGCTTCCTTCCGGAATCATCGTAGCTAATTTGGCGGCGCGATGGGCCGGTTCCGCGACAGATTTCCGAAGACGGCGACCTTCATCCAGCGCCTCTATGTCGCCTACGATCACGACCGCGTGGCCGACAACGCGGCCGCCATCGGTTACTACTTCGTGTTCTCGCTGTTCCCGTTCCTGTTCTTTCTGGCCACCCTGACCGCCTACATCCCATACGTCCAGAGCTCGGTCGGTGCGCTCCTGGCCCGGGCGCAAGACATCCTGCCGCCGCAAGCCATGGCGCTCATCGACAAGCACGTCGGTGGTCTGGTCACGCAGACCCGGCCGCGCCTGCTCACCCTCGGGCTGCTGGTGACGATCTACTCGGCGTCGCGCGGCGTGGACGCGGTCCGCAAGGCCCTGAACCTCGCCTACAAGGTCAAGGAATCGCGTCCGCTCTGGCGAACGGAGCTGATCGCTTTCGGAATGACCCTCGGAGGGGCGCTGCTGGTCCTGATCGGAGTCACCGTCCTCATCCTGGGGGGCAGGGGCGGCCTCTGGCTGGCGCGAGAGCTCGGCCTCACGACCGCGTATATCCTGGTCTGGGGCTGGCTTCGCTGGCCGGTCACCATCTCCGCGATCGTCAGCTGCTCCGCGCTCGCCTATCATTTTTTGCCCAACGTCGAGCACAGGTTCCAATTCTTCACGCCGGGCGTGGTGGTCGGTACGACGGTCTGGCTGCTCGCCACCATCGGCTTCGCCGAATATGCCGCCCACCTTGGCAACTACAACGTCACCTATGGCTCGATCGGCGGCGTCATCGTCCTCATGACCTGGTTCTACATTTCAGGTTTCATCTTCCTCATGGGCGGTGAGATCAACGCAACCTGGGAAATCGGACGATCCGGGCCATCCGATGGTGAGGCTGGCCCGACCTCGGACACCTAGCTCGGACCGGGCTTGCTCCCCTCGAAGGGAACGGTGGCGGCGTCGGCGGGATCCTCGGCGTCGGATCGGCGAACGCTGTCGGCGATGTCGAGCGCGATCCCCGCCGACGTCTCCGCACCCGCGCCCGCGGCCAGCTCGGCATAAAGACTCTCGACCCGATCGTCGCGCTCGCGCAGATGCGGATCGATCGCGCCATCCCCGGGCAACTCGAGCCGGAGCTCCTCGATCACCATGCGTACACCGGCCGCCACCGGCAATGAGAGCAGCGCGCCCATGACGCCCATCAGCTTGGCCCCGATCAGCAGGGCGAGCGTCAGGGCCCAGGCCGGAAGTCGCAGCACGTGCCCGTAGACCCGGGGGATGATGATTCGATTCTCGAACTCTTGGTAGATCACCACACTCACGACCACGGTGACGACCATGACCGTCCCCCGCGGCAATGTCGCCACCACCAGGGGAATGGCGCCCAGGATGCCGCCGATGAGCGGCAGAATGTCGGTGATGCCGGCGAAGACCGCCAGGGGCAGCGGATTTTTGACCGCACAAAATCTCAAGAGGACGTAGGTGAAGAGTCCCATCAAGGCCGACGTGATGATCTGGCCACGCATGTAGCCGCCCACGATGGTCTCGAGGTTCAACGTGATCCGCGCCAGGCGGATGTGAAACCGCCGGGGCACGAGCAGATAGAGGGCCGCCTGGGTCGTCGACGGGTCGGCCAGAATGTAGAAGGCCAGCGCCAGGGTGGTCAGTCCCCACCCGAGCGTGGTGATGATCTGCGAGGAGTACTCGAACGCTTTTTTCCCCGAGGGAACCAGCAGGTCCTGCAAGTTGGCCACCTCGACCGCGCGTGCCAACGGCCAGGTCAGATGTGACCGGCCGAGCCGCTCCGCCAATCGCTGCTGCATCAGGGGCGCGCCGTCGATGAGCTCTCGCACCTGCGCAAACAGCGCGGGCACGGTCAGAAGCCCGATCAGCACCAGCAAGCCGATCATGGCCAGGAATACCAGGACGACGCTGCGCGTCCTGGCCAGACCCCGACCCTCGAGAAACCCGACCAGCGGGTTCAGTGTTCCAACCAGGATCAGCGCGCCGACGGCGGAGAGGATGACCGGTCCGAGCAACGCCGCTATCCAGACGGCGGCCACCAACAAGAGCGCAAACAGGATCCCGCGGTCCGTGACCGCGATCCGTCGTGGTCTCACGGTGCCCGGTCTGGCGGGCTCGCTCACGTCAAATCGACCACGTCAACTCGACTTTTTGCCGCGAACGACGTGCAACAGGACGCTGATGATCGCCAGGACGATGAGAATGTGAATGGCGGCGGAAGCGACGTGGAACAGCCCAAATCCGGCGATCCAAGCCAGGCCCAGAATGATTGCCAGCAATAGAAACATGGGTTCCTCCCAGAACGAGTTCGTGAGATTTTTCATGCGCCGCTGTCGCGCGGGGCATGAATGACCGCGACGGCTTTCCGTCCCGTCGTGGAAAGGTAACTACGGCTGAGGCGTCGACAAGAGGCCTGAGCTCTCGTTTCGATCGGGAAACGAGAACTAGGCCGCCACTCGTGCAGCCATGACGGGGGGCCGCGTCGACGCGAGCGTTCGCTCGATGTTGGACCGCGAAATGCTTCCCACCAGAAAAGGACCGGCCGCCACAGGAAAAGATGCCACCCCATGTTCGATCATGAGCGCGCGCGCGCGCGTCAGGGTGGTGGTCGGGGTGAGACAGATCCGGATGGACTTGAGGCAGTCCGATACCCGCTGCTCATGGCCGGCGCCGAGCAGGGTCTCCGGGTCCAGGATGCCGATCAGGTTCCCTTTGTCTTCCACGATCAGGGTGTCGGTCGCTTTGAGCGCGGCGATCTTGCGGGCGGCGCCCATCGAGATGTGCCCCGGCACGATCGGGCTCAGCCGCGTCATCGCCTCGGCGACGCGAACCTCGTCGCGGGAGGTTGCGCCAGGCGCCGGCGGAACCCTTCGTTTCGGCTCTGCCGGAACCCTTCGTTTCGACTCTCCTATGATCAGCTCCAACATTCGTGGTCCTTCGGCTATCACCCCTTACAACTCCCGTGCCATGGACGGTATCGCTGGGTACTGGTCTCCCCTCGACGAAACTGGGGACGCTCGAGGTCCGGTTCGGGTAACGCTCCAGGTTCCCGTGTTACTGGAGCGACTCGAATTGCCATCGAGGCCGCCGCCTTGCGAATCGCGAGTTCATCCCTACTTTCTACCTTCCATGAAGAGGTCGACGATGGGGATCCTCTCGGGCGAGCGATTCCGGGCTTTTGCGTGCGGCGCTTCCGGGCGACTCGGGAGCCCGTGGGCGTTCGTGATCGCGGTGGTGACGGTGTTCGCGTGGCTACTGACCGGACCGCTATTTCATTTCAGCAACGCCTGGCAGCTGGTCATCAATACCGGCACCACCATCGTCACGTTCTTGATGGTGTTCCTCATCCAGGCCACCCAGAACCGCGACGCCACGGCGGTCCACCTCAAGCTTGACGAGCTCATTCGATCCAGCCAGGCGCGCAATATTTTCGCCGACCTGGAGGATGCGACCGAAGCAGAGCTGAAGGCGTTCAAGAATGAATTCAGCAGGCTCCGCAAGGCCGGCGCCGCGGGGCCAGAAATCGCCGAGCCCCTCGCAGACGCCGTTCACAGGGCGCGCTGAGCAGGCACGCCGCTTGCTGTTCTTCGGGCCAAGCAAACAGACCCGACGAGCTAATCGCGGCGTGCGACTTCCTTGTGCTCAGCCTGTGCTTAGTTTGTCAAAAACAAGGAGAACGTGATGACACTGATTAAACGAATTGTGGTTGCGGCCCTGTTGGCCATTTGGTGCTTCCCGGCAGCGGGCTTCGCCAAGACCGAACCCGTCAATCCGCCGGCCATCACCGCGCCGATCGGCGCGACGGGCACGACGCAGGCGCGTGCTCAAGGCACCGAGGCAGCGAGCTTGGCCACGCGAGAGAAGCAGGCCCAGAACCAAAATCTCACCGACTTCAAAGGGGGAGCCGTCTACGTCTACCTCGGGAGTGGCGCGGTCCTGGTGCTGGTGATCATTCTGATCATCTTGCTGGTGTGACACCCCTCCGGACATGGGGCCTGGCGCTGCTCTGCGCGGCGCCGGCCTGCTACACCGGCTCTGCCCGAGACGTATCCTCCGAGTGGCTTGAACGGGCCCGGGCCGACAAGTCCTGGCAGATGGTTTCGGATGTCCCCTTCGTGGCTCAGAAGTCGGATGCGGACTGCGGACCGGCAGCGCTCGCGATGGTCCTCGGCCACTTCGGCGTCTCCGCCACGTTGGATCAGGTGACCGCGCTCGATCCCCCATCAGATGGCGGCGTGCGAGCGGGTGCGCTTCGGGATGTCGCGCGCGGCAAGGGCCTCGAGGCCTTCGTCGTTTCGGGAACTCTCAACGACATTGTCGCGCAACTCGATCGCGGACGTCCGGTACTGGTTGGCCTTGCCAAACCAATGGCCGGTGCGCGAGCGATCGCTCATTATGAAGTTGTCGTTGGAATCAATCGCCCGAAGCGTTTGATTCTTTCTTTCGACCCATCTCGTGGTCCTCGCCAGAATAGCTTCGAGGGCTTCGCGCGCGAGTGGGTCCCGACCCACCAGGTCACCATCGTCATCTTCGCCGCCGACAAGACGGCGGCGGTGGCGAGCGGTGAGCTCTCCGAGCTAGAACCTGATCGCGTTGACCAACGAGGGAACGCCCACCGCGTTGTCGGCCGCGATGTCCAGCAGCACCGCTCGGGAGCCGGGCGGCAGATCGCGGCGCGCGGCCTCCAGCGTCGCGTTCAGGGAATCGAGGCCCGCGGGCACGTGCAGATCGATTGAGGTGACGCCCCACACGAAATGAAGCCGGCGCGTCGTCTCCGGCACGCGGCTGTAGGCCAGGATCGGGCGATGAGGTCGAAACGCCGCCAGCCGCTGGGCGCTGATGCCCGTCCGGGTGGGAACGACGATCGCGGCGGCGTCCAGATCGTCGGCCAGCCTCGCGGCGGCGTAGGCCAAGGCATTCCCCTCGAGCGAGCGCGGCGGCCCCTCGTGCGGCTGCAGGAGCGGCTCGGTCTCTGCCAGTAGCCGGCCCATCATCTGGACGACGCCGACCGGATCGTGTCCGACGGCGGTCTCCTCCGAGAGCATCACCAGATCGGTCCCGTCGAGCACCGCGTTCGCCACGTCGGTCACCTCGGCACGCGTAGGCAACGAGTTCGTCACCATCGAAACCAGCATCTGGGTGGCCGTGATCACCGGACGGCCGGCCCGGTTGGCCACCCGGATGATGCGCTTCTGGGTGGCGGGGACGCGCTCGATGGGGATCTCGACGCCGAGATCGCCGCGGGCCACCATGATGACGTCGGCGGCATCGACGATCGCTTCCAGCCGCTCGAGCGCCTGCTGCTTCTCGATCTTCGCGACCAGCGGCAGCGAGGTCAGCCGCCGCACCTCGGCCAGGTCGCGCTCGTGCCGGACGTACGAGACCGCGACGAAGTCGGGCGAGAGAACCTCCAGCTCGGCCAGATCGGCGCGGTCCTTGTCGGTCACCGCCGGCAGCGACGAAGCGTCGAGCGGCAAGTTGATCCCCTTGCGCGACCGCAGCGTCCCGCCTACCCGCACCCGGCAGACCACCCGATCGCTCCGCACCTCCGTGCTGATGAGGTCGAGCGTCCCGTCGGCGATGAAGATGGGATCTCCCGGGCGAACCCGCTCGAAGAGCGAGGTATCGCCGACCGGAACGCCGCCGGCGCCCAGGACCACCGTGTCGCCCTCCCGGATCGGCGTGTCTTCCGGCAGATCGCCGAGGCGAAGCTTGGGGCCGGCCAGATCCGCCAGGATCGCGATGTCCGGCCGGTGCGCGCGGGCCCGCTTCACCCGCGCCGCCTGGGCGCTCGGAGAGGCGTGCGACAGGTTCACGCGCAGCACGTCGACGCCCGAATCGAGCAGGCGTTCCAGGGCTCCCTCCGGATCCTGGGCCGGTCCGATGGTGGCGATGATTTTCGTCCGGCGCGCGGGCATCGCCGTTACTGTACTCTTTTCGGGGTGCGGTCAGACGGCCGCCAAGCCACCTTGACGGAACATTCATGAACTGGAAACAGGTCTGCGCGCTGGCCCACGAGCGGCCCGTGCGGGAGGCGAGATGACGAGATTTCTGATGGTCTGCCTGGGCGGCGCCTTCGGCACGGGGGCCCGCTACCTGTTCGGCGGCTGGGCCCAGCGGGCCCTGGGAACGGCGTTTCCCTACGGCACGTTGATCATCAATCTGGTCGGCTCGTTCCTGCTCGCGGCGATCATGTACCTGAGCCTGGAGGTCGGGTTGATTCCGGCCAACGCGCGCGTGGTATTGGCGACCGGGGTGATGGGCGGTTTTACGACCTATTCGACCTTCAACTACGAGACGCTCAAGCTGCTGCAAACGGGCTCGGTCGCGATTGGCGCCCTGAACGTGGCCGGTACGGTCGTCGGCTGTCTGGTCGCCGGGGTGCTGGGGCTGGTTGTTGCCAAGGCATTGACATGAGCGCCGCCGGCGCGCGCGGAGGTAACCGATGAGATCACTCGAAGGTGAACAAATTCTGGTGCGAGTCTTCATCGGCGAATCGGACAAGTGGCATCATCAGTCGCTGCACATGGCGCTGCTCGAGCGGCTGCGCCGCGACGGGTTCGCGGGGGCGACGGTCACGCGCGCGGTCGCTGGGTTCGGCGCGCAGAGCACCATCCACACCGCTCAGATCTTGCGACTGTCCGAGGACCTTCCGCTGATCATCGAGATCGTCGACAGCCGGGAGCAGATCGACCGGCTCAAACCGATCCTCGACGAGATGCTGGGCGGGGGCCTGGTGACGATGGAGCCGGTTCACGTCTTGCAGTACCGCGCTGAAAAAAAGAGCGGGTGAGCGATCGACTGTAGCCTGGCGAGGTTCTACTCAAGGATGTCGATCCCGCCCGCGCCCTCGGCCGGCCAGGACCAGCGCCAGCAGGCCGAACCACGCACACCAGCTTCCGAGACCCGGTCGAGGCGCCGTGCCGAGCTCGGCGCGGTTGTCGGCGGGAAGCAAGGGGAACAGGGCCGCGTCGCCGTGCGGCTGCCCGTGCCGGTCGTAGACGACCGTGTGGCCGGCGCGGACCGCGTCGAGGATGCCGCGCGCGCTCGCCTCGTGCGCGAAGACGTAGGTCCGGCAGAAGCCCGGATAGCCGACGGTGTGAAAGT
>OCZU010003242.1_pt1 | contig 10306 bp, 10 predicted proteins | sample 1539001 | NCBI WGS metagenome assembly OCZU01 (sample SAMEA3539306, study PRJEB22396) | soil metagenome | biome: tundra; feature: field; material: soil | place: USA | collected 2010-05 | depth 0.15 m | reverse complement strand
GCGAGCCGGTCAGCATCTACGAGGTGCACCTCGGATCCTGGCGCCCGGGCCTGTCCTACGTTGAACTCGCCGAGGAACTGACCGACTACGTGGCCGGGCTGGGCTTCACCCACGTGGAGTTCCTGCCGGTCGCCGAGCATCCGTTCGGCGGCTCCTGGGGCTACCAGGTGACCTCGTATTACGCGCCGACGTCACGGTTCGGGACGCCGGATGAGTTCCGTCACCTGGTGGACCGGCTGCACCAGGCGGGCATCGGCGTCATCCTCGACTGGGTGCCAGCGCATTTCCCGCGCGACGACTGGGCACTGGCGCGCTTTGATGGCACCCCGCTGTACGAGCACCCGGACCCGCAGCGCGGCGAGCACCCGGACTGGGGCACCTACATCTTCAACTACGGACGCTCCGAGGTGCGCAACTTCCTCGTCGCCAACGCGCTGTACTGGCTGGAGGAGTTCCACGTGGACGGGCTCCGGGTGGACGCGGTCGCCTCCATGCTCTACCTGGACTACTCGCGGAAAGATGGCGAATGGACGCCGAACCAGTTCGGCGGCCGGGAGAACACCGATGCCGTGTCCTTCCTCCAGGAGGTGAACGCCACCTGCTACCGGCGGGTCCCCGGGGTCATGATGATCGCCGAGGAGTCCACCGCGTGGCCCGGGGTGACCCGCCCCGTGCACCTGGGCGGGCTCGGGTTCGGCTTCAAGTGGAACCTGGGCTGGATGCACGACACCCTGACCTACTTCTCGCACGACCCGATGTTCCGCTATTACCACCACAACGAAATCACCTTCTCGCTGATGTACGCCTTCAGCGAGAACTTCATCCTGCCGCTCTCGCACGACGAGGTCGTACACGGCAAGGGGTCGCTGCTCGGCAGGATGCCCGGTGACGACTGGCGGCGTTTCGCCGGGCTGCGCGCATTGCTGGCCTACATGTGGGCGCACCCGGGCAAGCAGTTGCTGTTCATGGGCTCCGAGTTCGGCCAGGGCACCGAGTGGTCACAGGAGAACGGCCTCGACTGGTGGGCGCTGGACGACGAATACCACTCCGGGACGCAACAGCTGGTCCGCGACCTGAATCACGCTTACCAGGGCACGCCCGCGCTCTGGGCGCTCGATTACTCGCCGGAGGGGTTCAGCTGGATCGACGCGAACGACGCCACCGGGAACGTCCTGTCCTTCCTGCGCTTTTCTGGCGGGTCCGGGACCGGGGAGGCTGGGACCGGGGAGGCTGGGACCGGGAGGGCAGGCACCGGGGAGGCAGGCGCCAGCGGCAGTGCCGTCCTCGCCTGCATCGCGAACTTCTCCGGAGATCCGCATTCGGAGTACCGGGTCGGGCTCCCGCACGCCGGCCGGTGGGTCGAGGTGATCAATACGGACGCGCACGGCTACGGCGGCAGCGGAGTCGGCAACCTCGGCGTGGTCGATGCCGTGCCGGAGCCGTGGCACGGCCGGCCGGCCTCGGCCGTGATCACCCTTCCGCCGCTCGGCGTGCTGTGGCTGGTTCCTGAATCGTGACCGGCTGATCCTGGTAGCCCGGCTGCCCGGCGTAGCTGAGCAGATCCCCGGGCTGGCAGCGCAGGGCGTCGCAGAGCCGGGCCAGGGTGCTGAAGCGGATGGCCCGGGCTCTCCCGTTCTTCAGGATCGACAAGTTGACGACGGTGATCCCGACCTGCTCCGACAGGGCGGTCAGCGTCATGCCGCGCTCAGCGAGGAGGTCATCCAGCCGGATCTGGATCGGGGATGGCTGCTCGGAGCCGCCGACGGATGCCCTCACACTGTGGCCTTGAGCTCGTCATCCATGGAGGCGCCGAGCCTGATGATCCGGGCGAAGGTGATCAGTGCCGCGCCGGCCAGGAGAGGCACCGGCAGCAGCGCGTACAGGGCCGAGCCGAAGGCGGATCCGGGCGACTCGGCGGCACGGGTCAGCATGGAGTTGATCAGCATTCCCAAGGCGAGCTGCTGGATCACCGCCGCGGCCACGGCACCCGCCATGACAATCCAGCCAAGCAGCCGCATCGTCGCGGCCACCCGCAGCGTAAAAGGACCGTCGCGCTGCGCCGTGCGGATGATGCGCCACAGCAGCAGCAGGATGCACCCGTACAGGAGAACCGTGGGCACGCTGGTCAGCGTCTCGAGGAGCCGCTGCCCCATCGTCGGATGCCCGGTGCATGCGCGGAGGTTGAACGTGGTGTCGAGGGTGGAACCAGGTTTCGCCTGGTACGGCTCCACGCCGGGATCCGGGGAGTTGCTGATGCCCATGTACGGGTCGGTGGCGCAGATGGGCGTGGCTCCTCGCCCGAATCCGCCGATGGAGCCCGACCCGGTGAGCGAGGTCACCACGCCGAGCACGAGGATGGCGGCGAGTCCGAGGCCGATGATCTCGATTACCCGCGCCAGTGGCCTGGTAAGCCGTTCGTTGTCGGTGCTCATCTGCTGACTCGCCCTCCTGTGTCGCTCGACGCCAGGTACAGCCGCCGAAGTGACCGTTCTACATATCGAAAAACGATAGTATCGAAAAACGACATGGTGGTCCAGTAGCGTTGCTCCCAGGTCGGCAGGATCTGCTGGCCGGTAGGCGCGGGTCAGCGGTAGGCGCTGATGGCGAGCCTGACCGCGAGGGCCAGGCCGCAGCAGGCGATGAAGATGCGCAGCGGCCGACCCGGAAGCCTGCGGACCAGGGATGGCCCGGCCCAGCCGCCGATCAGGAAACCCGCCGCGAGCGGCACCACGAACGCCCAGCGCACCGGCCCGAACAGGGCGAAGCCCGCCGCCGCGACCGCGTTGGCCAGCCCCGAGACGACGTTCTTCACGGCGTTGGTCCTGGCCATCGACTCGGCCAGCATGGGGGTGAGAACGGCGAGCAGCATGATCCCCCCGGCCGCGCCGAAGTACCCGACATAGATCGCGACACAGAACAGCGCGGCCAGCAGCAGCGGGCTGCGCTCGCCACCGGCCGGTCTGGGCCGTGGTTCCCGCCGGGCCTGGAGGAGCAGGACCAGCGACGCGCCCCCGATCAGGAACGGGGCCACGTCCTCGAATGTCCGGGCCGGCGTGGCCAGCAGCAGCGCCGCACCCGCGGCCCCGCCGGCCGCGGTGACCAGGCCGAGGCGGCCAGCGCGGCGCCACTGCCCAGCCAGTTCCGGCCGTGAACCCGCCGTGGCACCCACGCCGGTGAACAGGAGAGCGACGGTATTCGTCACGTTCGCGGACAGCGGGGGGAGGCCGAGCGCGAGCAGCGCCGGATAGGAGACCACGGACGCCAGGCTCGCCACCGTGCTGACGATGCCCGCGAGGATACCCACCCCGATCAGCGCGATCACCTCGGCAACGGTCACCTCCCGACCCAAGCACAACCGGCGCCCCATCCGCCGTGACCTGGCCCACACCCCGGACCTGGCCCACACCCCCAGGACCTGGGATGCCGCCGTGGCCTGGGCGAGTATGGTGCGGGTGTGACAGACGCCATGACAGGTGCCGTGCCGAGGCTCACTCGTGGGGTGCGCTCCTCGTTCCATGAGGAACTGGACCCGGGGCAGCGTTCCGCCCTGCTCAGCTGGCTCGCTTTCACGGCGACCTTCGCGGCGACCCGCGGCATCACGTACACAATCAGGGCCGGAAAAGGCCCGTTCCGCAACCTCAGTGCGGGCGGCGAGCACCTGCATCACTACCTGTGGGGAATCGGGATGCTCACCGGCGTAGGCGCCGTCGCGGTCCGCGGTGAGGACGTGCACCGCAGGCATCCCGCGGTGGCGCTCAGCTACGGGGCCGGGCTGGCACTCATTGTCGACGAGTTCGCGCTGCTGCTGGACCTCAAGGACGTGTACTGGGCCAAGCAGGGACGCATCTCGATCGATCTCGGTGTCGGCGTCAGCGCGGTGGCCGGAAGCTACTTCGCGGCGCGGCCGGTGCTGCGGGCGACCCGGCCCCTGCTCCGCTCGGTGTGGCACGAGTGCGTCCGGGCGGCCAGCCGCCGGGACGTCACCGGCCAGTGAAATCCACACAGTGAAATTCGTTGCCTGGCCCGGCTGTCGATTTCCCGGTGGGCCGTTCGTCGGGTGAATGAGGCGCGCACAGGGCGCGCATCCCGGGGAGACAGCGTGGTTGCCGGTCTCTCCGTTCACCCGAGGGAGTGGCAGATGAGCAAGTTCCTGTACCTGTACCGGGGCCCGGCGACGTCCATGGAGGACTTCACGCCCGAGCAGTCCGCCGAGCAGATGAAGGCCTGGGGCGACTGGATGGGCCGTGTCGGGGCGGCGCTGGTCGACGGCGGGGCGCCGTTCGGCGCCCGCTCAGCGGTCAGCGACGACGGGTCACACCCGGCGCCCAGCGACCAGAACGGCTACACGATCGTCGAAGCCGACAGCATCGACGCCGCCCGCGGGCTGGTCGACGGCCACCCGTTCCTGTCCGAGGGCAAGGGCCGGTTCAGCGTCGAGATATTCGAGCTCATCCCGATGTAGCGATGGCCGCGCCGGCCACCGCCAGCGACCTGCGGGCATCCGGCGGAGGGGGCGGATGCCCGCAGGCCGTTCCCTGGCCTGACTTCGGGTTACAGCAGGCTGAGGAGCCAGCGCGGGCCGGTGACGGCCGCGCCGGCGTCCATGCACCGGCGCCGCAGCTCACGGTCGGCGGTCACGACCAGACGCCGGCCGTCAGTTTTCCCCGCCAGGGCGGCGATCGTGTCGTCACCGCTGCCTGGGGCGGTCACGACCAGGACATCGTCGCCGGGTCCCGGGTCGGCGGCGGAGCGTGCCGCCAGCCGGTCGGCGGCCGCCCGGGCAGCTCCCTCGATGACCAGGACGAACTGCGGGAACCAGCGGTCCAGGGCGGCGGCCGCCACGCCATCGGGGAGCGACGCCACGCCACGGCCGCTCAATCGGGCCAGCTCATCGTGCAGGCGCACGGTCGCGGCGGCACGATCCCGCCACCATCCGTCGGCGCGGGCGCCCATCACGTTCGCGCCATCCACGATCACCGTGACCGGTTCGGCAGCGTCCCGGAGGACTGGCCAGGTCTGCGCGAACCCGGGATGCAGCGGCAGCGAATCGACGCTGCCCACCGGTACCCAGCCGACCTCGGTGGCCTCCCGGCTCGCGGCCAGCACCGGGAACACCGACGGCGCGCCCGCGACCACGGTCTCGTAGGACCAGCCACCGTGATCATCGCGCAGTAGGCCCTGGATGCGTACCGCGCCCGGGGGGACACCGCACTCCTCGGCGGCCTCGCGCAGGGCCGCCTCGGCCGAGGACTCGTGGCTGTCCCGCGCACCGCCGGGCGGTCCCCAGGTTCCCCCATGCTGGGTCCAGCTGGCCCGGCGGACCAGCAGCACGCACCGCTGTCCCGTCCGGTCGCGCGCGTAAGCCAGCAGGCCAGCGGCGCCGTATATGCCCCAATGCCGGTGACCCAGGTCGCAGAAGGCCCAGCCATTCCCATCGTCTCCGGCCATCCCGACCGACGATAGCGCAGGCCGCCAGGCCCTCGATGGCATGCCCAGCGCTGTCGCCTCCAGCGGACGGCAGGCATCCCGCGAGCCGTAAGCTGGTTCGCATGGTGAATTCGTTGGTCCCAGACCGGATCACCAGGCTGCGCCAGCGCAGGACGGCTCCGCTGATCCTGGAACTGGACCTGACTGAGGGAATCGCGGAGGAGCCACCGGCCGATCCCGTTTCCGCGATACTGGCGATGCGCCGGGCCAGGCTCGCTGACGTGCTCGACGGGCTCCGCCGGGCCCGGACCGACGACCGGGTCAGGGCCCTGATCGTGAAGGTCGGCGGCCGGGGAATCGGGCTCGCCCGGGTCCAGGAACTGCGCACCGCCATTCAGGAATTCGGCGGCACCGGCAAGCTCACCGTCGCCTGGGCGGAGACGTTCGGCGACTTCTCGCCCGGCAACGTGCCGTACTACCTCGCGACCGCGTTCGACCGCATCTACCTGCAGCCCTCCGGTGACGTCGGGCTGACCGGCATCAGCATGGAGAACTGGTTCTATCGCGGCACGCTGGACAAGCTGGGCATTGACTATCAGGTCGGCAGGCGGCACGAGTACAAGGGCGCCGCCGAACGGCTGACCGAGCACGGCTTCACCGGGCCCGCCCGGGAGGCCATGGAGCGGCTCGCCGCCTCGGTCATCGAGCAGATCACCGAGGCGATCGGGCAGCGCCTCGAAGTCTCGGCGGCCGACGCCAGGGCGCTGGTTGACCGCGGCCCGTTCCTGGCCGACGAGGCGCTGGACGCCCGCCTGGTCGACGCGCTCGGCTACCGGGACGAGGTGTACGCGGAGGTCAGGAAGGAGGTCGGCCCGGGCGCCTATCTGCTCTACCTCACCCGCTACCAGCGCGCACGCGCGTTCGCGCAGCGCGCGCGCTCGCTGCCGAACCCGGGCGAGGATGTCATCGCCCTCATCTATGCGACCGGCCCGATCCGCCGTGGCCGCAGCGGCCGCGGCCCGCTGGCCTCCGGCTCCATGGGGTCCGACACCATGACCGCGGCGCTGCGCGCCGCGGCGGCTGACCACCGGGCCCGGGCGATCGTGCTCCGGGTCAACAGCCCGGGCGGCTCGTACATCGCGTCCGACTCGATATGGCGCGAAGTGGTCCGGGCCCGCGAGGGGGGCACGCCCGTCGTGGCATCCATGGGCGACGTGGCCGCATCGGGCGGTTACTTCATCGCCATGGCCGCCGACGCGATCGTCGCCGATCCCGGTACGGTGACCGGCTCGATCGGCGTCCTCGCCGGGAAACCGGTGCTGAACGGCCTGCTAAGGCGGGCCGGGGTGAGCACCGACGCGGTCCGCGAAGGCGCGCACGCCGACATGTTCAGCACCACCCGGCCGTTCAGCGACGAGGAGTGGGGCCGGGTCAATACCTGGCTGGACCGGATCTACGCGGACTTCACCGGCAAGGTTGCCGCCGGCCGTGGCATGTCCGCCGAGCAGGTGCACGAGATCGCCAGGGGCCGGGTGTGGACCGGGGCGGACGCCGCGGACAACGGCCTCGTCGACGAACTCGGCGGCCTGGCCACCGCGGTGGCGCTGGCCAGGCGCAAGGCAGGCCTGCCGGACGCCGCGCCGCTGCGCCTGTACCCGCGTGTCCGCCCGCTGGACCGGGTCCGCCCGCCGGAATCGAGTGAGGACCGGTCTGCTGCGCAGGCGGGTCTTTTCGCCGAGAGCTGGGGGCCGGTCTGGCGGCTCGCGGCTAGCGTTGGCCTGCCGTCCTACGGACCGCTGATCTTGCCTGGCCCCTGGACCATCCAATGACCGAACGTTCAGTATCCGCTCAGTGTCCGTGATGCCCGGAGATGACTCCGAGCCCGTGATGCCCGGAGATGACTCCGGCGGCCTGCTGGCCGGGGATGATTCCGGGCCCGTACGGCCCGGGGATGACTCCGGCGGGCGGCTAGCGGAGGCGCTGTCGGCGTTCGCGTCCGGAGTGACCCTGGTCACTGTGAGCGACGGGCGGGACGACATCGGAACGACGGTCAGCGCGTTCTGCCCGCTGTCCCTCGCTCCCCCGCTGGTGCTCGTCTCACTGATCGCCGATTCCTACCCGGCCGAAGTACTCAGCCGGGTCAGCAGGTTCGGGGTGACCATCCTGGGCGTCGGCCAGCGCGCGCTCGCCGGGCGGTTCGCGGCGGCGGGCCGGCCGGGCGCCCGGCTACTGCTCGACGGTGTGCCCCATTTCCGCGGCGCACGGTCCGGGGCGCTGATCCCCGAGGGTGGCCTCGCGGCGCTGGAGTGCGAGGCCAGCCAGCGCCTGCCGGCCGGCGATCATCTGCTGGTGATCGCGGCGGTGCTCGCCGTCCCTTATGTGGCTGACTCGGGCGAGCCGCTGATCAGGTTCGCTGGCCACTACCCGGCGCTGCGGCACGGGTGATCGTGTAGAGGACGAACGGCTCTCCGTGGTGGTCGAAAGGCCCGGCGTAGCTCATCCCGAGGCGCTCCATCACGGCGCGCGAGCGCCGGTTGTGGACCTCGGTGAACCGGATCCAGGCGGACGGGCCCGCCGTGCTGCCACTCACCGCTTACAATCACCACCTCGACGCCGCTATCTCACGCATTTCGTTATCAGTGAACTTTTTTGCCCCGCCCCCCGGGGGCAAAAAAGTTCACTGATCTTCATTTTCCACAGCCGGAGACCACGGCAAGCAGCCGCCGGGGACCGGCTCCCCGGCCTGCCAGACGGCGGCGACGAGCGGGACCCCGGGCCGGTACGCGAGGTAGCTGTGCGACGGTGCGTCGAGGATCATCAGGTCGGCGCGGGCGCCCACGCCGAGGTGGCCGACGTCGGTCCTGCGCAATGCCCGGGCGCCGCCCGCGGTGGCGGACCAGAGCGCCTCCTGGGTGGTCATCCGCATCTCCCGCACGGCCAGGGCCATGCAGAACGGCATGCTGGAGGTGAAGCACGACCCCGGGTTGCAGTCAGTAGCCAGCGCGACCGTGACACCCGCCGCCAGCAGTCGCCGCGCGTCCGGGTAGGGCTGCCTGGTGGAGAACTCGACACCCGGCAGCAGCGTCGCGACCGTGCCGGAGGACGCGAGCGCGTCCACATCCGCGTCGGTCAGGTACGTGCAGTGGTCCGCCGATGCCGCGCCCGCCTCCACGGCGACCCGCACGCCAGGTCCGGGGCCAAGCTGGTTCGCGTGCACCCGCGGGATCAGCCCCGCGGCGCGGCCGGCGTCCAGCACTGCCCTCGCCTCGTCCGCGCCGAACGCCCCCTGCTCGCAGAACACGTCCACCCACCGGGCGTGCGGCGCGCAGGCATCGAGCATGCGGCCGCAGACCAGGTCCACGTAACCGCCCGGGTCAGCGCTGAATTCCCGCGGCACGACATGCGCCCCGAGGTAAGTGACCTCGGGAGTGACCTCCGCCGCGAGGCGCACGCTGCGTTCCTCGTCGGAGACCGTCAGCCCGTAGCCGGACTTGCATTCCAGCGTGGTCGTCCCCTGATGGAGCATCTGGCGGACCAGCGCCCGCAGGTTCGCCCGCAGCATCGCGTCCGAAGCGGCCCTGGTGGCCGCGACCGTGCTCTGGATGCCGCCGGCGCGGTAGGCCGCGCCGGTCATCCGGGCAGCGAACTCCGCGCTGCGCTCCCCGGCGAAGACCAGGTGCGCATGGGAATCGACGAACCCGGGAACGACCGAACGGCCCTCGCAGTCGATCACCTCATCGGCGGCAGGCGCCTCGGCGGCAGGTCCGGTCCAGGCCACCCGGCCCGCCTCGACCACCAGCGCTGCGTCCTCGATGACCGCGAACGAGCCCGGACCTGACTGGACTGGACCCGGCAGTGCTGGGCCTGGCTGCACGGGGCCTGGCTGCACGGGGCCTGGCTGCACGGGGCCTGGCTGCACGGGGCCTGGCTGCACGGGGCCTGGCTGCACGGGACGGGTGCTCGCGTCTGGCGCGTTCGTCACCAGTTCGCCAATGTTGGTGATCAGCGTGCTCACGGGACCTCACGCTAGCCGCCCGGCGCCTCCGCGACCCATCCAGGATCCTCTCCGGGGGGGCGGTCAGCCGGGCCCGGGCAGCAGCAGCCCCTGCCCATCGCCCACTGAGTCGGTGTAGGCGCCCGCTGCGAGGCACGCTGCGATGGACGTGCAGGCCAGCCCGTTGAGGTAGGCACCGAGGTGGGTGGCGGCGCCGGGCGGCAGGGGCGCTGTGCTTGCCGTCCACGACGATCCGCGCCACTGCAGCAGCAGCCCCTGCTCGCTGCCTGACGAGTCGGTGTAGTACCCCACGGCCACACACGCGGCCGCGGCCGGGCAGGACACGCCGCTGAGGTAGGCCCCGGGCCTGGCCCCGGCCGGCCGGGGCGCCCTGGTTGCGGTCCACGACGACCCGTGCCCAGTCAGCAGCATGCCCTGCTCCTGGCCTGCCGAGTCGGTGTAGTACCCCGTGGCGGCACACGCGGTGGTGGACCCGCAGGACACGCCGGTGATGCCGGGATCAGGCCTGGCACCGGCGCCCGCGGGCAGCGGCACCTCGGTGGGCGTCCATGACGACCCGTGCCCGGTCAGCAGCAGGCCGTCGGCGGAGTGCGCCGTTATGTCGTAGTCGCCCGCGACCACACAGGTGGTAGTGGACGGGCAGGTCACCCGGTAGAGGTCGGTCTGCGAATTCGCGGCGGCGCGGGCCGGCAATGGCGCTCTGGTGGCGGTCCACGACGACCCGTGCCCGGTCAGCAGCAGGCCATGCCGGTCATAGAACCCGGCAGCGACGCAGGCCGTGCTGGACGGGCACGACACGTCCCAGAGGCCGGCATCCGCGGCGGCGATCGGGGCGGCAGCAGCACGCGGGCCGGCCGCAGCGCC
>OCZU010003240.1_pt1 | contig 10307 bp, 18 predicted proteins | sample 1539001 | NCBI WGS metagenome assembly OCZU01 (sample SAMEA3539306, study PRJEB22396) | soil metagenome | biome: tundra; feature: field; material: soil | place: USA | collected 2010-05 | depth 0.15 m | reverse complement strand
GCACTACTCGTGGATGGTGTGCTCTATGACGAGATACAAATGTTGCGCTCCGTGGCCAGGAGTCGCGAATGAAAGTTCTCACGCGCCTGTTCCGGACCATTCATGGCCTGATAGCGTTTCTCTTTGGCTGCGGCGCACTCATGCTCATCACCATCGCCACGCGCATCGGTTGGATAGCCTTCTTCGGCGGTGTGGACCGGGGCGCAGCGCAAGCGATTATCGAAGCCGTCGGACTATTGGCTGCTGCCGTTGTGGCATTGCAGATTGCCGAGACTATTTTCGAGGAAGAGGTTGTTCGCGACGCGGATATCAGTGCGCCGACCCGCGTGCGCCGGTTTTTGTCTCGATTCTTCGTGGTCATACTGGTCGCGCTGGCCATCGAAGGGCTTGTTGCTACGTTTAAAGCATTGCACGAAGACCCGGCGCAGCTCCCGTATGCGGCGAGCATCCTGGCTGCAGTGGGGGTACTTCTTGCTTCCTGGGGATTGTTCGTTCATCTCAATCGTTCCGCCGAGGAGCTCGAGCGAGAGGCCATGGCGGACGCCAAGCGGGAAGACCGAAAGCTCAAATGACCATCCGTGGTCGAGATCGGCGATTCGATGGTCATGGTTAGCGACGCCGGACCTCGCAGGTCGATGACCGTCTTTCTCTACGTCTATGTCGACGATGCCGACGCCGCATATCGACGGGCGCTGGACGCCGGAGCGCGCTCCCTCGAGCAGCCGTCGGATATGCCGTATGGGGACCGTCGCTGCATGGTGGAAGACCGATGGGGCAACACGTGGCAAATCGCGATGTTTGCGGAAAAGCGAGATGCCGGCTAAATCCCTTTCGGGACGCGGTAAGCTTCGTCCGTTAGGCGTGAGTATGCCGATTCCCGAAGCAATCGCTGCCAAGCGGCTACTCCAGTTTACCTACGATGAGTACCCCCGAACCGTGGAACCGCATACATACATACGGTATCGATGCAAACGGACGACTCTGTCTGGTCGCGTTTCAAATTGCCGGCGGTAGTCGCTCAGGCGAATACGTTGGCTGGAAAACGTTTCTCGGAAGCCAAATGCGCAACGTCGCTATACTGGAAACTCATTTTTCGGCGCCTCGCCCGGAATACCGGCGCAACGACGGCGCGTTCGTCTCCATTATTTCTCAGCTCTAGCGCATCGCTTTAGGCGCGTGCACCGAAAGGCGACCGACGAAATGCCAATCAAGCTCGAGAAGGAAACAGAAAAATACCTTGTGGGTTCGATCAGGCGCTTCTTCGCCGAAAATATGGACGATGAGATCGGCGACCTCAAAGCGATGCGTATTCTTGATTTCTGCATGAGGGAGATCGGACCGACCATCTACAATCAGGCGATCACCGATGCCCAGTCGTATTTTCAGGAAAAAGCGTCAGATCTGAGTGGATCACGCTATGAGGCTGAATTCGAGTTCTGGAAGAAATAGCCGTGCACCGGCCGCTCCGTGGCGGTTAGCTGGTTTCGCCAGGCCAAATAACGCGGAGGTCGCAATTGCAAACACTTCTTCACATATTTTGTACGCCGGGATTAAGCGTCCGTGACGCGATTGCGAACGACCCGAAGCTAAGCGCACACCATTTTGAAATCTTGCTCGAGCGCAAACCCGGCCGATCTCCGGGTTGGACCAAGATGAAGAGCCAGGTTGAAAATCGCCGCGGCTCCATTAACGTGCAATGGAATGCCGCGACCAAGGTCCTGTCTTGCCGCGTTGTGAACAAAGGATCCGGAAAACCCAATTTGATCATTGGCGATTTCGTCGACTATCTGCTTCAGCGACATCGGCGCCGCATCAAGCTCATCACCTTGTTGCCTTGACATCGACATGCCTATCATGACCGAGCCTTGCGAGCACGTCGTTGAGATTCAGCAGGTAACGCCTCGCACGAGCGGCTGCGAGGAGTGCATCGCTCTCGGGGAGCAATGGAACGAGCTTCGCGTCTGTCTCTCATGTGGCCATGTCGGGTGCTGCGAGGATTCGCCGCATGCGCACGCGTTTCAGCATTTCAACTCCACCGGTCATCCCCTGATCGCACCCTTCGATCGCGGCGAGACGTGGGGCTGGTGCTACATCGATCGTCGCTACTTCGAGCTTGCGCGGGAGCTACGACCCTTCAGCCGTTCCGTGCTGTCGTCGGCGTTTGCGCGCCTTTTTGGTCGATGACGTAGTTCCAAATTCCATACGCTCTGGGCCAGTTTCTGCTCGAATTGCAGAAGACGTAGTGCTCGGCGCCGGCGGCTCACGCTTTCGGCGCGCCGGCGGAAGACATCTTACGAACAACGAGGGAGAACCCGCCATGAGAAAAGTGATGCTCTATTTTGCGTTGTGCGCCCTTCTGCCGCTGGTGCTCATGCAGGAGGCGACGGCCGAGGCCACGCCAACGAAGATCCTCGTCAACGGCGTTCAGCTCCACTACGTCGATGCAGGTAACGGCGTTCCAGCCATCTTCATTCATGGCGGCCTGGAGGACTACCGGGCATGGGACCAACAAATTGCGGCTTTCTCACAACGCTATCGCGCCATTGCCTATAGCCGGCGATACAATTTCCCCAATTCCGGAGCGATTCGCGGAGACAGCTACTCGGCCCTGGTAGACGCAAAGGACCTGGCAGCGCTGATCAAGAAACTCGGGCTTCCGCCGGCACATTTGGTTGGTAATTCCTATGGTGCTTACGTTGCCCCGCTTGTCGCTGTGATGCATCCTGAGCTCGTCAGATCCCTGGTCCTCTCCGAACCGCCGGTTCTGCGTTGGTTGCCTGAAATCGAGGGAGGCAAGCTGCTGTTCAATGAATTCATGAGCGTGGTGTGGGAACCCACGACACGCGGATTTCGAAAGAGCGATGAGGCTGGGGTGATGGCGGCGATCAACGGCTTCGGCGAGCTCGGCTATTCCGGTACCGACGAGAAAATGACGTTCGCGACGCTTCCTCCGGAAGTCCGTACCGTTGTCCTTGAAAATGCGCCTGAATGGAAAGCCCTGACGATGTCGAAGGATGCCTTTCCAGTGATTCCCCTGAGCGCGATCAGGCATCTAAAGATCCCGACGCTTCTCCTGAGCGGCCGACGCAGTCTCAAGCTCAGCAACGCGATCGATGGTCAGCTCGAGCGTCTGCTGCCGCAGGGTGAGCGACTTATCCTTGCCGATGCAACGCATGAAATGTGGAGCGAGTACCCAGAAGAATGTCGCAATGCGGCGATCGCGTTCATGGCAAGACACTGAACGATGCTGTGTTCGCTATCCGCCGGTCGGCATTGAACGGTAGCGCGACCATGCGCAGCATCGACGCAGGGAGCCTCACACTGGAGCCGCAGACCGCGGCGCACGCGGAAGCAATGTTCGTCGTCCTCAACGACGCGGCGATCTACGAGTACGAAAATGAACCGCCGGCGTTCCTGGAGCGGCTGCGCGAACGTTTCACGAAGCTCGAAACGAGGCAGTCGCCGGACGGTGCCGAAAAATGGCTCAACTGGGTTATTCGCCTTCCAAATTCCGAGCTCATCGGTTATGTTCAGGCCACTGTGCATTGCGATGATCGGGCGGCGATTGCGTACGAACTGTCCAGCAAATACTGGGGCCGAGGACTGGCGCACCGGGCCGTGCAGGCGATGACTACGGAGCTCGTCGAGCAGTACCGGGTTCGCAGACTGACCGCAGTCCTCAAGCAGGAGAACGGACGCTCCTTGCGTTTGCTCGAGCGGCTCGGGTTCTCTCGGGCCTCACCCGAATTGCACGCCAAGCATGCAGTGGAGCCCGGTGAGTTGCTCATGCATCGGGAATGCGATCGTGGTGACTAGGCCGCAAGCGGGCGTTGGGAGCGCCGATGGCCTGTGCGTTCGGCGCGGGTCAGTTTGTTTCACATAACGAAATTCGAATGCCATTGGGAGAAACGCCGTGTCCGCAGCCGACATTGTTCAACGCCAGGTTGAAGCCTATAACGACCGCGATCTGAATCGGTTTGTGTCGACCTACAGCGAAAAGATAACGGTCTTTCGGATGCCGTCCATCGAACCCAGCATTGCAGGCAAATCGCAGCTTGCGGATTTTTACGCTACGCAACGATTCAACCTGCGCGGCCTGCGTGCAGAAATCGTGAGCCGGATCGAGCTCGGCAACAAGGTTATCGACCACGAGCGCGTCTGAGGCGTTCGTGCCGATCCGATTGAAGTCGCAGCGATTTACGAAGTCGCTGAAGGATTGATACAGAGGGTCTGGTTTTTCTCGCCGGAGTAGGCCAATCTCCATTTACCGAATCGAAGCGGGTTCCGCGAGAACCAGTTGGACCGAAGATGCCATTGCGGACAGGTCGCTTGGCGAGGAAACCCGCATGTGATTAACTGTCAGCATTGCCCGTTTTTCGGCGCTTCATGCAAATTCGTCGACTCGGTTCCCTTGTTTTTGCGCTGACGCTTGGCGCGACGCTCGGGGCGTTGGCCCAAACGCCGCGCCTGGTCACGTCAGGCCAGCCCTCCGCCGACGCACTCGCCGGCCTCAAGGCACAGGGGTTCGACGCAGACATCTATCTCGCGCCACCGACTGTTTCCGACGCCGTCCACGACGAGCAACTCATCGTGACCCGGCAGAGACTCACCTTCATCAATATTCCGATCAGATTCGACAATCCCACCGATGCCGATTTCGAGACCTTCGCCGGTGTGATGACCGGTCTCGGCAGCCGCAAGGTTCTGGTGCATTGCCAGGTCAACCTTCGTGCCTCTTCAATGGTTTTCCTCTATCGCACGATTGTTCTCAAGGAAGATCCGCGTGTGGCGTATGAGGCGGTGTCGGGAGTCTGGTCGCCGGAGGGTCCATGGCGGCGTCTGATCGAGACTGAACTTCGCAAGCACAACGTGGCGTTCGAGCTTCTCTGACAATCGGCGGTCTGCTGGGGCCCGTCGCCCAGCGGCCGCCGGCTTGGCTCATTGGGCGACAGACATTTCGAGGCAGCAGACATGTGCAGAAACATCAAGATGCTGTTCAATTTTGAGCCGCCCGTGACCGAAGATGAAATTCGCGCGGCTTCGCTTCAGTTCGTGCGCAAGGTCAGCGGATTCAACAAGCCATCGAAAGCGAACGAAGAGGCGTTCCTTGCCGCCGTCGAGGGAATAGCAGCGATTTCAGGCAAACTCCTGGGCTCGTTGAGCACGAATGCACCGCCGAAGAACCGGGAAGAAGAAGCCGCCAAGGCGCGCGAGCGCACGTATCAACGGTTCTCCACCTGATCCCCCGTTCAACGTGTTCGCTTCGATCGACAGACCAGTTCCCGTGAGCGCCATGGCCGCAGCAACGCAAGACGATCCGCGCCTGAAAAAGCTTTCCGCGATCTGCGGGAAGCTGCCGGAATCCGCACGCAAGCTGAGCGGTGACCATGCCGACTTTCGGGTGCGCGGTAAGGTCTTCGCTTATTTTCTGAACAACCATCACAGCGACGGCATCGTCTCCGTGTGCTGCAAGTCAGCGCTTGGAGAAAACGTCGACAGGGTTTCACGCGACCCGAAGCGATTTTATCTTCCGGCGTACATCGGCGCCCGCGGTTGGTTCGGACTTCGACTGGATCTCGCAGGCATTCATTGGGACGAGGTTCGCGCGATTGTCGAGTCCAGCTACCGGCTCGCGGCGCCAAGAACGCTGGTCAAACTACTGGACGGAGAATGAAGACATACCTTGCAGTCCTGAGTCTCGCCTTCGCGACACTCTTCCTCGCGAATGCACACGGCCAGGTTGCCGTCGCCCCCCATGCCGATCAGGAGCAGATGCTGGCAAGCCCCGACCCGCGACTGGCTGTCAACAAGCGGCTCGTGTACAACTTCTGGCGGGAGGTCTTCGAGGCGGGCCACATGGATCGTGCCGAGAAGTACATGGCGGAAGGCTACATCCAGCACAACCCGAATGTTCCCACCGGCAGGGCGGCATTCGTCGATTTTTTCTCCAAAAACGTCGCCGTGCAACCCATCGAGGCGCGCATCAAGGCGCCATTGGTGGCGATCCTTGCGGACGGTGACCTGGTGGTTCTGGCCTTCGTTCGAGAAGGCACCGATCCAAAAGAGCCGGGGAAAAAGTACACGACGACCTGGTTCGACATGTTCCGCATCGAGAACGGAAAGATCGCGGAGCACTGGGACCCCGCAACCAAGAGGTAGTAAGGAAGCCGTGTTCGGCAGAAAGTCGGATATCGGCAAGCAGTCAGCGCAATAGCGCAGGAGGAAACGGCATGCCGTGGTTGCTCGTCGCAGCTGGAACAACGATATTCATCGCTGCCACCCACTCCTATCTGGGCGAAAAGCGGATCTTTCCACGGCTTCTCGATCGCGCCGATCCGCCGACGCTGGGCCGCAGCGCCGCGCTCATGCGCGCAATCGTACGTTGGGCGTGGCACCTTACCAGCTTCGCCTGGGTCGCACTTTCGGCGGTCCTGATCGCGCTGCTCGGCGACCCTTCGAGCTTACGCCAAACGGTCGGCGCCATCGTCGCAGCGTACCTCGCCACCGGTGCCATCGTGACGTTCGCCACGACGCGGGGGCGCCATATCGCGTGGCCCTTCTTTCTCGTCGCAGCGCTTACGGCGTGGCTGGGCAGCCGTTGATGGTGATGCATTTCAGCGACGATGCGGTGCGCTCGGCGCTGCGTTGGGACGAGTTGATCGGCGCGATGGAAAGTGCGTTGGTCGACTTCTCCTCCGGTCGCGTGCTGCAACCGTTGCGAAAATGGCTCACCATCGAGGAGGGAAATCGTTTCATGGGCGTCATGCCAGTCGCCACGCGCGATGCGATGGGGCTGAAGCTCGTCAGCCTGTATCCTCGCAATGCAGGCACAACCGTTCCGACGGTCATGGCGATGGTCTTGCTCCTGCGACCCGATACCGGCGAACCCATTGCGTTTCTGCACGGAAACGTACTGACCGCGATGCGCACCGCTGCCGTTTCCGCCGCGGTGACCGACCACCTGGCATCGGCAGACAGCCACGTTCTCGCCTTGCTTGGCAGCGGCGTCGAGGCCAGGACACATCTGGAAGCGCTCTCCCAAGTGCGCAAGTTCGACGAGGTGCGGGTATGGAGCCGCACGCGACGGAATGCGGATCGATTCGCCGCCGAGCACCATGCCACTGCGATGGACGCCGAGTCCGCGGTACGGGGCGCGGACGTGGTTGTCACCGCCACGCCCGCCCGTGAGCCGATTCTCAAGGGCGCGTGGCTGAAGCGCGGCGCACATGTCAACGCCATCGGCGCGCCGATGCCGACATGGCGCGAGCTGGATGACGAGGCGATGAGCAACGTGATAGTCGTGGACTCGCGCGAAGCTGCCAGTCAGGAGTCCGGCGACATCATCTTGTCCAATGCGCAGATCTACGCCGAGGTCGGAGAGATCTTCGCCGGATCAAAGGCGTGTCCGATGTCGGAAACGACGGTGTTCAAATCGGTCGGCATCGCAGTCGAGGATATTGCCACCGCTAAGCTTGTCTTCGATGTAAATTCCCGGATGGCGCACCTCGGCACTCCCGCCGTCGCGCAGCGCAAGACAAAGAGGCAACGGTGATCCGAATTCACAATTTTGCGCGCGGGATGCGCGGCCTGCGCGTGGCGTGGCAGTGCGAGGAAATGGGTCTGCCGTATCGGATCGAGACAGTGAGCTTTCCACCGAGCGAGGCCTATCGCGCGCTCAATCCGGTGGGTTCGACGCCGTTCCTCGAAGATGAGGGTGGCGTGGCGATCAACGAATCGGTCGCGATGATGCTCTATCTAGCGCAAAAATACGGTCCGACGCCGCTACTGCCCGAAAGCGAGGATCCGACATTCGCACGCGTGTTGCAGATGACGGTGTTCGGCGAGGCCACCCTCGGGATGGGGCTCAATCCGCTTCTCGAGGCGCGCTTCGCCGCACCCGACGCGGACAAGCACAACTGGTCGGTACGAACGCAGGAAGCGCGCGTCGAGAAGGCCGTGCGCTATACGGCGGAGATTCTCGGCGACCGCCCTTTTCTCGCCGCAGCCGATCTCACGCTCGCCGACATTTCCGTCAGCAGCGCGCTGGGAATGTGGGCCGGCGCTCTCGGACACGCGCTGCCTGACGCGCTCGCGGCCTATCGGGAACGTCTGGCGGCGCGGCCGGCGTACCAGCGCGCGTTCAAGCCAGGCTGACCAACAATGGCAACAGTCAGCAAAAAATAGCTGGAAAGTCTCTCGACGCATCGTGCCCAGGATCCTTCCTTCCTATTTGCAAGTCGTCACGGCGCTGACACCCGTCGTGCGGAAGGCGCATGGAATCATCGTCACCATTGACGGCCGCGACGGCGTTGGCAAGACCACGCTTGGGCGTTATCTTGCGTGGCATTTCAGTATGTCGCTGATCGAAACCGACCTGTTTCTGATACCCGCGAGGGATCACCTCATCCATCTCGACGATCAAGTCAACCGGATCATCGAACGCCGGGTTTCTTCAAAACTTCCGGTTATCGTCGAAGGCATCTCCATCCTTCAGCTCATGAAGCGCATCCACCGGGTTTCGGATTTCTCCATCTATGTCACCAACCCCCGAAGACCGAACGACAAAGCCATGGACCGGCGGCTTACCGCGTACGAGACAGCTTTCTCGCCATCGACGATTGCGAACATCGTCGTTAAGGTTGAAACTGACGTAGCCTAGGCGGGTATTCGATAGCCGCCAGCGGGTGGCCGCGGCCGAGCGACATCGCGGGAATGCCGATTCCGCGATCGACTTGCGGCGGCGATTCGGATCGAGCAGTGCGTTTTCCGAGTGGTTCTCAAACAAGGGGAAGTCATGGGCAAGAAGTTCTTCGTCGCCTGGATCGTGATCTTCATCGTATGGATGGGTGGAAGCTTTGTCGTTCACGGAGTCCTGCTGCACGACGACTACGCCAAGTCTGCCGGTTTGTTCCGCACGGAGGCGGACTCGCAGGCGTTCTTCCCGTGGATGATCCTGGCTCACGTCATGCTCTCGGGTGCGCTGGTCTGGATCTATTCGCGCGGGGCCGAGGCGTTGCCCTGGGTGCCACAGGGACTTCGTTTCGGCCTCGCGATCGCGCTGCTGACGGTCATTCCAACCCACATCATCTACTATGTCGTGCAGCCGATGCCGGGGATGACCGTGGTCAAGCAGATCATCTTCGATGGAATTCTGACCTTGATTCTCGGCGTCGTCGTGGCGTTCATGTATCGGTCGCCGGCGCGCTCCTGAGTCGCCAAGCACGGTGAGAATCGCCTGATCTCGTTCATTGTCCCGGCGTACGACGAAGAAACCCTGCTTGGCGCGACGCTCGACGCGTTGCACGCGGCGGCCCGGGCTTTGAAGGAGTCGTATGAGCTGATCGTGGCGGACGACGCCTCGACCGATTGCACCGCCGCGGTGGCCGAGCGCCACGGAGCGCGGGTGGTTCGCGTCGCTCACCGCCAGATCGCAGCGACCCGCAATTCCGGGGCTCGGGCAGCGAAGGGCGAGCTGTTCGTCTTCGTGGATGCGGACACGATCGCGAATGAAGCGGTCGTTCGCGCCGCGATCGATGCCGTGCGTTGCGGCGCCGTGGGCGGCGGCGCGGCCGTCGCATTCGACTCGGAAGTGCCGCGCTATGCAAAGCTTGTCATGCCGCCGCTCGGCTGGGTCTACCGGACGCTGGGTCTCGCGGCCGGCTGCTTTCTGTTCTGTACCCGCGACGCCTTTGTCGCGGTCGGCGGCTTCGACGAGACCTTCTTCGGCGCGGAGGAGGTCGTCATGAGCCGCGCCCTTCGCAATCTCGGCCGGTTTGTCGTCCTGAGACAGGCCGTCACGACTTCAGGCCGGAAACTCCGGACGTATTCCGGCGTCGAAGTGCTGAAGATTCTTGCCCGCATGGCACTGCGCGGCAGCAACGCGGTCAAACAGCGGCAAGGCATGGAGCTCTGGTATGCGAAGCGGCGCCATGATCCGAGGGATCCATGAAAACAGCCCTAGCGATGCGTAAAATCCTGAAGGTGAGACATTCGATCCTGGTGCTGGGCACGATTCTGGTCGCAAGCGCCGCGTTCCCGACATCGGCCGAAACCGGACCTGCGACGCTTTCCAAGGAGCGCATTGCCGAAATTCTCGCCAGTCCGGATCGCAGCGCGGCCGATCGCACCAACGACATTCGCCGCAAGCCCGATCAGATGCTGGCTTTCATCGGCGTGTGGCCGGGCATGGTGGCGCTGGATTTGAGCGCGGCTGGGGGCTACACCACCGAGCTCATCGCTCGCGCCGTGGGACCGACCGGGCGCGTCTACGGACAAAGCGCGCCGCGAAGCCCGGACAGGGCGGCGCC
>OCZU010003238.1_pt1 | contig 10311 bp, 7 predicted proteins | sample 1539001 | NCBI WGS metagenome assembly OCZU01 (sample SAMEA3539306, study PRJEB22396) | soil metagenome | biome: tundra; feature: field; material: soil | place: USA | collected 2010-05 | depth 0.15 m | reverse complement strand
GCATACGAGATTACAAGGTGACTGGAGTTCAGACGTGTGCTCTTCCGATCGGCTGAACAATGAAACCGCCATCCATAGCGCGTCCAGACCCTGGCTGCTACACAGCCGCGCAAATCGCCTATGCGTCGCGAATGAGCAAGCAGGCTGTACTGGATGCCCTGGCTGACACGCCGCCAACGGGAAGTGCGATCGTAACGCATCAAGAGGTCCGAACGTGGTCAATTGAGGCGCTTCCGCAATCCCTGACATCGAAATTTGTTTGCAGGGCTGTGGCCTTCGGCGAAAGCTCACAGGAGTTCACCGAAGCCTCATTGAAGATGGCTGCAAACGGAGTCAAGCCTTGGGAACCCGCTTTGCCGCTTGGCCACATCGCCGATTCCTGCATTGAAAAGGCGCAAAAAAAACGTCGGGCGCTGGTACCAACGTTGCAGCGCTGGATTAACGATGACAGCGCGGAGCATTCCGAATGTGTTGAGTTCGGTTTGCGGCTTTATAGGGAAGCTGTTGGGCATCCTATCTCTGAACGCAACTTTCGGCGTTGGATCAAGCTTGTTTTATCGCGTGACGGTGGAGCTTATGAATTCGAGCGGCTCGAACTGTATTTGCCGAAAAGACCGACGCCGAAGCCTTTAGTGCAAGTGCCTTCTTCTCTCGATGCCCAGTTCCAGCCGCTTGCCGATTTTGTCAACAGCCTGGCCGATCCGACGAAGGCGACGGCCGATCAGAAGGCGCTCGTTTGGGTTCGCGCATTCAATCTCTTGCGCGCCGGCGCCAAGACGAAGCGGGAACAAAATGCGTGCCGTCGCGAGATTGTGAAGTTTCTTTTTCTGCATTTTGGGGCACTGGCCGCTAGTGAACATGCGCTGCGGGTCAATTTTGACCGCAAATATATTGCCTGGCTGGAATCAGAGCAGGACTTTAACTGCCTGCTGGATCGCCGCGAAGACAATGGTAAGAAAGCCTATCAGCTTCCAGAAGACGACAGGTTCAAACTGATCGCTGCCGGTGCAAAATTAGGCGGCGGCGTTCCGATGGCGTGGCGTCTGCGTCACTCGGAATTGTCAGAGGAAACCCGGAAGCAGCATCCGAACAAATACAAATGCCCGCGGCAGTTAATGGAACTGATTTTGCCTGCTGTCAAACTTGAGAAGGATGCACTGAAGGGCGCCAAGCAAGTCAGAGTTCGCGGCGCATACGTGAATCGCGACCCGGACGGTATAGCCTCTGGCGATTGGGACCAATCGGACGACATGACGCCCGTAAATTATTGGTGGGAAGAATCCGAGAAAGAACCGATGGGATTCTGGTTCGGCCAGGGGCAGTGGTTGCCCTGGATCGATGAGAGGTCATACTTCATCTACCATCACGTTCTTGTAACTGACGCTTACTACGATGCCTTTAACATCCGCAATTCATGGACGGAGAAAGCCGCCGAATGGGGCTTGCCTCGGTGTGGCCTCTCCCTGGAGAGAGGAATTTGGCAACGCTCAAGAATATTGGTTGGCAGGAAATCAGAAATGGACCCTGACGAAACAGAGGTGGGGCTGCGTCGGCTGGGGCTTGAGTTTCATCATTTTACCGAAGCGCGCGGAAAGGTGATTGAACATGTTTTTGACGAGTTGCAAAAGTATTTTCAAGCCATCCCAGGCTATGCGGGAAGAAACCAGATTACCGACCGATATGAGGGCATCCAGAAAAAAATTCGGCTCGTAAAATCAGGCCAGGCGCATCCCGCAGATTTGGGTTTTCTCCACAAGTCGGAGATGGTCCGCGCTTTCACGAATATTTGCCGTGACTACAATGACTGTCCGAAGGGCGGGAAATATCATCGCGGCTTAAGTCCGCACCAGGTATTTGAAAAGTGTTTCACCTCAAAGGTGGTTCACGTTCCAAAAGAGCTTGGCTGGCTCATTGCTACCGACAAAATGCGCCGCCCCGTCACTGGAAATGGCATCAGATTCAGCTTTGGGACAAAGGAGTTTGGATACAAAAGCGACGAGCTTGGCCAGCGCATCAACCGGCAAGTCGAAGTTTACTTCAACCCAGCTCGGCCAGAGACGATCTTTTGCACGGACCTTGATGGAAGCAATCCCTTTGTGTGTGAATTGGAAGTGTCCGTTGCAAATCATAATCCGCCGGCCGGCGTCCTCGAAAAAGCACTCCGTCAGAATGCCGCGCAAAATCGATATCGCCGCGAACTTCATCAGTCTTTGCGAAAGTACTACCACGGTGAATTCTTCCAGCGGATGTTTCGCCCCGTAATGGTGTCCGCAGAGACGGTCGAAAACACACGCGAATTTGCACGGCAAAATTCTGAGATTGAAAACCGCAAGCAAGAGTTGGGCGCACGGCTCACGCGAGCGCGGAAGGCATACAGCGAATCTGGAGCGGCAATGCCCGAGAACGTGCGCCCGGAAGCCCTTGATGCCGCGTTGGCTTTGAACCAATTGCGGCGCGAGGCTTATGAAGAGGATTCATCGGGGACAAACCCACAATCGAAAGAAGAACCATGAGCGGCACACGTCGAGCAGATGGCACAGGGCCGATGAGGCAGGAACGTTTCGCGTCAAGCGCCGCTTACGAACGCCCCCTGTTGGCAAATCTTGTCGCCAAGCGTTGCTCCGTACTTAAGCGCGGGGAAGATCGCGATCTTGTCTGGTTTCTTCAGTTGCTCTCGCATCAGGCCGGCGGCATGAAAGGCATCGCGGCTGAACTTCGCGAACGATTCGCGGATCGCCTTGCCACGCCATCAATGAAGCGAATCGGCACGAAGCCCGGACAGATTTACAACGCCGGCGAGGTGGAAAAAGTTCGCGATGAAATTCCTGCTGGTCTGTTTGAGTTTCGACTCAAGGGCGAGCTTGATGATAGGTTGATAATCACCGCTCCTGTTTGTCCGAGTGACCCTTTGGAAAGGTGGGACGGGGAATGGCAGAAAAAAAGCGACCGCATCATGTTCCAGGCAGCGGTGGATGCAGCGAAACAGCCTTCAACCTACGCCGCGAGTGATTTTCTAAACCGCTGCCATGAAGCTGCCACCGATGATCTCGAAAAGCATATTTTGAATCTGTGCCTTGATCCGGAGATGCCAATTGAGGATGGATCGCCCTGGTATTTCCCGGCACTGGTTTCGACGTTGCGCGAATTCCAAGCGGGCTGGGTCAAATTGCAAAGTCCGGTAGCCGTCACGTCGATTGGCAGAAAAATTTTCGATGCGCTCGATTACACACTTGAAACTGGCGAATGTGTTATTATCGACGGTGTGCCTCGCATTGGGAAGTCGCACGCCACAAAAGCCTGGTGCCGCCAGCGCCCCGGCCGCGTGCGTTACGTGGAGATGGAAGCGAGCAATGACGAAATCAGTTTCTTCCAGCAAATCGCCGCCAGTCTTGGCCTGAGCATTCCCTCGAACTCGAAAGCGCAGGATTTGAAAGTGCGAATTAAGGGCGTGCTCCAGACAAAGCAGTTGATGCTCGTCCTAGATGAAGCACATATGTTATGGCCGCAAACACTCTACCGCCACGCGCTGCCGAACCGGATAACTTGGCTGAACACAGTCTTGCTTAATAATGAGGTTTCGGTGGCGTTGGTAACTACACCGCAGTTTTGGCGTTCTCAAAACGAAGTTGAAAAGCTGACGTGCTGGACAGGGGCGCAATTCACGGGACGAATAGGCAAGTTGGTAAACCTGCCCAACTCTCTTTCCAATGATGACTTGGCGGCAGTTGCCAAGGCGTGGATTCCTTATGCAGACGTACGCATGCTCAAATCTCTTGTTTCTCACGCGCAAATGTCTTCCAGATATTTGGCAGCAATCAAAGCGGTGGTTAAGCAGGCTCGATACGACGTTAGCAAGGCTGGCCGTGAAAGGATTGAATTTCGGGATATAATAAGGGTTATCGATGAGTCGGTAATCCCCTCGGATACGGCATTCAACACCGCTATGAAGGCCGCTGAAAGACCAACGCGCAAGCCCGTTGCAAGGGTCTATGCACAACCGTTGCAAGAGGATTTCTCGCGCTGTGAAACTGCCAAGCCTGAGCCGGCAGGGCAGCGCAATGCGCTACCGAACAGCGAGCCGCGTACAGCAGTCGTGGGCGCCGGCGCGGGGAAAGAAGCACGATGAAAAACTCAAATCGCAAATTGGAGGAGCAAAACAAAGAGCAGCGCTGTTCCCTCGAAAAGATGGTTGAGGCGATTAGGCCGGGCCTGCGTCATGCGCTCCCGCCCACCATATCCGCAGATGAGGCGAAGCGTCACATGAAGCTTTGCCAGCGGCTACCACGTGAAGCTGCCAAGCGCTCAAGGCAGAACGACCCGAGCTATGCAGCACCTCGGAAGGACAACTAACTTTATGAAATGCGCAAAATGTGGACGGCCAATTGAGGACAGTGAAAACTGGAACGCTTTGAATGCGGAAATACAACACAATGTTTGTCCTTCCGAGGCGGAGCGAAGCGGAGTCCTGCAAGGATGTCTGCCATCAGCGACGGGTTCGGCTGACGCGCGAGCGGCGGACGAAACTGGCGCTGATAGCTCGGGTCGTTCGGCTGACGCCAACGGTCCTGAGGCGGTGGAAATCTGGGTCTGCACTCTCACCGAAACATGCGGATGGGAAGGAACAAAGAGCGAGCTTGGCTACACATCTCGCGCCAATAGTTCTCACGTGATTGACGGTGTCTGTCCTCGATGCGCTAACGCAACATTCTACATATGCAAGCCGAAGGACGCTCCCCAGCGCAGCGGGGAGCGAGTGCGTCAGCCGAACAGGTAATTCAACCAACCTGGTTGGCTTAACCCCGAAGAGCCGAAGCACCGTGAGAGTAACCAAAAACTATGAAATTGAAAACTACTTTTCTGACTGCAACGGCCATCGCCTTTGCTTCCGGAGTCTTGTTGGGCTGTGCGTCTCCAAGGCAAAACGCATCAAACGCTCTCACCGCAATGCTCCAAGAGCACGACTCAAAAACAGCGGATCTCGAAGCAGTGGGCGAAATTCTTGTGAGCCGATACGGCCTTAATGCCGCAGGAAACGCCGTCCTCGATATGTGGGTCAAGCTCACAAACAATCAGAGCGTGGACCGTGCTGGCGATGTGATGTGGCTGTTGGACCAAAGCCCGCGTGTGCGCGATGTCGCGTGGCTCATAAAATACCAAAGCGAGTGGTTGAAATGAGTCAATATACAGATGTCATAAACAAACGCTCCCGCACCTGGCCCTACGGAACGCAAGCCAACCGCTGGCGTAAGCCTGCTGATCGCATTGGACTATTTTCCGGACTTTTGTCCGACTCCGAACAAGCAAAACCGGATCGTGGCCGATAAGCTCGGCTGCTGACCTGTTTGGTCGAATTTGAGAACCGCCAATTTTGGCGGTTTTGGAGCGTACACTACTGCCTTTGACAAAGAATCTGTTCTTTTCACAAAATCAAAAGCGCCGTACAGCTTGTTGAATTTGCGACCACGGTGGGCGCGCGTCACGAACTGTGGCCGGGTTCATAGCAGTTCCGGGAGCGCTGGCGTCTCGCCGGCGTGTTGCCTGGTTCAGCGTTGAGAAGATCGCCTGCGTTTCCAGGCATTCAACGTCGACTCTTTTTTACCAGTCCAGCCAGCTCATGGTTGAACGTTTCCGCTTCCTGAAGATTTTCGAGAGTCAGATGCATCCGGTAACGCCAGTAATTTCTTGGATTGGCGGGAATGTTGATGCGCTCGGCGGAAGGATCGTCGCGGCGCAGCTTTTCATCCATGCCGAGCAGATCCTGCAATTGGAAAACGCTCCACATGGCCGGGGAATCCAGGTGCTGGCGAACGATGGCCCGGTTGATGCCCGCTTCGCATCGCAGCGGAGCGTGGCCCGGCTGTCGCAATCCACGGTTGTAAAAATTTTGGCTGAGTGCGGGGTCCTCCTCCCACCAGCCGCGAATCGTGCTCATGTCATGCGTTGAAGGCGTGACCACGCTGAGATAAGGGGCGTCGTCGGGATGGGAGAATTCAAGGCCGGGCCGTTTGGGCATACGCTGGATTTCGAGGCTCAACAGACCGAGTTGTCCCATCACTTCCGGCACGCAGCCGGGCACCATGCCGAGATCCTCGCCGCAAACGAGCATGTTGGTGGCGCGCTTCAACGCCGGCAGCTTTTGCATCGCTTCCTGCTTCCAGAACTCGTCCTGCCGCCGGTAAAAATAATCCAGATACAAACCCTTGAGCTGAGCCTGCGTTTGCGTGTCGAGATTCTGAAACGAGGACGTGTCGGCCATCGCCAGCCGGAAATGAAATTGTTTCCCTTGCGAGCCTTCGACTTCGAATAGAATCACGTTGCTGATCAAATCGTACAGCCCGATTTTGGTTTTTTCGTTGCCTGCATTTTGTTCCAGCGCGGCGAAGTGTTGCTCGACCTGGCGTTGGGTGGTGAATTCAGGTTTCAGGGCAAAATTTCCTTTTTGATCCGCGTCCAGGAACTTCTGCCGCACCTCTTCGCTGTCGTTTCCGAAAACCGTTCGCAGCACTGGCTCGGTGAGGTAAGGCTTGGTGAAGCGGTCACGATCGAACGAAATGCCGCGCTGGCTGAATTCCTGAAGCTCCACGGGAATCGCGGGGGCGAAATAACCGAGAATGCCCTCCACCGCGTGCGAGGGTATGCTCCAGATGCGGAAGAAGCCGAGAATGTGATCAATGCGAAACGCATCGAAGTAGCCGCTCATCTGTTCAAAGCGTCGCTTCCACCAAGCGAAGCCGTCTTGTTTCATGCGCGCCCAGTTGTAAGTGGGGAAACCCCAGTTCTGTCCCTTGACGGCAAACGCATCAGGCGGCGCACCAGCCTGCACGTCGAGGTGAAAAAGTTCCGGGTGTTGCCATGCATCCGCGCCGTGACGATAGACGCCGATGGGAATGTCGCCTTTCAGTATGACACCGCTGGCGTGGGCGTGTCCGGCAGCTTCCTGCAATTGAAGGTGCAGGTGGAACTGAATGAAATAGTTCAGCGCGATTTCATCATGCACTGGTGAATTCTCAGCGGTGAGCCGGGCAATTTCTTCAGCGTGAAAAGTGCGGTGGGCCGGCCATTGATTGAAGTCGGAAGTTCCGAACTTGTCGCGCAGGTGGCAGAATGCCGCATAAGGCACCAGCCAGTGTTTGTTCCGTTTAAAAAAATCCTGGTATGCCTGGCTCGCGAAAGTTTTTTGCTTTTGCGACGCATAGATTTGTTGGATGAACGAGAGCTTGGCTTTCAGCACGGCTTCGTAATCCACCGCGTCCAGCGCGTTCAAGCGTTTGCGTTCCGGCTCCAGTTTTGCGAGCAGGTTTCTGTTCTCATCTTCTACGACGCGGCTGAGCTTGAGATAAAGCGGATGCAATGCGAACGCCGAAATCGCGGCATACGGGTACGAGTCCATCCAGGAATGCGTGGCAATCGTGTCATTTACGGGCAGAATTTGAATCAGTTTCAAGCCGACTTGACGGCACCAATCCGCGAGCGGTTTCAGATCCAGAAATTCGCCGACGCCAAAACTTTTTTCGCTGCGCAGGCTGAACACCGGAATCGCCACGCCCGCGCCGCGCCACGTGTCCGCCGGCAGAGGAGCGAAGCCGTCGTTGACGATGACGTGCCTGTTGGCGACGACGCCCTCTGAGAGCAAACGGTTGTCGCCTTTGGCGTATCCGATGAACGTTTTCGTTTCGACATCGAAGACGCCGTATTTGTAGGCGATGGGAAAGCCTTGTTTTCTCAGGTTCACCCGTGCGCTGAAAAAATCCTCGCCCACGATCCGATTCAGGAGAATCGGCTCGGCCGTGCTCCAGTTGCCCAGCACGGGGGTTTCGCCGAGGAGACAAAGTGTCTGTCCTTTGGTCAGAAGCGGTGCTTTGACTTTGAAAGTGTGAGTCGGATCGGGCGGGGCAGGGGAGCGGGCTTCGGTGTGATTGGCCTTCAACAAAACCTGCTTGAACGGTTCGGTGTAAAAAACATTTTCGCAAGTCCCGGCGTCATTCCACGAATCCAGGATCAGCACCTCGTCCTGTTCGAACGCAACAGGATTGATCTTTCGGTCGCGGCCCCAGTCCTGGATGACCGAGCCGTCCGCGTTGCGCGAAATGTAGCAGTAGATAATTTCGGCGTCCGGCGCCGCGCCGTCGGGGAGGTGGATGATGGCTTCCCAAAATTCCGGGTTTAGATATTGGAGGGGAACCGCCTTTTCCATCCGGCCGTTGCCGAGAATGTCATGCTCGCCGGTGAGGAACAGCGACTGGCCAAACTCGGTGCGATAGCGAAGTCGAAAAGTGAGTTTCATGAAATGGCTTGCCTGGCGGATTTGGGAATCCTGGCCACGGACAGGCCCGCAACCGGCTGGATTTTGAGAGTGGCGCGTTTTCGCATGCGGGGAAAACTAACGAAGTGGAGCCGGGTTTGTCAGTTTGAAAATTGGTCGCACAAACATGCGGTGCAAACATCAGCTTGCTGTCCGGGTTGAAAATGGCGAATATGAAAATGTGATCTTTGCGGTTGTTCCGAAGCGGGTTGCCGGCCATGCGTGGCGGGAAGGGGCTATTTGGCTTCCAGGCAAATCTTGCTCTGACAAAAACAATTTTTGGTGGGAGAATGGCAAAGAATGACAAGCGGAATGCAGTTCGCCGTTCATAGATTAGAAAACGTTGAAAATGAAAAAACTCATGTCTAGCTGGCAGTGGATTCGATCAGGCCGGGTTTTCCCGGCAGTGTTCCTGATTTTCGCCTTCGCCGGTTGCGACGGCAATGAAGTCAAAGTTTACAAGCTGGCCAAGGATTCTTCCGCCCCGAAGCCGCAGGGCGACCCGGCCATGCCCGCGATGGCGGCAAACGAGATGCCGGCCCAGCCGCAACTGAAATGGACATTGCCCGAAGGCTGGCAGGAAGTCGCGCCCGGCGAAATGCGCGTGGCGTCATTCCACATCCCCGGCAAGGACGGCAAACAAGCAGATGTGAGCGTGATTCCGTTGCCGGGAATGGCCGGTGGCGATCTCAACAACGTCAACCGCTGGCGCGGTCAGGTGGGTTTGCCCCCAGTCAAAATAGAAGAATTGGCCAAGCTCGGAGAGAAAGTGGAGGCCGCCGGCTCCGAGGCGATATTGTTTGACCAGGGTGGCACGGCGTCGGGCGCCAAGACCCGGATTCTGGCCACCGTTTTACATCGGGAGGACGCGGCGTGGTTTTTCAAAATGACCGGCGACGACGAATTGGTGGCGGAACAAAAGGCGGCGTTCATCGGATTTCTCAAGTCGTTGAAATTCGCGGCCGTTGCTGATGCGCAGCCCGCATTGCCGCCGGATCATCCCGCGATTGGCGGGGCCGCGACGCCGGCGCTCCCGCCGGATCATCCCGCCATTGGCGGTGCGATGCCGGGGATGCAGAAGCCAGGCGAGAGCCAGTCCAAAGCGCAGTGGAATGTTCCGCCGGGCTGGACCGAAGAGCCGCCTACGCAAATGCTGCTCGCGAAATTTTCAGCCGGTGACCCGGCCGCGCGCGCGGAGATCAGCGTGAGTTCGTTTCCCGGAGATGTCGGCGGTTTGCTGGCGAACGTGAATCGCTGGCGCCGGCAGGTGAGCTTGCCGGCCATTGACGAGACGCAGATGACGAAGGCCGTTCAACAACTCGACGTGCAATCCGACAAGGGCACCTTGCTGGACGTGGACGGCACCGATGCCAAATCGGGGCAGCCGGCGCGCTTGATTGGCGTGGCCGTGCCGCATGGCGGGCAGACGTGGTTTTTCAAAATGATCGGCGACGCGAAAGTGGTCGCTCGTGAAAAAGACTCGTTCACCAAATTTGTGCAAAGCGTAAAATTTCCCAATGCTCTTTGACCGGTTATACAAAATATTCACGTCGCTGAAGCTGACGGTGGCTTTGCTGGCGCTCGGTTTGCTGCTGGTGTTTTGGGGCACGCTCGCGCAGGTGGACCTTGGCCTTTACAAGGCCCAGAACGATTTCTTCCGCAGTTTCTTCGTTTACTGGCATCCCGCGGGTTCGAGTCTGCGCCTCCCGATTTTTCCCGGCGGCTACCTGATCGGCGGGCTCCTGCTCATCAATTTGTTCGCGGCGCACCTGCGTTACTATCAACCGGGCAAAAAAAAATGGGGCATTGTGATGATCCACGTGGGCGTGGTGCTGTTGCTCCTCGGGCAACTGCTCACGGACGTGTTTTCGACGGAAAGCTCGATGCACATCCGCGTTGGCACGACGAGGAATTATTCCGAGGCGGATCGCAGTTTTGAACTCGTGCTGGTGGACACGACGGATGCGGACGCGGACAAAGTCGTCGCGATTCCCGCGCACCGGCTGCTC
>OCZU010003235.1_pt1 | contig 10315 bp, 6 predicted proteins | sample 1539001 | NCBI WGS metagenome assembly OCZU01 (sample SAMEA3539306, study PRJEB22396) | soil metagenome | biome: tundra; feature: field; material: soil | place: USA | collected 2010-05 | depth 0.15 m | reverse complement strand
AACTCGTGCGCATCGGCCACATGGGCCCGACCGCGAGACCCATCTATTCCGTCCTCGCTGTGACCGCGCTCGGCGGCGCGCTGCGCGCGCTTGGATCTGGGCTCGACGTCGCGGCCGGCGTCGCGGCGGCGCTCGCGGTCATCGACGACGGCATCGACGGCGAAGCGGACGGCTGAGCCGGGCGGTTGACCTTCGGTTTGGTACCCGGCAGACTCGAATCAAATGAAGCGATGCGGAACCAATCGGCGAAATTGGTTCACTGAGGTGGTTGTGCAGGCCAGATCATGGAAATTCATCGGCTTAGCGCTCATTGTCGGACTCGGTCCTGCCGTGAGGGCGTCCGCGAGCGATCTCGTGCTGCTGCACGGGCACATCTATACCGGCGCGCCGAATTCGCCATGGACCGAAGCGCTTTCCGTGACGGATTCGCGCATCGATGCGCTCGGAGCCGACGCGGAGTCTCTCGCGCGGCGCGGACCCTCGTCGCGCGTAATTGATCTCCAAGGCCGCACCGTGATTCCCGGCATTGTCGATGCGCATATCCACGTGTGGCTCGGAGCGGTCGCACTGCATGGATTTAATTTATCGACGCCCGCAGCGAGCATCACGCCGGCCAAGCCCAAACTTCTGATCGCGCGGATTCGAGACTACGCCGCGCGCCATCCGGACGAGAAGCTGCTGTTCGGGCGTGCCGACTTCAGTCCGACGCCGCCGTTCGCACCGACGCATGCGCTTCTCGACGAGGCCGTCAGCGACCGGCCGATCATCGTTCACAATATTTCCGAGCACGCGACGTGGCTCAACGCCAAGGCCATGGCGCTCGCGGGAATTACCGATGAGCCGCTGCCCGATCCCGTGGAAGAGCGCAACGTGGTTCGAGACGCGAGCGGTCATCCGACCGGCGTATTGATCGAGGCGGCGATGCAGACGGTCGAGCGATACGTGAGGGCGACGCTGAGCGTCGAAGAGCAGCTCGCGATGATCCAAGTGGCGACGCGCGAATTGAACCGCTACGGAATCACGAGCGTCGTCAATGCGACCGGCGATCTCGCGGAAATCAAGTTATATGCGGCGCTGCGCGATCGTGGTGCGCTGACCGTGCGGACGCGCACCGCATTCGGTGCGGTTGCGACGCCGCATCGGCTCACGCCGCAATTTCTCGCGGATCTCGATGAAGCGCGAACCACATATCACGACGAATGGGTGTCGGCGAATCTCGTCAAATTCTTTGCCGACGGATTCACGGGCCTGCTGGCGCCGCTCGTCTACCGCCCGGATCAATTCAAGACGCTGGTCGTGGAACTGGATCGACGCGGCTATCAGCTCATGACGCATGCGACGCGGTTCGATACCGTCCACATGGTGCTCGACGCCTACGAGCAGGCGGAGCGTAGCAACGGATCGCGAGACCGGCGGCTGCGCATCGAGCACAGCTCGTCGGTGCGCGACGCCGATTTTCCGCGCTACGCGGCGCTCTCCGTGATCGATGTCACCTCGCCAGCCTTTTGTTGCGGCGATTCGGGCACGAACGCCGACCCCAAAGAGCCGACTCCGAGCGATCAGTGGCAGACTTTCCTCAAGGACGGCGTCGTCATGGGATTCAGCAGCGACTGGCCGTGTTCATGGCCGCCGAATGCGTTTATCGGCATTCAGGCTGCGACGACGCGTGAGATTTGGCATTCCGCCGACACGGCCGACATCATCGATCTGCCGCTGGACGGCGCCGCGATGGCCGGAGCGCGCGCGACGGGGAAATTCTACACGCCGGAGCAGCGCGTGACCGTGAGGCAGGCCGTCGACGCGTATACGCGCGGTTCTGCGTACGCCGCGTTCGCAGACAGCCAAGTGGGAACCCTCGAGGTCGGAAAATTCGCCGATCTCGCGGTTCTGTCTCAGGACATTTTCTCGGTGCCGCCCAAAGCCATTGGGAAAACGGACGTCGTCATGACGATGGTCGGCGGGCGGATCGTCCACGGGGCAATTCCATGACGCGTCGTGCAGCGTCTTGGCCGATGCCCAACGCGGTGCGCACGCCGCCGCGCGATGCCCCGTCGCGGAGCGTTGGGCCGAACCAATATCCGAACAGCGAAACCATAAATGTTATTGTCATGGCTATTGCTTAGTGACACTATTGAACCAAGGGCAAAACTTGGTTCGCTAACTAAACCATTTCAATGCCGATCGCGGCATGAGCACAAGAAAGGGGATCCTTATAATGCGCCGGACCGGGAACCAGAAGATATCGTCGATCATCGGTGGAATTCTGCTCGCGCCCATCGTTGGTGCGGCCACCACGGACTCGACGGACCAGCTCGAAAGCATCGTGGTCGTCGGTCAGAAGGAAAACCTGGGGATCGAAAAAGCACCGGAGGCAATATCGGCCTTGCGGACGGATTTTCTCAAGGAAAACAACATCAAGAATGCCGAGGACTTGATCGGCATGGTTCCGAGCCTCGTGATCGGCGAGAGCGACGGCTACAACTTCGACCTCACCATTCGCGGAATCGGCCTCAATTCTCCCCAGGACGATGGTTCGCCGGCGTCCGTGTCCCTGCACCAGAACGGCATTTTCATGCCAAGCTCGCTGTCCTTAAGCATGAGCTTCCTGGATGTCGACCATATCGAGGTGTTGCGCGGCCCGCAGGGTACGGTCTTCGGGCAGAACTCGGTCGGCGGAACGGTCAACATCATTACCGTGCAGCCGACATTCGACGCGGTCAAGGGATACACCGAGGCGGAGTTCGGTTCGTTTGATCTCGTCCACGTGCGCGCGGCCGTTAATCTGCCGCTCTCGAGCACGTTTGCGGTGCGTCTTGCCGGCGACTTCATCAATCAGAAAGGCTATGTGACGGCAACCGAGGTTCCCGGCGATTTCACGCTCTCCGACAAGCATAATTATCACCTGCGCGCGACCGCGCTGTTCCAGCCCAATGATGACTTCTCGGTCGTCAGCAGCTTGGATTATGCGAAAGTGGTTCAGCATGAGCCGGAAAGCAAGAACATCCTCGACCCGAATCCGAGTCCCTACTACGAATCGAGCGACTGGCCGGGCCTCTACAACATCCAACAGACCATCGGCACATTGATCGCGGCCTACGATTTCAACGCGATGACGTTGAAATCGCTCTCGAGCGTGCAATACATGAATCAAGGCGGATCGAATTCGGAGAGTGGGCTCGATCTTGCGCTCGCGACCACGCTCTACGGCGGCGAAAATGATCAGTATGTGCTGCATACCAACTATGTAGTGACGCAGGAATTCGATTTGAGTTCGAAGCCCGGCGGACCGTTCGACTGGGTCGTAGGTGCCTTCTATCTGCATGTCCGTACCTCGGACGCGTATGCCCAGTACCTGCGCAATCCCCAGCAGCCGGGTGCGCCCGACACGATCGGCATCCCGGATCCGCAAGCGGAGGCGATCGTTCAACCCGAGATTCTCGCCGGCACGCTCTACTTCGAAACCGCAAATACGTTCTGGCGCGACTCGGAGTCCGGCTTCGGCCAGGCCACTTATCACATCAACGATGCGCTGCGCGCGACCGCGGGCTTTCGCTACACGGTCGACAAGAACTCGACGTTTCTCGACAACTATTACGGCGATCCGAACCTCGGCGGCGGCCTCGTGCACTTGGCCCAACGCTCGGACAAGCTCACTTGGAAGACCGGGCTCGATTACCAGCTCACACCCGAGAATTTCCTCTACGGCAGCATCTCCACGGGCTTCAAACCGGGCGGCGGCAACCCGGGCACGGCGCCCGCCGTGGTTCCCGCGAACTATGCGCCGGAAACGATCACGGCGTTTGAGGTGGGAACGAAGAACACGACCGCCGACAAGACGCTGATCGCGAATCTCTCCGGCTTTTACTACATCGATAAGAACATGCAGTATCACGCCGAGGATCTCATCAATTTCGACGGCGGCGTCGACAACCTGCCCGAGGTGGATGTCTACGGGCTCGAGGGGGAGTTCACGGCTCTGTTGCCGTACCACTTCCGCATCGACGGCACGGCGACCGCTGAAAAAGGCAGGATCGAGACACATATTTCCACGATCGACAATCTCGCGGGCAATGCAGCCAACGCCCAATTCGCGGCGATCTACGGCGAGACGGCTTTCATCGACGCCGAATTCGGCATACCGAATCCCGCGCTGCCGAATGGAGTGGCGCTGCTGAGCGCGCTGCGAGCCAAGGGCTACCGCGACGTCTACGGCAATTCGCCGCCGAACCTGCCCACCTTCACGGCATCCCTGGCCTTGTCCCAGACTTCGCAGTTCAGCAACGGCTCGAGCTTGCTCTCACGCCTGCAAGGCAATTATCGGGATCATTATGCGGACACCGTGTTCGGCAACACGCCGATCTACACGACCCCGAGCTACATTATGATGAACCTGTTCTTCGATTACACATTTGCGAACCGCCGGCTGGATCTGACGTTCGCCGTCACGAATCTCGCCAACCGCGAGGAGGTCAGCTATCGCTTCACGAACCAGTACGGCGGTGAGACCACGCAGACATGGTTTCCGCCGCGCGAGTACGTGATCGGCATCGGCTACAAGTTCTAAGGTCGGGAGTCGCGGACATGTGGCGGAGCATCGAGCCGGCGGCGCGAGCAGCAGCGGCTGCGGCCTTGGTCGGCGCATGGGCACTCGGCGCAGCGCCCTGCGCCTCGGCCGCCGAGGTCAAGACGCTCGCAATCATGTTGCCGGAGGAGCCGACCGACTTCGGCTGGAATCAGCAGGCCTTCGAAGCGGCCAAGACCGTCGCCGCGAAGTATCACCTGAATTTCACGCCCGCGTCGGGACTCGGCTACGGCGACGTGCGGTCGGAGCTGCGCGAACTCGCGGATGATGGGGCAAGCCTCATCATCGCGCATGCGAGCGGCTACAACACCGCAGCGCCCGAGATCGGCGCGGAGAAGCACGTGCCGGTCGCGATCGTCGACCGTCCCAAGGACAGCAAGCCCGGCGCCGTCGCGGACTACACCTTGTCGGGACGCGAGGGAGCGTATCTTGCGGGCGTGCTCGCGGGCAAAACCACTCGGACTCATGTCGTGGCCATCGTCGTTGCGGCCGAGTCGCCGCCGTGGAACACCCAATCGGCCGCGTTTGCTCAGGGAGTCCGGGCGACTGACCCCGGCGTGAAGGTGCTGTATGCCGTGATCGGGCCGGCCGCGTACGCCGACGTCGCCGGCGGGCGGCGCGTCACGGAAACCGCGATCGGCGCCGGCGCCGACGTCATCTTCGGCCAAGGAGATCGCGCGAGCTTCGGCATGATGCAGGCGGTCGAGACCAAGCAGTCGATCAATGGAGGCAAGGTATGGTTCATCGACGAGATCGGCGACAAGTCGTCGATCGACAAGGGCCACCTGCTCTCATCCGTGATCTGGAATCTGGTGCCGGTCTATTCGGCGATGATCGAGGATCTCAAAGCCGACAAGTTCGGAACGCATGCCTACTCGATTCAGCTCAGCGACGACTCGGTGCGACTGCTGCACTCCAAGTACATTCCCGACGACGTCTGGTCGGGCATCGAAAGCGTGCGCGCCCAGATCATCGGCGGGAAGCTCAAGGTCGATCCGATTTGGGACGCGCTCTCGGTGCGTGCGATGATGACGTCGGTGGCGGCGCCGCCGAAATGAGAGGGTTCGATTCATGACCGATACAAAGGTTCATCTGCTCGACGGCGGGACGCTCGTGATCGACGGCTTTCACGCGTTTTGGAATCGCGGCCCCGCCGGCGAAGTGCGGTTTCCCTGCTACAGCGTGCTCATCGAGCACGCCGAAGGGCGCTATATATTCGACACCGGCTACGATTTCGACCACGTGATGCGCGTGCTGCCGTTCGAGAAGCCCATCCAGGACAAGTCGCAGACGCTGCCCGGGCAGCTCGCGAAGCTGGGCTTGAAAGCCGGCGACATCAACTACGTGATCAACTCGCACTATCATTTCGATCATTGCGGCGGCAACAAGTATTTCGGCGCAGCCTGCACGCTGTGCCACGCCAAGGAATTGGAGGCCAGCGGCAACTGTCAGCCATTCGAACACCTCGGCTATTCGGATATGAGCTTTGCGCCGAGCCTCGCGGCCAAGCGCGGTCTAAAGCTGCCTCCCGATCCGCTGCTCGACATGTATACACCGAAATTCGAAACGTTGACCGGGGATCAGGAGATCGCCAAGGGCCTGCGGCTGTTCGAGACGCCGGGCCACACCGCCGGTCACTACAGCTTGATGGTCGAACTCAAGAACCGGCGCCCGATGCTGTTCACGGCGGACGCGTGCTATAGCAAGAAGAACATGGACATGATGTGCATCTCGAGCTTCCACCTGGATCCCACCGCGAGCCTTGCGTCGATGAAACGCCTCAAGGCGCTCGCGGAGCAGCACGACGCCGAACTGTTTTATTCGCACGACCTGGAGAGCTTTGCGACCTATCGGACCGGAGCCGACTTCTACTCCTGACGGCGCCTACCAGCGGACCATGCCGGCGTCGACATTGAGCGCCTGGCCCGTGATCCAATGGGCCTCCTCCGAGGCTAGAAACGCGACCGCAGGGACCACGTCCTTCGGAACGCCGTGACCTTTGATCGCTTGCAGCATTTCGACGAAACCGAAGGCATCCTTGTGCGGGGTTTGCTGCACGCCCTCGGTATCGATGAGTCCCGGGCAGATCGAATTGGCGGTGATTTTATAGGGACCGAGTTCGGTCGCGAGCGCGCGCGTAAACGTGAGTACGCCGCCTTTCGAGGCCACGTAGTGCGCCATGTTGGGCGTGCCCGCAAAAATCGAGTTCGAGCTGAAATTGACGATTCGGCCATAACCGCCGGCGCGCATCATGTCGGAGCCGGCCCGGCACATCAGATAGAGTCCGTCGAGGTTGACGCGCATGACGCGACGCCATTCATCGAAAGTGAGTTCATCCCATTTGACGAACGGAACGATCGCGGCGACATTGATCAGGATGTCGAGCTTTCCCGCGTTGCCGGCAACCGCCGCAAACAGCTTCGCAACCGAGTCTGGATCGCCGATGTCGCATTTCACTGACAGCGATTTTCCGCCGATCTCCTTGGCCGTGGCAGCCGCGCCCTCGCCATTGACGTCGACCGCAATCACGGTCGCACCCTCATCGGCGAGCCGCAATGCAACCGCCTTGCCCATGCCGCGGGCCGCGCCGCTGACGACCGCCACGCGTCCTGTGAATCTGCGCATCGAATCATCCCCCATGGTGAATTTGAGCAGCCTGATGATAACCCGCAAAGTCGCCGACTTGCAGAATTCGCGACGTATCCGCGAAGGCGCCCGCGGGCGCATTGCGGTCTGCATGACATTCGATGACAATGCAGCGAGAAATAACGCGATGTGTTGGGGCAATCGCGCGAGGGGGGGTGGCACCGGCGAGCTTTCCAGCGGGAGATGAGCTGATGCGTGCAATGAAGTCCTTGTTGATTGCGGTGGCGAGTGTCGCCTTGTCGTGGCCGTTGGAATCGGCCGCCGCCGATGCGGACGCGATCTCCGACCAGCTGCCCGAAATCGTGGTCACCGCACAGAAGCGCGTCGAGGACCTGCAGCGTGTGCCGATCAGCGTTTCCGTGTTTGATACGGAGTCCTTCGATCGGCTCAGCATCCAGGACCTCTCTGAGGTCGCGAACAGGACCCCCGGCGTTGATTATCAAGTGACGGGCCCGAAGAACCTGCTGTCGATCCGCGGCATTTATTCCGGCGGCGGCGCCGCGACGACCGCGATCTATCTCGACGACGTACCGGTGCAGTTGCGCGTCGGCATTGTCGGATTGATCGGCGCGACGCTGCCCGCGGTTTTCGATCTGGATCGCGTCGAGGTGCTGCGCGGACCGCAGGGAACCTTGTTCGGATCGAGCGCCGAGGGCGGGGCCATTCGCTTCATCACGCCGGAGCCAAACCTCCAGCAATACAGCGGCTATGCGCGCGCTGACCTCGGATACACCGAAAACGGTGCTCCGAGCTACGAAGCGGGCGCAGCCTTCGGCGGTCCGATCGTCTCGGACGAACTCGGCTTTCGCGTGAGCGCTTGGCATCGGACGGATGGCGGCTACGTCGACCACATCAGCGCGATTCCCGGCGGCTACGTCGATTCCAATTCGAACTGGCGCGACAGCGACGTCGTGCGCGCTGCACTTAGCTTTGCACCCGGTGATTCGCTGAAAATTACGCCATCGTTTTACTACCAGCATATCTACATGCACGATTCCTCCGGCTTCGAGCCCGCCGAGTCCAGTCAGTCGATGGATCCATTCGTCGCACAGTGGGGCGTGCTCAGTCCACAGTACTCGAACATCGGCGCCGGTCGCTTCGTGAACCCGCAGCTCGAGCAAGTGCCGAGCACGGATAGTTTCTATTTGCCGGCTTTGAAGGCCGCGCTCGATTTGGCCGGCATCGAGCTGATCTCCGATACGGGATATCTATACCGCAACAGCACGACCAACGAGGACTTCACGACCGCGACGCCGGTGGCCTTCGGTTTGCCGTGGCCGCTCGTGGCCGCCGCCGCCGACCACAACATCATCAATACGACCCAGAACGTTCTCACCGAAGACTTGCGGATTCAATCCGCCGACGCGAATCTGCCATTGCAGTGGACGCTCGGCTTCTCGTTCGTCGATTCGCGCGAGCGCAACTACAATCCTGAAATCAGCCCCTATCTGCCCACCTTGGAGCCGGGAACGGTATTGCTTCCCGGCAACCTGTCCTACATCGGCGATGAACGTTCTACCGACAAACAGCTGGCTCTCTATGGACAGGCGACCTACAAGATAACGAATTGGGTTAGCGTGACCGCGGGCGCCCGCATCGCGCACGATTCCGACCAATACAGCATTTATCAGACGGGACCTTTCGCCGGCGGCACGAGTTTCGCGAGCGGTGAACAAGGTGAGACCGTCAAGGATCCCAAGATCGGCGTGAATTTCCAATTGGACGATGACAATTTGCTGTACGTGAGTGCCGCCAAGGGCGATCGCGTCGGCGGAGTCAATGCGCCGTTCCCGCTGACCGGTGCCTGCTTGAGCCTGCTCAATCAAATCGGGCTCAACGGCATACCCCCGACCTTCGAGGCGGACTCGCTCTGGAGTTATGAAGTCGGCTCCAAGAACCGGCTGTTCGACGGCCGTTTGGTGTTGCAGGCGAGCGCATTTCATATCGATTGGTCCAATGTCCAGCAAGCCGTGAGCCTGCCGCCGAACCTATGTCCCGAAACCTTCACCTCGAATCTCGGCAAGGCGACCAGCAATGGTGCCGATCTGCAGGCGACCGCACTGATCGGCGGCGGCCTGGAACTCGGCCTGTCGGCCGGCTACACCGAGGCCAAGGACTCGCAGACCCTTGGTCCGAGCGCACTTCAGTACGTCACGTCGGGCCAGCAATTGAACCCCTATGCGACGCCATGGACGGTCGTGCCGTCGGCCCAATATTCGTTCATGCTCGCCCATCGCTACAAGGCGTACTTGCGCGTCGACGACGAATTCCACAGCAGGAACCCGGGGCCTTTTGCGCAGCAATTCGCCAACAACATCTCGGTCGATCCCAACTTCGTCGCGAACCCGTCGACCAACGTGCTCAACGCGCACCTGGGCGCCAATTGGAATGGCTGGGACACGTCGATTTATGCGCTCAATCTATTGAACAGCCATCCCCTGCTCTACAACACGGCGCTGGAGACCGCGCAATTCGTCGGCCCCACCTATACGATTCGCCCGCTGACCGTCGGCGTCAGGGCCATTTATCGATGGTAGTGTGAGCGCATGATTCAAATCGATCGGCGCCGATGGCTCGCACAATTAAGTCTCGCGATCGGCGGTGTGGGAGTCTCGCGACTGCTGCCCGCGAAAGTATCCTCGCCAACCGCGGTCGCCGGCGGCGGCGATCGTCTCGTGAGATTGTCGCTCAACGAAAATCCGTACGGTCCCTCCGCGTCGGCGGTGGCGGCCATCGAGCGCGAATTCTCGAATCTTTGCCGCTACACGGGCGCCGAATACGACGGCCTGGTCGCAGCAATTGCCGCGCGTGAGGGCGTAGCCCCGGAGCAAATCATTCTCGGCGCGATCCTGGAGCCGCTCGGCACCCATCTGAGCCTGCAAGGCGGACCGGGCGGCGAATTCATCTACTCCGATCCCGGCTACACCGCGCTCATCGATTCAGCCGCCGCGGTCGGCGGCCGCGCGGTCGGCGTGCCGCTCAACTCGAAAATGGAAAATGATTTGCCGGCAATTGCCGCCAAGGTCGCCGAACACACACGCGCCGTGTTTCTCGTGAACCCGCACAATCCGACCGGCATCGTCGGCG
>OCZU010003234.1_pt1 | contig 10315 bp, 9 predicted proteins | sample 1539001 | NCBI WGS metagenome assembly OCZU01 (sample SAMEA3539306, study PRJEB22396) | soil metagenome | biome: tundra; feature: field; material: soil | place: USA | collected 2010-05 | depth 0.15 m | reverse complement strand
TTCGCGTCGACGCACCGCACTCGGCCACTATTCACACGGTGGATCGAGGCTAAGGGCCTACCGAAGATTTATTTCGGTGATGTCGGGTGTGTCGCCCGTGGGGCGGGTAGCAGGGCGTAGTTCCATTCTCCGTGGAAGTCGTGGCGTCTGATCGAGTGCTGCTCCAGGGCCTTCATCTAGTTGTCGGGGATCTTGATGCCTTTCTCGTACAGTAAGTGCCGGTGTCCAGGGCGGCCTGTACCGTCAGCCCGGTCTTGGTGGTGATCGCTGCGATTGTCTCGACGATGACCTCGTGGCTGGTCAGCGGCCTGCCGCGCCAGTTCATGGAGATCTGGGCGAAGAGCCGGTCCTCGATCCGGTTCCATTTCGAGGTCCCCGGCGGGAAGCGGGACACGCTGATCTCCAGGCCGGGCTCTCGCGCGAGCCTGGCCAGCTCTGCCTTCCGCAGCCGCAGCCGGCTGCCGTTGGAGCCGCCCGCGCCGGCGGTGATCAGCAGCCGGGTCGCGTGCGGGCAGGCGGCCTTGCCGGTCTTCTCCCGCCAGCGCCGGATCGACTCGACCGCGAAGGCCCCGGTGTCAGCGTCGGTGCCGACGTTCACCCAGCCGGCGTTGGCCGTCATGTCATAGACGCCGTAGGGGACGGCGCGGCCCAGCTCGCCCTTGAAGTCGTGCACCTCCACCCGCTCCGGCTCGCCGCGCGGATGCCATTCCTTGCCGCCGTTCTTGTAGTTGCCGGCTAGTTCCTTCTTCTTGGTATCCACGCTGATCACCGGCTCGCCCGCCGCCTGGAACTCTCGTACCAGCTCGCTGATGAGCCGGAACTGGCCGTCCCGGTCCAGGTGCTGGCGGCCCTCCACCGTCTTGGCGTTGCCCTGCAGGCTGTAGCCGTCCTCTTTCAGCAGCCGCCCCACGGTGTCGGTCGACACCGCATGCCCCGCGGATGCCAGCTCACCGGCCAGCTTCTCCGTCGACTTGGTCGTCCACCGCAGCGGGACTCCGGCTCACCCGGGCCCCGGGGTCCACGAGCTGCCGCAGCGCCGGCACCAGGCCCGCATCCGCTTCCCCGGCGCGGGGCCGCCCCGCCCCGGCCCGGCGAACCCGGCCATCCGGCTCAGCGCCCTGCTCAAGCTCCCGGGCCTCCCGGCCCACCGTGTCCGGATGAACCCCGGCCACCAGCGCCACCCGCTTGATCCCGCCCCGGCCCAGTGACCGCGCCTGCGCCCCCAGCAGCAGCCGCTACTGCAGCTCGTTCAGATGAGGGCGCACCTCCGCGAGTATTCCCGCGAACCGCTCCTCATCCACCACCAGTTGTCCCATACCACAACCGTAGACAACCATCTCCGACAAACACGCTTAATTTAGCGGAGGGCTCTAAGCGCAAGCACGTTAGCTGCCGACTGCCATGGCGGCGCCGACGATGCCGGCGTCATTGTGCATCGCGGCAGGCACCACGGGAGCGGTCAGCCCGGTCAGCAGCGGCAGGAACTTGTCCGACTTCCGGCTGATCCCGCCGCCGATGATGAAAAGCCCGGGCGACAGCAGCGCCTCCATGTGCACCAGGTACTCGTCGACCTGGCCGGCCCACTTTTCCCAGCTCAGGTCATGCGCTTCCTTGGCCTGCTCGGAAGCACGCTTCTCGGCGTCCTTGCCCCGGATCTCGATATGCCCGAACTCGGTATTCGGCACCAGGACTCCGTCCAGGAACAGCGCGCTGCCGATCCCGGTACCGAGGGTCAGCATCAGCACGGTTCCCCTGTGCCCGGCGCCGGCGCCGAACTTCATCTCGGCGAGGCCGGCCGCGTCCGCGTCGTTGATCATGCTGACCTGCAGGCCGGTGGCCTTGCCGAACAGCCCGCGGGCGTCCAGCCCCACCCAGGCCGGGTCGAGATTGGCGGCGGTCCTGGTGATCCCGTCGGCGATCACGCCGGGGAACGCGATGCCGGCCGGGCCGGTCCAGCCGAAGCCGGTCACGAGCTCACGCACGACGGCGGCGATCGCGTCCGGCTCGGCCGGGCGCGGGGTCGGCATCTTGACACGCTCGGCCACCAGCTTTCCTGTCGTGACATCCACCGGCGCGGCCTTGATCCCCGTGCCGCCAATGTCGACGCCAAGTATCTGCACGGCGGAGCCTCCCTCGTCTCGTTCCAGCCCTATGTACCCGCAGGAGACAGCGTAAGCGGTGGGCCGTCGCCGGGATTTGCGGCACGTCGGAGAAGACCCAGTTGAGACCGGCGAGGGCTTGCCGTCCGGCGGCTACTCATGCAGGGTGAGTCGTTGGCGGCTCACCGCGCCTCCGCGGCGATGGCCAGCCGGGCGCCAGGGGTCTGGGCGCCCGGCACGGCCGGCCCGGCCTGCAGGGGAGATCATGGCGACGGACACGGGCGGATCCGGGCGGCCGGCCGGCATTCGCGATGTCGCCAGGATGGCAGGGGTCTCCGTCGCGACGGCGAGCCTGGCGGTCAACGGGCGGCCTGGCGTTGCGGACGAGACGCGGCGGCGTGCGCTGGCTGCTGCTGAGCAGCTCGGCTACCGCGCCAACCCGCAAGCGCAGGCGCTGCGCCGAGGGCACACCACGACCTACGCCTTCGTGGTCCGTAATTTCGCCAACCCGTTCTTCCTTGAGGTGCTCAGCGGCGCCCAGCAGGTAGCGGCAGAGTCGGGAGCGAGCCTGGTCGTCCTTGACTCGCGTTACTCGCTGGAACGCGAGCGCCGGCACGTCCAGGAGATGGCTGTGCAGCGGGTGGCGGGGCTGGCGATTTCCCCGGTCGGGAGCGGCGCGTCGATACGGCTCTGGCAGGACCGGTGCCCGGGAGCGCCGGTAGTGGCGCTGAACGGGTCGGTGGACGGCACTACCGGCGTCTCGCGGGTGTGCCCGGACGCCATCGCCGCCGTCGAGCTGCCCATGCGCCGCCTGGCCGAGCTCGGCCACACCTCGGTCGCGTTCCTGTCGGCGCCGCGCCAGCTGATGGCCGACCCGGACCGGCTGCGGCATTTCCGGCGGCTGGCCCGGCAGCTCGATGTGCGGCCCCGTGTCATGTACTCCCTGCTCACGATCGCGGACGTGCAGCGGGCCGCCGTGACGTTACTGTCCGGCCGCAGCGCCCCGACCGCGATCATCACGAACTCCGACTACACGGCGCACGCGATCTACAAGGCCGCCCGGGAGCTCTCGCTGCCGGTCGGGCGCGGAGTGTCGGTTGTCGGCCATGACGACCTGCCCACGTCCGAGCTGCTTGACCCGCCGCTGGCGACGATCCGGATGGATCAGCGCGCCATGGGCCGCGCGCTGATGATGCGCTTGCTGGAACCTGGCCCGCCGGACGACTACATCGCTGCCGTCGAGCTGGTCCAGCGCGCCTCGCTTCAGCCGCCGGGCAACGGCCAGCCAAGCCGCGCTCACCTGCCTCGATGAACATCAGGTTGCCGCCGGCGTCATCTCGGTAACTTCCCTTGACACCCGCGCGGCGGGTGCGTCAGCATACCGATGCCAAAACGTTTTAGGGAATTTTGGGCCGAATGGCGACTACGGGGCGCGTGTAACCCGGTATTGCTATGCCACGGCCTATGAAGCGAACGCGACCGGGGATGGGAAGTTGACAGGAGGCATTCGCGTGAGATCGCCATACCGAATTACGCTCGCCGGGCTAGCTGCGCTGGCGCTGCTAGCTGCCGGCTGCTCGTCGGGTTCTTCGACCTCAAGCGGCGGGACCAACTGGGCCACGGTCAGCTCCGCCTCGGCCGGGGGCGGGATGAGCAAGCTCGTCGCCGCGGCCAAGAAGGAGGGCACGCTCAACGTCATCGCCCTTCCCCCGACCTGGGCGAACTATGGCAACATCATCAAGACCTTCACCGCGAAGTACGGAATCAAGGTCAACTCGGCGAACCCGGATGGCACCAGCCAGCAGGAGGTCAACGCGGTCAAGCAGGAGAACGGTACCGCCGCGGCGCCGGACGTCCTCGACGTCGGACAGGCCGTCGCGCTGGTGAACACGAACCTGTTCGCGCCATACAAGGTCAGCACCTGGACAGCCATCCCGGCCAGCCAGAAGCAGTCAGCCGGGCTCTGGTACGAGGACTACGGCGGCTACATGGCGATCGGCTATGAGAGCAAGTTCGGGACGATTACCTCGATGAGCCAGCTGCTCGGCCCGAAGTTCAAGGGCGCGGTCGCCCTGAATGGCAATCCGACCTCGGCCAACGCCGGGCTGAACGGCGTCATGCTGGCGAACCTGGTGGAGGGCGGAACGCCCGGCAACATCGCCAAGGGCGTGGCCTTCTTCCACAAGCTCAAGCTGGCCGGCAACTTCAACCCCGTATCGGCCACCGGCGCCACGATCAAGGCGGGCACGACCCCGGTGGTGTTCAACTGGGACTACCTCAATCTGCCCACCTACGTGGGGGTGTCGAACTGGAAAGTGTTCGTGCCGCCGGGCACCGCCCTGGGCGGGTACTACACGCAGGCCATCAACAAGAATGCGCCGCACCCGGCAGCGGCCAGGCTGTGGGAGGAGTTCCTCTACTCGCAAGGCGCGAGTAACGGTCAGAACCTCTGGCTGCAGGGCGGTGCGCGGCCGGTCGAGATGACGGCCATGGCCGGCGACAAGTCCATCGACGCGCCAGCGGCCTCGAAGCTGCCCCCGGTAACGGGCACGCCGGTGTTCCTGACTCAGGCCCAGTCGACCGCCGCCGCCAATTACCTGGCTGCGAACTGGGCCAAGGCAATCGGCTAGCGAGGTAAGGTGGCCGTCGCTGCGACGACTGAGGCCGGCGTCCGGCCCGCGAGGGGCGGGCGCCGGCCTTCGATTCCCGGCTGGGTCGGAACCCTTCCGTTCCTCGCGTACGTTGGCGTCTTCCTGTTGTTGCCGACCGGGATCGTGATCGTCGACGCGCTGAAGAACCCTAGCGGCGCCTGGCAGTTGTCAAGCATCACCGACCTCGGCAACCCGCTGGTGCGCGGCTACTTCATCGGCTCGGTCAAGCTGTGCGTGATCTCCTCGGCGATCGGAGCGGTGTTCGGCGCGATCCTGGCGTATGCCGTGGCGTCCGGGAATCCGGACGGCGTCGTGCGCCGACTGTATCTGGCAGCTTCGGGAGTCCTCGCCCAGTTCGGCGGGGTCACCCTGGCGTTCGCGTTCACCGCGCTCCTTGGCCCTGTCGGCCTGCTGGCGCACGCCAGCTGGTTCTACGACTTCCCCTGGGGAATCGGGCTGATCTACGCGTACTTCCAGATCCCGCTGATGGTACTGGTCTTCATGCCCGCGATCGACGGGCTGAAGGTCCAGTGGCGCGAGGCGTCGGAGAATCTTGGCGCCTCGGCGTGGCAGTACTGGCGGCATGTCGGCGGCCCGCTGCTGGCACCGGCCTTCCTCGGCGCGACGTTGCTGCTGTTCGCCAATGCGCTGTCGGCCTTCGCGACGATCGAGGCCTGGGAGAGTCAGATCTCCTATATCGTGCCGCAGCAGATCAGCACCTCACTCAGCAGCGAGGTCGGGCTGAGCAATATCAATTATGCCGATGTGCTCGCCCTGGGCATGATGATCATGGTGGCCATCATCATGACCGGATACGCATTGATGCAGCGGAGGGCGGCGCGATGGCTGCGGTGACCTCGCTAGGCGAGTCGTCCCTGGCCACGCCGGCCAGGCGCCCGCGTGGCATGCAGGCTGGCCGGCGCAGGCGGCTGAACCTGTTCCGCTACCTGGTGTTCACGGCATTCGGGCTCTTCTTCATCCTGCCGCTGCTGGCCCTGCTCCGGTTCTCCCTGGAAGGGCACAAGCTCGGCACCTGGTCGCTGGCGGCCTGGACCGGGATCGTGTCCTACCCGGGCCTGCTGAGCGCGGTCGAGATTACCCTGGAACTGGCGGTCATCACCTGCGTGGTCGTGCTGGTGCTGCTGGTGCCGACGATGATCTGGGTCCAGCTGCGGGTGCGGTGGATCAGCCGGACCATTGAGTTCCTCTGCCTGCTGCCGCTGACGATCCCCGCGATCGTCCTGGTGGTCGGCCTCGCTCCTATCTATAACTTCATCCGGCATTACCAGCTATCGGCGCTCCAGCTGTTCTGGGCCTACGTGATCCTGGCGCTGCCCTACGCCTACCGGGCCCTGTCTGCCGGGCTGAACGCGATAGACGTCACGACCCTGTCAGAGGCCGCCCGCAGTCTCGGGGCGAGCTGGTTCACGGTGATTGTCCGGGTGATCGTGCCGAACATGTGGCAGGCGATTCTGAATGCGCTGCTGCTGTCGTCTGCTCTGGTGCTCGGCGAGTTCACTATCGCCTATCTCCTGCTGTACACGAACCTGCAGGTGGAGTTGTTTTCTATCAGCCGGAACACGCCGAATGCCGCGGTGATCTTCTCTACCTCGTTCGCCGCGCTGCTGTTCGCGTTTGCCCTGCTGCTGATCCTTTCCTACGTCGGCCGCCGCCGCCGCGGCCGGGGATGAGGTAGTGCGCGTGACATCACCAGTCACCGGAACGCAGGACGCCCCGGCCAGGACCGCGGTCGAAGTCCGGATGGAGGGGCTGAGCCGCCATTACGGCCCGGTCGTCGCGCTGGACAAGCTGGACCTGACCGTGCAGGCCGGCGAGCTTGTCGCCTTGCTCGGCCCGTCGGGCTGCGGCAAGACAACCACGCTGCGGCTGCTCGCCGGGCTGGAGGACGCCGACGCCGGCCATATCACCGTCGGCGGCAGGAATATCACTCATCTCCCGGCCAGCAAGCGTGACATGGGAATGGTGTTCCAGGCCTACTCGCTGTTCCCGCACATGACGGTGCGGCAGAACGTGGCCTTCGGGCTGCGCCTGCGCCGGGTGCACGCAGCCAAGCGCGACCAGCGGGCGCTGGAGATGCTGGAGCTGGTAGGCCTCTCCGCACAGGCTGACCGGTACCCGCACCAGATCTCCGGCGGCCAGCAGCAGCGGGTCGCGCTGGCCCGCGCCCTCGCCATCGAGCCCCAGGTGCTGCTGCTCGACGAGCCGCTGTCGGCGCTGGATGCCAAGGTCCGGGCGCAACTGCGCGACCAGATCCGGCGGATCCAGCTTGAGGTGGGCATCACCACGCTGTTCGTCACCCACGACCAGGAGGAGGCGCTGGCCATCGCTGACCGGGTCGGCGTGATGCGGGAGGGCCACATCGAGCAGCTCGCGCCGCCCACCGAGGTCTACTCGCGCCCGGCGACCTCGTTCGTCGCGGAGTTCGTCGGCCTTACCAACCGGCTGGCTGGGACGGTCAGCGGCACGACGGTGACGGTACGCGGGCGCGACCTGCCGCTCGTGGACCCCTCGACACCGCCAGGCCCGGCCATCGCGCTGGTGCGGCCGGAGGCGGTCACGCTTGCATCGGACAGCTCGGGCGAGTCCGGGCCGCTGACCGGCACGGTCATCGCCGTCACGTTTCTCGGCGCCACTAGCCGGGTCACGGTGGACCTGGGTGATACTACGATCCTGGCCCAGCTCACGACCGCGGACGCCACGGCGCTGCCGGCTGGCAGCCGCGTCACGCTGACAATCCGCCCGGACCCGGTGCTGGTGTCCGCTGACTCACCGGCCGTGAGCGAGGGATGAGCGGGCGGCGCCCGCCGCTGACCACCGACCGCCGCCTGCGGTCAGGTGCGGTGCTGCGCAGCGGAGCCAGCGCGCCCTACCGGGCGGTCGAGATCACCGCGGGCGAGCCGCACATCGTGCGCGAGGAATTCGGCGCACCGGAACCCGGCTTCCGGCTGGCGGCAGGGCGGCCGCTGGCCTGCCTTGTTCATCTGACCGACATGCAGCTGACGGACGTCCAGTCACCGACGCGGTTCGAGTTCCTTAACCGGTACTTCGCCGATCCGCGGTACGCGGAGATCGTGCCCGTGCAGCGCCCGCAGGAAGCGCTCACCGCGCATGCCGTCGACGCCACGCTGCGCACGCTCAATGCCGTGCGCGGGCCGGCCACCGGGCTGCCGCCGCAGCTGGCGGTGACAACCGGTGACGCGATCGACAACGCGCAGTGGAACGAGATGCAGAACTTCCTCGCCCTGTTCGACGGTGGGCAGGTGCGGCCGGATTCCGGTGGGCCCCGCTACGAGGGGGTCCAGTCGCCGGACTGGCCGGACGGCTTCTTCTGGAAGCCGGACGGCGCAGGCGCGGACGGCTACGACGTCTTCCGGCGCGAGTTCGGCTTCCCGCATTACCCGGGGCTGTTGCAGCGCGCGCTGCGGGAGTTCGCCGCCACCGGGCTTCGCGTCCCCTGGCTTTCCTGCTTCGGCAATCACGAGGCGCTCAACCAGGGCGTGGGAAAGATGACAGCGGGCATCCGCGATGCGCTCGTCGGCGGCCGGAAGCCGCTCGGGCTGCCTGCCGGGTTCGACCATGATCGCGCGCTCGAGCTGCTTACCGACCGGCCCGAGGCCTTCATGGCCGGCCCGGTCGCGACGGTGACCGCGGATCCCGGCCGCCGGGCGATCACCAGGCGGGAATTCGTCGAGGCGCATTTCCGCCCGGGATCGCGCCCGCTCGGGCACGGGTTCAGCGAGCAGAACCGGCTTGACGGCACCGCGCACTACTTCTATGACACGCCGGCCGCCAGGTTCATCGCGCTGGACACGAACTGCCCGGCAGGTGGCGCAGCCGGCTGCGTGGACCATGATCAGGCCGGGTGGCTCGAGGCGCGGCTGGCCGAGGTGCACTCCGGCTACCAGGGGCCGGACGGGCGGGACGTGCGTACCGGCCACGACGATCGCCTGGTCATCATCTTCTCGCACCACGGGATAGACACGCTCACCAACACCAGGTGCCCGTCCGGTGAGCCGGATGCCGGGCCGCCGGCCGGCTCGGCAGAGCTGCTCGCGCAGCTGCACCGCTTCCCCAACGTCGTGCTGTGGCTGAACGGTCATACGCACACCAACGCCGTGCGCCCGCGGCGCGGCGCTGGCAACCCGGCCCACGGGTTCTGGGAGGTCACGACGTGTTCAATCGTCGACTGGCCATGCCAGGCCCGGCTCATCGAGCTGGTCGACTCCGGCCGGTGCCTGTCGATCGTCTGCACCATGGTTGACCACGACACCCGGATCGCGCCCCGGTCGCTGGAGACCAGCGACGACCTCGCCTCGCTGCACAGGGAACTCGCCGCCAATCTCCCCTTCGGCGGTGCCGGGTCGGGCCTGGCGGGCGTGGCCACCGACCGCAACGTCGCACTTCGGCTGACACCGCCGTTCCCGCTTGACCGCGTCGCCGTGCGGTAAGCCCCCGCCCGGGGGGCTGCTGGCCCCGCGGGCGGCGGTCAGAGATGCCGGCGTGCCGCGCTGAGCGCGTGAACGTCAGCCTCGCTGCCGTCGAGCCTGACCCGGGCCGCCGTGGTCCGGCCGAGTGACCACATCGTCAGCTCGGCCGGCGTGCCGGTCACCGTGACGACGGGCGTCCGGGCGTTGGCGGTTAGCCGGATGCTCGGCATGCCAGACCTAGCCGGCCGCGGCTCGTCGGAACGGACAAGCTCGACGCCCACCGGTGCCTTGCGCAACATCAGCCTGGCCATCTTGAGGCGCCCCCAGAGCACCTCGGTCAGGCCCTGGTCGAGTTTCCGTGGCTCCCATCCAGGCCGCGCTCTGCGGACATCCTCGTGATGTACGAAGAACTCCGTGACGTTGGCCCGCTCGTCCACGCCAGGAATCCCGAACGGCGACAACAGCGGCGGCCCGGTCCTGATGATCTCGACCAGGCGCGGATACGGAGTGCGCCGGCCTAGCCCGCGCTGCACCCGCCGGGTATAGCCGGCCAGCGGCCCGCCAAGGATGCCGGCGCCCGCATCCGGCCGGTGTTCCCTGAGTACCAGGTGGGCGGCGAGGTCGAGGGTGGTCCAGCCCTCGCACAGGGTGGGCGCGGCAGGGCCCGTTTCGTCCAGTAGCGCGCAGAGGGCGGCGCGCTCATCCCGGGCATAGCTCATCCGGTGATCGTAGGCCACCGGATGCCGCACGGGAATGGCGCACGTTGCGCCGCAGGTGGCGGGCCCGCGGGCGTCGCAGGCAGCCGGTGCGGGATCCTGGCACCCGCGGGCCTATCCTGGCCGCGGCAGTCGTCATAAGCACGGCGGAACGGGGGAGCCAGTGACGGTGGGCACGAGTCGGCTCCCGCATATCGCCCCGCGTCGCGAGATGGTGCTCATGCTCATTCTCGGCGTGGCCGGCGCTGGCCTGGTATTGCTGGCTGGGCGGCAGGGCTGGGCGCACGTCCGGACCGCTGCCCCCCGGCCGCTGCCGGGCAGCGATATCCCGGTTACCGGCCAGGATCTTGTGCCGGCCGCCGCCGCGCTTGCGGTGGCAGCGCTGGCCAGCCTAGATCGGA
>OCZU010003233.1_pt1 | contig 10316 bp, 10 predicted proteins | sample 1539001 | NCBI WGS metagenome assembly OCZU01 (sample SAMEA3539306, study PRJEB22396) | soil metagenome | biome: tundra; feature: field; material: soil | place: USA | collected 2010-05 | depth 0.15 m | reverse complement strand
CGATCACCCACTCCCGCGCGTCCTCCCACCGCCCGCCCGGGTGATACCCGGCCCGGGTCTGCCCGGCTTCCCGCTGCAGGTAGTCCAGCCCGGCCGCGTTGCCTTACATGATCGCTTCCCAGATCCCGTCGGCCACGCCCTCCCACCCAGCCTGTGACGCGAGGTCGCCTCGCCAGGTTGCGGCGGCCGCGTTGGCCAGGGCGCTGGCGTGCAACAGGGAGATCGATTTCGACACGCTGAACGTCGCGTCCCAGTACAAGTCCGCAGTCCGGACCTGCGTCCTCGCCTCGACCAGCAGCTCCGCGCGTCGTTCAGCCGTCGCCTCCGGCTCGGCGGCCAGCAGCGTCGCATAGATGTCTTCCGCTGACCGGTACTGGCCCGGCGCCCGGCCCAGCCGCGTCTGCCCGGACGGGTCACGCGGGTCCCGATGCCGGCCGTACAACGGCTCGAACACGTCGCGGTCGACGATGCCGCCAGCGACCAGGCCCAGCTCCGCGACGCCCTGGCCGGTCCAGATCCCCGGCGGCTCGCCGCCCTTCTCCGCCGGCGACAGGTAGTAGCCGACGCCCGGCTCCGCGCCACGGGCGGGCTGTCCTGCCTCGGCGGTCTTGATCTGCTTCCACGGCAAGGACGCGTCGTGGCCCTTGGCGATGGTGATGATCCCGGCCACCGGGCGGCCTCCTTCCTGCGGGTCTCGGCGGACCATGACATTGGCAATGCGTAGGTGTGCTGAGTTAAATCAGTTGTATCAGATGATGCAAGACAGGCATGACATTGACAAGAGCGACTGGCCGGTGAGGCAGACTGGCTGAGCAGGGAGAGGAAGCCGGATGGGACACGACATCAACACGGCGACAGCACCAAGCGGCGCGAACGCCGGTCAACGACAAGCGCGTGGACAGGCGACCGCGTCAGGTCGATGGCTTGCGATCGACGACGGCATGAGCCCGGCCGAACGGCAGCTGCTGGCGACGATGCCGCTGCACGCGATCACCGCGCTGCACGGCGAGGCCGGCCTGAGGGAACGCTTCGCCATCGAGATCGCGGCCTTCCCCGATGCCGACCGGCAGCGACTGGAGCAGGCGCTGGGCCTAGCGGCCCGGCTGCACGCCGCCGACCGGCGCCAGCGCGAGCCGTACGTGAACCACGTGCTCAGGGTCGCGACCCGGATCATCAGCCACTACCACGTCCGCGATACCGACGTCGTCTGCGCGGCATTGCTGCACGACGCGGTCGAGGACCACGCCGCCGACCTAGCCCCCGGCGGCGGCCAGCAGGAAGCGCTCACTGTGCTCGCCGGACTGTTCGGGCCCCGAGTGGCAGAATTCGTCGGCGCGGTCACCAACCCTGCGTACGAACCCGGGCGCGACCACCACCGTCCAGTACCGCGAGCATGTAGCCGCCAGCCTGGAAACCAGCCCCTGGGCGCGCGTCATCAAGATCTCCGACTTCACCGATAACGGCGGGGGCCTGATCCACACCACCGGCCCGAAACTCGACAAGCTAGCCAGCAAGTACGCGCCGCTGGTCCCAGTGCTCCGCGAACTGATCGAACGACCAGACACCCCGCTGGACCCCGCCGTCAAGACACGCATCCTCGCCCAGCTCGATCAGGCGGAGCAACGATTCACGACGATCCTGCAGGCGTGCAACGTGGCAGGCATCGGCACGGAATCCTGGTGATCGGGAGTCCCGAAACTTGCCCAGAGCGGTGCTCTAGGCGATGGTGATCCGGCTTCCACTAATGACATCCCAGAGCAAAGCCTTGCCGCCGGAATGGCCTGTGACTAGCGCCTCGCTGTCAGGGCTGTACGCGACCGCCAACACGGCGCCAGGGTCATGCTTACCAAGCGTGGTGAGCCGACGGCTCCTCAGAGCGTCCCACAGGCAGATGCCTCCGGCCGAGTATCCTGCTGCCAGCTCCAGGCCATGCGGGCTGAATGCGACGGCGAGCACGCTGACGTCAACTGAGCGGCGTCTGGTCAGCACCGAGATCTGGTCTCCGCTGCTGGGATCCCACAGGCAGATGCTGCCATCACCACCGCCCGCAGCCAGCACTGAGCCATCAGGGGTGAATGCAACGGAGAAGACATCCCCTGCGCCGCGCTTGGCCAGCGTGGTGATCAGCTGCCCGGTACGGGCATCCCACATGTAGGCGCTGCCGTTGCCGTCACCAGCGGCCAGCATGGACCCGTCAGGACTGAACGCCACGGAAAAGACGCCCTGGGATTCAGGATTGGTCAGTACGCCCGTCAGATTTCCGTCGCTGACTGCCCACAGGTAGACGTTGCCGTTATCGTTGCCAGCGGCTAGCACGGATCCGTCAGGGCTGAACGCCACCGTTCCGACGCCAGCTGAATCGGGATCGGTCAGGACGCTCCTGAGCCGGCGGCCGCGCAGGTCCCACATCCGCGTGGTCCCGTCAACAGCACCTACAGCGAGCAGCGAGCCATCGGGGCTGTACGCGATCGCCTCGATCCCCTGGCTGGCTGAGCCTGACCCGGAAAGGCCGACACTCAGGTCTTCGATCACGCTGGCCGTCGCCACCTCCCACAGATAGGTGTTGCCGCCCGAGTCGCCCACGGCCACAGTGGTGCCGTCAGGAGCAAACGCGACTGCTGCAACGAAATCGTCGTCGTGCGCCAGTCCGCGCACCACAGCGTCAGGCAGCGGTTCCGCAGGACCGCCGAGATAGGCACCGACCGATGCGATGGTCGGCGGATCCTGACTGCCGTCCGGCGGCTGGCTCTCTGCCTCTATCTGCAGTCGCGGGACGCCCGCTCCACCAGCACGGTCCCGGGTCGGCAGCCTGGCTATTTCAGTCTTCGGCTGCGGTGGCACGGGGATGACGCCAGGACCCGAGTTGTACGGCATCAGCCCGAGCGCCGCGCGAAGTGCCTCCGCGAAGTCCCTGCATCTCGGGTACCTGTCCTCAGGGTCTTTCGCCAGAGCCCTGGCGAACACCGCGTCGACCGGACCGGGTAGATCCGCCCGCCGGGAGCACACCGACGGCGGCGGCTCCGATAGATGGGCCCAGATCACGGCCATTCCCTGATCACGCTCGAACGGCGGCCCGCCAGCCAGCAGCTCGAACGCCGCACACGCCAGCCCGTACTGGTCCGCTCGCCCGTCTACGGCGCGGCCCTGGATCTGCTCCGGCGCCGTGTAGCTCGGCGTGCCGAGGAAGAACCCTGATCCAGTCAGGCCCACCGAAGACGACGAGCCCTTGCTCAGCCCGAAGTCCGACAGATACACATGATCAGGCCGGTCAGTGCGCGTATCGATCAGCATGTTCGCTGGCTTGACATCCCTGTGCACCAGGCCCGCCGAATGCGCCGCATCCAGCGCCGACGCGACCGGCGAGACAATCGCCGCCACCCGGCCAGCCGGCAGCGGCCCTTCGTGATAGAGCAACGTCCTGACATCCCGGCCCGGCACGAGGCGCATCGCGATGAACAGGACTCCGTCAGCTTCGCCGGCCTCATACACCGGGATAATGTGCGGGTCATCGACGGCCGCAGCCGCCCGCGACTCGCGGATGAACCGCTTCCGGAACGCCAGATCAGCCGCCAGCGCGGGCGCAAGGATCTTCAGCGCCACGGGCCTGCCAAGGCGCTCATCCAACGCGCGGAACACCACCGCCATCCCGCCAGCGCCGACCTGTTCCTCAAGGAGGTAACCCGCCACTCGTTGGCCGGGAACGAACCCCGCGTGCACGGCGCCAGCTGCCACGGGGATGCCGTCACCCACCACGCCTCCAGCGCAACACCGCGGTCCCCGCCTCCGCTCATGGCACAGCGTCATTGAGATCTCAGAACATACTGCGATCGATCAGTCACAAGGCGCTTTTAGTATTCCGCCCAGCCGCTTCGGCCGCAACCTATGACGCCATTCACTCCGGTTCAGCCTCGCTGAAGTCCAGATCACCCGGCTAGCGCAAAACGACATTCCTCAGTACATCTTCTTACTGTCGAGGAACGCCATTCACGGCCTGCGCTGCATGGCCGGAAGTCATCGGGCGGCCATGCACGTGGCCGCGCGAAGTGGCGCCGGCATCGGCTCGACGACCCTGGTTTGACAGATTCAAGATTTCTCATTTAAATAAGCTATGTCAGTTAAACTAGAGCGTCCGGACGATCTGGAGGGACTAGACGGCCGTCGGAGCGACCGCAGCTCCAACAACAGTCGCTACGTGGCTGACCGAGGGTCAAGAGGCGCGAGTTGTCACCGACGGTTGGCTCGGGTGTTGCATGTGGAGGACACGGTGTTGGCTGACAGGCTGCCGTACTACAGCCAGGGCTTCGGTGACGCCGCTCATCTCGGTGACTGCGCCCCCATGGCCGGAATGATCGCCAGGTGCTGGACGCTTGGACCCGCTCCACAGCTGAAAATGGCCGCAACCACGAGATTGCTGGCTGCGTTCGGCATCCTGGCCGTACGGGGAGATCCGTAGTGGCCCGGCCCGTTCACGCGAAGGGGCGGGTGAGCCACTGTTCGGTGAGGACTGGTGGCGCGAGGACCAGCAGCTGCTCGACAACACGCTGAGTCGTCGATCCGGGGCTGTCTCCCGAATCCGGCGTGCTCCGCGCCGATCCGGACAGCCCGATAATCTGCAGAACGAGTTTGTGCAGGACGCGCTGTTCTCCGACGATGACCTGCCGCCCGTGCAAGGAGCCGAGCATGAACCGTTACGGCGTGATGGCCCGGAAGCACCGGGCTCGGTGGCTGCCGATCCGGTACGAGCTGATCGAGGATCCGGACAGCTTCTTCGCCGACCTGGGGATGCAGGCAGCGGCGCAGATCGACAGCCTGGCGCTGACGCTGGCCGGGGACGACCAGCCTGGCGAGGGATACCTGGGCAAGGCGGGTCGCCTGGGCCAAGCGCGGCACCAAGCGGAGGAGATCGTGCTGGCGGAGCTGATCCTGCTGGAGCCAGAACCCGGAGCCGACCAGGAACCGCAGGATCTGACGACGGATCTCCCCCTTCCTCACAGCAGCTAGCCGTATTCCGCCCCGCCAGCCAGGACGACCTCGCGCCGTCGGGCACTGTCGGCCGGGTCCGCGCCAGCCTCGTCGCCATGGCCACGCTCCGCTCGATCCAGCGCGAACACCGCCCTGCCACCGCCGACGAACAGCGCACCATGGCCCGCTGGTCCGGCTGGGGCGCGGTCCCACAGGTATTCGACGCCACCCGCCGCGAGTTCTCCTGGGCACGCGAACAGCTCGCGGGCCTGCTAACCCAGCAGGAACTAGCGGCAGCCGCTCGCAGCACCCTGAACGCCCACTACACCGACGCCGCTCTCGTCCAGGCGATGTGGGCAGCTGCCAGTCAGCTCGGCTTCGACGGCGGCCAGGTGCTGGAGCCGGGCTGCGGCTCGGGGAAGCGCTCAGCAGGACTTCGGTGCTGAACGCTGCCTGGCCATACAGTTCGCGTTTCGACTCGCCGATCGTTTGCTCAGGTCAGGAGCGATTTCTTTCTATGAGACGAACCTCCAGCGTTCAGCGCGAATCACGTCCAGAATCGACATGCAGGCGATTCCCCGGTCCGTGCATACGAAGGGTATCCGGGGCTTCGCGGCACTACCACCTTGCTCTTGGGTGACGACTGGAGAATCTCGAAGATTAGCCAAAGCAATGACGAAAGGATCTGCCTTACCGCGACCAGTTCCTGTCTTTGCAAGTCCTTCGTGGTCGGCAAGGATAGCTCTTGCTTCGAGCATGACCGCGCGTGTCGTCGGCACAACGATAGCGGTAGACCGTTCCTTTACCCAAGCCCATAGGTCGTCGTCCTGAGCGCTGAGTTTCTCGTAAACCTCCTCGGGAACCAGAAGGTCTCCTGCAGCGGCCAGCCCGTCCATTCGATCCCAGACGACCGGGAATGTGTCAGGAGGGTACGCCCGCACCCAGGCACCGATCAATGAGCTGGTGTCGAATATGTATGCCACGATCAGGACCGCACTTCATGCTCTAGAGCCGCTAGATGCTTGAGCTTGAGTGACAGCAGATTCGACAGCGACGACCGTGTCCATTCACGGGGGTGCTCTGGAGGTGGTCCCCGGATCCTCAGTCTGTGGCTGGGGTGGCGGGCAGCCAGGGATTGCCGGCCAGGGCGGCGTGGATGGCCTCGAGGGCGGTCAGGCCGTGGTTGCGTGCTGAGTCGAGGTAGCTGCGGATGCGGCACCACCGGCCCAGGGTGTCCTGGGTGTGCCAGTACCCGGACACGGCCTGGTGGCGTTTGGGGCCCTTGACCGCGCGCTCGGCGGAGTTCCCGGTCCACTCCACGCCGGGCTCGGTGGTGAACAGCCAGACCTGGGCGGCGTGCCCGGCCAGCCAGCAGCCCAGCGCGTAGCCGGGGTGGTTCCCGTCGCCGTCCCAGTCCCGCAGCCGGTTGTGGGTGATCCCGAAGGCAGCCGCGGTGTCGTAGCGCTGGCGCAGGCCCGTGAGCAGGTCCGCATCCGCAGGCTGGCCGCGGGCTGCCGCGTCCTGGACCGCCTGCTGGGCCTCGCGCAGCACCGTGATGATGTCGGTGGCCCAGCTTTGCAGGCCGCCGGGGCCGAGCCTGGCGACGGCCCGGCAGCGGCGGATGACGTGCTGGCAGCATTGCTGGATGCCCTTGAGCTGCCCGGCCAGCTGCTGGCAGGCGCTGTAGCCGTCCACGATCAGGAACCCGGCGAAGAAGGACAGCATCGCGGTGATTCCCGCGGCGCGCCGCGAGGCCAGCGCGGACAGCCAGACCAGCCGCTCATCGGGGGTGCGGATCACCATCACCTGCGCCGCCCACCACCTCTCCGGTGCCGGGGTCGGTAGCAGGGGCTGTTCGGCCTGCATGAAGCAAGCGGCCAGCTCGTACGTGGCGCAGTGCCTGTCATCGTCGAAGGTCCGTTCGGCGCGATCGCGATCAGCGCAGCTAGCCCGGGACGGCACGCGGGCCTGGCGCGGTCGCCAGGCGGCGATCAAGGCCTACCGGTCCTGCTCCCCGGTCACTGACAGGACAGCAGCTATGATCTTGCCACCCGGCGAGGCCTGCAGACATCCTGCAGCACAAGGGCCCGACGTGGCTCAGGAGCCTGCTCCGGTGCCAAGCCCAGCCGCTGGCGAGGGTCGTCGCACATCTTGACGGCTGGGGCCGCCGGCTTAATGACGCAGAAGGGGCAGTTGCGGGCGATGCGCAGCGCTGCCGCCTTCGTCGCGGACCAACTACCCCCGGAGACCGCCGACCGCATGCTCCAGATCGCGAGCGTCCGCGCCGGTTCGCTGACCTGGCTGGCATGCGGGCTTCGAATGCGCGCTCAGAGGATCGGAGATTGCGGTACAGCCGGGCGGGGAGCGTGGTTCGCACGTTAGCTTGTCTATGCTGACCGTAAGTCGATGCTATGCACCGCTGTCCAGGCAACGGCAGGTATTTTTGGCCGAGTCCGACGGTCCGGCGTGACGTTCGTTTTCCTGCTGGTACCACACTGACGCTGCCGGGAATTCGGTTATTGATTCGCTAACGAAGTTCGCTACCCAGACGTGAGCACTGTGGGCGGTGATGTCGATAGGGTGATCGAGCTGGTAATGCGAGTCAGTTATGACCCTGATCAGCCCTCCAGTCGAGGCGCTGAGCTCGGTAATTGTGTTGCCGTCGGAGTTCACCGCCCAGACGTGTGTGCCGTCCGAAGTGATAGCCCCTGGGCCATTGAACCCGAAGCTACGGCCTGAGATTACCCTAACCAGTGCCCCATTCGAGGCGCTGAGTTCGGTGACCGAATTGCCAATGAAATTGGTCACCCAGACATGAGTACTGTCCGAGGTGATACTGACAGGGTCGGTGAGCTGATAGGGCGAGCCGGAGATGACCCTGACTACGGTGGCGGTAGAGGCACTCATCTCGGTTACTGAGCCGCCGCCATCGTTCGCTACCCAGACATGGGCGCCGTCCGAGGTGATGGCATCGGGGCCGTTGAATCCGAAGGTCGCACCGGAGACCGATCTGACCAATGTCCCTGTCGAAGCGCTGAGCTCGGTGACCGAGTCGCCGTTGAAATTCGCAATCCAGATATGGGCGCCGTCCGAGGTGATGGCAGTGGGTTGGTTGAACTTGAAGGCCGGCCCGGAGATGATCCTGCTCAGCGTCCCAGTTGAGGCACTGAGTTCCGTGACCGAGTTGCCGCCACCGTTCGCCACCCAGACGTGAGTGCCGTCCGATCTGATAGCAGTGGGCTGGTTGAACCCGAAGGCGGATCCGGAGATGACCCTGACGAGTGCCCCGGTTGAGGCGCTGAGTTCGGTGACCGAGTTGCCGGTGTAATTCGCCACCCAGACATGTACGCCATCCGCTGAGATGGCACCCGGGAGGTTGAAATGGTAGGGCGAGCCGGAGATGACCCTGACCAGCGCGCCGGTTGAGGCGCTGAGTTCGGTGACCGAGTTGCCGCCACCGTTCGCCACCCAGACGTGAGTGCCGTCCGAGTTGACGGCAGCGGGGCCGTTGATTTTGAAGGCCGCGCCGGAGATGACCCTGACGAGCGCCCCGGTTGAGGCGCTGAGTTCGGTGACCGAGTTGCCGCCACCGTTCGCCACCCAGACGTGAGTGCCGTCCGAGTTGACGGCAGCGGGGCCGTTGATTTTGAAGGCCGCGCCGGAGATGACCCTGACGAGCGCCCCGGTTGAGGCGCTGAGTTCGGTGACCGAGTTGCCGCCACCGTTCGCCACCCAGACGTGCTGGCCGTCCGACGTGATGGCAGAAGGGAAGTTGAGCTGGTAAGGGGAGCCGGAGATGTGCCTGACTAGCGCTCCGGTTGACGCGCTGAGCTCCGTAACCGAGTCGTTCGCTAGGTCCGCTATCCAGACGTGGGCACCGTCGGAGGTGATGCCGCTGGGTTCGTTCAACCCAGAGACCGAGCCTGAGATCACCTTTACCAGCGCTCCGGTTGAGGCACTGAGTTCGGTGATCGAATCGCCGTAAGAATTTGCCACCCAAACGTGGGTCTGGTCGGAGGCGATGCCGAAAGGACCGCTGAATCCGAAGGCGAAGCCGGAGATGACCCTGACCAGTGCTCCGGTTGAAGCGTTGAGCTCAGTAACTGATTCGCCAGATGCGTTCGCCACCCAGACGTGGGCTTTGTCCGATGTGATTGCGGCAGCGCCGCTGAATTGATATGGAGAACCGGCGATGCCTGATCCGGTCGATGCGCTCAATTTGGTGACCGAGTCACTGCCAATGTTGGCCACCCAGACGTGGGCCCCGTTCACGGTGATCGCATCGGGGTCATTGAATCCCCATCCGAAGACGTTTACCCCTTGGAACGCGACCGGAGCCGCACTAGCTGGGTTGGTCACCACAGAAACCTGAACACCAGCAATCAAGGTCGATGCCAACAGGAATGTGCATATGCTGTGACGAACTGAGCTGATAATCCGCTGCATTATATCTACTCCAGCCTCTCGTTCCGCTGCGGCTAAGCGCCGACCCTGGCCTGGAGCGATCGTTCGCTCATTTCCAGAAGACGCCGTTCCAGCGCACAGGTTCCCGACCGACTCGGGCAGCGCGGTCAGCTGGTTACCGGCCAGGTCCAGCGTCGTCAGCGCCGCTAGGTTCCCCACTGACTCCGGCAGCACAGCCAGCTGGTTATTGTCCAGATCGAGCCGGGTCAGCGCTGCGGGCTTCCCGAGCCATTCCGGCAAGGCGGTCAGATGGTTGCCAGTCAGATCCAGCCAGGCGAGGACATCAAGGCCCCCGATCCATTCCGGTAACGAGACCAGGCCCAGCCCGGGCAAGCACGCCTGGGTCCGGTCATCAGACACGCATCCGCGGAACTCGCCGGGCACATCCTGTAGAGACATCCGGCATCCTCCCCTGCGCAGTCACCGCAGCCAGCATGTCATGACACGCGGCACCCGCCAAGATCAAAAGCCTTTGGCAGGCATGCCTCAATCATCGGCAGCCAAGGCGGTGGGCTCGAGCAACATCACGCGCTGTGCCGGTCTCAGGTCGTGGTTTGCCGCGCCTGATCGATCTGGCGTCCTTCGGGAACTGCCTAAGCTGCGTCCGTCGCGGCCGAACAGCCATTATGCGTACCTGGCGGGGTCTGAATGTGTTCAGCATCCGAAAGCCTCGGTGGCACTCCTGGTGGCCTGCCACCGGCGCGGCGCTGGCGTGCTCCTTGCCAGGTCCAGGGTCGCCGTGGGCGGCAAGGCGATGACGAACGCGCATACTCTCGCATGTGATACGGTCGTATGCATGGCACAGGTGGACAGGTTCTCCGTGACGATGCCGCCAGAGCTCGGGGAGGGCGTCCGGCAGGCCGCTGCCCGGCAGGGCACCAGCGTGTCGA
>OCZU010003232.1_pt1 | contig 10317 bp, 9 predicted proteins | sample 1539001 | NCBI WGS metagenome assembly OCZU01 (sample SAMEA3539306, study PRJEB22396) | soil metagenome | biome: tundra; feature: field; material: soil | place: USA | collected 2010-05 | depth 0.15 m | reverse complement strand
GCAGCAGCAGGGCCACGAGTTCCTGACGCTGCCGCGTAGTGGCGCCAGCGCGAGCGCTGACGGGTATACCGGTCATGATCCTCCCTCCAGCCGAACGTACCGTCCCCTGCGGCGCCGGGCGGGACGTTGGCCTACTATCGAACGGTGACTTATGCCCGCGATGAGCGCCTTGCATTGTGCGCGCTGCTCGACGACAGCGGTCCCAATGCGCCGACGCTGTGCGCGGGCTGGAACACGATTGATCTCGCGGCGCACCTCGTCCTGCGCGAGCACCGGCCCGATGCCAGCCTAGGCATCCTCGGCGGCCCGCTCGCCCGCTACACCAGTCACATCCAGCAGGGCATGGTCACCGGAACGCCCTATGCGCAACTGGTCCAGACGATCAGGACCGGACCGCCGCGACTGTCGCTATTCGGCATCCCCGGAGCGGATCAGCGGATCAATCTGACTGAGTATTTCATCCACCACGAGGACGTCAGGCGAGCGCTTCCTGACTGGCAGCCACGGGCACTGGATCCAGCCCTGGTGAACCTGATCTGGGACCAGCTATCCAGAGCCAAGCTGATGCTGCGCAAGGTGCCGGTGGGGATCGAGTTCGCCAGAGATGACGAGCGGGATCAGCAGGACGGCCCGCACCCGGTCCGGATGACGGTCCGGCCACGGACGCCGGTCGTCACGGTCATCGGACCACCGGCCGAACTGCTGCTCTGGACATTCGGCCGGACTGCGGCCGCTCAGGTCCGGCTCGAAGGAGCCGATGCCGACGTCCAGGCACTCACGAAGTCCCGCTGGGGACTCTGACAGCGCTTCTGCTGGCCTGCCGTGGCCGTCAGCCGGCCGGTGCCGGCCCAGGCTCCGGGCCGGATGTCCTGACCAGATCAGGACCTAGCCCGAGCAGCGCGGGCAGGCCGGTGATCGCGTCCAGGATGTACGGGGCTCCAGCGTCCGCGAGCTGCTGTCGGCTGCCCGCGCCGGTCAGCACACCAGCCACCACGCCAGCCCCGGCTCGCAGACCTGACTCGATATCGCTGGCGGTATCACCAGCAACCAGCAATTCGCCGACCGCTCCCCCGCCCAGCCGAAGCAGCGCGGTGAGCGGCAGGTCCGGCCAGGGACGGCCCCGACCCGCGTCGGCTGGCGACAGGGCCAGGTCGATCAGCGGCCACCAGCCGAGTGAGCTGATCACAGCGTCTCTGGTGGCTGGAGCGAACCCGGTAGCCAGGCAGACCCTGATCCCGGCGGCCCGCAGCGCCAGGATCGTCTCAGCGGCGCCTGGCAGCGCGAGCACCGCTCCGGCCTGCACTGATCCTGCGTAGTGCTCCTCGAATGCGTGATTCGCCTGAGCCGCGGCCGTCTCGCTACCCAGGATGCGGCGGAACACCTCGATCTTGGACTGCCCCATCGTGGAGTTCACGATCCGCAGCGCCGATTCCTGCGCCGCACTGCCCGGCGTCATCCCGAACCGCGCCACCGCCGCGGCGAATGCCGCGAGCACGACACCGTCGTCGGCCACTGTCGTTCCCGCCAGGTCCAGGCAGGCTGTGGTGATCCGGGTCATCGGCGCTCCTCCCCCTCCGCTGGGAGTCAGTTAATCGCGGCGGACCGACAAGGCGACGGCCTGCGGACGCCCCGATGGCGGAATAGGCTGATATCTTCCCAGCAAACTAGCGCTTGGCATAACGGAGGCATCATGGTGCATGTTCTCGGCATCGACATCGGCGGCACGGGGATCAAGGCGGCTCCGGTCGATGTCGCGACCGGCCAGTTGCTTGCCGAGCGGATCAAGCTGCCGACGCCGCACCCAGCCACGCCTGATGCCATCGCAGAAGTCGTCCGCCAGCTCGTCGCCAAGTTCAGCTGGACCGGGCCGGCGGGCATTACCTTTCCCGGTGTGGTCACCGACGGCATCGTCAGGACCGCGCCGAATCTCGATCCGGCCTGGCTATCGGTCGATGCACGGGAGCTGCTCGGCAAGGCATCCGGCCTGGCCGTCACGGTGCTGAACGATGCTGACGCCGCTGGCGTCGCCGAGATGACGTTCGGTGCGGGCAGCAAGCAGAACGGCACAGTGCTGCTGCTGACGCTGGGGACCGGAATCGGCAGCGCGCTGTTCTACAACGGGGTGCTGGTGCCGAACACCGAGTTCGGTCATATCGAGATCGGCGGCAAGGATGCCGAGGCCCGCGCCTCCGAGCGGGCCAGGGAGGAGAACGACCTCAGCTGGGGCAAGTGGGCCGGCCGCGTGGACACCGTTCTTGACAAGCTGGAGGCGCTGCTGTCCCCCGCGCTGATCATCATCGGCGGCGGCATCAGCAAGAAGTCCGACAAGTTCCTGCCCAAGCTGACCCTGCAGCGGGCCCGGGTAGTCCCGGCCACGCTCCTGAATGACGCCGGGATCGTCGGTGCCGCGATGGCCGCGGCCCAGGGGATCCAGCCCAGCGCCATCGCGGCAAGCTAGCGCTGGCCGCGCACCCTGACCAGCAGCGTCAGCCCGGCAGCGACCACGCATGCCACCAGCGGCCAGAATGCCAGGTCGGTATGGCCGCCGAGCGTCAGTGGCGCGCGCAGCGTGGCGCCTAGGTGGCCGCGCAGCAGCTGGCTGTCAAACTGGGCACGGCCGGACCGCTGACCTTCCCAGAGTGCGACGAAGGCTGCGCTGGTACTGCCGACCAGGACTCCGGCCATCGGCGCTGGCCCGTACCGCCGGACGGCGAACAGGTAGCCGAGCCCGCCGATGATCAGGCCGCCGATCACGCCGATCAGGCAGTACCAGGCGTCACCAGCGATGAAGGCGGTCGTCTCCGGGTTGACGACGTCCGCCGCACCGCGGCTGACCACCACATAGAGCACCCGCGGCGCCAGTACTGCCCAGATGAACCCGCCGGCCAGCCCGATCAGCGCGCTGCCGACCAGGATCGCGAGCGCCGCCAGCAGGCTCGCACTCAGCGGCGCCTGGCCTTCGCCGGTCCCGGCGCCAGAAGTCAGGCCGCCAGGCTGAGATGGGTAAGGAAGCTGACTTGTCTCCGACATAGTGCGGTTCAGCGTACGTGACTCACCTCACCGCGTGCCTGCCGGGCAGCCGCAGCCAGCAGCGCGTGATACGCCCGGCGGACATCGGCCCGGTCGGATTCCTCGTCCACCGAGGCGCTCGCGAGCCGCTCGATCATCGCCGCCTGGTCGAGCAGCAGCTGACGCTCGGCATGCGTGACCGTGCGCTCCATGATCTTGGCAAGGGCATCCAGCTGACGGATCATGATTGCCGGCATGCCCCGGCCGGCTTGCCGGATCTTCTCGAACGAGCGCTGAACGAGCCGCTGATAGGTCGGCTCAGCAGTGATCACCCGGACCTGGCCGGCGCCATCGCAGTAGACGTGCGTGGGCTGCCAGTTGCCCGTCACCTTGCACAGGCTGTCGCCGATCCAGTCAATACAGGTCATCGCAGTGAAAGTGTCATTGACGGCTGAAGACAGCGCACGGAGACCGATCTCCACCAGCTGATCGAGGCCGAACGAGACGTCCTGTACCAGCGTCCGGTACGGACCCGTCGCGTGCGATCTGGCCAGCTCGCTGGCGACCCGGTCGGCCCGATCGGCCGGCCAGACCAGCGCATAGGGGTGGCCCTGGACCAGGAAATGGCCCGGCCGGTAGCGCATCTGAATCACTACCCCGGCCCGGTCCGCGATCCGCACCAGCGTCCGCCGGTCAATGAACTGCAGGTATCCGCTGCGCGGCGCGCTGACCGCGCCACCTGGTGCCGCGAGCTCCGCCAGCGTCCTCGTCGCGCTCGGTGAGGCTGCGCTGGCGGCCGCGTTGCCGGCCTGCGCCTCAATGGCGCGCGACAGATCCCGCGCCACGCCGGCGATCACCTGCGGCAGCTGAATCTGGGTGGCGATGTGATGGATGAAATAGATCAGAATCGCCAGGTCGACGACGAGCAGCGCGAGCGTCACCGTGATCGCGATATGCGGCACGAAGTTCCTGTGGCCCTCCTGGCCGATCGAGCCAAGGGCCAGGATCGCGAAGACGAAGGTCGCGACGAATGTCCCCAGCGTCACCTGGGTACCTCGATCGCGGATAAAGTTGCGGAGCATCCGCGGGCCGAACTGGGTGGAGGCCAGCGTCAGCGCGACGATAACGATCGAGAACACGACTCCGACGACGGTGATGATGGCTGCCGCGACGGTAGTGAGAATCTGCCTGGCCGCGTCCGGAGATCCGCTGAGTACCCAGGATGGCAGCCGGAAATCACCGGCGAAGGCCGCACGATCGGCCGTGTAGACGATGGCGAACAGGATGACCGCGCCGACTACCTCGAGGAGCGGCACGAACCAGAGATTGGTGCGCAATTCCTCCCGCAGGGACTCCGCATCCAGGCGGCGCCACCGAATAGCAGGGCTCACCAAGCGATCCCGTGCTACTCGGCCACGAGCAGGTCCAGGGTAGCCCGCAGATCGGTCGCATAGTCGCTGGTGAACTCCACTCGCCGGCCGTCGTCCGGGTGTGCGAATCCCAGCCGGACCGCATGCAGGAATTGCCTGGTCACACCGAGCCTGGCAGCGAGCACGGGATCGGCGCCGTACAGCCGGTCGCCTACGCAGGGATGCCGGACGGCTGCCATGTGCACCCGGATCTGGTGAGTCCGCCCGGTCTCCAGCCTGACCTCGACGAGGCTGGCCGCCCGAAATGCCTCCACAGTGTCGTAGTGAGTGATAGATGACCTGCCATCGGCTATCACCGCGAATCTGCCGTCCCCCGACGGATGCCTCCCGATCGGCGCGTCGATGGTGCCGCGCAGCGGATCGGGATGGCCCTGGACCAGCGCGTGGTACAGCTTGTCCACTTCCCGGTCCCGGAATGCCTGCTTCAGGACGCTGTAGGCGCGCTCGCTCTTGGCGACGACCATCAGCCCGGTGGTGTTGGCATCCAGACGATGCACGATCCCCTGCCGCTCAGCGGCCCCGCTGGTGGCAATCTGATAGCCGCCTGCCAGCAGTCCCTGCAGGACGGTCGGTCCAGTCCAGCCTGGGGTCGGATGGGCGGCCACTCCCGCAGGCTTGTCGACCACGACGATGTCCGCGTCCTCGAACACGATCGCCAGGCCCGGAACCGCCTCAGGCCGCGGCGCCGTGCCCGCCGACGGCGCGCCCGGCAGCGCCACATCGAGCCAGTCACCCGCCGTCACCCGGCCGGCCTTGACTGCGGTCTGGCCGCCGAGCAGGACCGCGCCGCTGCTGATCAGATCGGCCGCCTTAGCCCTGGACAGGCCGAACATTCTGGCGATGGCCGCGTCCAGCCGCTCGCCGTCGAGTCCGTCGGGAACTGGCACCCGGCGCTGGACGGGGCCGGTCATCCGTCGCCGCCGTCGCCGCGCGGGTCGCGGTCAGGGGCCATATCACCCGAAGTGACATCGCCGCCAGCGCAGGCACCGCCCGCCGGGTCATCCGACGCCCGATCACTCGACGTCAGATCACCCGAAGCCGAGTGGCCGCTAGCCGGAACGTCGCTAGCCGGATCTCCGGGCCCGGCCTGGCTCTGTGGCTGGCCGGGCTCCGGCCCGTCGATCCGCACCCCACGCACCGCCAGGAACACGGCGAGCACGCCGCCGCAGACGATGGAGGAGTCCGCGATATTGAATACCGGCCAGTGCGGGACCTGGATCCAGTCCACGACGTAGCCGAGAAACGGGCCTGGGTAGCGGAACAGCCGGTCGATCAGGTTACCGGTCGCGCCCCCGAGCAGCAGGCCGAGCGTGATCGCCCAGGGCAGGTTCCTGATCCGGCGCGAGGTGCGCAAGATGACGATGATGACACCGGCCGCGATCACACTGAAGACCAGCGTCATCGACGGTCCGATGCTGAACGCGGCGCCAGGGTTCCGCGACACGCGCAGCGTCAGCAGTCCACCGAGCAGCCCGAGCGGCGCCCGGTCAGACAGCGTCGCGACGACGATCGACTTGGTAACGATGTCGCAGGTCAGGACGGTCACCGCAATCGCCAGCAGAACACCGACGCGGCGCTGGCCGGCCGGCCAGCCGCCTGGGGCAGGCGAAACCGGCTGCTCCTGCTCACTCACGATCCCGGGCCCGGTCAGCGACGTTCCTCCCGCTGCTTGCAGCTCACGCACAGGGTTGCCCGAGGGAACGCCTGCAACCGCGCCTTGCCGATCGGCTCCCCGCATGACTCGCACGAACCATAATCGCCTGCCTCAATCCGGGCCACGGCCCGCTCCGTCTGCGCGAGAAGCTCCCGCGCGTTGTAAGTAAGCGCGAGTTCGTGTTCCCGCTCAAACGCCTTGGCGCCGATGTCCGCCTGGTCCTCACCTGCATCGCCGGCGACATCGCCCAGGCGATCGGCAATATCCGATTCGGCCCGTTCTATCTCTATCTGCAGTTCGGCAGCCTCCTCGGCCAGCTGATCCCTGATCGTGTTGATCTCGGTGTCAGTCCAGCGCCGCTCGCCCTGCCGCACCGGCAGATCGGCAGCTCCCGAGTGTGCGGCTGCGGTCATTCGCGCTCCTTTGGCCCCGACCCCGGTGATGATCTTGATTGACAAGTGTCACCGGAGAATAAGTGGTGACCGGGGCGATTCGCAAACATGCCCGGCGGCGACGCGGTTAATCCTCGATCCCACCGACCAGCCGGCGCCGCCTGCGGCGCGACTGCGCTCCCCCGGGCGGCTATATGCCCGCACCGGGATCGGGCGGTCGACTAGCCTTGAGCCCTTTCAACCAGCGGGAGCCGCCACCATGGTGCAAGCAGCCGAGCCAGGCGCCCGCCACGGGGCGCCGCGCCCCTTCGCCGAGCTGCCCGCTGTGGTGAACCTGCCCGCCATCGACCGCGAGGTACTCGACCGCTGGGCTGAGGACAAGATCTTTCAGCGGTCACTGCAGCAGACGGCCAGCGGGCCACTGTGGACCTGCTACGAAGGGCCGCCGACAGCCAACGGGATGCCGGGGATCCATCACGTTCCGGCCCGTGCGATGAAGGATCTGTATCCCCGGTTCAAGACCATGCAGGGTTTCCACGTGCCGCGCCGTGGCGGCTGGGACTGCCATGGCCTGCCGGTCGAGGTAGCAGTGGAAGCCGAGCTCGGGCTGTCTGGCAAGAAGGACATCGAGGCATACGGAGTCGAGAAGTTCAACGCCCGCTGCCGCGAGTCCGTGCAGCGGCACGTCGACGCGTTCTCCGAGCTGACCTACCGGATGGGCTACTGGGTGGACCTGGACGCGGCCTACCGCACCATGGATCCGGCCTATATCGAGTCGGTGTGGTGGTCGCTGAAGCGCATCTTCGATAACGGGATGCTGGTCAGGGATTTCCGGATCAGCCCGTACTGCCCGCGCTGCGAGACCCCGCTGTCGGATCACGAGCTCGGCCAGCCTGAGGTGTACCGGCCGGTCACCGATCTTGCTGTCACAGTTCGGTTCAGGCTGCTCACTGTGCCCAGCCATGCGAGCCACCAGCTGCACGGCGCCGATCTACTGGTCTGGACCACGACGCCGTGGACCCTGGTGTCCAATACCGCGGTCGCGGTGCATCCCGCTGAGAGCTACGTGATCGCCCGCAGAGCCGGTCACAGCGACCGGGTCGTCGTGGCCGAGGAGCTCTTTGCCCGGATACTGGGTGATGGCTGGCATATCGCCGACCGGGTCGCCGGAGCCGAGCTGACCGGGGCCACCTACCGCCCGGTGTTCAGCCTGATCGAGATCACCGGTGCGCACCGGGTCGTCACCGGTTCCTTCGTGACGACCGACGATGGCACCGGCCTGGTCCACCTCGCCCCTGCGTTCGGAGCTGACGACCTGGCGACCAGCCGGATGCACGAGCTACCGGTGGTCAATCCGATCGGGCCGGACGGGTGCTTCGATGAGTCGGTACCGCTGGTCGGCGGCATGTTCTTCAAGGCCGCCGATCCGATCCTGATCACCGACCTCGCTGATCGCGGCTTGCTCTTCGCCTCGCATCGGCACGAGCACAGCTACCCGCACTGCTGGCGGTGCGGCACACCGCTGCTCTACTACGCCCTGCCGTCGTGGTACATCAGGACCACGGCGATCAAGGACAGGCTGCTCGCCGAGAACGAGAAGACGAACTGGCAGCCACCAACGATCAAGCACGGCCGTTATGGCGACTGGCTGCGCAATAACGTCGACTGGGCGCTGTCCCGCACCAGGTACTGGGGCACGCCGCTGCCGCTGTGGGAATGTGAGCGAGGCCACGTGACCTGCGTCGGCTCACTCGCCGAGTTGTCGGAACTGGCGAGCCGTGACCTGACCGACCTGGATCCACACCGGCCGCATGTCGACCGGGTGACGATCACCTGCCCGCAATGCGGCGCACCCGGCCGCCGGGTGCCCGAGGTCATCGACGTCTGGTACGACTCGGGATCGATGCCTTTCGCCCAGCATGGCGCACCCCGCCACGGCATGGCCGAATTCGAGCGGAGCTTCCCCGCTCAGTTCATAGCCGAGGGGCTGGATCAGACCCGCGGCTGGTTCTACTCGCTGATGGCCGTCAGCACGCTGGTCTTCGGCAGGTCAGCCTTCGAGACCGCTGCATGCCTCGGGATCGTGGTCGACGAGCGTGGCCGCAAGATGAGCAAGAGCCTCGGAAACGTGATCGAGCCGATCCAGCTGATGGACCGGCACGGGGCGGACGCCGTCCGCTGGTTCTTTACCGCCGCCGCGCAGCCATGGGCCAGTCAGCGGGTCTCGGCCGCGGCCATTGACGAGATCGTCCGCAAGGTACTGCTCACCTACTGGAACACGGTGTCCTTTCTCGTTCGCTACGCCAACGCCGCGGCCGCCCGCGGCACTGCGTGGCCGCTCGTCCAGGATGCTCCGCCGCCAGCCGCCCGGCCGGTCATTGACCGGTGGATGCTCGGTGAGTTGCACACGCTGATCCAGGACGTCACGACTGCTCTGGAGACGTTTAACCCGGCGGCGGCCGGGCGCCGGATCACAACCTTCGTCGATGATCTGTCCAACTGGTACGTGCGCAGGTCGAGGCGCCGGTTCTGGGACGGCCCGGCTAGCCAGGACGGCGCCGCCGCCTTCGCCACGCTGTATGAGTGCCTGGATACCCTGAGCCGGCTGATGGCACCGCTGGCGCCGTTTCTCAGTGACTACGTCTGGCACGCGCTCAGATCGGCGGACGCGCCCGACTCGGTGCATCTCACCTCCTGGCCGGTCGCGGACGTCACACTGATTGACGAGCGGCTATCCGGCCAGGTGGCCCTGACTCGCAGGCTGGTCGAGCTCGGCCGTTCCGCCCGTGCCTCGGCGATGCTGCGGGGCCGCCAGCCGCTGGCTCGGGCGCTGGTCAGCGCCGCGGGCTTCGCCGACCTCCCCGCCGAGCTCGCAGCCCATCTGGCGCAGGAACTGAACGTGCGGGCTCTCGATCCGCTGGCTGCCGTCGGTGCGGACCTGGTCGACTACCAGGTCCGGCCCAACTTCCGCGCTCTTGGCCGCCGGTTCGGAAAGGACACCCCAGGTGTCGCGGCCGCGATACAGGAGGCTGACGCAGCCTGGCTGGCCGCCAGCCTGAGCTCAGCGGGGACGGCTGCCGTGCAAGTCGGCGGCGAGCAGGTCAGCCTGCTGCCAGCTGAAGTCCAGGTCACCCAGGCACCGCGGTCAGGCTGGGCGGTCGCCACCCAGAGCGGCGAAACGGTCGCCATCGAGGTTCTGATCACCCCGGACCTACGCCGGGAAGGCATGGCACGCGAGGTCGTCCGGCTGATCCAGGATGCCCGCAAGAGTGACCGGCTCGATGTCAGCGACCGGATCGCCCTGCGCTGGTTCACCGTCGACACCGAGCTCGCGGCCGCCCTGGCGGAGCACGAACCGATGATCAGTAAGGAGATCCTGGCCACTGACTTTGGGCCCGGGTCTGCGGACGAGGCCGGACCGGGCGCGCGCGAGCACGTCGATGCCCAGGTTCGCCTGACATTCTGGATCCGACGCCTGCCTGCCTAGGCCAGCCCGCCAGCTAGCTGTCCCGCCCGAGTAGCCGGTTCAGTCAGCGGCCACAGCAGCAGGCGCCTTGTCTGGCTGACAGGCGCGGCACGGCACGCACCCATCCGTGGCAGCGGCATCCCTGGTCATCGTCTCAAGGTCACCAGGAGACAGGAAGCGGATCAGGATGCAGTCACCTCGGTGATACCTCGCAATTCCCGGCACGATGCTCACCGACGCTGCGGCTGCGGCGACGTCGGGGTCGGGGTCGGAGTCGGCAGCTTTGCCGGCGGCGGCGGGGGAAGCCGCAACTTTGTCGGCGGCGGTGGGGGCGGCGGCAGCTTTGCCGGCGGCGGTGGGGGCAGC
>OCZU010003231.1_pt1 | contig 10317 bp, 6 predicted proteins | sample 1539001 | NCBI WGS metagenome assembly OCZU01 (sample SAMEA3539306, study PRJEB22396) | soil metagenome | biome: tundra; feature: field; material: soil | place: USA | collected 2010-05 | depth 0.15 m | reverse complement strand
CCTTCAAGGTAGGTCAGGTGCTGCCGCCGAATTGCGACCATGTGGGCGAACTGGTGGTGGGCCCCATCGGCAGCCCGGCTGCGCTATTCGACGGTATCCCGCTCTGCTTGGTGGCGCCGGAGATGTTCCAGACGCTGTTGGCGCCGCGTCCCCCCGGTGGGCACAAAGGGACCTTCGGGCACGTGCTGGTGGTCGCTGGCTCCGAGGGAAAGACGGGAGCGGCCGCCATGGCAGGCCTGGCCGCGTTGCGCGCCGGTGCGGGCCTGGTGACGGTGGCCTCGACCGCAGGCGCGATCCCGCAAATTGCCTCGCACGCGCCGGAGCTGATGACTGCCCCGTTCGAAGGTACTGGCCTGGAGCATCTCGCCGAAGGCAAGACTGTGATCGCGATGGGGCCTGGCCTCGGGCGAAGTTCCGAAGTCGAAACGCTCGTCGGTGCCGCCGTCCAGCAGTTCGGCCAGCCCATGGTTCTGGACGCCGATGCCCTGGTGCCGCAGGCATTTCCGCTCGTGCCGAGTAGCGCCGGCGGTCTTGCCGCCGGTGATCGTACCGGCGGCAAGGCGGCCGACGCATCGGGAAGCACGCAAGACACCGGCGGCAAGACCGCCGGCGCTACAAGCGCTACACGCGTCCTCACTCCTCATCCCGGCGAGATGGCGCGCCTCACGGGGAAGACAATTGCCGAGATCCAAAAGGACCGCGTCCAGGCCGCCCGCGCCTTCGCCACGGAACGCCAGGTCACGCTCGTCCTCAAAGGCCAGCGCACGGTCATCGCTTTTCCCGATGGCCGCGTCTGGATCAACCCCACCGGCACCCCTGCGATGGGCAAGGGTGGGAGCGGCGACATCCTGACCGGCCTGATCGCCGGCTTTCTGGCGCAATTTCCGCAGGACTCGGACCGTGCCGTGGCCGCAGCCGTCTACCTGCACGGCCTCGCCGGCGAAATTGGCGCCCAGGCACTGGGTGAGAAGTGTCTCATCGCCACCGATCTCTTGCGGTACCTGCCCGAAGCCTTGCGCTTTCAGAGGTGGGGCAGGCGCTTTCGCCTGCCGCGCCCGCTTGCGGGCGATTCCGACTCACGCCTATGACGCGGCAGCTCCACCGCACCGCCTCGGAGGCGGAGACCATCGCGCTGGGCGAGCAACTCGCGCAGGAACTCCCGCCTCGCGGAGTAGTCCTGCTGATCGGTAACCTGGGGGCGGGAAAGACCACGCTGGCGAAGGGCATCGTACACGGCTTCGGCGCGGCCCCGCATGACGAAGTATCCAGTCCCACCTTCACTCTCATCCACGAATTCGGAAACGGCCGGGTATATCATATCGATCTGTACCGCCTGGATGAGCCGCGGGAGGTGGCGACTCTGGGGCTCGATGAGCTCTTCGACCGCGACGCCCTGGTGTTGATCGAATGGGGCGAGCGCTTCCCGCAGATCCTGCCGGCCGAGCGAACCGAGATTCGCATCCGCACGACCGGCGACGACGAAAGGGAAATCGAAGTCACTCGGCTTCTTGCACAGCCCACTTGAACCGACCACCCGAGCGAACGAATTTGACCAAACCACATGAGCAAACAACCTTGGGCCTTGATTCTGGGCGCCAGCAGCGGATTCGGCGAAGCCACCGCGCTGGAGCTGGCGCGCACCGGCATGAACATCTTCGGCGTCCATCTGGACCGGCGGGACAAACTGCCGCACGTGGCTGAAATCCAGGAGAAAATCCGCGCGCTGGGGCGGGAAGTGCAGTTCTTCAACTGCAACGCTTCCGACGATGAAATGCGCCAGGACACCGTGGAACAGATCCGCGCGCGTCTTGCCGACCCGCCTGGGGTGCTGCGCGTACTGATGCATTCGCTGGCCTTCGGGTCACTGAAGCCGCTGGCCGGGGCGGAGCAGGTGGTATCCCGGAAGCAGCTCGAAATCACCGCCGACACGATGGGACATTCGCTGGTCTACTGGGTGCAGGACTGTCTCCGGGCGGGCCTGTTCGACTGGGGCGGCCGCATCTTCGCCATGACCTCCAGCGGCAGCACCAGGGTGATTCCGAACTACGGACCGGTCAGCGCGGCGAAAGCGATCATTGAGGCCCACATCCGGCAGCTCGCGATGGAACTGGCGCCGGCCGGGATCACGGCCAACGCCATTCTGGCGGGCGTGACGGACACCCACGCGCTGCGCCAGATCCCCGACTTCGAAAAGCTGATGGAGATCGCGCGCCAGCGCAACCCTCACCACCGGCTGACTCTGCCGGAGGACGTAGCCCGCTGCATTGCAGCGCTGTGCCACCCGGCAACCTACTGGCTGACAGGCAATACCTTGCAGGTGGACGGCGGCGAGAGCATCGTGGGATGAACCGTAGGACAGGCCTCCTGGCCTGTCCCGTGAACCTCCGGCCTCCCAGTTCCAGCGATTGGCCGGAATCGAGTCACAGCTTCTAAAAATATTCATAACCTCCCCAGCGTGAGGAGCTTGCCTCGAAATCGATCTGTGCGCCGGGCCGGTTTTCGAAAGGCAGGGTGCATGATGGGATCAGGAAGAGGGACGGACCCGCTCAACTTGAGCGGGTTTTCTTACGTTAAGTGCTTTGTCTCCGTCCAAAACACGCTCAAGTTGAGCGGATCCAACTGAATCCACCATGAAACAGGAATTAGCGATACACACTGCGAAGGCCGCTGTGCCTTCACCCGACGGCTTCGACCTGGGCACGTGGCTCGGCCGACGCCAGGCATTCGGTATGATGGCCGGCAAGAGTGCGGCGGCCGATGCGGAATGCCTGCGCCAGATTCGCGACCGGAAACTCTACAAGAATAAGTCGCCCAATTGGGACGAATTCTGCACCCGCTACATCGGGGCCAGCAGAGCCAATGTCAATCGCGTGATCCGCAACCTGGAAGAGTTCGGACCCGAGTTCTTCGAACTCAGCCAACTGACCCGCATTCCTCCCGAGGCTTATCGTGGCATCGCGCCCTATGTCGGCAAGGACGGTCTGCACCTGGATGGCGAAGTCATCGCGATCGTCCAGGAGAACAGCCAGCGGGTTTCCGGGGCGGTTGCGGAGCTGCGCAAGCGCTCCGAAAGCGAGGGTTCCGCCAATCGGGCACAGGCCGCCGCGCTGACCCCACCACAGGCCGATCCCTTCGGGGCACTCGAAAAACGCCTGGATGATGTGACCGCCCAAGTACAGGCTCTGCCGGCTCTCGACCCCCGCCAGAAGATCCTGCTCGCCGGGAGCTTGATGCGGCTGCGCAAGGCCGCGGTGCGCGCGGGGGTGCAGTTGATTCTCACCTGAGGATCGCTAGCGATCGTTACTGCCCTGCCGGCCACTGCCGGCTCTCACTCGATGCCAGACGATTCGATGAGCCAGCGCCTGGAAAACACACATTGATCTCCTGACGGGTCGTAGTAGATCCGCGTGAGATCGTCGCTGGGCGGGGCGCGAATGTGGGGCGCCGCACTCGCTGATGCTCCAACGATAACGCTAATTTCCCCGAATCTAGTGTCCGTTAGGATACAGTCGTCAATCGACTGAGTGAGCGTAAGGGTCTGCCATCCGCTACCCTATGAGGTTGTCCCAGAGGCGAATCATGTCCCTTCCGCTACGGGCTTTGTTTATCGGTGCGAGCGGCGCCGACGCCGTTGCGGCTGAACTGAAACGCGGCGGATACGAGCCCGTGTTGGAACACGTCGGCACCGAGGCCCAACTTCACGCAGCGCTCTCCGGCAATTGGGACATCGCGATTTGCGATTTCGCCATGGCGGGATTGAGCGCGATCGAGGCGCTACGCGCCATTCAGGCGAAGGGCGTCGATCTGCCGTTGATCGTGGTGTCGGGAAAGATCGGCGATGCGGACATCCTCTCGGTGCTGAAGGCGGGAGCAGCCGATCATCTGACCCGCAGCAACCTGATGCGATTGAACGCCGCGGTGGAGCGCGAGATTCACGCCGTCAAGATGCGCCGCGATCGCATCCGTCTGGAGGAGCAGTTCCGGCAGGCGCAGAAGATGGAAGCGGTGGGCCGCCTGGCCGGCGGGGTGGCACACGATTTCAATAACCTGCTCACCGTGATCACCGGCTACAGCGACATGCTGCTCGCCAGCAAGGAGCTGAAGCCGGCGCATCGGACCGCGCTCGAAGAGATTCGCCGTTCGGCCGAACGGGGCGGCGCGCTCACCCATCAGTTGCTGGCGTTCAGCCGGCGCCAACCCCTGGAAGCGCGCATGGTGCGCATCAACGATCTGGTATTGCAGCTCGAGAAGCTGTTGCGCCGTCTGATTGGCGAAGACATCGATCTGGTGACCATTCCGGCGGCGTCCGAGGATGCCGTGGAGGCCGATCCGGGAAGGCTGGAGCAGGTCATCATGAATTTGGCCGTGAACGCCCGCGACGCCATGCCCCTCGGCGGCAAACTCACCATCGAAACGGGGACCGTTCACCTGGATGAGAGTTTTTCGGCCAAGCGGCTGGGGGTGCGGCCGGGCCAGCATGTAACCATCTCCATAACCGATAGCGGCATCGGCATGGATGAGGAGACCCAGAGCCATTTGTTCGAGCCCTTTTTCACGACCAAGAAGCCCGGCCGGGGCACGGGTCTGGGGTTGGCAACGGCTTATGGGATTATTCGCCAGAGCGGTGGCGCCATCGGAATGTTCAGCGAGCCTGGGAAGGGCACCACGGCGCGGATCTATCTGCCCCTCGCGCAAGTCCAGACGCCAGCGGTGGCGGAGAAAGCCGCCGGTCACGGGCCGCTGACCGGCGCCGAAACCATTCTGGTGGTGGAGGACGAAGCGGGGGTGCGGAAGTTGGTGCTGGATGTGCTGAACGGCCGAGGCTACACGGTGCTGGAGGCCACCCGCGGCGAGGAGGCCGTCCGGATCGCCAAACGATACAAGGGCGAAATCCACCTCGCCCTGGTAGATGTGGTGATGCCCGAGATGAGCGGGCCGGACCTCATCCGGGAGATTGCGCCCCGCCGGCCGAAAATGCGCGTGCTTTTCATTTCGGGGTATACCGAAGAGGCCATCGTACACCACGGCATCCCGGAATCGGGCATCGCGTTCTTGCAGAAGCCGTTCCTTCCCGACGCACTGGCGCTCAAGGTGCGTGAGGTTCTGGACGCAAAGAGCAACTCCGCGAACGATCATTCGTGAAGCGACAGGATCGGTCTTGCAGATGGGAAGCTCCAGGATCCAGTTTGCAGGCGCCGGACGCCACGTGTTTCGGCGTCCGGGCTGTGATGCTACAAACTGTACCGGCCCGCCGCCAACACGTGACGGGCGATTTGGCGGCCGAGCGAGATCGTGTCGGCCGGCTCGTGCTTGGACAGGCGGCGCAGGATGGCCATCTGGGTCCTCAGCATGTCCCCTTCGGCCACCGTGGCGATGATCTTGCGCGCCGACCACTCGAGGCTATCGAACGCCTTGGCGGCGTAGAATCGGGTCATCGCAATCGCCTGGCGTGCGCCGGATTCTCCGCGATTGGCGATCAACTTTTCGGCTCGCAGGATCGACGATTCCAGGGCGTAGACTTCCATGATGCAATCCGCCAGCGCGCCCATGACTTCCTGCTGGTCGGCGAGGCCCTGCATATACTTCTGCGAGGCCGCCCCGGCCGCGAATAGAGCCAACTTCTTCCCGTTGGCCAGCAGTTTGCGCTCGGCGGCCAGCGGACCTTCGTGGTCTTCGCCGGCGCCAGGGCCAGACATGACCTCGTCCATCAGCTTCTTGATCGCCGGCAGCAGCGGCAGTTGTCCCGCCATGGCCCGCTTCATGAGCCACCCGGTGATGATCAGGCGGTTGATTTCATTAGTTCCCTCGAAGATGCGGTTGATGCGCGAATCGCGGTACGCGCGTTCCGCCGGGTACTCCTCCACATAGCCGTATCCGGCAAAGATCTGCAGCGTGTGATCCACCACCATGTCCAGCATTTCGGATCCCCAGACCTTGAGGATGGAGCACTCCACGGCATACTCCTCGATGCGCTTCTGGATGTCCCGCGAGGCCCCTTCCGCGCCGGCGTCAATGCCGGCCAGGGCGGCGTCGATCATCCCAATGGTGCGATATACCAGCGACTCGCCCACGTAGATGCCCGCGGCACACTCGGCGAGCTTCTCCTGGATCAGACCGAACTCGGAAATGGACTTGCCAAATGCCTTACGCTCTTTGGCGTAACCGATGGCGTCGCGCAGCGAATTGCGGGCGCCTCCCACACACGCGGCCCCCAGCTTGAAACGGCCGATGTTCAGGATGTTGAACGCGATGTGGTGGCCCTTGCCGACCTCCCCCAGCAGGTTCTCCACGGGCACCTGGCAATCCGAGAGGATCAACGGGCAGGTGGACGATCCCCTGATCCCGAGTTTGTGCTCCTCGGCGCCGACGGAGAAGCCGGGCGTGTTGCGCTCGATGAGGAAGGCCGAGAACTTCTCGCCATCCACCTTGCAGAAGACCGTGAACAGGTCGGCGAAACCGCTGTTGGAGATCCACATCTTCTCGCCGTTCAGGATGTAGTGCCGGCCGTCCGGGGAGAGCACCGCCCGGGTGCGGCAGTGCATGGCGTCCGACGCCGACGACGACTCGGACAAGGCATAAGCGCCAATCCACTCCCCGACGGCCAGTTTCGGAAGGTATTTCCGCTTCTGGGCTTCGGTACCATACCACACAATCGGCAGAGTGCCGATCCCCACGTGAGCGCTGAACGCCACGGAGAAACTCGCAAGTTGGGTGATGGATTCCGCAACCAGGGCGGAAGTCACCTTGTCCATCTCCAGTCCGCCGTAAGCCTCGGGAACATCCACGCCCATCAGTCCCAAGTCGCCTGCCTTGCGGAGCAGACTCCTGGTGATCGCGAAGTTCTTAGCCTCGATCTCGTGGGCGACCGGCATGACCTCGTTGGTCGTGAACTCGATCGCGGTTTTCGCAATCTGCCGGTGTTCTTCGGAGAGGTCCTCCGGTGTGAATATGTCGTGCGGCTCGCGCTCTTCGGTCAGAAAGCTGCCGCCCTTAACCCGTTTCGCCATCGCCTGTGTTTCCATCGTCGCCATTGGTATACCCTCTTCTAATAGTTGCGGTCACACCGGGCATCCCGGCCCGTGCGTCTTAATTCCAGTTCTCGAAAATGCCCGCGGCGCCCATGCCGCCGCCCACACACATCGTTACGATCCCGTATTTCGCATTGCGGCGCTTCATCTCCTGTAGCAGGCTCGCGGTCAGCTTGGCGCCGGTGCAGCCCAGCGGGTGCCCCAGCGCAATGGCGCCGCCATTCACGTTCACCTTGGCCATGTCGATGCCCAGTGTCTTGATGACCGCCAGCGATTGCGCCGCAAAGGCCTCGTTCAACTCGATCAGGTCAATCTGGTCCAACGTCAGCCCCGCCAATTTGAGCGCTTTGGGGATCGCGTACACCGGCCCGATGCCCATCTCTTCCGGCAGGCACCCGGCATACGCAAAGGCCACCAGCCGCGCCATCGGCGGGATGCCCAAGGCTTGCGCGCGCTCCAGGGACATCACCACAGCCGCAGCCGCGCCGTCGGAGGTCTGTGAGGAATTGCCGGCCGTCACCGTGCCCTTGGCATGGAATGCCGGTTTGAGTTTGGCCAAAGCATCGAGCGAAGTATCGGCGCGCGGGCCTTCGTCTACCTTGAACTCCAGTTCGGTATTCCTGACCTTGGACTTCGCATCCGGCCGGGCGAAGGTAACCGGAACCGGCACGATCTCCCATTCGAACTTTCCAGCCGCTTGCGCTGCCAGGGCCTTGTGGTGGCTGGCCAGGGCGAACCGGTCGGCCTCTTCGCGGCTGATGCCGTAATGATCGGCCACGCGCTCGGCGGTCAGGCCCATCGAGAGATAGGAGTCCGGGTAATGCTCCATGAGCCAGGGGTTGATGGATATCTTGTGGCCGCCCATGGGCACAAACGACATGGACTCGGTCCCTCCCGCCACTACTACGTCCGCGCCGCCTCCGCGGATTCGTTCGGACGCCAGGGCGATAGCCTGCAACCCGGACGCGCAGTAGCGGTTGACGGTCATGGCGGACGACTCGATCGGCATTCCTGCCCGAAGCGAAGCGACCCGGGCCACGTTCATCCCCTGCTCGCCTTCCGGCATGGCGCAGCCGATGATGACATCTTCCACTTCGCGGATGTCCAGATTAGGGACACGCGCCAGCGCACCCTTTATGGCGACTGCGCCCAAGTCATCCGGCCGCGTGGCCCGCAGGGTTCCTTTGGGCGCCTTCCCAACGGCTGTCCGTACCGAACTTACTATGACTGCGTCTCTCATAACCTCTCCTTGTAACCACGTGGCGCAGACACTCGTGTCTGCTGCGTCCCGACTCATCGGGACGCTCTTGCCCTACCCCGCGCCGAAAAGCGTCGAGACGAGTCTCGACGCGGCAGACACGAGTGTCTGCGCCACAGTTCTCAATTCCTGAGCGGCTTTCCCGTCTTCAAGGTGAAGGCGATCCGCTCCTGCGTCTTCTTCTGGCCGGAAAGCGAGAGGAACGCTTCCCGCTCCAGATCCAGCAGATACTGCTCGCTCACCAGGGTGCCGGGCGTCACGTTGCCGCCGCACAGCACGTGAGCCACCCAGTTGGCCACCTTCACGTCGTGGTCGCTGATGTACTCTCCCTGGCGCATTATGTACACGCCGAGTTTCAAAGTCGCGAGCATGTTCTGGCCTGGCGCGGGGATATCCGTCCGCGGCGCGGGCGGAGCATAACCGGAGTGGGCCATGTCGCGGGCTAACTCCTTCGCGTCGGTCAGCAGCCGTTCGCGATTCATGGTGATGCCATCGCTCGGCGACAGAAAGCCCAGCCGGCGCGCTTCGACCGCCGACGTGGACACCTTGGCCATCGCCACCGTCTCGAAGTTTCGCCGCAAGGTTTCCAGCAGCTCCACGGACTCGCTTCGTCCACTCTCGCGCACGGAAGCCGCCGCGTCTACGGCATGGAGAGTCATCTCTTTACAGCCGCCGCCGCCCGGCAACAGCCCTACGCCGGTCTCCACCAACCCAATATAGAGTTCCGCATGCGGTTGCCGCCGCGCCGCATGCAGGGCGATCTCGCACCCGCCGCCGAAGCAGAAGCCAAACGGCGCCACTACGACCGGGCGCGGGCAGAACTTGATGGCCGCCGTCATTCGCTGAAACGCCCGCACGGCGAGGTCGATATCGTCCCACTCCTCTTCCTGAATACTGAGGAGCAGTTGCATCAGATTGGCGCCCACCGAGAAGTTATCCGCATCGCCCGAGATCACGAACGACGAGAAATTTCGAACCGCATCGCTCTCCGGGCGCAGCGTTTCGGTCACCAGGCGGACGATGTCTTCCCCGATGGCGTTCTTCATGGAGTGCAACTCCAGACAGGCCACTCCTTCGCCCAGATCCACCAGCGAGGCGCCCGGATTCTGGCGTACCACACCGTTCGATGCCTTAAACGTGGCGATCCGCGCGATGCCTTCGGCTGGCGCGATCGGCTGATAGGCTCCGCTCGCCAGATTGAAGCACTCCCGGCCATGGTTCCGGTACCAGGCGCCGGCCGGCGCCATCAGCAACGCTTCGACGTGTGGGCTAACCGGCTCGCCAGCCGCCTTCATACGTTCCACCGTACGCCCGACCCCGGCGGCATCCCAGAGCTGGAACGGCCCCAGTTCCCAGTTGAAGCCGCTACGCATGGCGCGGTCGACGCTGTCGGGCTCGTCGGCAATCTCCAGCAGGCAATCGGCAGCGTAGTTCCACAGCCCGGTCAGGAGCCGCCAGTGGAATCGCGCCGCGCTATCCTTCTGAACATTGCCCGTGAGGAGTTGTGCCAGGCGGTCCGGCAAGTGCTCGGCATTCTTGGCCATTTCGAGCACGGGCAGTTTGGGCCGCGCGGCCGGCCGGTATTCCAGGGTCTTCCAGTCCAGCGTCAGGCGGACCTCCTTGCCCTGGCTATCCTTCTCCTTCTTGTAGAAGCCCTGCTTGGTCTTGTCGCCCAGCCAGCGCCGTTCCAGCATGGTCTTGACGAACGGAGGCAGGCTCATCTCCTCCTCGGCGCCGGCGTGCGAGCGCGGGAAGTTTTGGGCAACGTGTGCCAGCACATCCAGCCCCACCAGGTCGGCCAGGCGGAAGGTCCCGGTCCGCGGCCAGCCGATGGCCGTGCCGGTGAGCGCATCCACGTCTTCGATGGTGAGATCCTCGGCTTGCATCAGCCGCACCGCTTCGAGCATGATAAACACGCCGATTCGGTTGGCAATGAAGTTGGGGGTGTCGCGCGCGAAAACCACCTCCTTGCCCAGCCGCAGGTCGGTGAAGTGGGCCACCGCGGCGACCGCCGCCGGATCCGTCTCGGGC
>OCZU010003229.1_pt1 | contig 10318 bp, 7 predicted proteins | sample 1539001 | NCBI WGS metagenome assembly OCZU01 (sample SAMEA3539306, study PRJEB22396) | soil metagenome | biome: tundra; feature: field; material: soil | place: USA | collected 2010-05 | depth 0.15 m | reverse complement strand
GACGGCCCGCGGACCAGGATCGTCACCGACTTGGCGTGCCGCGCCAGGTACACCGCGGCCTGCCCGGCCGAGTTAGCGCCGCCGACGATGTAGATGTCCTGCCCCAGGCAGGCCGAGGCCTCGGTCAGCGCCGATCCGTAGTACACCCCGCGCCCGGTCAGCGAGCTCAGGCCAGGCGCGTCCAGCTGCCGGTAGGAGACCCCGGTGGCCAGGATGATCGTGTGCGCGTCGATCGACGACCCGTCCGCGAACCGGACACTGCGCGCCGAGCCGCGCACGTCTAGGCCGATCACGTCCCGCGTGGTCAGTACCTCCGCGCCGAACTTGGTGGCCTGGCGCCGGGCCCGGTCGGTCAGCTGCGCCCCCGACACCCCGTCCGGGAAGCCCAGGTAGTTCTCGATACGCGAGCTCTGCCCCGCCTGGCCGCCGGTCGCGGTCCGCTCGACCAGCACGGTGCGCAGCCCTTCGGAGGCGCCGTACACCGCGGCGCCCAGCCCGGCCGGGCCGCCGCCGATGACGATGAGGTCGTAGAAGTCCTTGGACGGCGTAGTCGCGAGCCCGACCCGCAAAGCCAGCTCGGCGTCGGTCGGCTCGATCAGCGGATCGCCGCCGGGCGTGATCACCACCGGCAGCGACAGCCCGTCCGACTGAGCGGCCTCAAGCAGCCGCTGCCCCTCCGGCTCGTCCGAGGCGTACCACCGGTAGGGCACCTGGTTGCGGGCCAGGAACTCGCGCACCTCCGACGAACGCGCCGACCAGCGATGCCCGATGACCTTGGTCTCAGGCACCGGCCGGTGATCAGAGGACATCCACGAGTCAAGCAGCGCGTCGACCACCGGGTAGAGCTTCTCCTCCGGCGGGTCCCACGGCTTGAGCAGGTAGTGGTCAAGGTCGACCACGTTGATCGCGTCGATCGCCGCCTCGGTGTCGGCGTACGCGGTGAGCAGCACGCGCCGGGCGCCGGGATAGATGTCCATCGCCTGCTCGAGGAACTCGATCCCGTTCATCTCAGGCATCCGGTAGTCGGCCAGGATGATGGCGACCAGGTCGCCGCGCAGCTTCAGCTGACGCAGCGCGTCCAGCGCCGCCGCCCCTGACTCGGCCCGCACGATCCGGTGCCGTTCCCCGTAGCGCCGCCGGAGGTCGCGCGCGACCGCCCGGGACACCCCCGGGTCGTCGTCCACGGTCAGGATGGCCGTGCGAATCGCCTCGCCCTGCTCGGTCATACCGCCCATAGTAGGTGCGTCCGGCGACGCGGCCCGAGGAAGGTGCCCGCCCCTCGCCACAGTAAGCCCCTTTATTCCGAACGGGCCGTGGTGCTCCTCCCCAGCTCACCTTCATGCCTCAGCGGTCAGTCGCGGACTTTAGGGCTGACCATCCGGCCGTCTCCCCGGTAACCCGCATAGACCGGAGGGTTGACGGTGCATTAGCCATGTTCTGTTTGGTTGACTGTGGTCGACCTTAGCTCTATGCTGCTGAGACGCTAGGGGTAGGGTCCATCTAATCTAAGATTTTCCAAATCTCCTGGCTGTGTGGTGGGTGGGAATTCTGCACACGTCAGGAGTCGTCGACGTAGCTCACCTAGCCTGGCATCATTTTGTATACATGAAACTGGCTCATGAACTCAACTTGCTGGCGGCAAGATCTTCAGGGGGCGGGAAATGGAAGTCGATATCCGCGCAAGTATCGCGGCCGCGCTTGACAGCAGGCGCAGCCAGCAGGAACCTATCGCGCGGCTCCATAGGGCGTGGCGGGCACTAAACGAATGCGTAGAGCAACTGACCGTAACTATCACCAGAACTGGTGGTCAGTTCGCATCTTTGGGTCATCCGACGTCTGGTCAATTAACAGTCGTCAGTGAGCTTGAGGCGGAGCGGAACGCAGAAGATCTGCAGCAGTTGCGCCACGCCCTTACCGCGCTAACGCCGGACATTGAGGCCATCGAGAGGCGCGTTAATCGCAAGACCGTGAATATCGGTGTCATAGGCCGGGCCCAGGCCGGAAAGAGTACCCTGCTGCGTACGATCACCCAGCTTGGCCCGAAGACCATACCCTCCGCTAGCCTCAACCCGACAACGGCGGCGCGGAGCCGGATCCTGCACAGCCCGGGTCGAGCCGACGCCGAGATCACTTTGCTCACCTGGGACGAATTCCGCGACGGGTATCTGGCGCCATTGCACAGGGAGGCCGGCCGTGACGACCCGGTACCGCCCTGGCCCGACGATTTTGCCAGCTACCCGTATCGACATTTCCTCCAGGAAGCTTCTCGCAGCAGGCAGGATTCTGAATCAGAAATTATTCAGCAGAAATTCCTGAAGCGGCTTTGCGTGGCCCAGGAATCGTTCATGAGCTATCGGGACCTGCTGACCGGGCCTACCCGGCAACTCGATGTCGAATTGCCTGACCTGCGTCCCTATGTTGCCTATCCGGAGAATGAGAACGACCGTCGGCGGCCATACCATGCCGTGCGAGACGTCCGTATTTATTGTCCCTTTCCCGGGGTTGACGTCGAGAACCTCGCGCTCGTGGACTTGCCTGGCGCCGGAGAAGCCGGGCTGGACATCGACCGCCAGTTCCTGCGGGACCTCAAGAACGAGGTTGACGTTCTGCTGCAGGTGAAGCGGCCCACTGAGGGACATGCCTTCTTCGAAGAGCAGGACTGGGATGTACTAAAGCTGGCTGACGAGGCGAGGATGGGCGTGCAGGTGGCCGACTTCGTATCTGTCGTCATCAACAGCGATCCGCCGCACGTCGCTGAAGCCGCTCTCGGCAACGCCGTCGCGAAGGCGCGCGAAATTGCTGACCGAAACGGCTTCCGGTTGCTGGCCGGCGACGTCGCCGACGTCGTCGACGTGCGCGACTACATCTTCGGCCCGGTGCTAGAAGGCCTGGCCGACCGTCTCGCGGCGATGGACCGCGCGGCGGCGGGCGCCGTGGTCGCACGTACGTCCCGTGTCGCTGAGCAGGTCATGGCGCTCGCAGACCAGATGGCGGGTCAGGTCCGCGCTTGGGCGAGACACGTTCCCAACGAGGAGAAAGCCCTGGACGGGCAGGCCAAGCGAATGCGTAATGACGTTGCGCTGGCGCTCAAGGACCTTCGCAGGCAATACGACCAGCGGGTACGTGACAGGGAACCTGTCCCCGAGCTGGGCACGGGCATCGCCCAGGCTCGGGACAAGCTCACGAAGTGGGCCGCCGCCGGGTTCGGCCTGGGAAGCGAGCAGACGTGGCTGGCCGCGATGGAGTCGGCCCTCGCAGCCGACCCCGGGGAGGCCCGCGATGATCAGTGCACAGTGGCGCGGGAGAAGATCCGGGCGGAGTTCAGCCAGATCGACAGCACCCTCTCCAGCGTGGTCGCTCGCCTTCACCAGGAAGTGGCTGATGCACTCCGCAAGCAGCTCACCGTGAGCCTGGTGCCGGCCAGCGGTGAGCCGCTCGTCCGGCTGCTTGACACAGCACGGGAGCGACAGCTGGTGACGCTATGCTCCGCGCTGGAGGAGCTAGTCCAGTTCCGTGCCAACTATGGAAATATCTTCCTGCGGGTCGGCGGGCCAGTTGTGCGGGGCATCAGTCCAGAACGCGGACTAAGACCCGGCGTGCCCGCGGCGCCCGCTCCGGCGCAGGACCGGGCGGCCGAGCCGAGTGCCCCGTTGCTCCGTAACCCGTGGAAGGTCGGGAAGGTCGCGAGCGCGATGTCCGCGGCAGGTGCGCCGCCAGAGGTGGTGGCGGGTGCCGCGGCGGCGGCGGCGGTCGTGGCCGTAGCGCCGGTCATCGCGGAATTGATCGGGCAGGTGCTGGTGCCTGACGACTCGTCCGCCGGGCTGCATAAGGCACTAACGCATGCGTTCGGTCAGGCCGTAACAGAGATCGAGAAGCGGATGCGGAATGTAGCCGGAGAACTTACCGAAGTCCTGGCCGCGTTGATTGATAAGTTTTACGACAATTTTACCCGGACTCCCGGTGTCGAGAAGGAATTTGTCAAGCTATGCGAGCCTATGCGCCACGAACTATGGCCAGAGCTATTCGACGGGCGCGCAGGCGAACTAGCGTCCGGGCTCACCGAAATAGCCCATGCCGCATCCGGTAGCAGCGCGGCGGCCAGGGAGATCCTGGCGGCAGCCGCGGGCATCAGACCGCCAGCTGAGTAACCTCAGCTGGTACTGAGCCGGCGTATCTGCGCGTCGGGTCGCAGGATCTGCGTCCTCGGCCCAGATTTCTTCGCACCCACTGTCGATTCCAGCGCGGGCCGCGTGACGAAGTTACTGACAGGGCGTGAGGCGCGCCCCGGCGAGGCAGACGGAGGCAGTCATAATGTTCCAGAGCTTTAACTTCGTTTCCGTGGAGGTGGCGTGATGCCTCAGTACGCGGTCCTGATCTATAACCGTGAGCTTCCTGACGGGTTCCCGCCGGAGCAGCTGCGAGACCTCATGCAGGCGAACGAAGAGCTTCCCGCGCGGGTGGCCGAGAACGGCGGGCAGATCGTGGCGGGCGTCGCGCTTGAGCCGCCTGCGACCGCGACCGCGATCCGCGGCGGCGCGTTCACCGACGGGCCGTTCGCCGAAACCAAGGAAGCGATCGCGGGCCTCTACGTGCTCGAGGCGCGGGACCTAGACCATGCCCTCGCGCTGGCCGCGATGACCCCGAGCATCGACGGTGGCGTCGAGGTCAGGCCGGTGTTTGGTACCTTCGGCATCCCGGGAGCATCCTGACCACCCAGGCGGCCACCTCAGCTCAGGCGGTCGAGGCTGCGCACCGTCGCGAGTGGGCCTACGTGCTCGCCGCGACGGTGCGCGTGACCCGCGACATCGACGCCGCCGAGGAAGCGGTCCAGGATGCCTACGTCCAGGCGCTGGCCGCCTGGACTCGCGACGGCGTCCCGGCGCGCCCAGGTGCCTGGCTGACCACTGTGTCCCGGCGCATCGCGCTGAATAACCTCCGCCGTGACCGTACGCTCCAGCGCAAGCTGCCCCTGCTGATCATGGCGGAAGACACCCAGCTCACGCCGCCGGTAGGGTTTCCCGATGACCGGCTCCGGCTGGTGTTCACCTGCTGTCACCCGGCGCTGTCCGCCGAGGCGCAGGTGGCTCTGACGCTGCGGCTGATCTGCGGCGTATCCACCCCGGACATAGCCAGGGCGTTCCTGGTCAGCGAGCCGGCCATGGCCGCCAGGATCACCCGCGCCAAGAAGAAGATCGCCGCCGCGCACATCCCCTACGCCGTGCCAGCCGCGGCCGAGCTGCCCGGCCGCCTGGATGCTGCCCTCACCGTGGTGCACTTGCTCTACACCACCGGCCACACCGCCGTCTCCGGCGCGGATCTGATCCGTGATGACGTGGCGGACCGGGCCCTCGACCTGGCCCGGATGCTGCACCAGCTGCTGCCCGCCGGGCGCGAGGCCGCAGGCCTGCTGGCCCTGCTGCTGGCCCACCAGGCCCGGCGCGATACCCGCACCGACGCCGACGGCGGGCTGCTCAGGCTAGAGGAGCAGGACCGCTCCCGGTGGGACCGTGACCAGATCGCCGAAGCCGACCGCCTTATCGTGGCCGCGCTCAAAGCCGGGCCGGCCGGCCGGTTCACCCTGCAAGCCGCCCAAAGCCGACCTGCTCCGCCGCCTCGGCCGGCCCGCCGAAGCGGCGGAGGCCTACCAAGCCGCCCTCGCGCTGACCAGCAACCGCGCCGAGCAGGAGTTCCTCATCCGGCGCATGGTGATGGCGCGGCGGCAAGCCTCAGCTCGTTGAGGTGCCTGTTCACTGCGGCCGGGCTGGCCCGGCGGTGTTTAAACCCGGCCTACCTGGCGCACGTCAATGGCTCGGTAACCTTGCGCCCATGGATCATTCTGTGGATACCAACGCGGCCATCTGGCAGTCGGCGGAGGCGGTGCAGGCCTGGTCGGCGGAGGCGGGGCGGCAAGAGCGCACCCGTGCGACGCACCGGCAGTTCCTGGCCGGGCTGCTGCCGTTCGGCCCGCGGCAGGCGTTCACGTTCCTGGATCTGGGGGCGGGGACCGGGGCCGCGTCGCGGACGATCCTGCAGGAGTATCCGGGCAGCACCGCGATCCTCGCGGATTTCTCCGCCGAGATGATGCGAGCCGGCGAGCGCGAGATGGAACCGTTCGCGGGGCGTTACCGTTACGTCGAGTTCGATATGGCGAGCGGCGGCCCTTGGCCCGCGGCGATCCCCGCGGCGCTGGACGCGGTGGTGACCTCGCTGTGCGTCCACCACCTGCCCGACCAACGCAAGCGGGCCCTGTTCGCCGAGATCTTCGGCCAGCTGGCCCCTGGAGGCTGGTACCTCAACTACGACCCGGTGCGCGCGGAGGATCCCGTCGTCGCCGCCACCTGGGAACGGGTGAACGACGCCCGCGACCCCGAGACGGCGGCCAGGCGGCGGAATCGGACGCCGCTGGAACAGGCGCGCTGGGACAACCACATCCGCTACATCATCCCGCTCGGCCCGCAGCTGGAGTACCTGCGGTCAGCGGGATTCGAGGGCATCGACGTCTACTGGAAGCAACTGGACCACGTCGTCTACGGTGGCCGCCGCCCGCGCTGACCGGGTCAGCGTCGGCAGCCGCATCTCGAAACGGCAGCCTTCGCCGGTGTTGACCACGCAGACCTGGCCCTCGTGCGCCTCGACGATGCTGCGCACTATCGCCAGCCCCAGGCCCGCGCGCTTCGTGTCCAGGCTGTGGGCATGGGTACCGCGCCAGGCCGTGTCGAAGACCCGCGTCAGGTCCGCTTCCGGGATGCCGCCGCAGCCGTCCGCGACCGCCAGCAGCGCGCCACCGGCTTCCGGTGCCGCCATGATGTGCACGCCGCCGTCGGCCGGGGTGTGCCGGATGGCGTTGATCAGCAGGTTCGTCAGCGCGCGGGACAGCGCGTGGGGGTCGGCGCGGATGACGAGCGGGCCGCCCGCCTCGCCGGTCAGTCGCACGCCGCGTGCCCGCGCGAGGGCCTCGGTGCTGGCTAGAGCGTCGTTTATCAGGTCGTCGAGGGTGATCTGGCTGAGGGACAGGCCCAGGGTTCCCGACTCGATGCGAGACAGTTCGAACAGGTCGTCCACCATGCCGGCCAGCCGGTCGACTTCGGCACGGATCTGCCGGTGGTACCGGTCCGGCTCGGCGGCCAGGCCATCTTCCAGCGCCTCCGCCATCGCCCGTAGACCGGCCAGCGGCGTGCGCAGGTCGTGCGAGACCCAGGCCACCAGCTGACGGCGTGACTGCTCAAGCGCGTGCTCCCGCCCGCGCGATTCTCTCAGCCGTTCGCTGGTGACGGCGAGGTCGCGTGACAGCGCGGCGAGCTCGGCCGTCATCGGTCCGGTCGGCGGGCGATACCCGCCGCTTTCCTCTTCGCCGAGCGACCGGGCGGCCCGGCGCAGCGCCAGGCTGTTGGCTTCCACCTGCCGTCCGAGCAGGCAGCCGAATCCGACCGCCACCAGGGCGGCCACCACGCACACCATCACCACCACGCCCAGGTCGTGGCGCGACAGGAACATCGCCTTCGCGGTACCGAGGGTGCCTGCCACCACGGCAAGCACGATCACGGCCCCGCTGACCTGGAACGACAGTCGCAGCGAGGCGCGGCGCAGCAGCCGGATGACACCCATGCCGCCCGCACCCACCGCGCCGGTGCAGCCTGCGGCGATCAAGACGACCTGGATCTGCGCGTTCACCAAGGGGCCGCCTCCAGTCATAGCCACGCTTGTTGATCAGGTCTATGAGTTATTCGTTGTCGCGCGCAGCTTGGATTGGCTTGGCGGCCTCAGAAGTCGCGGGATCGGGCGGCGCCAGGCTCTCCGGGGCGGGTTGCGGCCCGGGCAACGACTCGTGGTCGTCGTGCTCATCATCACCCGCGGCGGGTGCCGGGGCTGGTGGCCGTGCGGGCGGTGCGGGGCTTCGTGCTTCGCGCCGGAGCCGGAATGCGAACGCCACCGCGGACAGCAGGAACAGCACGCCCGTCACCGCCAGCCAGTGCCACACGTACGGGTCCGCGGACAGCGTCGTCGACGCATGGTAGGGCGAGCGCAGCCGGAGGATCAGCGGGAACCACACCAGGAGCAGCAGGCCGGACAGCGCGGCGGGCACCCGCACGTAGTTGATCCACCCGGTCGCGGGCAGCGGCGGCTCCCGGTGCCTGATCGCGGCCATGACCGAACGGTCCGCCAGCGAGTACAGCGGCATCAGCAGCAGGTCGTGGCCGACGACTGCCCCGAGGAACCAGACGACGACACCCAGGGCGTTGAAGGACACGAGCCGGACGGCCGCGTAGCCGGCCAGGCCGAAACAGGCGAGCATGGCGAGCAGGTGCAGGGGACTAGCGCCGTACCAGCGCAGCAGGCGTCCCATGTCAGCTCATGAACATCAGGTTGGCGACCCACTTGGTGTTGTGCACACCGGGATTGGCCGGCCCGATCACCCGGGCCGGATATCCGTGGTCGAGGGAGAGATCCACGCCGTTGACTCTCAGCGCGAGCAGCGAGTCGGGGTCCATGATCTGCCCGGGGGACAGGACCGCGTGCGCGAAGGCGCCCCCGCGTTCCAGCGATTCCACCAGCACGCTCGCCGGGAAGCTGACGCCGGCCATCCGGGCCAGATCACGTAGCCGCACTCCGGTCCAGGCCTGGTTGTCGGTCGACCAGCCCTCGACGCAGGCGATCGGCAGGTGCGCAGTGTGCTGGTCCATGCCCAGCAGGTCGGCCCGGCTCAGCCGGATGGGCGGGTTGCCTGCCTGCCCTGCGTGGGCCAGGGTAAGCCGCCAGTCCGGCCCGGTTTCCGCAGCCCTCACCCCCACCCTGGCCGCAGTCTGGTTGATCTGGAAGTCGTTGGGCCCGGACCCCAGGTCCTGTCCGTGCGGGGCGAGCAGGGCGGTGCGGCGCAGCGAGCCGCCCAGCGACTGACCCACCGTCAGGACTAGCAGCAGGAGCGAGCCGGCCCCGGCGAAGGCCAGCGCGCCGCGTCGGGAGATGGTCGGCCGTGCGGCCGCCGGGCTGACCAGTTCCCCGGAGTCCGGTTCCGGCTGTGTATGGGCGGTGTCGATGCGCAGTTCTCGCATCAGGCCACGGGTCCGCAGCGACCTGATCACCGTGCGGCTCTTGAGGCCCACGTGGACCACGAAGCCAGTCACGAAGACCCAGGCGCCGTAATAGTGCAGCGTGTAGAACGAGCCGGGAAACTTGTACCACTGCTGGATGTTGAGGATCCCGGTGACGAACTCGAACCCCACCCCGCCGACCAGCAGCAGCAGCGACAATCGCTCCAGCGCGTGCGCGGGACTGCGCAGCGGCGGCCACTCGAACAGTTTCGGCAGCACCGACCATAGCTTGGCCAGCAGGATCGGGATGAGGACGAGGCCCAGGGTGACGTGCACGCCCTGGTTCAGCCGGTACAGCCAGACCGGATGCGTGGGCCAGGAGAACAGGTAGAAGCCGAGCAGTCCCTTGCCGGGAGTCTCGTCGTTGATCGGGCTGAGGTCGGGGTTGTAGGCCGCGTAGGACAGCAGCCCGGTGACGAACACCACCGAGATGCCGACCAGCAGGATCAGGCCGAAGATCGAGGTCAGCCAGGGACCGCGGATCGGGCTCCGCCAGAAGGACCGGCGGAACGGGCCGGGCAGCTCATCCGGGCGCGGCAGCCGGCGTATCCTCTCCGCGGCCCGCTGGGCGAGCGAGGTCCGACCCGTGCGAGGCTCCTCATCGGTCACGACATGCCTCCTGATCTGCTGACTGAGCTGCTGACCGGCCGGGGTTGAGCCTCGGTAGGCGTGCCTGGCGCAGAGGCGACAAGCGCGTGGACCGTAGCCGCGCAAGAGGCGCCGCCGACCGGAAGCCAGACGTAAACCGGCCGCCCGGTCGGACCGGCGACCGGCTGGAACACCGGTGGCGGTACACCGGCCATCAACGTCTGCGGGCACCGGTGGTAATAGCGCGGGAGGTCCGCGGGAAAGCCATCAGGCGGTGCGGCGCTCTCGGTCACGATCGCGCTGAACTCCCGCACCGCCACCGCGCGGGCGGCGCTGCGGGTGAAGCTCGCGATGGCCGCCAGGTTCGAGGCGTGCAGGATGTCGTCCGTCGCGGCCTGATGGGCTACCGCCGGGAGCCCGGCCAGCAGGATGAGCCCGGGATCGGTGGGAACCGCGATGATGCCGCCGAGTCCGGCTAGCCTTGACGTCAGCCGCTCGCCGACCGCGCGGTCCGCGCTGGTCGGGATGGCCTGACCCGGGTGGAAGCCCGCGATCAGGCTGGTCAGCTGCGCGATGACCAGCGCGGCGGCCGCGGCGCCCACCGACGGGCCGGTCCGGCCCGTCCGCCCGCTCGCGCTCTG
>OCZU010003226.1_pt1 | contig 10324 bp, 9 predicted proteins | sample 1539001 | NCBI WGS metagenome assembly OCZU01 (sample SAMEA3539306, study PRJEB22396) | soil metagenome | biome: tundra; feature: field; material: soil | place: USA | collected 2010-05 | depth 0.15 m | reverse complement strand
CCCCACATGCCCATTGCTGTCACCACGTGGTTCATCGAAGAGACTGAATGAAGAAAAGTATCGGGATTAGTCCCAACATCGAAGCTTTGTTCGGCACACGCGACGAGAACGTGCGAGTGCTCGAAGACGGCCTGAACATCACGATCGACTTGCGGTCAAACGCCATAGAACTGGAGGGCGCAGCCCGCGATGTGGCACGTGCCGAACAGGTATTTGCCGATTACGAAAGCCTACAGCGCTCCGGATTCACCTTCAACAACGGCGATCTGAACAGCATGTTGAGGGTGCTGACCGCGGATTCCAGCGCGACCTTGCGCGGACTGGCCGACGCCGGTCGACAGCGCTCGCTGGGACGGCGCATGGTTCAGCCGAAAAGCGTGAATCAGCGGCGCTATGTCGAGGCAATCGAGACCCACGACATGGTCTTTGGAGTCGGACCAGCGGGCACGGGCAAGACGTATCTCGCGGTGGCTATGGCGATATCCGCGTTGCTGGCGAAGCGTGTGAACCGCATCATCTTGGCGCGTCCGGCAGTGGAAGCGGGCGAGCGCCTGGGTTTTCTGCCGGGCACGTTGCAGGACAAGATCGATCCTTACCTGCGTCCCTTATACGACGCGCTTTATGACATGCTCGAACCGGAAAAGGTGGATCGCTATCTGGAGAAGAATGTCATCGAGATTGCGCCCATCGCATTCATGCGCGGGCGCACCTTGAACGATTCGTTCGTGATTCTCGACGAAGCGCAGAACACAACGTCGGAGCAGATGAAGATGTTCGTCACTCGTCTCGGATTCAACTCCAAGGCGGTGATTACCGGGGACATCACGCAGATCGACTTGCCCAACGCGCGCCGCAGCGGCTTGCTGGAAGCGATTGACATCCTGAAGCGGGTAGAAGGCTTGACGTTCGTTGACTTCGATGAATCCGATGTGGTGAGGCATCACCTGGTGCAGCGCATCATCCGGGCCTACGACGAGCACAAGACGCAAGTCGCCGAGCAGCAGATGCTGCTGCTGGCGGGCGGGAAGAGCGCTGAAGTGAAGAGCGCCGAAGTAAAGCGGCCGGAGGCGGCGAACGCCAACGACAGATCCAGAGAAGCTTCGGCAGAATAAAGCGGCGAACGGAAGGGAGGGCCGAAAACGGGCCCTCTTCTTTATTTTGCGATGTTTTTGTCAAACGCGCTGGAAACAAGTTGGTTATTTTCCGAAAGAGAATCGCGAGGCTGAGCCTGTCCACGCTCGAGCGCTTTGTTCTGCGCGCGCGGCGCGCTGTCCGTTTGCGTGACACCGTGAATGTGCTGGTGACAAGCAGTTCCGAGTTGCGGTCTCTCAACCGGCAATTCCGGGGAGCAGACAAGGCCACGGACGTATTGTCGTTTCCAGCTCCGCCGGTGACACGACGTCAGGCCCGGCGCGTTGCCGGGGATGTTGCAATTTCCGCGGACATTGCCCGCGAAAACGCGAGGCGTTTGGGGCATTCTGTGGGGGAGGAGGTGAAGATTCTGGTGTTGCACGGCATTCTGCATTTGGCGGGCTTCGATCATGAGCGCGATAATGGTGAGATGGCTCGTGAAGAGAGCCGGCTGCGGCTTCAGCTGAAGTTGGAGGGTGGTTTGATCGAGAGAGCGCAGCCGCATGCCGGCAAGCTGTTGACCCGCAAGGAAGGAATGGATCGCTCCCCCGGTGTAAGGTGGAGAACGGCATGAATTGGGGCGTCGCACTGGCGCTGATCCCGCTGCTGGCCTTGCTGGCGTTAGCGTCCTATGTGGACCGCGTCTACCAGGAGATCGGGAAATTTCTCTCGCGAGAATTTCAGGACAACATCGACGTCTTCGAGCAGAAGGTTGAGCCCAACCTCCACGTAAGCCGCGCCCGCGCGTCGCTCTCCATGTCCGTGCTTAAGCAGGTGACCACCGCGACCATTGCCTTGCTTGTGGGCTTCGTAGTCTTTGGGGACCAGCGATGGAGCATCTATGAGATCCTGCAGGCCGCAATCAGCCTGCTTCTGATCATCATCGTTTTCAACCAGTTTCTGCCGTTCGTTTTCTTCTCGCGCACCAACGGCGCCTGGCTCATCCGCTGGACGTGGCTGCTGCGAATGCTGATTTACCTGGTGCTGCCAGTCACCATCGTTCTCGGCTTTCTGCAATCCGTGGCCTCGCTCACCCGCCAAAACACGCGGGAAGAGCCGGAAAGTGCGTCCCAGGCAGTCGATGCCTTGATTGAAGCGGGCCAGGAAGAGGGCATCATCCAGGAAGGGGATCGCGACCTGATCCAGTCCGTGGTTGAATTCAGTGGCAAAACGGTGCGCGAAGCCATGAAGCCGCGTCCGAATATGTTCGCTGTACCGATGGAAACCACGGTCGAGCGCTTCATCGAAATGCTGCGCACGAAGCACTACTCGCGGGTCCCGGTGTATGCGGAAAGCATCCACAACATCAAAGGCATCGTCTACGCCCAGGATGTCTTGCAAGTGCCGGACAGCGAGGCTGCCAAGCGCACTCTCGAAACGCTGATGCGGCGCGACGTGTATTTCGTGCCGGAGAGCAAACTGGGCAGCGATCTGCTGCGGGAGATGCAGAAAAACAACATACGTATGACGATTGTGGTCGATGAATACGGCGGTGTCGCGGGCCTGGTGACAATCGAGGATCTGGTCGAAGAGATCGTGGGCGAAATCCGGGATGAGCACGAGAAGCCGGAGATCATCCGGGAGAATGATCTGTCGTTCATAGTTTCCGGGGGAATGGATGTGGACCGCCTCGCCGAGCTGTTCGGGACAAAACCAGAGGGAAGGGAATCAGCCACAGTGGCGGGTTTGGTCAGCGAGCTGGCGGGTCATATCCCGCAGCGCGGCGAAACCGTGGATGACGACGGCCTGCGCTTCGAAGTTCTGGAGTCAACGGACCGCAAGGTGGAGCGCGTAAGAATCACCGCAGTGCAGCCGCGTCAGTTGAAGCTGATATAACAGGTGCTAGGTCTCGGGTGTTAGGCTCAGGTAGCGACCTTTGGACTTGTTGTGCGTAAGACCGCGGTACCCAAGACCCAAGACCCAAGACCCAAGACCTGCAACCCTTATGCCCTTCCGCTCCGGTTTTGTCTGCATCCTCGGCCGCCCCAACGCCGGCAAGTCCACGCTGCTCAATGCGCTGGTGGGCGAAAAACTCGCCATCATCTCTCCCAAGCCGCAAACCACGCGCAATCGTATCCAGGGCATCGTCAACCTGCCTAAAAGTAAAGGCCGCGACGCTGCGCAGATCGTCTTGATCGATACTCCGGGCGTGCACAAGCCGGACAGCTCGCTGGGCCGCAAGATGATGGTCGAGGTGCGCGAAGCTCTGGAAGGCTGCGATGTTGTCCTCCTGATCATGGATGCAACCCGCAAACTGGATCAACGCGACGAGTTCGCGATCCAAATGCTGAAGCATTCTTCGACTAAAGTTTGCCTCGTCCTTAACAAAGTTGATTTGCTGCGAGGGGGCAAAGGCAAGCTACTGCCGTTGATCGAGCAGTACAGGAAGCTGCATCCATTCCACGAAATCATCCCAATCTCCGCGTTGAAGAGGGACGGCCTCGACATACTGCTGAAGCAAGTGACGGCCGCGTTGCCTGCCGGGCCTCCTTATTTTCCCGAAGACCAGGTTACCGACCAGCCGGCACGCTTCATGGCTTCGGAGATAGTTCGTGAACGGGTGCTGATGGAGACCGAAGAAGAGTTGCCCTACGCGACCACCGTGATCGTTGACACGTTCGAAGAGGGCGCCAGGCTGACGCGCATCTCTGCCACAATCTACTGCGAACGTGAAGGCCAAAAGGGCATCCTGATCGGCAAGAAGGGACAGATGCTCAAACGGATCGGCACTTCGGCGCGCCTGCAACTCGAGCGCATGCTGGGAACAAGAGTCTTCCTCGAGCTTTACGTCAAAGTGCAGCCCAACTGGCGAGAATCGCACGGTTTTGTGGAAGAACTCGACTGGAGAAGACAGTTGGAACAGCTCGCGGGCGGGCGGATGGAACTATCAGGTACACTGCCAAGGACAAAGACCGCCAAGGAGAACTCCAGACGATAGGCTCGACGATATGCCGGATTAGAGCCGTCCGCGCCAAGTTTGTCCCCCGGGCTGTGATGGTGAATATGACCTTCTGGGGTTTGTCGTATTGAGGGGTTTGCAGCTAGAATCAATGACAGCAGGGCTGAACGCAAATAACGAGCCAAACATGCCACCGTCGGACTCTTCCCAGGAACCTCTTCCCGAAAAAGACTTTGATCCAGACAAGTTGAATTTGCTTTTGCGAGTAACCCTTTCCGCCGACCGCAAGGCAGTGGACCCGGTGCTACAGGAAGTGATGGCTGTGGTGCGTCAGATGCACGGCTTGGACGGCAAAGAAGATGCCATCGAGTTAGCGTTGCAAGAGGCGCTGGCCAATGCCGTGATTCACGGTGCCAAGGAAGATCCTACCAAGACCGTGGAGTGCCTGGTCAGCACTGATAATGAGCGCGGCGTTCTGATTGTGGTACGAGATCCCGGCACTGGGTTTACGCCCGAGGCGATTCCCGCCTGCACGGTCGGCGAGAACGTTTATTCCAACCATGGGCGCGGCATTTTTCTCATCAATCAGCTCATGGACAAGGTGGAGTTCCGTAAGAACGGCACCGAAATCCACATGGTGAAGCGGTAGTAGCGCTTCAACCCCCGGCCATGCTTCTCGGCAATCCTACTCTTTTGCCGCGATGCCCAATGTTTTCATCTTCCGATAGAGATGGCTGCGCTCCAGGCCCAGCACTTCTGCGGCGCGGGTGACGTTTCCGTGATTCTCGTCGAGCTTCTTGAGAATGAAATCCCGCTCGTAAGCGTCCCGAGCCTGGTGCAGGGTGGAGAACTCGTTTCGTGCGGCCCGCCGATGGCCATCGCGGTAGACCAGCGTAGGCAGGTGCTTGCGGTCGAAACGCGTGGTCATGGGATTCATGATCACGATCCGCTCGATCACATTGCGTAATTCGCGCACGTTGCCCGGCCACGAATAGCGCATCAGGGCCTCGACCGCGTCGTCCATGATTTCGCGCGGGCGTCGTCCATAGGTCGCGGCCAGGTCTTTCAGGAAGTGCCGCGCAAACAGCGGAATGTCCTCCTTCCGGTCGCGCAGCGGGGGCACGAAGAAAGGGATCACGTTCAGCCGGTAAAACAGGTCTTCCCGAAAGTTCCCCCGGGAGATTTCCTCCTCCAGATCTTTATTCGTCGAGGCGATGATGCGCGCGTCTACGATAATAGTTTCGTCGCCGCCGAGCGGAGCCACCCGTTGCTCATCGAGCGTGCGCAGCACTTTTGACTGCGTTTTCAGGCTCATGTCGCCCACTTCATCCAGAAACAGTGTCCCTCCATTTGCTTTTTGAAACTTGCCGTCCTTGTCGACGGCTGCTCCCGGAAACGATCCCTTGTAATGGCCGAACAGCTCGCTCTCGATCAGGTCTTCGGGAATGGCCGCGCAGTTGACTTCGACAAAAGTCTCATCTTTGCGCAGGCTCTGCGCATGGATCGCGTGCGCGACCAGTTCCTTTCCCGTGCCCGACTCGCCGTAGATAAGAACGCGGCCGTTGGTGGGCGCCATGAGGGCAATCTGCTGGCGCAGCGCTTTCATGGGAATGCTGTCGCCCACGATCACGCTCTTGGCGTGAAGCTGCTTTCTTAGATCGACATTTTCGTGGCGCAGTTTCTTGGATTCGACAGCGTTCTTTAGCAGAATCAGCGTCTTGTCGATGGAGAGCGGCTTTTCCAGGAAGTCATAAGCTCCCAGCTTGGTGGCGCGCACGGCAGTTTCGATGGTGCCATGGCCGGAAATCATGATCACTTCAGGCGGATCATCCATGTCGCGGATTCTTTCCAGCGTCTCTAGGCCATCGATGCCGGGCAGCCAGATATCCAGCAGCACTACTTCGAAGCTGTGCTCGCGGCGCAGCAGTTTGAGGCATTCCTCACCGCTCTCCACCGTCGCAGTTTCGTAGTCCTCGTCTGCCAGCACGCCCTGGAGCGACTCCCGAATGCCGGTTTCGTCGTCAACGATGAGAATTTTATGCATGCTGAGCCGTGGCCGTGGCCAGCGCGGGCTCGGGAACCACCGGCAGTTCCACGATGAAGCGCGCTCCAACTGGCCGGTTTTCTTCCACGCGAATGGACCCATGATGCTCTTCGATGACCCGGCTCACAATCGCCAGGCCGAGGCCGGTTCCGCGCTTTCGCGTGGAGAAATACGGCAGAAAGAGTTTTTCCTTCAACTCACGGGTCACGCCATGGCCAGTATCCGCAACGATAATTTCAACTGCGTCGCGGCTGGCCACCAGCGAGGTTGAAATCTGGATCTCGCGCACCAGCGAATCTTGTATGGCCTCGGCGGCATTGTCTACTAGGTTGGCGACCGCCCGCTTGATCGCCTCCGCATCCGCCATGACCTTGGGCAAGTCGGGTGCCAGCGACTGGTGAAGACCAATGCCGTCCAGCCTCCCGTTGAACATGGAGAGCGCATCCTCGATGACTTCATTGATATCAGCCGGGCGCGGATCGGAAGCGGGGAAGCGAGCCAGGGTGGAAAACTCATCCACCAGCCGGCGAACTGTTTCGACCGCGCCCGCAATGGTTTCGGCACAGGCGCGAACGATGTCCAGCGACCCTTTATCGGGCGCCGTCGCTCGCTCCAGATGACGCTGAATGCGTTCCGCGGAAAGAGCGATAGGCGTAAGCGGGTTCTTGATCTCGTGTGCCACGCGGCGCGCCACCTCGCGCCAGGCCGCCTGCTTCTGAGCCTTCAGTAGATCCGAGAGGTCTTCGAACACGATCACGTATCCCGACCTTTCCTCCTGGTGGCGCAGAGTCGCCACCGTGACTGCCACGTTTAGTGATGTGCGCGGTAGCGGCATCTCCATCTGGCTGGTGGTCATGCCCATGCGATCAGCACGGCGCAGCAGCGGCTCCAGATCTTGCAACACTTCCGCGGGAAATACGTCGGCCAGTCGTGCTCCACGCAGCATGTACTCCCCGTCGGCATACCCCTCCGGGTGGAACATGCGCAGCAGCGCCTGGTTGGCATGAGTCACGCAGCGGGCGGCATCGAGCGACAAGACTCCAGTGGGGATGCTCTCGAGGATGGTTTCCATCTGGCGGCGGCGCTGGTCAAGTTCAGCATTGGCTGCGCTGGCATCGCGGCTGGATGCTTCGATCTGCCTCCGGCTGGTTTCCAGTTCCTCCGCCATCCGGTTGAAGGAGCGGACCAGATCGCCAATTTCATCGGCGGCGCTCACGTCGATGCGGTAATCAAGACGCCCGCGAGAGATCTCCTGCGTTGCCTCTGCCAGAGCAGCCAGAGGACGAGTGACCAGCTTGGAGAGAAACAGTGCCAGCCATGTGCTGACAAACAGAACCATCATGGTCAGCAGCAGAAGCAGACCCATGTAGGTCTGGCGCACGTGCTTGCGTTCGCGGCTGAGCTGAAGGTAACGCTGCTGGCTGGCTTCAATCTGCTTGACCGTTTTCGAGAACTCTGGTGGCAGCGGCATCGCCACCAGAATCAGGCCATCCTTCCCTACTGATGCGCTGCCCAGCGTGTACTCAGTCTGCTCCCAGATGAAACGGGCGGGCTGGCCGGCGGCGGCCTGGGCCAGGGGCAGCTTCTCCTTCAACAGCAGCCAGGGAGCTGGGACCCCGAGGCTGGCCTCGGCAACTCCGTTTTCGATGGCAAGCACAAATCCACCTTGCAGCGTGGGCTCATGGCTGCGAAATTCCTCGACCGCCGCGGAAAATCCGTGGCCTTCGAAAGCACGCTGTAGCTCCGGAGATCGCGCGATAGCAAAGGCTTCCGAGCGCGCATTCTGCGACGCATAACTGGCCAGCAGTGAAGCCATCGCATCCGTATCCTCACGTACTTCCTCGACTGGAGTGGAAAACCATATGTTGATCGAGCGGTTCATCAGTCCATAGGCAAACCAATACATCACCATGACCGGAACAAATGAAAGCAGCAGCGCTCCCACCACCATGCGCGTGCGGAACTTCGACCCCAGCACGCCCAAACGGCGCTCGGCAAATAGCTTAAGCAGATTGCGCGCGAGCACGAATGTTAGTGCCACGAACAGGAGGGAAATCAGCAACGAGAGGGCATAGAAAACCACTACCTGCTGGTTGGTATCGGGACGCAGTATCGTTTGGTTAAACGCCGTTTGCGAAACCAGGATCGCGAACAGCAGGAAGACCGAGATCGCCAGCAGGATAATGACCCGCTTGCGCCTGGACATCTTGAGAGGTCGAGTTGGAACGGTCTGCACCACGCGATTCCCGCGATCCAGCGCTGCAGTTTAGTCGCAGCCTGCCAGCGTCAAGGACCGGAAGTCATTATAGATGCAGACACGGCCGCTGGAGACGCCTCAATCGCGGCGAGCAGCTCGACATTTCTCTCAATGAGCCGGGTGGTGAAGTGACCTTGCGTCAGCCAATCCGGGTTGTACCGGCTCCAGACCAGGCAATGGCCGCGGACCTTCATTTGATGAGCCCGGGCGAAGAGGACCAGCTCGTCACTCTGGCGAAAGTTGTAGGTGACTGCATCCGGCCGCAGGACCCACCACTTCATCGCATCTTCGGCCTCCACCATATTGAACTCGCGAGCCAGAGTGGAAGTGTAGGCCGCTTCCGAGAGCTGCGATTGCCGAACGGCCGCGCCGATCAGCAAGCCCGCGTTTTCGGCCCCCTGCCGCAGCGATTGAGCGCCGCAAGCGGAAGCAACCGCAGCCACCAGAATTGCGGACTGCAAAAAGAGTTTAAACAATGACTCTCCCGTGATATTTTTTTCGTCCCTAGTGACACCCAAGACCCAAGACCTACTCTACCGAGGCAGGAACCCCTGTAAAGGGCAGTCGTCACAGCGAGCCTGAGATTTTCTGCAGTAGTTCTTCCCCACGCCCACAATAAGGCCGTGCATCTCGTTGTAGACCTGTGCCAGAGACGAGCGCTTCGCCATACTCACCACCGACGGGGGATGCGCGGCGCCAAGAAAACCTGCCGCCAACTGACGATTCCCAGTTTCGCTGGAGTCGGCAACGGACTCTGGCAAGGGCGCTAGAGCTCGCTCAAACAGTTCCCGAATCTCGTCGTAAGCAGTTTTTTCGGGCAGGATCTTATGACGGGCAAGAATCCGTCGCGTGTAGGCATCCACCACGAAGACGGGGTGGTTGCCGGCGTAGAGCAGGATGGAATCAGCGGTTTCGGGGCCGACGCCATATAGATTGAGAAGTTCTTCCCGAAGCTCCTTGGTGGGAAGGGCAAACAGTTTCGCTAGAGAGCCTTCATATTCTTGGTCTAGAAACTCAACGAAGATCTTCAGCCGCTTGGCCTTCTGACGGAAGTAGCCAGCGGGACGAATGAGTCGTTCGAGTTCACCCAACGGCGCCCGCCGAATCCCGCTTGCGCTGAGCAGCCGGGCTCCGCGAAGATTCGCCAAAGCTTTTTCCACATTCGTCCAAGCGGTGTTCTGCGTTAGATAAGCGCCCACGATCACTTCAAACCGCGACCGTGCCGGCCACCAATGCTGCGGTCCCCACGCGTGAAATAAAGCACGGTAGTAGGTTTGGATCTGATCTCTTCTTGCTTCAACTCGCAAAGTCAGAGAACCCTCTTCGTTTCAGTTTACGCTGGCCGCAAGTAACGCAAAACAAATCGCGGCCCAGTCTGGCTGCGGTTACCGAAGTGCATGTACCTGAGCTCGAAATTTGGGTCTTGCTGCGAAAAAAGCTCATCTGGCGTGGGGTTCAGGGCATAGCCCGCAACGTGTTGGATATGGCGCCGAGTCCAAGTACCACGGTAACTGGTACGGTAATCGACTTGCTGTGACAATTTATGTCATCACAAAGACACTGCGTTTCTCCCACAGTAAAAGCAGCGATTTGTGTGAATGCCGGCAAGTTGCCAGCATCGTTCCACTACGTGGATAGGAGATCGTCGTATGTCTCAACGGCTGGGTGACCTTCTCGTCAAAGAGAAGATCATAACCCCAGAGCAGTTGGAACAAGCCACCAAAGCCCAGAAGGAGCAGAACTGCCGCCTGGGCTCTGCCTTGGTGAAGCTCGGCTTCCTCACGGACGAGGACGTCACGAATTTTCTCTCCCGGCAGTATGGCGTTCCGGCCATCAATCTTTCATATTTTGAAATTGATCCGGCCGTGGTCAAGCTGATTCCGTTTGAAACCGCGAAGCGCTACCAGATTCTTCCGCTGAGCCGCGTGGGCGCATCGCTCACCATCGCGATGGTCGATCCGACCAACGTCTTCGCGATGGACGATATCAAGTT
>OCZU010003225.1_pt1 | contig 10324 bp, 8 predicted proteins | sample 1539001 | NCBI WGS metagenome assembly OCZU01 (sample SAMEA3539306, study PRJEB22396) | soil metagenome | biome: tundra; feature: field; material: soil | place: USA | collected 2010-05 | depth 0.15 m | reverse complement strand
GACAACTCGGCGGCGTACGTACAAGCGTGGCTGGCACGGCTGAAAGAGGACAGGCGGCTGATCGTGCAAGCGGCGGCGGCGCAAAAAGCGGCGGACTTCATCTTGGACACTAAATTTCCGCTGCCGGAAACGGAGGATGCCGAATGAAAACGCGCAACCTGAAAATTGAGGCTGCCGGTGATTTCTGTCGCGGGCCGGTCTTCCCGAAAATCGGGCTGGCCGGTCAATGGCTGGAGCGGGCAGGGTTTATACCGGGCAACCGGGTCGAAATAATAATGAACCAATCGGGGATTTTGACACTGAAATTCCTCCGTGAACACGATAACAATTCAATTCAAACGCACTCGGCGACATTGCCGGTTTTGGGCGTTTTGTTATGACTTTCTGTTATGACTCGCCCGATTTTGAAGCCTAAAAACTCACAATCTCCTTTATTTACAAGGCTTGGAGCGGGTGAAGGGAATCGAACCCTCGTGACTATTCCCTCGCGTGTTGCAGCTCCCTGAAAACAATCACTTTACGAATTGCACTTTTCGCACATTTCAACAGCCGGTGGTCTTTATTGTAATTTCTTTATCAAAAGTGGTGAAAAGTGGCGTAAAGTTGATTGTCGGAATAATCGCGAGGAAATGACCGCGCCAATGAGCATTTTATGCTTAAAAAGAGATTCGCCAGCCTTTGACCGGCCATGTTATAGTTTCACTATGGAAACGATTGAGCGATTGAGTAGCCTGCCGCTTGCCCGAAGGCTCGGCGATGCCGTTCATGTGTCCCCCTTGTTGCACAAGGTTTGCCAAATGAGTGGTTGTCCAGAAGCGCGAATCGGCGAATGGCTGCTCAAATGCGCCGTCTGCCGGGGAGCCAGCCATTACGAACGCGATTTTCCCGACGATCTGCCGCCCGACGATTCCGAGTTAAATAACGAAGAATTAGCGGTAGCGTTGTGTCTGGGACAGCATCCATACAACTCAACATTCATCCGCGCCGCCGCACAATTGCTAAGTTCGCCAAGCACGGATGCGCCTAAACTAGCCCGACTCGCTGTGATGGAAAGAGTCGAGCCGACGTTGCTCCATATTGCCGCAGTTGCGGCGCGCTTCGCGCCGGAAGCGCCGCCATGGTCATATTTGCTTCACCACTTGCCACAACGGTTGGCCTGTCCGCCGGATGCGCTCCCTCACTGGTCGCGATTTGTCAGTCAAACCGGCGTTACCTCTTTCGGGGGCGGCCCGGATATCAAGTGGCTGCGGCGACACGAATCCGGCGAATGAGCAATCCGCTGCGTATTCTAAAGGCACTCGAGCAGTATCTTACTCTGCCCGCCGAGATTACACTTTTTGGGCGCGCGGCGCTGGCCTTGGGTTATGCTCAAGCACCCGCACATTTTCACAATACCCAGGACGTGGACGGCATTCTGCCGCTGGCCTGGCTGCAACCTCCGGATGAACATGAAGATTTCTGGCAAGCTGTGCAGCGCACCAATGTTGAATTGGAAGCGGATGGCCTGTATTTGACTCATTTGTTCCGCGAACTCGATGTGATCCTGCAACCAGACTGGATCAACCGCCGCCTGCGACTCGATGTGCGATTGGAAAAGTTGGCGGTTTTTCGACCAGCGACCATTGACCTCATTCTGACCAAGATGGCAAGGGCAGATGACGATGATTTAAAAGACATTCGTTTTTTGCTCCAACAGGAATCATTAACGCGGGAGCAATTGACAACGGCCTTTGTCCGCGCCCGTGTCCCGGATGTGCCAGAGATTCAGGAATTATTCAACCGCGCGCGACCCAAAGTGCTCGCCCTGGCTGCATTGTGATCGGCGTTTTCGTCTTCGCCGACTTTCCGCGAAAGTGTGAATGTCCTTTTCTCCAGAACGGAGAAAGTTCGAGCCTTGTGTATTCATTTTGCTATCCCAAGCAGTCAGTGCAAGGAGGTTCATTTCATTTCTTCCGGCTGCTGTAATGTGGATGCCGAAGGTTGCCGCACATCCTTTGTTGGCAAAGTCGCTGGCGGTTCGACTTTTCGCCCTGCCATTCGTAGCAGTCCGTCCAGTGTGGTTTCCTTTGACAGAAGAAACCTGAGCACATTGACGTTGTTGAACGCACATGTCTCAAAGACGCTGGCCAGCACGAGGTAATCTCTCAATGTGGCCTCGGTAAACCGCCCGTCGGCATCCCGTCTGTATTTTGCGACTGCTTTAATAGCGTGCTCCGCATTGGTGTTGTTCCAAGGGACGCCGTCGTGCTCGAGGAACGTGAACATCTTGAATCCACTTTTCTCGAAGCGTTTTTGGTAATTGATCGCGACTTCCGACGAGAAGCTCCGATTACCAATGGCCTTCATAAAGCGATGAACGTCCTTTTTATGCTTATGCAAATGCCTTCGCTTCAGGCCGAATTTGTCATACTGAGACGGACAACGTGCCCCATCCCACGAATTGAACTGGTCGTGACATTTGAAGCAATAGTACCAAGAGAAATTCTTTCGGATGGTCCATTTCTTTACGCCGCTTTTAGTAAACTTCAGGTCAAACAACGTCCGCGACTGCCGTCTTCTGAATTCGATCCTCTTGCTGCCACAACTCGGGCACTTTTTCATTATGAGTTCGACCACCGAATTAGGGCTCACGCTAGTACGCTTAGCCGGTAGAACGCGCCGAACTTGACCGGCGGTAAACGGGCCGTGCAGTTGCTGATCAGCAGCGGGCGGCTCCTGGCCCAATTCGCCAGCGAGTTGGGTGTTACCAAACCATATTTAGACAGAAAACTTATTGGTATTAGTGAAATGCACAGTTAAAACCAAGGGATATTGTATTCGCATATTGCGATCCTGTGCAGTAATGAAGATGCTTTTCGCACATGAAGAGGCTTGATTCGGCACCCGTCGCAAAACCTCAATAAAAAAACGTGAAACCTCAATGACATGAGGCGAATATTTGCTTAGATTATACTTTATTCACCTCGTTAAATCTATGAAAACAGCCTTTTCTTCCGGACGGCCCGTTCAATTCTTTGTAATGATTTTAGCCTGTGGGGCCACGCTTCTGAAGGAACAGGCCGCCTCGGCAGCCCCTTCCGTGGTCGGATTGTGGCGTTTTAATGAAGGTAGCGGAACAAATATTCTTGATTCTTCAGGACTGGGAAATAATGGAACACTGACGGGCGAGAACGGCAATGTTCCTGCGTGGGTCACGGGGCAATCAGGATTTGGGGGCGCCCTTTACTTTACAAATAATGGTTCAGACGACGCCTATGCAAATATTCCTGGTGCCGCCTCACTCATGATTGGCCAGACTGCTACAAATTCGTGGACCGTCACTGCCTGGGTCTATGAGAATTCCAACGACACGGGGAATTTCGTAGCAAGTTATGGACGGATACTCACCATCGACGACGGCAACGCCTTCCAGCTTGAGTCCGGGGCATCCGGTGACGCAGAGATGTACACTTGGAGCGAGCTCAACACTCCATGGCAGGTTGGTTGGGGTACAGGTTCTTCCGTTACACCACTCTTGGATCAATGGGTTCATTGGGCAGTGGTTTACGACGGAACCAACCTTGTGATCTTCCGAAATGCGAATCAAGGGCCGGTGGGCGGCATCTCTTCCACACAGGTGACTGCACCCCTGGCATTCGCGGGCTATACCGGCGCCGTTCTGATCGGCTCGGAACTCGATCAAGCAGCCAACGTTAACTGGAACGGGATGTTGGACGACGTGGCAATGTTTACTGGGGCTCTGACACAACAGCAAATTTCCACGGTGATGGCGGGTGATTTTTCGTCATTCATCGGCGGTCCTGCAGGCATTGTCAGCCAACCGCAAAACCAGACCGTGCCACAAGGATCGACCACCACGTTCGGCGTTGGAGCGGATGGCCAAGCACCGTTTCAATATCAGTGGTATTATAATAGCACAAACAAATTGTCAAGCGCCAGCAACCCAACTGCTACGAATGCCACGTTGGTGTTGACTAATCTTCAGTTAAACCAGTCCGGGCTTTATTCGGTGGCGGTTAGCAACTCCTTGGAAGGGATAATCAGTCAGCCCGCCACTCTTTCAGTTTTTAAGGCAACTTTAGTCGGCCTGTGGCGGTTTAACGAAGGCAGCGGAACCAATGCGCTGGACTCTTCCGGCTTGGGTAACAATGGCGTCCTCGCTGGTGAGAATGGAAATGTTCCGGCGTGGACAACTGGACATTCAGGATTTGGTGGCGCTCTGTATTTTACAAACAACGGCACCGATCACGCCTATGTCGCGATTCCGAGCAATGGCTCGTTGGCGATTGGCCAGACCGCAACAAACCCCTGGACAATCACCGCCTGGGCTTATGAAAGTTCGGACGGCACGGGCGATTTCGTGGCCAACTATGGACGGTCACTGGTTATTGACGATGGCACGGCGTTCCAATTGGAATCCGGGGCATCTGGCGATGGGGAGCTTTATACATGGGCGCGGGCCAACGGGCAATGGCAGATCGGTTGGGGCATCGGTAACTCGGTTGCTCCGCTTCTGGATCAATGGGAACATTGGGCGGTGGTATATGACGGCACCAATCTTTCGGTTTACCGCAATGGAAATACCGGCCCCAACGGGGGTGTCGCTTCGCAGCCCGTCTCGGCTCCACTTGGAGGTTACTTGGGTTACCAGGACGGGATTCTTATCGGATCTGAACTGGCACAAACCGGCGATCGTACTTGGAACGGCATGTTGGATGACGTGGCGGTCTTCAATATCGCGTTATCCGAATCCCAAATCCAGACGGTCATGGCCGGTGATTTTAATGCGTTCATTCCGCAACCTCAGTTGTCAATCAGCAACAGTTCGGGGAATGTTGTTCTCAGTTGGCCGGCGGTGCAGTCCACGTTCCAGCTTCAATCGGCTCCCTCTTTGACTTCGGCATCTTGGTCCAAGGTTTTATTTCCTCCGCCAGTGCAAAATGGCAGCTCCATAACGGTGACCTTGCCAATCGGCACCGCTCCCCAGTTCTTCCGTTTGATTGGACCTTAAGAATTTGAAATAGGCGAGAGTGATCTATGCACTGATCGTATGAAAAATATCTCGATTTGAAAGAACATGGATGACCCGTCACCGTCTAGAAATTCTGGAAGCCCATTTTCGATGATCATTGGCGCGCTGCTCAGCACAGTGGCGGTTTGCGTCAGCGTACAGGCCGCCACCAATTTGCCTTCTTATTACGCCCATTCTACGGAACTAGATGCTTACGGCGTTATCGCACCTTGGTATCATGGTTTAAACGGGCAGTTGGATGAGCGTCTGAACATCGCCGTAAACGTTTTTAAACGCTATCCGTGGGTGGACAAGCCAAAGGCGGTCATGGCCGCGCCGGACTTCATTTACAATTCCCACTGGAGCATCAAACCTGACGGTACCATCCTAATTCCTCCGACGACCGATTGGATGTGTGGAGATTTGGCTCAACGCACCTGGAGCACCATAAAAGGACTCACCGCTTACTACCAATATAGCGGTGATCCAATTGCTTTCGTCTATATTCCCCGAGCGGTGGATTATATTTTGGACTACGGGTTGACCGATGAAAAGGCTGACTGGCCTTTATTTCCCATCAGTACGCCGACTCGAGGAAAAGCCTATGGCAAATGTGATCCAGCGGGCCGCAATCAACTCGACCTGTGTGCTATCGTGGGCATTGAGGTGCTTCGTGCCTACAAGCTTACTGGAAATCCGCGCTACCTTCAAATGGCAAAACATTGGGGCGACGTCTTCGCTGCAAATAGCCAGTTCACGCACCCGAACGTTTCCCCGTGGAACCGTTACGTGGATCCTTCCGTTGTGGGATGGTCCGACGTGCTCACCGGCACCACGTCCATCATTGTTGATTTTCTCGATGATTTGATTCAAATCGATTATCTGGGAAGAGACAAGGCGATCCTGAAGGCCAGAGACGCCGGAAGGCGTTTCCTGAACGAGCAAATGTTGCCTGCTTGGTGGATTGATGACACGTGGGGACGGACGTATTGGGATTGGGATAATCCCATGATGTGCGGCATGGTCTCAATGTGCGCCGACCATTTGATGAAATATCCCAAGGCTTATCCCAACTCGCAGAATGATTTGAGGAACATGCTCTCTCTGGTTTGGAATCGCAACTGCGCCGCCCCGGATTCCTTCGGCGATGTGTATAGCGGTGCTTGGGCGTTTCCCGAATCTTCCGTTTGCTGTGGCACTTCTCTATCCTACAATCAATATACTGCTGGTCCAACGTTGATTCGCTACGGCGTGCTGGCCCACAGCGCATGGGCTGCTGAAGCTGGCCGGCGCATGATGCTCATGGCCACTTACGACAGCCTTCCCAATGGTGTCGTCAAGGACGGCTTGTTTGGCGACCAGGTGGCGACTGCCGAATGGTCGAATCTGGCACATCCGTGGCCACTGTGTCAGGTGCTGGAAGCCATGGCGTGGCTTCCGGAAAAATTTGCTCCCAACCGCGAAAACCACATTGTCCGTTCCTCTTCCATCGTGCAGGAAGTTCTCTATGGAAAAGGCAGAATCACTTACACCACTTTCGATTCGCCGCCGGGTGTGCAGGAGGTCATGCGTTTGGCCTTTCGTCCAACGTCTATTCAGGCCGATGGTCACCGACTCGAAAAGCGTTCCACTTTAGACGCCAACGGGTACTCGCTCGCTCCGTTGTCAAATGGCGACTGGATTGTCACCTTGCGCCACGATGGTTACCGAAAAATCCAAGTGATGGGAGATGATCCACAACAAATTGCCGACCCAACTTCATTCGTGTTCACTGGAAAATGGACTGCAATCAAAGACACTGGAGCGCTGGGTGGTTCGTTCCGGTCTGCGGATCAATTGGACGCAACAATGACCTTTCAATTCACCGGCAATCAACTGCGACTGCTGGGTGTCGTTGGCCCTGATGGGGGTTGGGCTGATGCCTATGTGGACGGTGTGAAGCAACCCACTTTGGTTGAATGTTGGAATCCAACCATGCGGTATGAACAACCAATCTTTCTCAAGAAAGGTCTGACCAATGGACTTCATGAACTAAAAATTGTCGTGCGTGGCGAGAAAAATCCTCTGGCACGCAGCGCAAGAATTGGAATTGAGTCCGCCCAATATTCGGCTGCAACCGGCGATGCGGGCTTCGGTTCCGGCGGCGGTCCCAAGGGCGCGCAAAGGCTGATCTTTGGTTACACCGGGCGGGAGGACTACATTGACTCGAAGGGCAACCTCTGGCGGCCTGGCACCGAATTCATCGCCCGCGTGGGATCTGACGTAGACACAGTTGCGCGGTGCTGGTGGCATAATCGTCGCAGCATGTATATCGGGGGCACTTCGGATGAAGAAATTTATCGATACGGCGTTCACGCGCCGGAATTTTGGGCGAACCTCACGGTGGCGCCCGGCAGCTACAAAGTGCGTCTGCATTGGGCGGACACGCCCGAAACGCCGTGGGTCGAGCGTGAAGGAGACAAATGGGAACCGGTTTCCCGTCCCACCACGGTGCTCATCAACGGTCAAACCGTAATTGAAAACTTGAACGTGCGAAAGGAAGCGGGAACATTTCACGCATACACTCGTGAATTCGAAAACATCCAGCCCCAGAACGGCGTCATAGAACTTTGGTTCAAATCCGTGCCGGGCCATGAGGCGATGGTTCAAGCGATTGAGATCATCCCAGAGAGGAATACGGATGAGAGAAAATTGTGACGACGTGAAAGTGTTCAATGATCCAAGCAAAAAGAAGCCGCCAGGTTCTTCCCCGGCTAAGCTAGCCTTTACGCTCATTGAACTGCTGGTGGTGGTCGCCATTATTGCCATTCTGGCCGCGTTGTTGCTTCCCGCGCTTTCCAAGGCCAAGAACCAAGGCTACCGCACATCATGTCTCAACAATCTCAGACAACTTTCAGTTTTTATGCAGCTATATACAGACGATTACCAGGACATTTTTCCCGCGCACCGAAATCAAAATATCAATAACAATAATGTTACCATCTCCATGACCAACTGGTGGGGTACGACATTACTTGTCATGGCAAACAATTCGTCACAGAGCAATCTCTTCCATTGTCCTGCCATCATAGGACAGCGGAAAGACTCTGGAATAGCCTGGACCTGGAATTTTGATCCTCATTTTGTCGGGTATGGATATAATAATTATTTTCTGGGACTGCATCCCTTCTTGGCCACCACGCTCTTGGTGGGAGGCGTACATTTTAACACCGCACCCGATTTCAAACGAAGTGCCATTCTCCATCCGGTGGATACCTTCATGATCGGCGATAGTATGCCGGCATCTGGCGACATCAATTCCACGGCTAGTTGGAGTTCGGATTGTTGGTGGCCTTTTTCCTCCAAGAATAGTCACCAGGGCATCGAGACTTATAGGCACGTCGGCGTGGGCGTCGCCGTCTTCACCGATGGTCATGCCGAAGTGCGCAAGGATGCTAATATCAACCCGCCCGTGGATCCAGCTGCGGCAACAGTGCAAGCGCTCGTCAATTCCAGATTTTGGGACCCGTTGCAGCGGTCCGGGCAGTGACATTTATACTTCTTGAACAAAAATCGATAAATCATATGAACCAAATCCATTCGTCCATCCTTATCCTCGCGTTGGGTTGCGGCACAGTCCTCGCGCAACTGGATCCCGGCAATCCGCTGTCGGGCCTTGAGAAACTTAAAGATTTCAAAACTATGCGCGCATCGTCCACCGATCCTGACTGGCGCCATGGCAACGGAGACTGCCGCTATATCAAACCGGGTGCCAGCCTGACGCTGGCGGAACTCATCGGTCCCGGTGAAATCGTACACTTCTGGTGTACAATTGCTGACCAGGAGCCAAATTATTCCCGGCTGCTCACGTTACGTATTTATTGGGATGACGAAACCAACGCCAGTGTTGAATGTCCGATTGGCGACTTCTTTGGCATGGGCATGGGTGTTGACAAGGCTTTCATTTCATTGCCCGTCCGCGTTAGCTCCGATGGCCGTGGTCGCAATTGCTATTGGCCGATGCCGTTCCGAAAATCGGCCCGCATCGTCGTCACCAATGAAGGCAAAGAGCCGTGTGATGCGTTTTATTTTTACATTGACTGGCAGAAACTGCTGTCATTACCGAAAGATAGCGCCTATTTCCACGCGATGTATCGGCAGGAATTTCCGTGCATGATGGGCCAGAATTATCTGATTGCCGACATTACAGGACGCGGGCAATACGTGGGCACGGTGTTGAGCGTTTATCTGACATCACCTGGCTGGTTTGGCGAAGGGAATGATTTCTTCTATATTGACGGTGAGAAGGAGCCCAGTTTGCGCGGAACCGGGACGGAAGACTATTTTTGCGACGGCTGGGGTTTCCGCGAGCAGTCCGGACCATTTTATGGCACGCCGTTGTGGGAAGGCTATGACACCGGCGATCGCGGCAGTGCCTACCGCTGGCATATTCCGGATCCGATCACATTCAAAAAATCACTACGCGTGGAAATCCAGCACAAGGGCGGTCAGGATTTTCCCGATGGCACTTCCACTGGTTTCATTGAACGCGACGACTTGTTCTCCAGTGTAGCATTCTGGTATCAAATCGAGCCGCACAAACCCTGGCCGGCATTGCCACCCGGGCCGGAGCGATTGACATTCCGCGAAGAAATCTTGCTTAAGGGTCACACCGCTGAAGCGGCGGCCAAACATTCCGACGACCCGATTGAAGTGCAGTCATTGGACGGCGTTGTTGATGGTAAACAACTGTGGTTCCACCCGCTCAACAACAAGGGGTGGGTGGAGGTGGCATTCGAAAGCCAGACCAACCAGATCGTGGAATTGACGATTAGGACGGTGCATTCTTATGACTACGGAATTTATCGCGTGTTGCTCGACGGCAAGCAGATCGCGCAGCTTGACCTTTATGATCCGGAAATTGTCCCCACAGCCGATAAACTAGGGATCCAAAAACTAGGAGCAGGAACCCATATCTTGCGGTTTGAATGTGCCGGCAAGTCACCAAAATCAGCGGGCTATTATCTGGGTTTCGATGCACTCGTGGTGCGAATTCCGGTTTATAGCCGGCCGGCGACAGTTGATTTGCGAACACTGCAAAAGCACCTTGATCGGTAACCATCTCCCTCAGGATTTGGCAGCGTAATCGCTTGGACATATGAAGATGCGGTTTGTTACGGGACATTGCCTCCCCGCCGCATGGTAATTTGTGCCGCATCTGGATAGAAGAACAACGGGTGACGCTTATCAATTGAATCCAAGGAAGCTGTTGTGCCGCCGTGAAATGACGCGAATGGATGTTTGCCGTCTCAGTGCTTTTTTTAGTCCTTTACA
>OCZU010003224.1_pt1 | contig 10325 bp, 5 predicted proteins | sample 1539001 | NCBI WGS metagenome assembly OCZU01 (sample SAMEA3539306, study PRJEB22396) | soil metagenome | biome: tundra; feature: field; material: soil | place: USA | collected 2010-05 | depth 0.15 m | reverse complement strand
ACCTGTTTGACATGCTCTCCGGCGGTGCTGGGTACTCGAATCAGATCGGCGAAGAATTGGTCGCCGTACTCAACACCGATGTACGTCAGTTGTTGACCGGGTGCAGTTGCGACCGATCATGCTACGACTGCCTCCAACATTACGGAAATCAATTCTACCACGGGGAATTGGATAGATTTTTGGGCCTTGCACTACTCGATTACGCAATAGCAGGGCAGCTCCCATCAATGGATAATTGGGCTACGCAGATTGAAAAATTGAAACCGTTGGCGCGTATGTTGCAACTTAGCGGACTCATCGTTGAGGTCGGGTCGCCCGCGGATAAACAGCCGATTCCGTTAACCGTCAGAGGAGCGAACGGTGTGCTTACCGTAGGGACGTTCCATGGCCTTTTCACCAAAGCCGCGACAAGCGAACACCCATTGGTGAAGGCTCCAGTGGCCGGAACCACCGCATTCATCGTAAATGAATTTCTTTTGTCCCGGAACATGCCAGTCGTGCACCGACAAATTCTTCAGGCGGTCGGAGGGTCGTTGGAAGGAAGCGTTATCGTTACCGATACGAAATCGACCATCGTTAAGGAGATTCCTAGTAAGGCGGCGTTCGAACTTGATGTCTCACCGCGTGGAATGCCCCCTGGGCATTCGCCGCGCTTTAAGCGCGTCAAGGAGAATGGTGAACCTTCTCTGCGAAAGCTGTATCTTGTGCAAGCTAGCGACGGGGAATTCGTCGTTGGCCGAGTGCAGCAGCTTCGGCGGACAAATAATGCGGTTATCTACCGTTTTCAACCGGCCGGAATCAAGGATATGATTGAACCATTCGACATCGAGCCGCGATCAATCGTTGCTGAACTCGTTCGCTGATGCCGCGCCTAATTCCTGTACTCGCTCCGGATCAAATCGGCAATAAGGGCGAGCGGGAAGTGTATACGCGGCTCCGTGACCAATTGCCCGACGATTGGATTGTGCGCTATCACTATCCGGCGTGCTGGATGCACGGGACCTGCCTACGAGAATGCGAAGCCGACTTCATCGTGATTGCTCCAAGGCGCGGCCTGCTTTTTATCGAGGTGAAGAGCAGTTCCGGCTACGACTGTGTTGACGGAGTGTGGTGCCGCATCGGCCCGGATGGAATCCGGGAACCGACGAAGAATCCATTCGAACAGGCGACGTCTACAAAGCATCGTATCGTTGATCGTCTCTCGAAGGATTTATTCTGCTGCGGAAAAGACAAATTTCCGGGAATCTACGGCCATCTCGTAGCTTATCCGTTTGCGAAGGTCGAGGGTCGGCTGCCGAGATCAATCGATCCTAGGCTGATGGTCGCCTACAAAGAAATGGACCGGCTGCTAGAAAAGATCGAGGAAGCATTTGAGCTTTGGGGAGATTCGAATTTGGGAGAGCGATTCACCCCGGACGCCGCGAACCAGGTCGCAGAATATCTATCTGATCGATGCAACTTTGTGTCGGTGCTGGCGGGGGACGTCGATGAGGATGAAGCCGTTTTGAAGAGGCTGACTATGCAGCAGTATCAGTCTTTTAAAGCGATTCTTTCAAATCCACGGATACTAACTAAGGGGCCCGCTGGCTCAGGAAAGACCATGATCGCGCTTTGGGGCGCGCAAGCAATGGCTGAACGAGGACGCCGGGTTTTGGTTATCTGCTTTAACAGGCTACTCGCGCGGTGGCTCCAACACACCTGCGACGACCGAAATGTCACGATACGGAGTTTCTTTTCCCTATGCCGTGAGCGCGTCACAAAGGGAGGCGTTCGATTTGACGTTCCGCGCGAGAAAGATGAGCAGCTTAAGTTTTGGGGGCAAACGGCACCTGAGCTTTTCAATCAAGCGCTTTCGAACGCGACAGAAGACGATCAATTCGACGCCGTCTTTGTAGATGAAGCTCAGGATTTTCACGCGAATTGGTGGATCCCCGTTCAATTGCTCTTGAAAGATCCTGACGCCGGCCCGCTCTTTCTATTCTTTGATCCTGATCAGGCCGGAGTTTATGGCCACGGAGACCAATATCCGGAAAAAGGAATGGTGCGGTTCGATTTAACCGAGAACTGCCGAAATACTCAACGGATCACAAAATATTGCGGTTCGATACTGACGAGGGAAATCAAGAGTTTCGAACTGTGTCCGATAGGCGTCAAACCGCAGATATTGGGGGCTGTGGCGGATCCCTCACATCGGGCGCAAAATGTTCGCCGGTTGGTAAGCAATCTACTCGGAGAGGGTTTCCACCCGTCACGAATCGCGATTCTTTCCCCATGGGATTCAGATACAACTTTTAGTTCCTTAAACTATCTTTCGTCAGTCAACAACGTCCAGATCATCACGGATCCTGAGAATTTTAATCTCTGGCTAACCGGTCAAGGTATATGGGGTGGTACGATCAAAGCCTTCAAGGGACTAGAGGCAGACTGCGTAATTGTTTCGGACATACCCGCGCAAGATTCCAAGGCTTTCACACTAGCGGATCTATACGTGGCGTCGTCTCGAGCAAAACATCGGTTGGCCTTTGTGCCCTCGTCCGTGGAAGCGGAAGGGAACCTGAAAGCTTGGGCAGAGACGATTCGGGACAATTCGGAGCCATGAAATTCTATTTTCACAACAAGGGAGATTTTCTTAAGTCGGTAAGGTCTCTACGGCGAAATGGCGGCCCGAAACAAACGGCAGCAGAGAGAGTTGAAGAGATGATCGGCAGAATTGAGTGGGACGCGAATTGTCTAGCTCATCTGCCAATGGAAAGGGACGAACGGATTAACCACGCGATGAAGTATAGCCTGCCAGGGTCGTGCCTACTTGTGACGGCTCAGGGCGACGACGGTGTGTGGTTTCTCTTTGTTGGAGACCATTCGGATACCGAAGGCTGGTTGGACGCCCATCGCGGACTACAGATCGCGGTAAACCAAAAGAAGCAAATTCAGCCCGTGCTCGTGAGCGTTCCTGGTTCGAAAGAGCGGCCGAGCGCAAGTATACGCATTACGTCGGATGAACGCCCCTTGCTAGAACGAATATCGTTCCCAGAGTTTGACGAGCTAGTGGGGGACCCCGCATCACGCACCGAATTAAAAGCATTGCGCGAAGAATCGAGTGACGACGATATTCAGTCGGTCGTTGCGAAGCTCAGTGATTTCGATATGCAATCACTAGCAATTGACCTGCTGACGCATCTCCGCAAAGGCGAAATGGATGAGGCCCTGACCCGTATCGACGTATTCTTTTGCCGCGCATCGAATGTCATTGAGAGCCCGGCGATTCTTGCAGAGGTGCTAAGTTCGGGAGAAAACACCGAATTGGTCACAAGCTTAAACGCGTTGTCTGCAGCGGATCGGTGCCGTCTTTTTTCCGATGACTTTGAGCCGTGGCTTCTCTGGCTTCATCCCGACCAACAGCGAGCCGTGGATGAAGATTTCGACCGGCCGGCTATCCTCAAAGGAGTTTCGGGCTCGGGCAAGACGGTCATCCTGATTCATCGCGCGCGACGCTTGGCGCAGAAGTATCCTGACCAGACTATTGGAGTGTTAACGCTCAACCGCTCGCTTGCTCGGCTCTTGGAGAATTTAATCAAGAAGCTGTGTTTGAACGGGGAACAAGAACGCATTAAAGTTCAAGCTTTTTACGACTATTTTCGCTCCGTTCTGAGTCACTTGGGCACTGCCGACTACCTCAAGGAATATATCCGTGACCTTCCAGAGACGGACCCGATGGTGATTGCACTGACCCAGGCTTTGGCGATACACCGAGATCTCGCGAACGAATTCAGCCCGCAAAGTGGCGAGACACTGGACGACACGTGGGATGAGTTCTGGCGTATAGACGAAGAAGAATTTCGGCGTACTAAGGATGCTGTGGTCGATGCTATTAAAGGACGTGGCGAATACGACGTTAAGGCCTATTTGCGGGACGAATTTGTTCTTATTCGCAGCGCGTTTGCCCGAGCGAAGCGTGGCAATGCTGCCGACGGCGACAGCTATTTTAACTATCGGCGCAGTGGACGAGCGATCGGATTGCCGGAGAAGACCCGGCAAAATATCCTAAGGATGTTACGACGGTACGAGGAGTACATGATGGCCGGTGGCCTAATGGACGAACTTGCCTTGTCGCAAGCCTTACTACCGGTGCGTACGAGATTCCCGGAGTTGCCTGCGCACCTACGGCATCGGTGTCTGCTAATCGATGAGTTTCAGGACTTTTCCACGTTGGAATTGACGTTACTAAAACGTATTCCGTCGCAAGTAGAGAACGGGTTCTTTTTGGCGGGCGACATGGTGCAGAAGGTCATGGTAAAGGACTTTAACCTGGGCGCAGCCTTACTGGACCGGAATTACACACGGACGCGAACCATTACGAAAAATTACCGCAATAGCCGGCAAATTCTTTTGGCGGCGCATATGTTGGTCAAATATTACGGTGAAATGGCAAGCCGTCAGGATCAGTCGATCGAAGTTCTCGATCCTGAATTAGCCGTTCGCGAGACGGCGGCGCCTATCGCACTGAAAGTTAAGAACCCGATCGATGCGGCCTGGCACACGGCTCGCGAATGGGTGAAGGACGGTGGTTGTCAGCCATGGTCAGTTTGCATTGTAACGGCGAACGAGTCTGAGATTTCTCCCTCTACAATACTTAAGGAACGGCCAGCAGATATTGACGCAGACCGACTGAGCGGAGATCATATTCTGAACCGTCATCGGATGGTCGTTGGAACTCTCCCGGAAGTAAAAGGCTTTGAATTTAGCCTGATTGTAATCGTCGGGTGCGAATCCGGTTTACTCCCTGATCCCGGCATTCCACGCGAGGAGCGATGGCGTGACGCGCTTAGACTTTACGTGGCAATGACGCGGGGCCGAGATCAGGTTGTAATGACATACCGAGAGACTCCGTCCGAGTTTCTTGAGCTAATGCGCACGGAATTGACGTGGAAGGAGAATCCAGTAGTTTTCGAAGGTCCTCGTGCGAAGGATGCGATTCAGCCTGTCATAAAGGCGAAGGTCAACGCCGATGCTCCGAATCGACTGGCGGCCTCGAACGATCCCGTTGGCCGTGCAAAGTGGGCAGACCAAGCTCTTTCGCCCGACGCTCGCTACTACCTATTGACGTACTTCGAACGGAAGGTGTTTCGCCAGTGGGCCGAGCGCCATCGGGGGATATCTCTGCAACGCGCATTCGAGCAGTGGCTCTGTCCGATCAATGTTAATCGAACACGAGTATCACTGATTTTCGAGAAAGCGGAACTGAGAAGGGACGTTGCGAGAGAAATAGATGAGAAGCTCAAGCGCTATGGTTGTGGACTTACTTGGGACTGCTAAGTAGCCAATCATCTATCATCATGGGCGCGTAGCTTCGTCGAATAGTTCAGGTTCACCGTCGGACGGCAAGGTCACGCGCGCGCCGTGCGTGATCGGATAGGCAAGGCTGTGCTTCTCGACGGCCTCTAATATTCCGGGCCGAGTAATCCTACCGGAAAGCCAACGCTTTCGCCAAAACTCTACGAGCAGTTGGGTTGAGTGCGCTGCTTGGCGAAGGGAGAGAAAGTAACTCGGCCGTCGTGCAAGCCCGAGCAAAACATCACGAAAATTATCGGCAAGCGGAATTGCATAAACGACCCGCGCATTGCCGTGCCTCATCAGTTCGTCGCTGGGTAATCCAATCTCTGCAAGCCCATCGCGAATTTTCCGCATGAGCGGATTCACACCCTCTCCGAAAATGCTGTTCACCTTGCGGCCGTCGCCAGCTCGTCCGAGCAAGGTCTCTAAGTAGTCAATCGTTGCCCGGCTAAAGTGATAGGAGCCGTATCCTTTGCTCACTCCTAGCTCAAGATACTCGATTCGTTGGCCGTGCTTTCCACCGATTCCTTCGAGTGGCACACGGAGGCGATCATATTGGCTTGAACCGACGCCATACAGGCTCGTTGTTGCGAGCAATACTAGATTAGGCGGGCGCACCACGGACTTTCCTTTCATCGAAGAGGCGATGATGCTAGACTGTTGACCATAGCGCGAGCGGTAGAACCTAACGACTTCGGGGCTGCAAAGCAGCAGACAGACCAGTTTTCCGCCGAGCACAGCATTGTAAGGGGCGACAGCGCCGCAAACGATAATGTCCATCATGTCTACACCAACATGCTCGGATTTAACCGCCCGTACGAGTTGCCGAATCGCCAATCGGCCTGTCGGTGTCGTCAAAGCACCTTTCAGAGATTTCGCCGAATCTTTCCTCACGCCGGCAGTGAAAAGAGCCTCACGGATGCCAAGTAATTTGGCCAGAGCCTTGGCCCGCTTGGATCGAAAAAGGGCAGTCTTTGCTTGTCGTTTCCAGCCTGCATTCACGCGCTCATCTTGGGCATTCTTATGCTTCGCGGCATCCGGATTGAGGACATGGAAGCCGGAGGCGCGCTCTGCCAAACGCAGGAGCCGACTGACTGTGCGAGCCGTTGGTGAACGGAGTTCTCGACGTTTGATAACGCCTTCCGATAGGAAATCATCAATGTAGATGGATTTTATTAAGCGATCGGTCGCGCTGTGCACCCACCGAGCCATTCGCGGTTTTGGAGATTCGGAGAGTCCTTGAACGAATACTTCAGAATCCCAACCGATCCACTGGTCACGCTGAGTTTGCTGCGCCATCGAACTACCGAGTGCTGCGATGCCGATTACAGGATGAAAGGGCGCCGCTGAGTCTCTTATCAAGACCATCATCGACCGTCCGGGCAGTGACTTGTAAGTGCTTACCCAGGTATGGCGGAAATATCGCCAAATATCCGTGAGCGGTATTCCGGTAAGCTCGCATTTCGCGCCCGATTCGACGACTTGCAGGTACGGCGAAATCGCGCTGCGTAAGAGATCTGCCCGACGATTTGGTACGGGATCTGGGGCCGCATCCTGAAGTTTTCTCCCAAGCTCCCGGCCATCTCGCATGAGCGAAAATACGGAAACCCATCCTTTCGGACCCAGCCGTCGTCGTTCCATCTCCTTAATAAATTCGCGGACGGAGGGCTCCCGCAATTGGGCGTCGCGTTCGAGGAGATGGCCCTCACGAACTCGTTGCTTTAATTCATCAGGACCAACACCGTCGACTTTAGGTGATTTTAGTTGAGCTACGCGATGCCCCACCCATAGCTCCCAGCCCTGCGCGACCATGTCGATAACGACGCTGCACGCGAACTTCAATGCCAACTGCTTTTTTGTCGCCGTACCGTTGGTAAATCCTCGAATGTCCTCTCGTGTTTTCTCCAAGACGACATGCCGTTCTTTTGGATCGGCGGCGCCGACAAGTTTGACGAGCGATCTACAGAATTGACGGAATTCTCGTTCGCTCCCAGATAGACGCGGCTGCAACTCGATTACACGTCTGACTAGCTCAGAAAGGTTGCCAGTGTTCTGCTCCAGGACTGTCGGAATTTTTTGATCCACGTCTTAGCTTTGTTGTTTTTGGTTAAAGTCAGTTCGGTCCGTGCAGCAGCGAGGACTAACAGTTCAATATTTCTACGAATCTTTTCAACACTTTGTCCCGCAAACTGGTCGGAATCGAATAACGCAGACACTACCGGATGTGCTGCATTCAGGACGACGGTAACGCGCGCCCCGTCCATTTTGGCCGTGTAGAAGCATTCGTCGTCTAGTTTCTGAGATGTCAGTCGATATTCCAAGCCGCAGATGCGGCCCCGACTGTCGCGCTGGAGTTCCCGAACCCGCTGCGGGTTCTTTGGGCTAATCCCTCGGGGTGGTTCTAGAAAGCGATCATGGCGCTCGGCCACTTTCTCTGACTCGCGGGAGGATACGTCGCTCTTCACCTCAAGAAAGGCTCGCCGCGCACGATTATTTAACTCGCGCGCAATGCGCTCCAAATCCGGCGCTAGGATGGAGAACAATTGCTCAGTGGGATGGATCTCTTGTTTCGTATGTGTAACGCCGAACAACTCGTCGAGTTCAGGGTTAAATCGCACTTCACACCTCCACCAATCATCGTAGTTTTCTTTCCGTTTTTGCCCCATGAAAAACCATCCTCGATCGATTTCTCTTCCCGCCCGAACAACCGAAACGCCAGCGTTTTTCGCTATGCCATGATCGTTCTTTTCCACGTTCGACAAACTATGCCAATTCGCGACCGGCAACTCGCTAAAGACCACCTCTATTGTCGAGGTTCGGGGCGTGTTAGCCTCTGGCAACGCGATCTGGTAGGTGAGATTGGGGCCGAATCGTTTAGCTCCAACTAAATTCGTGCCGTTTTCAACGAACAAGGGATCGAACGGTGTCACCAATTGGTCGTTAAAAATTATTTCCTTACCGGCCCACAATTGGTATCGAAATAGGCGGCCGAGTTCGCGGCGAAGCTTTTTGGAGAGCGGACCAAGTTTCCGGTTGTTCAGACGATCGCATTTGCTCCAAATCACGGCTGTGCCCCGTCTGTCTTTGCTCAAGCGTAGAAAATTAATCATTGGAACCGCTCGCGCTCGAGGAATCCAGGCGTGGCGACCCAACACCTCGTCAACATCTAGATAGCTGCCGGTAGCAGTCTTCCCGTCGATTGAACTCCAAACATCAACCCTCCGCGCATGACTTAATGAAGCATTTGGTAGGCCCATTCCATAGCGTCCAAACGTGTTACGTTGGTTAAAACGCGAACTCCATCCGAACTGAAGTGAATGACGCAATGTTTTCGCATCCATGCCTCGACCATTGTCGGCGACGACAACATTCATATCGTCCGTCGCTGAATCTTTGGATTTCAGGATCGTAATCGAAACGCGGCTTGCATTGGCCTCGAATGAGTTGTCAACGAGTTCTGCCAATGCTGAGCCGAGGCTTTTGTAGCCCGAATCTCGCGTCGCTTGGATGAAGTTCTCAGGTACGATGAGATCAAATGGGGTCGTGTCGTCCATAGAAAGTTACGAAAACCAATGTTTGAGCCGGAGTCAGATGTAGTCCGTGCCGCTAAGGTAGATATAGACCAATTGATTCTAAATTACGGCCGGAGACGGTGACTCACCAGTCACCGACAAGCAAACTCGATTTTCCTTTGTTTTTAGTCTTCAAAGGACTCTGAATACGATTCATGTCGGAAACACTGTCGCTTATCCGTGAAGCAGTTGCGGCAAGCGGAAAAAGCGTGCGGAAATTGGCTGACGACCTGGGTGTCAATCATTCCCATCTGAGCCGCCTCTTGGCGGGACGTGTCGGTATCGGCGCGAGTACCGTGGGACGACTGATGACACTCCTGGATTCTAAGGAGGGGACGCGACTTTTAGAGTCTTACCTCAGGGACGAACGTGAAAAGGTACTCGCGGAACATGTACGAGCGTCACGGGAGAAGAAGAATTCTTCAAAATAGCGAGATTGTCGGGAATCGTGGTTGGCCGAGATAGCAAGCATCCCAGTCGGCCAATTTGAGATCATGGCTCGCCTGTGCCGGCAGTCAGCGCTGGCATTGCAGCGATTTTCTCAGCCATGACGTATTTTGCTGATTTCTTGATTGAGCAGGAAGCGGATGGTGACGGCAAAACAAAGATTTAATAAGGCGTTCCACTCGGCCCATCGCCTATGACACGGCCTTAGATGAGCTCCAAAGCTCTCATTGCTAATGAAAATCATGTGATGCCTGCTCGGGCAGGTCATTTGACTTCCACATTGCATTGTTGCATTCGCGCTAAGACAAAGGTTGTCCTATGGGCCGCCAGACTACCCCTTTGGTTCACCTCTCGCGGCCACCTTTGGAGCGGATGATGCGCATCCACGAGGAACTTCAGGACAATACTCTCCCCAACTGCACGAAACTCGCCCAGAAACTCGAGGTCTCGACGAAGACCGTGATGAGGGATCTCGCCTTCATGCGGGACCGGCTGGGCCTGCCAATCGAATACGACGAGCAGATCTACGCCTACCGGTACGGCTACCCGGTGAAAAACTTTCCCACCGTGCAGATCAGCGAAGGAGAACTCCTCGCGCTGATGGTGGCCGAGAAGGCCCTGAAAGAGTACGAGGGTACCCCGTACCACGGTCAGCTCGCCCATGCCTTCGAAAAGCTGTCCGCGGCGCTGCGGAGCAAGGTGAGCTTCGCGCCGGACTGCATGAACAGCGTGTCGTTTCACCACACGGGCCTCGGCCGCGCCGACCTCAAGGTGTTCGACCGGCTGAGCCAGGCGCTGCGCGACTCCTGCGAGATCGAATTCGACTACGTTAAGGCGGGCGCGCGCGAGGTCGAGTCCCGCCGGGTGCGGCCCTACCATCTCAGCAACCGCGAGAACTTCTGGTACGTGGTGGCGCACGACACCGACCGGAGCGACCTGCGGCACTTCGCGGTGGCTCGGATGGGCAACGTCACC
>OCZU010003222.1_pt1 | contig 10328 bp, 9 predicted proteins | sample 1539001 | NCBI WGS metagenome assembly OCZU01 (sample SAMEA3539306, study PRJEB22396) | soil metagenome | biome: tundra; feature: field; material: soil | place: USA | collected 2010-05 | depth 0.15 m | reverse complement strand
ATTGGCGCCGGTCCTCGCAGCGGCAGGCGCGCTCGCGCTGTCGGCCGCGCAGCGGCGGCTGAGCACGCCGGCCCGCACCATCCGGCGCCGGACTGCGCACGTGGACGGCACCCTGACGCTCGCCACCGGGGAGACCATGACGATCGACTCGGCCGCGCTGCTAGCCCCGCTCGAGCATGCACTCCGCGCGATGTCCTGGGCCATCGTGCTGCTTGCGGCGTCGCTTGCCGTTGCCAGGCTCGCCTAGCCCGGCCGCGCAGGGCCGGTCCGGCCGCCAGCAGGCGCCGGCAGCAAGATGCTCAACGCTAGCCAGCGGGCCAGCTGTAGAGGCAGCGCCGGCTGCCGTGGCTGACCGTCACAGCGACCGCTTGCGCTGCAGGTAATTCAGCGCCCCCCAGCCGATCGGCACCGGGAGCCAGAACGTCAGAACGCGGAACAGCAGGACCGCGCTGATCGCCGTCGCGCCCGGCAGCCCGGCCGCGCTGAGGCCGGCCGAAAGTGCCGCCTCGACCGCGCCGAGGCCGCCAGGCGTCGGCATGATCGAGCCAACCGCGCTGCCCGTCAGGTAGACCACTGCAATGCTCGCCAGCGGCACGGATCCGCCCAGCGCCTTGACCGATGCCGCCAGGCACAGGATGTACGCGGTGGTCAGCAGCAGGGCTCCGCCGATGCCCTCGGCAAGCTTGGCGGGCTGCTGGGCTACGTCCAATAGCCGCGGGATGACCTGGCCCAGCATCGGCGCGATGCGTGCCCGCAGCAGCCGTCGGCCTGGCGGAATGGCGATCATGGCGAGCACCGCGGCGATCAGCCCGGCGATAACGAGGAAAACCCAGTCGGGCGGCCGCAGCGAGTTCTCCTGGGCAGTGCCCGAGATCGCGGCGAACACCACCAGCAGGCTGAGGTGCAATGTCAGCGCCGCGACCTGAGAGCCGCCGACGCTGGCCGCCGAGTCGGCCGGTGAGACGCCGTTGCGCCTGAGGTACCTGATGTTGAGCGCGACGCCGCCTACCGCGGCGGGAGTCACCAGCGTGACGAAGGACCCGGCTACCTGGACCAGGAAGGTGCGCGCCAGGCTGAGGCGCTCGAGCACGAAGCCGGACAGCGACCACGCGGCGCCGAGGTAGGTAACCGCGGAGAGGCCGAGCGCCACGAGGCTCCACCGCCAGTCGGCCGACCGCAGCAGGGCGCCGATATGGACCTCGGCGAGCTGGCCGGCCAGCAGGTACACCGCGACCACGGCGGCGATCATGGTCAGCAGCGTGCGCGGCCGGACCCGCTCAAGCTGGACAGACTGCATCTCGTCCGGGGTTACCGGGCCGAGCAGCCGTTTCCGCAGCGCGGGCAGTACGTCCTTGTGCTGGCGGAGTGCCTTCCTGGTGTGCCGGTGCAGCACGACGGGCTGCAAGAGCGGCACCACGGCGGACAGTTCCGCCGCGGTGACCTTGCCCAGAGCGATGTCCGCCGAGCGGTCCGGGCCGACGAGCAGTGCGAGCTCGGCTATCAGCTGGGCGACGTCGAGCCGCCGCTGCAGGTCGCTCGCGGCGATGTCACCGTTGCCCAGGCCCAGGAGCATGACGTTGCCGTCGCCGGTGAGCAGCATCTGTTCCGCGGTCAGCGACCGGTGCGTGATCTGGTGCGCATGCAGCAGCAGGACCTCGTCCCAGACGCGGGCAAGCTGGCCGTCATCCGGGCCAGGCCGCAGCTCCGCCAGGGTCGTCCCGCGGTGATGCTCGTAGGCGAAGACGATGGCCTCCGGCCCGGCGCGTACGGTGGCGCGCAGCCGCGGCGCCCGGACCCCGGCCTGCGCTGCCGCGTAGGCCATCAGCGCGCGCCGCTCCACCAGGCGGTCCAGCGACAGCAATGCCGCGCGCGACACCTGAGCCTGAAGCCGGACTGAGCGGTACAGCCGGTAGATCAGGCCGGCCGCCTGCTGGTCGCGGTCGAAGACGGTGATATCCAGCTGGCTGCCGTCTCGCAGCGCCGCAGCGTACCTGCGGGAGCCGATGTCCGTCGCCTGCACCCGGCGCATCTCGGCGATGAGCCGGCCGGCCGGGCCGAGCGCGCGCGCGACGTCGGTCGCCGGCGGCCGACGCGCCTGATAGCCGGCCGCGTATCGCACGCCGAGGCCGATCGTCCGGCCGGCTAGCAGGGTGACGGCGAGCGCGAGCACGGTCGTCTGCGAGGCCACCAGGCTCGCCAGCGAGTAGGTGCCGACTGTGATCCACACGGCCGCCCGCCAGCGCGGCTGCCCGCTCAGCCCGATGATCGTGGTGTAGGCGGCCAGGCCCGCCAGCCAGAAATCGAGCGGCGGCAGGTGACTCGTGCCCGCGCGTGCCATAGTGATGGCGTCGTACAGCACCTGGGCCGACGAGGTCCGCAGCAGGGCATTGACCACGGCAATGGCGGCGGCGGCAAGCACGCCGGTGGCGATGGCCTCGGCAAGCTGGCTCAGCTGGCGGCGGAAGATCTGGCGGCTGGCGAGCGCTGCGGCCAGCACGAACAGGACGATCGGTTCTGCCGGATGCGCGATCGCGAGCAAGGGGCGAGGCAGGTGCCCGCTCGCTCCTACGATGTCGAGCTCGGCACCGGTCGTTGCGGCGCGCGCCGCCAGGCCGATGCCGGCCAGCAGCACGATCTGGCTGGCATCGATGATAAACCGCAGCAGGTCGGCGGGCCGCCGGACCCGGCGGCTGAGATGATCGTCGACCTCGATTGCCTGGACGGGGTCAGGTCCCGCCGGGGCGTGCTCAGTCAGGGGGTGCTCTGCCGCGCCGCCCTCCGGCGGACGGGCTTCCGGCGGGCCGCCCACGCTGGCTGCGCCGTCTGGCGGCGGGTCGTCCCTGCGCAACGTCACAGCACGATCGTTTCATCTCGCTGAGCAGGCGCAACGGGCGGCCATGCACGGCCGGACACAGGCCGGGAAAACAGCTGCCGCGCTGCGGCCGGCCAGCCGATATCGGGTACGAAGGTGTACGGACGGCCTTGACCGGGCCTAACATGCGCTCGTGTCCATGGTGTGGGGAGCGGCCAAGCGCGTGCTGGTCGGGCGCCCGGTGCAGACCTACCGGCTGGGCCACACGCTGCTACCGAAGAAGATCGCGCTGCCGGTCTTCGCCAGCGACGCGTTGTCCTCGGTGGCCTACGCCACCGAGGAAATCCTGACAGGGTGACACATTCGCAGGCACCAGTCAGGAGTGTGACGCCGTCCGCGGCGACGTCGCATTGCGCAGGAGCTCCTGATAGAGGGCCGCAGTATTGGGATGGGGCTCGCCAGCGGGCGCTATGTCGGCTATCGCGCCGAGACAATGATTCCAGGCCTCGCGGACCCCGGACAGGTTGCCAGCCACATGCTCAGCGCGCATCAGCGCACGCCACAGCTGCTCGGCACCGATATCGCCGGCCAGCCCGGCCCGGGCGGCGCGAGCCGACGCGGATGCGTCCCCGGCCGCAAGCTCCAGGGCGGCGAGTAGCTCGGCGGTATCGACTATCTGCGCCCGGACCGTCTCTACGAACGCGAGGTCGAGCCACCAGTGGTAACAGCCCGTGAACGGCTGCCCGCGGACCAGCGCAAGTGCTTCCCGCAAATCGGCCGGATCCGTGCCGGCCAGGCCGCGCTCGGCGAGTCCGCTGAAGTCTGTCCAGTCGAACCGCGCCTTCTGGTGCAGCGAGTACTGGCCGCCGCCCAGGTGGACGATCCACTCCGCGCCGCCAGGGGCCGGGCCGAGCTGGCGGCGCGTCCGCGTAATGAGCTGGCGCAGTGAGTCACTCGGCTTCGGGTGATCCGGATCGGCGCCGAGCAGGTAGCCGAGCTGGGGGTTGGACAGCCCGACGGAACCGTTCAGCGCAAGCGCCAGGATCAGCTGGCTCTGCGCAGGAAGCAGCGCGCCGGAAGCGCCGTTGATGGTGAACGGCCCGAGAATCCCGATTCGCAGCAGGCCAGCCGGAGCCAGGCTGTCGGCGGCCGTTTCCGGCTCGCCGCTGTCCGGCCCGGGGCCCGCACTGCCGGACGAGTCAGGCACCGTGTCGATGTCCAGCGCGGGGCCCGGACTCCCGGACGAGTTACCGACCGTCTCGATGTCCGGCCCGGGCCCGGCACTGCCGAATGAGGCCGGCGTGGCGTCGACGTCCAGCCCGGAGCCGGAGTCCGGGCCGAGCCGGTCAGCCCAGCCGGCCGAGCTCATCACCGTGGTCCAGGAGGAGCCGTCATAGGGCGGAAAGCCGGCAGGCACGTCGCCTGGCTCAGCCGCCGTGTCGAACAGGCTGACAATCGACTCATAGTCCTGCTCGGTTAGCGCCTGGGGCCTGACCTCTAGCTGCAACGGGGATATCTGCGCGACGATCCCGCCTGCCCGGTCCGGGTCAGAGGCCAGCAGGAAGCTGGCCGGCGCGGCGGAGACGTCGTCGGGGCTGGCCGTGCCACGCGCAACCAGCGCGGCAATTCCTCCTGGCTCGCTGGCGATGTCGATCAGGAAGGAAAGCTGTGCCGCGGTCGGCGGAGTCCTGCTGACAAGCAGGGAAAGCACCCAGTCCTCGTCGTCTGGCTCAGCGATGCGACGGTAGCGGATATCGACCGGGCCGCCGTCGTCCAGCCTGCGCTGCAGGTTAACGGCCTTGGCGGCAAGCAGGTCGAGCGCCTCATCCAGGTCGTCGCAGGTGGTCGCCCGGACGCCGGTCACGTCAAGCTCGCTGTATCCGCAGAGAATGAGGTCGTACCAGCCGGCTAGCTCGCTGGTGGCAAGCTCCGCGGCGGCGGCGGCCAGCACCCGGTTCACCAGCCGCGGCGGGCCGTCGACGGTCGTCACCCGCAGATGCTCAAGGTCGACCAGCAGGTACCCGCCGGCGCCGTCGGCGATCCCCGCGGTGAGCAGCCCGGGCAGGAAGTCACCGTGCTCGGCCGGGCGCGGGCTGGCCAGCTGCGCATCCGCTGGCAGCTCAAGGTGCCACGCCATGCCCTGGCGTCCGCCCGGCACGCTGAACGGCGGCGGGGGCGGCTCGCTGGCCGGCGACGCCAGCAGCATCTCCATCGCGGAACTGGTGAGATGAATGCCAGCTACATCGGGGATTTGCTGGCCCGACGCCGCAAGCCCGGCACCTAGCCTGCCGAGCGCAGCCCGCAGCACGGCGGCGGGCTGCGGCGGCCTGACCGCGTGCAGCCGCTGCTCGGCCTGCATGACCGGCGCGCTGGCCGGCATCGGTATCCGGCGACCTGGCCGCCTGGCCTGGCGCTGGCGATGCCGCATCCGGGCGAGCGTGACCATGATGCCGCCGGCCAGCATGCCGGCGCCGAAGACCTCGATCGGCGGGAGTTCCTCCTGCTGGGTCATCGCACGCGGATCAGCGGCCACCCGGCTGGCCGGAGGGCTGTGCCCGGCAGGCTGTGCGGCGGCCGGCACGGAGGCTGAGGGCCGGGCGGGCGCCGAAGCTGAGGGCCCGGCAGCCGGCTGTCCGTTGTGGTGGGAGCCGGCCGGCCTGGCCGCGGGATGCGGACGGCTGAAGCGGGGATCCCTGGACGGATGAGAAGGATGATGAGCGGGCTGGCGCGGCGGTGGCTGCTGCTGCACTGCGCTCGCCGACGCGGGGAGCTGAAGTACCCAGCCGGGCCAGATCACGGCCGGATCCCGGAAAACATCGCCGCCGCCCATCGCGTGCCCGATGTTGAGCTTGACAATCTCTGGATACAGATCTCCGTCACCGAGGTAGCGCTGGGCTATCGTCCACAGGCACTCACCCGGACGGACGACGACCGCTTGGTAGGAAGCCATGCTCATCACCTGCGGAACTGCTGGCGGACTGGCGGCCTGCCGGGTGGCACCATCGGCGCCGGCGCTGCGGGTCCCCGCATCATGATCCCCCGAACTCAGGGCCGCGGCACCGCGGCCAACGGCGTCGCGGGTTCCGGTGTCGCGGGCCAGGGTGTCACCCGACGTGGGCGGCCCGGCTCCGGCTGGCCGGCCGGACAAGGTCATGGCACCGGGCCCCGGTACCTGGGCGAGGGCCACCGAATGGCCCGCGACTAGCGCGCCTGGAGTCTGCGGCGACAAGGCGGCCATCGCGACGGGGACACCAGGCGCGACGGCGAGCACGGTGGTGGCCGGGTTGCTGAACGTAAGCGCGGCGAGCGCGACAAGCTGGCTGGCCACGCTCTGCAGGCCGCCGAGCCGCAGCCGCGGCGCCTGCCGCCCGCGTATCGCGGCCACTGCCTCGGCCGCCACCGCCAGGCTGAACAGCGCCCACGCGACCCAGCTGACATCGTGCACGACGCCGAAGAACAGCGAGCCGCTGTCCCTGCGCAGCAGCGCAGCGCTGATCTGGTGCACGGACGCCAGCTTGTGCGGCAGCGGGCTGCCGCCGAACCGGTACAGCACTACCGGCAGCCCCGCCACCAGCAGGAGCAACGTGATCAGGGCGGCCAGTCCGCGCACAGCGGCAGCCGCCCGGCGGCGGCTCATGCGCCCGGTCCCGTCACGCCGGTTACCAGCGATGCGGTAGCCGCGCCGGTCGAGGTCATCGAGTCAATCCCGATGATCGAGAGAACGCTGGTCGGCTCGGTAACCGTGACCCTGACCCGGATGGATTCCCGTCCTTGCGCGGCCACGGTGCCGTTGTAGCCGCCTGCGGCGAGGTAGGCGCGGGCCGCTGCGATGGCCTGGCTCTGATCGACAATGAACGCGCCAGTCGAGTAGGCGGTGGACTGATTCACGATGCCCGCTCCGGCCCGGGCCGCCTCCTGGGCGACGGCGTCCGCGTTCTCCGCGGCCCTCAGCTTGGCGCCGCCGTCGATGACGATTCCTGCCATCGCGATGAGCGCGACGGAAAGCGCGGCCAGCATCAGGGTGATCGAGCCCCGGTCTGCCTCGTGCCGCCCGGCGCGCGCCGGGCGGCCAGGACCGTGCACGCGGGCGCGCCACGGTCGGCCAGGTCGGCTCATTCGCGACCCCCAGTGATCAGGCTCGTCTGTTCCGCTATCCGATAATGCCGGCTTTGGTGTGACGATCCCTGTGACATTCGATGCTCTATTCGGGTTGGCTCTGTTCGGGTTGGCTCTGTTCACGCCGGCGCTGTTCACGCCGGCGCTGTTCACGCCGGCTCTCACCGGGCCCGGTAGGGATCCAGCGGCGACGTGAACGCCGCCGTCAGGGTCTTGCTGCCGGGCATCCCGGGCACGAGCAGGTCTGACAGCGCTACTTTGCAGGTCACCCGCGCCGAGACCTGAGCGGGCTGTCCGGCCGGGATGCCGAAGCCGGCCACGTTGACGGTCACGACCGGCGTGCAGTCGATGGCATCCTGGCGAAGCGCGTTCCGCGCGCTGGCGAGCGCCGCCGCCTGTGCCGCGGCCGGGGTGCGGGAAATCGAAGCCTGCCGGGCGGCGTCGCGGGCAGCGGCGTCCACCGATCCTTGCGCGATGGATGTCCGCCCGGCCGCGATTACGAGACCGAACAGGAACAGCACGACGGGAGCAAGGATCACAAGCTCTAAGGCCGCGTTGCCGCGGTCGCGGGCGGGCAAACCGGATCTCATCTCGTCCTCATCGTCACGGCGTCGTGAACTGCTCGACTGGTGCCCTGGCGACCTGCTGGACCTTGATGACAATGCCCGGTACCAGGGACGGCACCTTTCCGATCACCGTGACCTGGACGGTGGCCTGGCTGCTGCCCGACGTCGATGCGGTGGGGGTGAGCAGGTAGCCGGCGGCTGACGAGCGGGCGAAGGCGAGGGCCGTGCTGGTCCCCGCGCTCAGCGGGGCGTTGCGCACTCGCGCCGCGTCGGCGCCCTGGCGGGCCGCCGCGAGCGCCGCCTGCCTGCCCAGATACCACAACGACGTCTGCACGATCGCCATCACCGCGAACAGGAAAACCGGCACGATGATCACGTAGCTCAGGGTCAGCGCGCCGCGGTCGCCGCGGTTCCGCTTCCCCGTTCCTGGGTGGCGCATGGCTCAGGGAATCTTCGCCTCGTATTTCTTGATATCGGCGGTGAACACGACACCGGCCGCGATGGCCGCGACCACGAGGATCCCGGCGATGACGATCCATTCGAGCGTGATCGCGCCAGACTCGGGCTCCCCGTCCAGCGCAGCGCTGGCGCGAGCACGGGCCCGCAGCAGCAGGTACCTGACCGCGGTCCACAACGGGTCATTCATGGAGGCCTCCTCAGGGTCCGGGGCGGGACTATCCAGCTACTAGAGTTCGGTAGACGACCGGGAAGATCATGAGCAGCAGGAATCCGGTGCCAAGCAGGGCGATCGGGATCACCATGGTGGTGCTGCGTGAGCCGGCCTTGGCCCGGTCGATGGCGAGTGCCTGGGCGCGCATGGAGACTGCGCGTGCACTTAGCGTCTCGATGATCCGTGCGCCTTCCTGCCCGGCGACGCCGGCAATATCGGCGAGGTCGGCGAGTTCAGTCACGCCGGTCTGGCTGGCCAGCGCGGCCAGGCCGGCCCACGGAGGGCTGCCCGCCTTGCGTGCCTCGTCGAGGGCCGCGGCGATGCGCTGGAAGGCCCAGCCGCCGCCGATGCCGGCCGCTGCCTCAAGTGCCTCAGTGGGTGCCGCGCCGGCTCCCCGCTCTAGTGCAACCAGGTCGAGATAGCTGGTGAGAGCGTGCCGGAAGTCCGCTCGTTTCTCCGCGGCGTTGACCGCGGTGACCAGGTCCGGGGCGAAGAACATGGCCGCGCCAAGGGCCAGCGAGGCGACCGCGGGCAGCGCCCACGGCAAGCGGGCGCCGGCCAGCGTCACCAGCCCGGCAAGCAGGGGCACCACCGCGAGGCCGATCGCGCCGCAGGCAATCTTGCTGGCGATCCATGACTCGCGGTCCTGGCCGAGCAGCGCCAGGTCCTGGTGCGGCACCGGCAGCCAGGGCGCCGCCTCGCCGAGCCGCCGGGCGGCCTGCCGCGATGCGGGCTCATCTCCCGCCGCCCCTGAGCCCGCCTCAAGCCTGGCCAGCGCAGCATCCAGTCGCGGACTCCCTGGCAGGGCCTCGCGAACCACCAGGAAGACGCCGAGGCCGGCCAGCACGCCGACAGCAATCAGCCAGAGATTCACGACAGCCTCCCGGCCGTCGGCGCGGGAGCCGGAATGTTCGCTCCCTGGGCTGCCGGAGGCTCGAGGAACCTGCCAGGCGCGGCGATGTTGCCAAGCTTGTGCAGCCAGGTCAGCCCCAGCGCGTACATGGCAACCACCAGGCCGAGCACGATCTGCCCGGCGACGGTCCCGAACGGCGCCGAGTAGGACCGATTCACCACCGCGAAGACGGTGAAGGCAAGCACGAAGATGGTGATCCACCTGACTGTCGTCCGGTGCTGTGCCCGCTCGGCGTCGATTTCCCTGCGCGCGGCGACGTCCCGGCCGAGCATCTCGGCGAGGGCGCTCAGCACGGCGTGCGCGCCCGCGCCGCGGCGGCTGGTCGCGATGATGAGCGCTGCCGCGATGCGGTCGCCGGCGGGATCGTCGATGTCGGCGGCAAAGGCACGCAGCGCCGTCTCGGTGCCGGTCCGGGCGGACAGCCGGCGGGCAAGGGCACCGACCTGCCCGGCGATGGCTGCCGGGGCGGTGCGGGCGCTCGCCTCCAGGGCATCCTCCAGGGCCCGGCTGGCGGTCAGCATGTCGGCCAGCCGCCGCGCCCATTGCTCCAGCGCTTCCAGCGTCGCCGTGCGGCGCCGCTGATCCCGGCCCGAGGTGAGCTTCGGCAGGAAAAGGACGGCGGCACCGGCCGCGACCGCAGCCACCGGCCATCGCGTGATCGCCAGTACCGCCAGGAAGGCCACCAGGGCGACCAGCCAGCGCCGGGCCGAGGCGGCAGAAAAGCCGGCACGTGGCCCTGGCGGAGTGCCCGGCGCCGGGGCGCGCCTGGTGAGCTCGCTGACGAGCAACACGAAGCCTGCTGCTGCCAGCGCTCCGCCGCAGGCAGCGAGAACAGTCACCGCCATCCCTCCGCCCTGGCCATGCCGCGCCGCCGGTCGAGCAGGCCGGCCTGGAAGCCCGCTGCCTCCAGCCGGGACAGCATGCGCGGTGACGGGGTGTGCGCCGCGATCGCCCGGCCGCCCGGGCCCTCCGGCAGGAAGAGCCTGTTCACGGCCGGGCGGTCGGTATCCCCCGGCGGCATGACCTCCAGGATCTCCGAGACATACCGCAGGGTCCGGTTGCCGTCGTACCGTTTGCGCACGTGCACGATCAGGTCCACAGCCATCCCCACGAGCACATGGATGGCGCGCTCGGCAAGGGCCAGGCCGCCGCGCAGGCCAAGGATCAGGATGCGGTCGAATGCCTCGCCGGGCGAATTGGCGTGCAGCGTGCACATCGAGCCGTCCTGGCCCGAGTTCATCGCCTCCAGCA
>OCZU010003221.1_pt1 | contig 10328 bp, 7 predicted proteins | sample 1539001 | NCBI WGS metagenome assembly OCZU01 (sample SAMEA3539306, study PRJEB22396) | soil metagenome | biome: tundra; feature: field; material: soil | place: USA | collected 2010-05 | depth 0.15 m | reverse complement strand
ACCGGCTCGCGCCGCGATCGCTGCTTGAGGAACTGCCGGACGACGTCGAGATCATCGATGCAGCCAAGATTCCCCGTGGCCGGGCCGTGGCACAGGAGTACATCAACTCAGCGCTGGTATCGAACGCGCGCGCGGGCCGCTTCGTCGTCCGGCTGAAGGGCGGCGATCCGTTCGTGTTCGGGCGCGGCGCCGAGGAAGTCCTCGCCTGCCTGCGGGCCGGCATACAGGTGACCATCGTCCCCGGGGTATCCAGCGCGATCGCGGTGCCCGCAGTGGCCGGTGTCCCGCTGACCCACCGGGGAGTGGTCCAGGAATTTCACGTGATATCCGCGCACGTCCCGCCGGGTGACGAGCGCTCCACCGTCGACTGGGCGGCGCTCGGCTCGTCTGCGGCCACCCTCGTGCTGCTCATGGCGACCGAGCACCTGCAGGTCATCACCGATGCACTAATGCGGCACGGTCGTGACCCGAAGACCCCCGTATCGCTTGTCGCCGACGGTACCCTGCCCACGCAGCGCAAAATTACCGTAACACTGGATACTGTCGCCCATGATGCTGCCGAGGCGGGCATCCGGCCACCGGCGGTCGTGGTAGTGGGTGAGGTCGTGACAATCGCGGCGCAGATTGCCGAACTCTGTAGCAGCCCGGCGGATGGGGCGCCGGGCGGTACATTCCTGCCCAGGGTCAGCCGGGCGCAGGTTAGCCAGGCACAGGTTAACGGCCCTGCGCTGGGTAATGATCTGGTACAGAGGCCGGCCCAGTGACCGGCAGCTCACCGGTGGGCGGAGGCCGGGCAGCATGACGGAAGGACATGGCCGGACGGCTGCACCGTCGCCCTGGGGCGACGGTGCGCCCGACACGGCGCCGGAGGCGACCACTACCCCCGATCCCGGCGCCGCCGCCGACCCGGGCAGCTCAGCGCCCAGGCGCGTCGACGCCCGCCGCCTTGAGTCTGCGCTGCTTGAGGTGCGGCACTGCATCCTTGACGCTCCACTCTTTCTTGAGGCGCCGGAGGCTGATGAGGCCAGGGCAGAACGCCGCAAGCTGCTGAGCCAGATTGATGATTACCTGCTCCCGCGGTTGCGCGAGTCCGGGTCGCCGGTTCTTGTGGCGCTGGTCGGATCGACCGGGGCAGGCAAATCGACTCTGGTGAACAGCCTCGTCGGAAAGCAGGTCAGCAACACCGGTATCCGTCGCCCGACGACCAACAGCCCGGTGCTTGCCAGCCATCCGAGCGAGGTCGACTGGTTCGCAGAGAACGTCTTCCTCCCCACCCTGCCCCGGGTCCGCCAGCAGGGACTGGCCATGCCAGGAAGGGACGGGCTGCTCGTCCTGGCATCCAGTGAGGGCATGCCCAAGGGCGTTGCCCTGCTCGACACGCCCGACATCGACTCGGTCGTGCAGGCACACCATGAGTTCGCGCACCAGTTCCTCGACGCGTCCGATCTCTGGCTGTTCATGACCACGTCGACGCGCTACGCCGATGCAGCCGTCTGGGAGCTGCTGCAGTACGCGCGAGACCGGGGCGCCTCGCTCGGGATCGTGCTGTCGCGGGTGCCGCCGGCGTCCGCGGCCCAGCTCACCACTCACTTCGACGCGATGCTTGCGGCTAACGGGCTCGGCGATACCCAGCGCTTTGTCATCGCGGAGACCGCGCTGACCGAGGGCAGGCTCCCGGCCGAGGCGTACGGCCCGATCCGGGCCTGGCTGGAGGACACCGCCGCCCGCGAGGACCGGCGGGTCGCTGTCCTCACTCAGACGATGTCCGGGGTGCTGGATACGTTCCGTGCCAGGATTCCGGCACTGGCCGGCCAGGTTGAGGCGCAGCTGACCCTCCGCGCGGAGCTGCGGTCCGCGGTTGACGAGGCCTATGCGGCCGGCCTTTCCGAGATCGATGAGGCCACCAGCAACGGGTCGCTGCTCCGGGGCGAGATCCTGGCCCGCTGGCAGGACTTCACCGGGACCGGAGACATGCTGCGCATGCTTCAGGTGCGGCGCGGCAGCGCGGTGGCCAGCCGTCCGCGCAAGCGGCGCATGCCGGTCCGGGCGAGTGCGCTCAAGGCGGCATTGCGAACGGGACTTGAGTCACTCGTCGCCTCGGTTGCTGACCGGGCCGCTGAGGATGCAATGTCCCGCTGGCGGCAGCATCCGGCCGGCGGTTCGTTGCTCGCCGGGCTATCCGTCAAGCCTGGGGACCGTGCGTACGGCTCGGAGTTCGCCGAGGAAGCAGCACTGACCTTCGGCGAGGCCTCGGGGCTGGTCGGGCGGGCCGACGGCGGGCCAAGGACCGATCGCGCCGGCCTGGACGCGATCAGGCGGCTGGGCGCCGAGGCCCTCGGCCGGTCAGCGCCTGACCTGGCCAGGAGGATATCCAGGGCGGTCAGCGCATGGCAAGATCACGTGATGCACCTGGTGCGGGCGGAGAACGTGACCAAGCGCTCGATCGCGCGGGTGGTGTCCTTCGACGAGGAGCCGCTTGCCTTGGTGCTGACCATCGGCCTGCTGGGATATGGCGCAGGCGGCGACCCGGTCAACGAGGGCACCAGCACGGTCCCGCAGCTGCTGGTATCCCTGTTCGGGGCGGGACCGCTGCGCGAGATCGCTGCCAAGGCCCGGGCCGACCTGCAGGAGAGAATCGGCCTGCTTTTCGACGAGGAGATGCTCCGCTTCACCCAGACCGTCGACTCGGTCGGCGTTCCCGATGTCACCGCGCCCGCGCAGCTCCGCGAGGTAGCGGTGACGCTCGAGGCGGCGCGATGACCGGCCAGCCGGCTGGCGCCGGGCTGCCCGCCGACGACGTGTTCGCGGGAGTCCCAGGGTTCGGGCTATCGGGCCGGCTGACCGCGCTTGCCCGGCTCGTCGAGATCGGCGCCGCCAGATCCGGGCCCGATGGATTCAGCGAGAAGTTGCTCAACGACGCCGAGCAGTTGCTCGCGCAAGCCGGCCAGCGGCTGCGGATGTCCTCGGCACACACTGTCGTGGCACTGGCTGGCGGCACGGGCAGCGGAAAATCTTCCCTGTTCAACCGGCTGGCCGGAGCCGATTTCTCGGCCGTCGGCGTCACCCGTCCGGTGACTAGGGACCCGCACGCATGCGTCTGGGGCGTGGCAGGCTCAGGACCACTGCTTGAGTGGCTGGGAGTCCAGCGGCGGCATCGCTATGCCCGGTCGAGCGCGCTTGACCGGGGCGAGGACGCAATGGCAGGCCTGATCCTGCTGGATTTGCCCGACCACGATTCGGTGGTGGCGGGAGCCTCGGATCAGGTCGATCGCCTGGTCGGCCTCGCGGACCTGATGGTGTGGATACTCGATCCGCAGAAGTACGCAGACGCCGCCGTGCATCGCCGGTACCTGATGCCGCTCGCTGGCCACTCCGAGGTCATCGCCGTGGTACTGAACCAGGCGGACCGGCTGGCGGCCGGGCAGGCAGCGGACTGCGTCGCCGACCTCCGCCGGCTACTTGACTCCGAGGATCTGCAGGACGTCCAGATCCTCATGACCTCCGCGCTCACCGGCGGGGGCATCGACGAGTTCCGCGAGCTGCTAATCCAGGCGGTGTCAGCGCGGCGGGCTGCCAGTGCCAGGATCTCGGCCGACGTGGATGACATCGCCGCCAGGTTCAGGCCTTACGCCGGGGATGCCACTGCCGCCACGGCCGCGCTGGATGCGGACAGCAGCCGAGCGGTGCCGGAGGACACGGCGAACCTCCTCGTCGGAGCATTCTCCCGGGCGGCCGGCGTCGCTGCGGTGGGCGACTCGTTGCGGAGCGCACGCGAGCTCCGGGCCATGGACTACGTCGGCTGGCCGATTGGCTGGCTGGTCGAGCGTGTCACCGGCCATGACCCGGCGCGCAAGGTCCGGCTGGGCAGCCTCTGGGAAGAACTGCGGAGCGTGACCGCCGGGCCGTCTGGCGCTCAGCAGGCAGAGATCGACAATGCCCTCACCGCCGTGGCCGACCAGATCGGCCCGCCGCTGCCGAGACCGTGGTCGCAGGCAGTCCGATCGGCGGCGCGCTCGTCGGCCAGGGAGATTCCCGGTAAGCTTGGCGCGGCCATGGGCGAGTCGCTGCCGGTCGAAAACGAGATCGCAGGCTGGTGGCGGCTCATCGGGGCATGGCAGGGCCTGCTGCTCGGCTGCGTCATCGTCGGCGTGGCATGGCTCGGCGTGATCGTGGCGTTCGGCGTGTTCCACGCCGTGCAGCACGTCCCGTCCCGGTTGTTCGATGACGTTTCCCTGCTGCCCTGGATAGGCCTCATGATCGCTGCGATCCTCTTGCTCGGCTGGCTGACGGCATCGGGATGCATGAACCTGGTGCGCGCGGCAGCGGACCGGGAACAGCAGCGCGTCGAGGCGGCAATGCACTCGAGGATGGCCGCTGTGGCCAGCGAGATGGTGGTTATACCGGTCGAGCAGGAACTCTTCGAATACGGCCGGTTCGTGCAGGAGCTGCGCATCGCAGCTGGCCAGGCGTGAGCAGGCGCTGACCCTGCGGCGCTAAGTTGTAATGTTGTAATCCAGGAGACCTGGAGGATGACATGGCAGCTGACTCGCCGCTGGACGCCTACTCGCAGATCGTTACCGCGGTGCCGCCGCCCGCCGAGCTCGGCGAGGCGGATCAGCTCGTGGTGGGGCAGCTTGTGGTTGCCGTCGGCAGCCCGCTCGGCCTGCCGGGCTCGGTCACCGCCGGCGTTGTCAGCGCGCTGGGCCGCTCACTGCCGACCCGCAGCGGCGAGGCAGCACGGCTGGTGGAGGACGTCATACAGACGGATGCTGCGCTGAACGCGGGAAATTCCGGCGGAGCGCTGGCGGATGCGCGGTCCTGCGTCGTCGGCATCAATACGGCCGTGGCCGGGGTCGGGCTCGGCCTGGCGGTGCCGGTCAATGCGACCACCAGGCGAATCATCAGCGCCCTCATGCGCGACGGCCGGGTCAGGCGCGCCTACCTTGGGCTCGTTACCGTGCCGGCGCCGCTCAGCGCCCGGCTACAGGAGCGCTTCGGCCGGTCAAGCGGGCTGCGTGTGGCTGAGGTGATTGCGGACGGTCCGGCCGCCCGGGCAGGCCCGCGTGCCGGGGACCTGCTGCTCGCTGCGGGCGGCCTGCCGGTTGCCGCCGCGCAGGACCTGCAGCGGCTGATGTTCAGTGCGGCGATCGGGCGGCCGCTGGCCATCACCGTCATGCGTAATGGCGCGCTAGTGGACGTAATCGCCGAGCCGTCGGAACTGATTGCGGCCTGATCACGGTCCGGCACTGGCTCGGTCCGGCCGGCCGGCCGCCCAGGGTCTCATATCGCGAGCCTGACCGGAATTCGTCATCCACAGATCCGGCCGGCCGGATCAGCTGTCCACAGGACGCGACGGCCGCGCGTGCATCCCGGCGCAGCCGGCCACCTTGGTGAGCAGCCAGGCGGCGCGTGGCCGCCGGCGCACACGTGCGGGCGATACCGCGCCCTGCCACAGCTGAGCTCAGGAGGATCGTGATGATTATCAACGAGGCGCAATTGAGCCTGACGGGATACGTGGCCACCCAGCCCAGGTTCCGTCACACAAGCTCGGGCGCGCCAATGGCGTCGATGCGGGTGGCCTGGACTCCACGGCACCTCGACCGTGAGACGGGCGAATGGCGCGACGGCCACACGTCCTATGTCACCGTGCTCTGCTGGCGCAAGCTGGCGGACAACGTCGCCCTGTGCATCCGCAAGGGGGATCCGGTGGTCGTGAAGGGCCGCCTGTCAATCCGGCCGTACGAAAAGGACGGTGCGCCAAGGATTGCGGTCGAGGTGGATGCAGGTTCCGTTGGCCATGACCTCTCCCGTGGCGTGGCTCACTTCCAGCGGACCAAGCGGGTGCCCGGGGAGACCGCAGCAGATCAGATGGGGGCCGGATTCGCGGCCGGCGCCGCCGGGCGATGAGGGCCTGCGCGGCAGCGACGGCAACTTGCCAGCAGGCCTGCGCGGGACCGGCGACGATCCGGCGGCAGTCGGTGCCCGCGCCGCCGGCGTTGGGTTCGCGGCGGGCCGCAGCGCGGCCGGCAGCGCGGGTTCCGCTGGCACCGGCGACGCGGCCGGGCACCCGGATGACGACTTCTTCGACGGCGAAGCGATTGCCGCGCTGGCGCAGGAGCCGGATGCTGTCTCTGCGCCCTTCTGAGCCGACCGCCTGCCCTGGCTGATCTGCCCGCCGAAGCGGGCGGATCAGCCAGGCGCCGGGGCCCTGGAGGCACCGGCCGTCCGAACCGCGTCCGCGCTGCCTCTACCCTTATGAGATGCCCGAATTCATCTACCAGATGCACGCTGTGCGGAAGGCGCATGGCGACAAGGTCATCCTCGATGACGTGACTCTCGCGTTCCTGCCCGGCGCGAAGATCGGCGTCCTCGGTCCGAACGGCACCGGCAAGTCCACCCTGCTGCGGATGATGGCAGGCGTCGAGCAGCCATCGAACGGCGATGCCCGGCTGATGCCCGGCTTCACCGTCGGCCTGCTCGATCAGGAGCCTGAGCTGGATGACACGAAGACCGTTCTAGGCAACGTCGAGGAGGGAGTCGCCGAGACAAAGGCGCTGCTCGAGCGGTACAACGAGATCGCCGAGAAGATGGCCACGGACTACTCCGACGCGCTGCTCGACCAAATGGGCAAGCTGCAGGAGCAGCTTGATCACCGGGAAGCCTGGGACCTGGACAGCCAGCTTGAGCAGGCGATGGACGCGCTGCGCTGCCCGCCATCTGACGCGAACGTGCGGGTGCTGTCCGGCGGCGAGCGCCGGCGGGTGGCGCTCTGCAGGCTCCTGCTGCAGCAGCCGGACTTGCTGCTGCTCGACGAGCCGACCAACCACCTGGACGCAGAGAGCGTGCTCTGGCTTGAGCAGCACCTGGAGAAGTACCCGGGCACGGTAGTCGCGGTTACCCACGACCGGTACTTCCTTGACAACGTGGCCGGATGGATCCTCGAGCTGGACCGCGGCCATGCGTACCCCTATGAGGGCAACTACTCGACGTACCTGGAGACCAAGGCGTCGCGGCTCAAGGTGGAGGGCCAGAAGGACGTCAAGCGCCGCAAGCGGCTGGAAGACGAACTTGACTGGGTGCGCTCGAGCCCGCGGGCGCGGCAGGCGAAGAGCCGCTCGAGGCTGCAGCGGTACGAGGAGATGGCGGCCGAGGCCGACCAGAACAGGAAGCTGGACTTCGAGGAGATCCAGATCCCGCCCGGCCCCCGGCTCGGCAGCCTGGTTGTCGAGGTCACGGACCTCGCCAAGGGCTTCGACGACCGGATGCTGATCGAGAATCTGAGCTTCACCCTGCCGCCGAACGGCATCGTCGGCGTGATCGGGCCGAACGGGGTAGGCAAGACCACGCTGTTCAAGATGATCGTGGGGGAGGAGCAGCCCGACGCGGGCTCGGTCCGGGTCGGCGAGACGGTCCAGATCGCCTACGTTGACCAGTCCAGGGGCCGGATTGACCCGGACAAGAACGTATGGGACGCGATCTCTGACGGCAAGAGCTACATCAAGGCCGGCCGCACTGAGATCCCCAGCCGCGCATATGTCGCCGCGTTCGGTTTCAAGGGCCCTGACCAGCAGAAGCCCGCCGGAATACTGTCCGGCGGCGAGCGCAACAGGGTGAACCTGGCGCTCACGCTCAAGCAGGGCGGGAATCTCCTGCTGCTGGACGAGCCGACCAACGATCTCGATGTGGAGACGCTGTCGTCACTCGAGAACGCGCTGCTCGAGTTTCCCGGCTGCGCCGTGATCACGAGCCACGATCGCTGGTTCCTGGACCGGATCGCGACGCACATCCTGGCCTGGGAAGGCGGGGCGAGCTGGTTCTGGTTCGAGGGGAACTTCGAGGCATACGAGAAGAACAAGATTGACCGGCTGGGCGCCGAGGCGGCGCGGCCGCACCGGGTCACCTACCGCAAGCTCACCAGGGGCTGAGGAGTCAACAGGCCGGGCTGAGGCCTTATCAGGCCGGGCTGAGGCCGAGGTCAGGGCCGTGACCCGCTGCGGTCGGCTGATTGACCAGGCTATGCGCGGCCAGCACCAGGTAGTCCCATAGCTGCGCGTCACGGGTCTCGTCCAGCGCCAGTTCGTCCAGTGCCGCCCGCATGTGACGCAGCCAGGCATCGCGTTCTGCTTCGCCGATAGCGAAATGCACGTGCCGCATTCGCAGCCGGGGGTGACCCCGCTGCTCGTTGTAGGTTGCCGGGCCGCCCCAGTACTGGATGAGGAACAGCCGCAGGTGCTCCTCGGCAGGGCCGAGGTCCCGGCTCGGGTACACCGCGCGGAGTTCCGGATCCTCCGCGACTCCCTGGTAGAACCTGCTCACGAGACGGCGGAACGTCTCCGCACCGCCCACTGCGTCATAGAGGCTTAGCTCAGCTGATTCGTTCATGGCGAGGCCCAGCGTATTACCCGATCCCGGCAGCCTCGGCAGTCCCTCGGCAGTCACGGCCCGCTGTGTTCGCCGCTGCCCAGGCTGACCGTCCCGGGGTCCTTGCCGCCCGGCCCGGCGTCTTTGCCGCCCGGCCCTGGGTTCTCGCCGCCCGGCGCAAGCTCATTACCGTCATCACCTGACTCATCCAGGGCGATCTTCAGCCGTTCCCGTAGCTCCCTGGCGACTTCCCACTGGCGCAGTGGCGCGGTCCTGGCAGCTAGCCGGACCACAATCTCGTCGGTGGATACCGACTGGACGCCCCAGACTTCGGGTTCCTCGAGGATGACCCCCCGCCAGTCCGGCTCCTGCCACATGCCGGTTGCCGCACGCATCATGAGCTGCCGCACGCGCGGGATATCGCGGTCATAGGTGACAGGAAAGTCGACGACGGCGCGGGCCCAGCCCTGGGACTCGTTGCCCGCCTGGCTGATGGTGCCATTGCGGATATGCCAGACCACGCCGTTCACGTCCCGCACCCTGGTGATCCGGAGGCTGACTGCCTCGACCGTTCCGCTGATAGTGCCGACATTGATGACGTCGCCAACCCCGTACTGGTCCTCGAGCAGCATGAAGATGCCGGCCAGGAAATCCTGCACCAGGTTCTGCGCGCCGAAACCGATGGCTATGCCGAGCACGCCCGCGCTCGCCAGCACCGGCGCCAGGTTCACGCCCATATCGCCAAGGATGATCGCGGCGGCGATGCCGAAGATGGTGACCGACGCCGCGTTACTGAGGACTGACCCAAGAGCGCTGGCACGGGGGTTCCGTCGCTCGTTGAACACCGAGCCGGTCCGGTCAGCCCTGCTGGCCGCGTTCTGGCTCGCCCGCGTCGTAATCCGGCCGATGAGCCGGTGCGCCGCGATCCTGAGGACCACCGCGATGAGGGCAATGAAGGCGATCTGCCCGGCCACATGGGCGGGTCCGGCGAAGAAGACCGTCGTCAGGTCCGCCGCCGTCGTGCTGTGCGATACGTTCCAGACGAGCCGGCAGGCGATGCCAGGCTCGGGCCCGCAGGCGGCGGCCAGCGTGTTCGTGGGCAGGCGGGGGAGGCTGCCGCCGAGGGCTGCGACAACGGGATGGAGCAGTGCGGGGTGCACGACGGATCCTTTCGGCGACCGGATTCCCCATAGTTGCCGGCCACGGCACTGGCCGACGGCCGATCTCCCGTCCAGACAACAGGATGGGATATCCCAAAATGGCGTTATCGGCCGAAGGCAGCCCAATCTGATGAGCAAATAGCAACCGATACATTACAATGAGTGAGCAACGTGAAAAGGCCCGGGGGACGTGCGATTTCCTGAACGGGGGAGGGCCGGATGCCTGGTGAAGGTGCGGCGCAGGAGCCTGGCGATGCCCGTAACGAGCCTGCCCTGGCCCGTGAGATCAGGGCACGCGAGATCGTTGCCGGGCGGAGCCCGGCGAGGATCGCGGCGATCATCCGCCGGCAGTGCGAGCCGGTCTACGGCACGACCTGGATCCGTGCTTACCGGCTGGCTCTGGGGATCGCGCTGGCCGATGTCGTCGCGCAGGTCAGGGCCAGGTACGAGGCCGAAGGGCGGCCCGCTCCAAGATTCAGCGAGACGCTGCTATCCGCCTATGAGTGCGGGCAGAAGCGCCCAGGCCCGGAGTACCTGCACTATCTGTGTGCGGTCTACCGCGCGGATCCGGATGACCTGGGCTACGACGGCCGGTGCTTCTGCGGCCGGGCGCACGGCGGCGAGCTGCTGGGCGGCGAGCTGCTGGGCCCTCCCGCACGGCCCGCCGTGGCCGGGCTGGCATCTCCACGGCGGCGAGCCCGGACCCGCGGTCGCCTGGCGTCGGCGGCCAAGCCGCTGGCCGCGGTGCAGCATGCACAGGCGGCGCCGGAGCTAGCCGCGCAAGAAGGCGCGGCACTGGAAAGAACA
>OCZU010003220.1_pt1 | contig 10328 bp, 9 predicted proteins | sample 1539001 | NCBI WGS metagenome assembly OCZU01 (sample SAMEA3539306, study PRJEB22396) | soil metagenome | biome: tundra; feature: field; material: soil | place: USA | collected 2010-05 | depth 0.15 m | reverse complement strand
CGCTGCTTCTCCAGAAGGAGGCCCTGGGTCTGCTTCGCGAGGAGTTCCTCGAGGGTAGCGCCGGCTATCAAGTCCAGAGGATCGAGCACGTTGCCCCTGGACTTCGACATTTTCTGGCCTTCCTCGTCGCGCACGATCGAATTGATGTACACGTCGCGGAAGGGCAGCTTGCCGGTGAAATAGGTCGTCATCATGATCATGCGCACGACCCAGAAAAAAATGATATCGAAGCCCGTGACGAGGACCGAGCTCGGCAAGAAGACGTCGAGCTCGGGCGTTTGCTCCGGCCAGCCCAGCGTCGAATGGCACCACAAGGCGGACGAGAACCAAGTGTCCAATACGTCCGGATCCTGTCGCAGCGATGCCGGCGGTTTGCCGGATTTCCGCGACGCCTCTTCGACGTTGCGCGCGACGACGATGTTGCCCTCATCGTCGTACCACGCGGGAATCCGATGGCCCCACCAAAGCTGGCGCGAGATGCACCAGTCGTGCACGTTCTCGAGCCAGTGGTTGTAGGTCGACGTCCAGTGATCGGGAACGAAGCGAATCGGGTCCACCGCCTGTGAGCCGGTACTCGGCAAACCTCCGTTCACCGCCTGAAGGCAGATGTCCTTGAACGACTTTCCACCGACGAACGCGTGCGACGCGAGCGCAGGTTTGTTCATGGCCACGAACCATTGATCCGTAAGCATGGGCTCGATCACTTCGCCGCTGCGACCGCAACGCGGCACGACCATCTTGTGCGGCTTTTCGCTCCCGATCAGGCCGGCGCTTCTCAGATCGGCGAGGACTGCCTCGCGTGCGACATAGCGATCCATTCCGCGATATTTCTCTGGCGCGTTGTCGTTGAGCTTGGCGTCGAGCGTAAAAATAGTGATAGGCGTCAGGCCGTGGCGCTGGCCTATCTCCCAGTCGTTGACGTCGTGCGCCGGGGTAATCTTTACCGCGCCCGTGCCGAACGCCGTGTCGACGTACGAGTCCGCGATGACCGGAATGAGGCGTCCGGCGAGCGGCAGGAGGACCTGCTTGCCGATCAGGCGGGCGTAGCGCGGATCACCGGGATTCACCGCCACGGCGACGTCGCCGAGCATGGTCTCGGGCCGCGTCGTGGCAACGCTCAGGTCACCGCTTCCATCCGCCAACGGATACCGAATCTCCCATAGCGTGCCGGTTTCCTCTTCGTTTTCCACTTCGAGGTCGGACACGGCGGTGCCGAGCTTCGGGTCCCAGTTCACGAGCCGCTTGCCGCGATAGATCAGGCCGTCGTCGTGGAGGCGGACGAAAGTCTCGACGACCGCGTTCGAAAGCGACGCGTCCATCGTGAACCGTTCTCGCGACCAGTCGCACGACGAGCCGAGTCTGCGCATCTGTCGCGTGATCGTCGAGCCGGATTCTTCCTTCCATGCCCATACGCGCTCGACGAATTTCTCGCGCCCGACCTCGATCCGCGAAGTTCCTTCGGCCTTGAGCTGATTTTCGACGATGATCTGCGTCGCAATCCCGGCGTGATCGGTTCCGACCTGCCACAAGGTGTTGTCGCCGCGCATACGGTGATAGCGGATCAGCACGTCGATCAGCGTGTGCTGAAACGCGTGCCCCATGTGCAGCGTGCCGGTGACGTTCGGAGGCGGGAGTTGAATACAGAATGCCGGCGCGCCACTTTTCATCGATGGCTTGAAAAGCCCGTGCGTCTCCCAGAACGGATACCACTTCGCCTCGATGGCGGCAGGTTCAAAACTCTTGTCGAGCTCCATCGGCGGCTGGCGGAAAGCGGTGTGCAAAAGCTGCTGATTATAGCGGAATGAAGGTGCGCACCGGCGCCCGCGTGCGCTGCGCGCGCCGCATTCGCGAGCGCCTCGGGACCTCAGATATCGCGCCCAATCGCGCGCGCAATCGCGCCGAGCTGTCCCATCAGCGTCGCAAACTCCGCCGGCGTCAGCGCCTGGTCTGCATCGCACAGCGCTTCGCAGGGATTGGGGTGAATCTCTATGAGCAGACCGTCGGCGCCCGCGGCCACCGCGGCGGAGCTCAGCGCGGGCACCATCCAGGCTTTTCCGCCGGCGTGCGACGGATCGACGATGACCGGGAGATGCGTCTCACGCTTGAGGACCGGAATCGCAGTGACGTCGAGGACATTGCGATACGCCGTCTCGAAAGTGCGTATGCCGCGCTCGCAGAAGATGATGTTGTGATTGCCGCCCGCGGCGATGTACTCGGCGGCCATCAGCCATTCGTTGATGGTCGCCGACATGCCGCGCTTGAGGATCACCGGCTTCCTGATCCGGCCAACCTCCTTCAGCAGATCGAAATTCTGCATATTCCGGGTTCCGATTTGGATGACATCGACGTTGTATTCGAGGAACGCGTCGAGCATCCGCACATCCATCAGCTCGGTGACGATCGGCAGTCCATGCGCGTCGGCCGACGAGCGCAGCATTTCTAGTCCTTCGACGCCTTTCCCCTGGAACGCGTACGGGCTCGTCCGCGGCTTGAACGCGCCTCCGCGCATCAACCGTGCGCCACCGGCTTTGGCCCCGGCGGCGGCGGCTTCCATTTGCGGGATCGTCTCGACCGAGCAGGGTCCGGCGATGACCTGCACGGTGTTGCCTCCGATCGGAATGCCCGCAACGTCGATGACGGTGTTCGCCTTGTGCCATTCACGGGCCACCATTTTGTACTGCTTGACGATATGCATCGACTTTTCGACCCCCGGCATCGGGTCGAACATTTCGGGATCGAGTTTGCGCTCGTCGCCGACCGCGCCGATCAAAGTGCGCTCGGTTCCACGCGATACGTGCACTTCAAGGCCGTGTGCCCGGATCTTCGCCTCGACCGCTTCGATCTGGTCCGCGCCTGCTTCGGGTTGCATTACGATGATCATGATTCGTCTCCCAAAAAAAATCGGGCGGCCCCTGGGCCGCCCGATCGTTGCTGAAACTCGTATTGCTTGTAATGCTATCGGTGAGCGCGGCCCTCGGCAGTGATGCCGTAATAAAAGCTAAAGACGTAGCCGGACCGCGCCGATATTCCGGGCACGTCCGAATCGCGTTTCGCCAGCGTGTTCATGAAATCCAGTCTATCACGGACCTCGGTTCGCGCGGCAAGCCGAGCCATCGCTTATCGCGTTAATGCTGGTCGCGCTTCCATTGAGCGATCTCGCGCTCGATGGCTTCGGAGACGTAGGTGCGGACCAGTCGGCCTACGTGATCGGTGAGCTCGCCGACCAGCTCGGCGCTCGCGCGCTCGACGATCGGTTCCAGGCGCTGCGCCAACTGCTCCTTGAGGCCGCTGTCGGTGAACAAATCCAGCCGCTGCAGCACTTGCATCGAAACCTGCTCGGCCAGCGTGCGCCAGTGCTCCTCGTCGGCGACCGCGCGCTCGACCGGAGCATGGGCAGCCGCTACGGGCTCGCGATCCACCGGCTCGAGCACGGCTCCGACGAGCTCAGGATCCGAGGGTCGATGGACGGTCGGCGGAGTCGCGTGCTCGAGCGCGACTACCTCGGTCTCTGCGGGCGGCGCCTCTGCCGGAGGATAGTCGGCTGCGACAGGCAGGATCAACCAGTCCGGTTCCGCCGGCGCCTGCTTCTCCGCGCGCAGCTGCGGGGCCTCGGTGCGCGGCTGCGAGCCCATTGGAGGTGGCGTCGCTGCCGATCCTGCCGCCTTCAGCGTCATCGGCGGCACCACGGCCAGCGTGTCGGGGCCGCGGCCGGTGATGCTGTGCGATGCCGGATCGATGGTATCCATGACCAGCCAATCGGACGGATCTCCCTCCATGATCGCGACAAGGGCCGCGGTTGGCGCTGCGGGCGGCTCCGGCGGCAGCTCGAAATCGATCACGGCCTCTTCGACCGCATCGGTGAGCACTGGCACATCCGCGGGCGGCGCAACGGCTGCCAGGGGCGGAGCCGACATTGGCACGGCTATGGAGACGGGGACCAGGGCTACAGCTTCGGTGAGCAGCGGAATGTCGCCGTCGCCGCGGGTGCGGTTCTTGCGCATCAGAGCGTCGGCCTGCTCCAGCAGCTCGCGTGCGCTCGGCATCAGCCACGCTCCGCCATGTTGTGCGTGCGCAGCTCGTAGCCCCGTTCGCGATAGAACCGGAATCGCTCGCGCGCGGCCGCGGCGCCGTCGACGCTGACAATCTCGGCCACGCGCTCGAAGCGCGAGAAGAACGGCGGAGGCGACTCGTGCAAATTGATGAGCACCGCGGCGGGACCCTGATGCTCGAGCACATGGTCGATCCAGACGGGAGTCTGCGAGGCAAGCGGGCTCGAGACGCGGCAATGCGGCAGGAAACCGGTTGCGGGCTGAAGCCAGAGGAGGCGGTCGAGAGCGTCGGTGGCTGCCGCATCCTGCGTCAGGACGCGCACGTGACCATGCAGCGCAAGCGCTTTGACAACAAGCTTCCCAGCGACCGCGAGCCGATCGGCCACGTGTGTGTAAAAATCGATCGAGGTCATGTCCGCGTCCCGGACGGCTAGTCGCCTCGTCAGCCCGGGGACTCCTGTGCCAGCAGCCAGGTCGTCAACAAGGGGACGGGACGGCCCGTCGCGCCCTTCTCCTTGCCTTCGTTCCACGCCACGCCCGCGATATCGAGGTGCGCCCAGTCGTACTTCTTGGTGAATTTCGACAGGAAGCACGCGGCAGTGATGCTGCCGCCGGCGCGTCCGGAAATGTTCGCGAAATCGGCGAAATTGCTGGCAAGTCCCTCGTGATAATCGTCCCACAGAGGCATCTGCCAGCTGCGGTCGAACGATTCCTCGCCGGCGTTGATGAGCGCGCGCGCCAGACTGTCGCTATTGCTGAACATCCCGCTCGCGATGTGACCCAGTGCCACGACCATCGCGCCGGTCAGCGTAGCGATGTCGACGACCGCCGCCGGCTCGTAGCGCTCGGCATAGGTCAGCGCATCGCACAGAATCAGGCGCCCTTCGGCATCGGTGTTCAGCACCTCGATTGTCTGCCCCGACATGCTCTTGACGATGTCGCCAGGCTTCGTGGCACGCCCGCTGGGCATGTTCTCGCACGTCGGCACCAGGCCGATGACATTGATCTTGGCCTTGAGCTCGCCGATCGCGCAAAGTGTGCCGAGGACGCTCGCCGCCCCGCACATGTCGAATTTCATCTGGTCCATGTCCAGACCGGGCTTGAGCGAGATCCCTCCGGAATCGAAGGTGATGCCCTTGCCGACCAGGACGAAGGGTTTTTGCTTTTTTCCCGCGCCCCAGTACTCGAGCACGATGAACCTGGGCGGTTGATCGCTGCCGTTGGTCACCGAAAGGAAAGAGCCCATCTTGAGCTCCTCGATCTTCTCCCGGTCGAAGATCTCGCATTTCAAGCCGAGCTCCTGCGCCAGCGTCTGCGCGCGCTCGGCAAGATGCGCAGGGGTGCAGATATTGCCGGGCAGGTTGCCCAGGTCCCGCGCCAGATCCATCCCGTGCGAAATTGCGAGGCCGCGTGCCGCCGCCGCCTCGCCCGACGTCAGGTCGCTGCGCTGGGGCACCGACAACGTCAGCTTGCGCAGCGGCCGGCGCACTTCCGCCGGTTGGCTTTTCATCTGATCGAAGCGGTATACCGCTTCCATGGCGACGACCACCGCGTGCTCGACCCGCCATGCGACCTCGCGGCGTTTGACCTTCTCCTCGGTCAGGTAGACCACAGCCTCGTAAGACCCGGTCTCGTTGAGGAGCCGCACCGCGGCGCGGATCGCGCTGCGGAACTCGCGCTCGCGAAAATCCCGCTCTTTGCCCAATCCTACGAGCAGAACACGGTCGGCCAGCGTTCCTTTGACGTTATGAAGGAGGAGCGTGCTGCCGAGCTTTCCCTCCATGTCGCCGCGGCGGATGATTTCGCTGATATAACCGCCGGATGCGCGGTCGATCAAATCGGCCGAAAGACTGGGTTTGCGATTGTCGAAGACGCCGACGACCACGCAGGCGCTGCGCTGCTTCTCTGGGCTGCCGCTTTTTATGGTAAATTCCATCGCCGTTTCCCCGAACCTAAATTTGCCTTTTGGCGGTACGATCCGCATTATCGGCAAATCAGCCTAAAAAAGTCAAAATATTTCCGTCGTCATGGTGTTCCGCCGCAGCCTGGTGCGAGAGCTGACCGCGACTGCAATCGCGTTGTTTCTGGTGCTGCTGGGCATTCTGTTCACCAACTTGACCCTGCGTCTGCTGGGCCGGGCAGCGGGCGGAACCGTGGCTCCGGAGGGCATTCTGGCCCTTTTGGGATTCAACGCCCTTTTCTACTTCAACATCCTGCTCTCGGTCGCGCTGTTTCTAACTGTACTGCTCACATTGTCGCGCTGGTATCGGGACAGTGAGATGATCGTCTGGTTCACCTCGGGCCAGGGGCTTACCGCATGGCTGAAGCCCATCCTCTGGTTCGCAAGCCCGTTCCTGGCCGCGATTGTCGTGCTTTCGCTGTGGCTGTCGCCCTGGGCGGAGCAGCGCCGCCTCGAATACGAACGCCAGCTGGAATCGCACGAGGAGCTTTCGTTGCTCGCTCCCGGGCTGTTCAAGGAGTTCAAGCAGGCGAAGCTGGTCGTGTTCATCGAAAGCATCAATTCCTTCAATGGAAACATCCGCAATATCTTTCTGCATTCGATCGATAGCGAGAAGGACTCGACCACCGTTGCGCGTTCCGGCCGGCTCGAAGACAAGCCCAACGGCGACCGCTTTATCGTGCTCGAGGACGGGCGCCGCTACGAGGGAAAGCCGGGGACGGCCGACTTTCGCGCCGCGGAGTTCGGCCATCTCGGCCGAAGAATCGAGCCCGCGGAGGCCCGGGCGCTGCCTGAATCGCTCCGGGCGGTTCCCACGACGACTTTGATGTTCGGCGCCGGCGCGACCGAACGCGCCGAGCTGTTCCGGCGGATTTCTGTGCCTATCAGCGCGTTCCTGCTGGTGCTCCTTGCGATCCCACTTTCTTATGTCAACCCGCGCATGGGGCGATCGCTCAACCTGTTCACGGCACTGTTTGCCTACATGCTCTACTTCAATTGCTCGAATATCGTCCAAAGCTTCATCGCGCAGGGCCGGTTCTCGCTTACAGCGGGGCTTCTGATCATTCACACCATTGCCGCAAGCGTCGTCATCGCGATGTTTCACCGGCGGCTTTCGGTTTTCGGGTGGTTTTCGCGCCTGCGGCCGGCATGAAAACGCTCAACCGTTACATCGGGCGGGAAGTCTTCTACGCGACGCTGCTGATTTTCGTCGCCCTGCTCGCGCTCTTCGCGCTGTTCGACCTGATCCATGAGCTTGGGAATGTCGGCAAGGACGGCTACACGCTCGGCCGGGCGCTGTTCTTCGTCGGCTTGAGCCTTCCGGGCCACGTCTACGAGCTCATGCCGACGGCGGCGCTGATCGGAACCCTGTTCGCGATCGCTCAACTGGTGGGCAATTCGGAATACACGGTGATGCGCACGTCGGGCGCCTCTCTGACGCAGATCACGATCGCGATCCTGCGCGTCGGCGTCCCGCTCGCAATTTTCACCTTTCTCGCGGGCGAATACTTCGCGCCACCCGCCGAGCGGCTGGCACAACAGGTGCGTATCCAGGCGCAGGATCAGGAGTCGCGCATCGTGGCGCAGCAATTCCAATCGGGATTCTGGTTCCGGCAGCAGCTACCGCTGTCGAGCTTCGTCAATATCAAGAGCGTGGTCGACGATTCCGGGGGCACCAAGCTTGTCGGCATTCGGGTGTACGAATTCGATTCAGACCTTCGGCTCAAGGCGCTCCGGGTGGCCGACACCGGGACCTTCGTCGGCGAGGGGCGGTGGCTGCTCAAGAATGTGCAGACGACGGAGCTTTCGCCCCAGGGCGCGAAGATGATCCGAGCGGACGAATTCTCCTGGGAGACGGTGCTCAAGCCCTCGCTGTTGACCGTCTACCAGGTCGCTCCGGAGAAACTGGAGTTGACCTCGCTCTACGACAATATCCGAGTGCTCGGCGGCAACCAGCAGAAAACGTCGCGTTTTGAAATCGCGCTGTGGAACAAGGTTTTTTATCCCGCGGCGGTGCTGGTGATGATGATTCTGGCGCTGCCCTTCGCCTATTTCCAGCGTCGCGCGGGCGGCGCAGGCTCACGCATCTTCGCGGGCACGATGATCGGACTGGTGTACTTCCTGCTTAGCCGGCTCTTTTCGTACCTGGGAGTGATCAACGACTGGCCGCCGCTTTTTTCAGCCGCATTTCCGGTTGCGGCCTTTGTTGTGTTTGCCGGCGGAATGCTGTGGTGGCTGGAGCGGCGCTAAGGCGGGTCTGCGGCCGTTGCGGCACAACGCATTACGGTGCGACCGAAATTTCGCGCATCCCTTAAAGCAAAAATCCCCGCTCGAGCGGGGATTTCGCGCCATTTCGTCCAGGCCTGAATTGCCGTCGCAGGCGGACGTCGGGTCGAGGGCGCTTATGCCGGCGGCAGAATGCTCACAAAGGTCCGCTTCTCGGACCCCTTGACGGTGAACGAGACCTTGCCGTCGACCAGCGCGAACAGCGTGTGGTCCTTGCCCATGCCGACATTGGTCCCGGGATGCACCTTGGTCCCGCGCTGGCGAACGATGATCGCACCCGCGGTAATCGCTTCGCCGCCGTAGGACTTCACGCCGAGCCTCTTGGAATGGGAATCGCGGCCGTTGCGTGAGCTGCCGCCTGCTTTTTTATGTGCCATGAATCGTTACCAGCCTTTGCCTTGAACCGTAGGGAACTGAGGAAACCGAGCGAGGCTAGCCGACGATGCCGTCGATCTTGAGCTCGGTGTAGCCTTGCCGATGACCCTGGTGTTTCTGATAGTGTTTGCGACGGCGCATTTTGAAGATCGTAACCTTGTCGCCGCGACCGTGCGCGACGACCGTCGCCTTGACGCTCGCGCCGGCGATCACCGGCTGCCCCAGACGTACGGTGGCGCCGTCTCCGACCATCAATACCTGGTCGAGGATCACTTCGGCACCCACATCCGCGGGAATCGATTCAATCTTGAGCTTTTCGCCGGGGGCAACCTTGTATTGCTTGCCGCCGGCCTTGATGACCGCGTACATAGGAACTCCAAAAGAGACTTCGCGAAAAAAGACCACTATTTTAAGGCCTTACGACGAACATGTCAAAGCCCAGCAGCGCTCGGGAGGAAGCGCGCCGGCATCGGGTAAAATGCGGCTCCCCCCTCCTGCGACGCAACGCGGCGCGCGACTGCACCCGCCTTCGTCCCCAAGTCAACGGGTTTGCTAAGCCTCCGTGACCATTCCCCTGCTGCAGCCGGTTCTGCGCGACGACATGGAAGCGGTCGATCGCGTGTTGCGCGAAGCGCTGCACTCGGACGTCGCGCTTATCCGCAAGGTCGCCGAATACATCATTGCCGGCGGCGGCAAGAGGCTTCGGCCAGCCCTCCTGCTTCTCACCGCGCACGCGTGCGGCTACTCGGGGACGCACCATCACACCCTGGCCGCAGTGGTGGAAATGATCCATACCGCGACCCTGCTTCACGACGACGTGGTCGACGAATCGTCGCTTCGGCGCGGGCACGCCACCGCCAACGCCACCTTCGGCAATGCCGCGAGCGTCCTGGTCGGCGATTTTCTTTATTCGCGCGCATTCCAGCTCATGGTGACGACGGACAGCATAGCGGTCCTCAAGATCCTTGCCGATGCGACCAACGTCATTGCCGAGGGGGAAGTCCTGCAGCTCCTGAATACGGGCGATCCCGACGTCGACGAACAGAGCTACCTCGCCGTCATCCAGCGCAAGACGGCGAAGCTGTTCGAAGCCGCGGCGCGGCTCGGCGCGGTGCTGGGCCACGCCGGACCGGAGATCGAAGACTCGCTGGCGCGATATGGCATGCACCTGGGCACCGCCTTCCAGCTCATCGATGACGTTCTCGATTACACCGGCGACCACGCTGCCATGGGCAAGAATCCCGGCGACGACCTGGCCGAGGGCAAGCCGACCCTGCCTCTGATCCGTGCACTCGGGACCGCATCGCCCGAAGAGGTCGCGCTGATCCGCGGCGCGCTCGAGCACCGCAATCTCGATGAATTCGCCGCCGTGCTCTCGGTGCTTCATCGGACCGGCGCGCTCGCCTATGCCCGGAAGTGCGCCGAACGAGAAAGCGGTATGGCCGCGGAATGTCTGACGGCGCTCCCGCCTACGGGTTACCGCGAAGTTCTGCTAGAATTGTCGGCTTTTGCGGTGGCGCGCACCTTCTAGTTTCCAGTTTTTCGCTGCTGCTCGCGACCGGTCAGCAGTCGTGCAATCCTCGGGGTGTAGCTTAGCCTGGTAGAGCGCTACGTTCGGGACGTAGAGGCCGGAGGTTCAAATCCTCTCACCCCGACCA
>OCZU010003218.1_pt1 | contig 10331 bp, 11 predicted proteins | sample 1539001 | NCBI WGS metagenome assembly OCZU01 (sample SAMEA3539306, study PRJEB22396) | soil metagenome | biome: tundra; feature: field; material: soil | place: USA | collected 2010-05 | depth 0.15 m | reverse complement strand
ACTCGGCGAAACCGACGTTTATTCAGCATTGAAACTGCCGCTGAGCGGGCGCCTGATTCGCATCGACATTGATGCGGCCAAACTTGCCGACCACTACAGCGCCGAGGTGCCCCTATGGGGCGACGCGCGCAGCAGTTTGACGGCGATCACGCGCGGCCTGGCGAGGCGCTCGGGCTGGCGCACCGAGATCGGCGGCACCGGGAGCACACGCGCAGCGATCCACGGCTCGTTCGGTGCGTCGGCGCGCGCGCAATGGGCGGCGCTGCGGGCGATACGCGCGGCGCTCGGCGCCGATGGCGTCGTATTCAGCGACATGACGCAAATCGCCTACCTCGGCAACTACGCGTATCCGACCGATGCGCCGGACCGCTGGATGCACCCTTCCGGGTATGGGACCTTGGGCTACGCGTTGCCGGCTGCACTCGGTGCAAAGATCGCGGCCCCGGCGCGCCCGGTGCTCGCGCTGGCCGGCGATTTTGGCCTGCAATTCACGATCAATGAACTAATCACCGCGGTCGAGCAGCGCGTAGCTCTGCCGATCGTCGTCTGGAACAATTCGGCGCTGGGCCAGATCCGCGACGACATGATCGCGGCCGGCATTCCACCGCTCGGCGTGGTTGGGCGCAACCCGGATTTCCAGGCGCTTTTCACTGCCTATGGCGCCCCCGCCGTGCGCGCGCAGGACCCGAAGGCGCTGGAAAATGCGATCCGCGGCGCGCTCAACTTTGCCGGCCCCACGCTCATCGAAATTATCGATAAAGACTTTCTCGCCGCATCAACCCCAGGGAGCCCCATATGAATAAAACTACAATTCTGTTTGCGACGGCCGCGCTCTGCGTATCGACGGCGACTGCGTGGGCCGGCGAACAGGTCAAAGTCGTCGAACACCCGATCAACGAAACCACGGTGGATATCGGCGCGAAAGGCGATTCGGTCGGCGACCTGCTGACATTCGCCAATCCGGTCTTCAATGCCGCCAACACGACTCAGATCGGCAGCGATCAGGGATACTGCGTGCGGGTCGTCGTCGGCAAGAGCTGGGAATGCATTTGGACGATATTATTGAAGAGCGGCCACATCACGGTCGAGGGGCCGTTCTTCGACGAAGGCGATTCCGTGTTCGCGATCACGGGCGGAACCGGCAAGTACTCGGGCGCCAAAGGCTCGATGAAGCTGCATCCGCGCGATGCGACGCCGACCGGCTACGATTTCACTTACACACTGAAGTGAGCGCAACTCATGGACTACACCGCCGCTGACTGTCTGCGCGCCCGCAAGGATTTCCCGGCGTTACACCGGGTGGGCGACGGCCCCGCGCTCGCGTTCTTGGACGGCCCCGGCGGCAGCCAGGTCCCGCTGCCCGTCATTGCGGCGATTCAAGATGTCTACGCGACCTGCAACGTCAATACGCATGGCAATTTCCCGCCGTCGCGCGAGGTCGACCGGCGCATGGACGAAGCCCGGCGGACCGTCGCCGAGTTCCTCGGCGCCGCGGATCCGGCGTGCATTTCGTTCGGTCAGAATATGACGACGCTGAATTTTTCGTTGAGCGCCGCGATCGGCCGCACGCTGCAAGCCGGCGACGAAATTCTGATCACGCAGCTCGATCACGAAGCGAACCGCGGTCCATGGCTGCGCCTCGGGGCTCAAGGCATCGTTATCCAAGAGGTGCGCTTGCTGCCGTCCGGGGAGTTGGACCTCGCCGACATGGCCGCGAAGATCACGGCGCGCACCAAGGTGTTCGCGTTGGGTGCTTCGTCGAATGCGCTCGGAACCGTCAATGATATCGCATTGGCGCGCCGTATGACGCGCCAAGTCGGCGCGCTATTGGTGCTCGACGCGGTACATTACGCGCCGCACTTTCTCGTCGACGTCGAGGCGCTCGGCGCCGATTTTCTGCTATGTTCTGCGTATAAATTTTACGGCCCGCACGTCGGAATTCTATACTCGGCCCCGGGCGCGCTCGAGCGCTTGCCGACCGATCGCTTAAGCACGCAGGACGCAGCGGCGCCGTTTCGGATCGAGACCGGCACCTTGAACCATGCGGCGATCCATGGCGTACGCGCGGCGATCGAATATCTTGCGGGCTGGGGACGCGGCGCCAGTTTGCGCGAACGCCTCGTCGAGGCGATCAATGGAATTTCCGCGTACGAACACGGCTTGGCGCGTTATTATCATGATGCGGTGGGACGTATACCCGGCGTCCGTGTTTGGGGACCCAGCTTTGCATCCCGCGCACGCGCGCCGACCGTATCGATCACGCTGGCCGGTCGATGCGCCGGCGAGATCGCCGCCGCGCTCGGCGAACGCGGAATTTGCGTCTGGGACGGAAACTTCTACGCGGCGCGCGCGGTGGAAATATTGGGTCTCGCCGATCGGGGCGGTTTGCTGCGCACGGGGATTTCCATGTACAGCACGCGCGAGGAGATCGAGCGCCTGCTCGCGGGCCTCGAGGAACTCGCCGCAGATCGTGTAGCTATTGCAATGCGTGGTTAGAGCCCCGCTTGCGTTTATACTGTTAAAAACGGCGGATGCGTCCCTTAGAGCGAATCCGTTGATGCAACCGGCTCTGTTGAGCTCGCGGGAAGACTTCGATGCAACTCAGTAAAGTCAGTTATTACGCGGATTTCGTCGTTTATCCCCCCGTGATCGTCGCCTTGGCGGTGACCGGTCTCGTCGGCGCGCAATGGCCCGTGGCCGCAGTTTGGTTCGGTTCCGCACTCACGGGGTTTGTGTTATGGACTTTCATGGAATATTTGCTGCACCGCGTTGCACTGCACCGCATGCGCTACTTTTCGCCGATGCACGGGCTGCATCATTCGGCGCCGCTCGCCTACGTGGGGACCCCGCCCTGGGTGAGTCTGGCCGTTTGGGCGGCGTTCGTATTTGCGCCCGCGTGGTGGGTCGGCGGCCTCGTGATCGCCAGCGGCCTTACCTGCGGCGTGGTGTTCGGTTACTTCTGGTATGGACTCCTGCATCACCTGATCCATCACCGGCGTCCCAGCCCCTCCGGCGCCTATATCAACGGTCTGCGCGCTTGGCATATGCGCCACCACTATTCGCCGAATAAGGGCAATTTCGGCGTCACCACCTCATTTTGGGACCATGTCTTCGGGACAGCCATCCGGCCGACGCGCGCCAACCCCGGTTGACGCCGGCAGTGTTGAATTGGCGATTAATGCCCATACCTACCCAGAGCCGGGAACATCGGCTCATTGGGAGTATTTTTGTGATTAAACAGCTTTTTGCCTTGACACTGTTGTCGGCTGCGGTCGCCTTTTCGGCTCCCGTGTTCGCCGACAATGATCCGACCATGCAGCAGATCTACGACACGGCGAAGGCCGGTCACGTGACTCAGGCGCAGCAAATGATCGATCAGGTGTTGCGCGATCATCCACGCAGCGCGAGGGCGCATTATGTGGCTGCCGAACTCGACGCCAAGCAGGGCAACTTCGCTGTGGCGCGCACCGAGTTGAACCAGGCCGAGCAGATCGAACCGGGCTTGGGGTTCGCGAAGCCGGAATCGGTTGAGGCGCTCAAGGCCGAGCTCGGCCTTAAGCGTGCGCGCGGCACAGTAATTGCACCGGTCGGCGAGACGCATTCCTTTCCGTGGGCGGCTGTTTTACTGCTGGTCGGCGTGATCGCTATCGTTTGGATGGTGCTGCGCCGTCGTAGCGCCCCGGTGCAGTACCCGGGCCAATATCCCGGCGGCATGCCGGTCGGCGCGCCCCCCGGACCGTATGGTTACGGCGGTCCCGGCGCCATGCCGATGGGCGGCGGCGGCATCGGCTCGGGTATCGCTGGCGGACTCGCCTCGGGCCTCGCGGTAGGCGCCGGTGTCGTGGCCGGAGAAGAATTGGCGCATCACTTTTTGGATGGTGAGCGTCACGAAGGGGTCGCAGCGGCGCCGCCGGCTCCCGTGCAGACACCGTCGAATGAAGACATGGGCGGGTCCGACTTCGGCGTCAACGAACCGGACTCCTGGGATGATTCGAGTTCAGGATCCGGCGGCGGCGGCGACGACTGGAGCTGAGCCTTGAGTGCCGCCGGCAGGGGCGGCTGCCCAGATCAGGATAATGATCCATCGCAGTTTCCTGCGGCCGAGCGGACGCGAGACTGACCAGTGCGGATTCTTGCTGGTGGGACTCGATGGCATGGAGCCGTTTTGCCGCAAGCGCAATGCCTATGCGCTGACGCTGTTGGTGTTCGGCTTGAGTTTGTTCGCGCGCGAGCAGCAACACGCGGCGCGGCGCGGCGCTGAGCGCGGCGCACAGCCCGGCCGCGCCGGCACCGACAATGACGATGTCTGTTGCGCAGCGGTCCATCGGCAATTCGCGCGTTTCGATGCTACAGCGCCAGCATGCGCGTGACCGCACGGCGCGCGCGCCCTGCGATCTCGGTGTCGATCTCGATTTCGTTGCACCCATCCTCGAGCACGCGCGCCACGCCACCGAGCGTAATGGACTTCATGAAGATGCACAGATTGCAGGGCTTCAAGAATTCGATATCGGGATGCTCGAGAAAGATGTTGTCGGCCATCGAACATTCGGTCAGCAGCAGCACCTTGCGCGGTCGCTTCTCGCGCAAATATCGCGCCATTGCCGCGGTCGAACCGACGAAATCGGCAGCAATTTGGACATCGACGGGACACTCCGGGTGCGCGAGCACCACGGCATCATGATCTTCGCGGTATGCGGCGATGTCGGTGCCGGAATACCTCGCATGCACGTCGCATTGTCCATCCGAACTCAAGACTTCGATGCCAGTCGAACGTGCGACGTACCCGGCCAGATGCTGGTCCGGCAGCATGATCAGCCGAGACACCCCGAAGGAGCGGGCGACGGCGATCGCATTCGCCGACGTACAGCAGATGTCGGCTTCCGCCTTGACTTCCGCCGATGTATTTACGTAGGCGACTATGGGTAAACCCGGATACGACCGGCGCATCATCCGCACATATTCTGCATCTATCGAATCGGCCAACGAACATCGTGCATTCATGTTGGGCAGCAGCACTCGCTTGTCGGAGCAGAGCAGTTTGACCGTTTCGGCCATGAAATGGACTCCGCATACGACGATGGTGCGCGCCGCGCATTGAGTCGCGTAGCGCGCCATGGCGAGCGAATCGCCGACGAAATCGGCAATGCCGGCAGTAATCAGCGGCACCTGATAATTGTGAGCCACGACCACGGCGTCGTGCTCGGCTTTGAGGTCGATGATGCATTCCAGCATGGGCAAGTTGAGCATGATCTCGGCCTCGGGCATCAGCCGAGCGAGGCGCGCATTGACCTCTTGCGCGAGGATCTGCGGGTTGGCCCGGCGTGCTTCAGGGGCGTGTGACAGCGAAACGCGCATCGGTGGGTTCATGGTTTCAGCCTACGTCTGGAGACTCGTTTGATATCTGATCTAGATCAGATTTCCCGCTTGAGCGCACCGTACGTGCATGAAGCCAAGCGTATTGGATGCGAATTGTGCGGGTTATGGAGGATCTGTTTTCCGGGCCGGGTTGCGAGCTCGAGCGAGCGGCGCCTCAATGGCCTGCTGATAAGGCGCATGCGCGTGCCTCGCGGCAAGGCACTGTATCGATCCGGAGACGAGGTCGAATCTTTTTACATGATTCGCAGCGGCTGCATAAAAGAGCTCGACGATTCGACGGGGCGCCAGGGAGCGCTGATCAATTTCGCATTGCCCGGAGAAATGTTGAGTCTGCAAAGCTTGGGATCCGCCTTCAGCAACACGACCAGCATCGCGGTCGAGCCATCCTTCATTTGCGTCGTGCCATGGAGCGCCTTCAATCAGCTCTGCTCGGAATCGCCGCGAGTGGCCGCCGAGTTCATTCGATTGATCGCCAAAGCCGGAACCGCCGCGCGCGATTTGCTGACGCTGATTCGCGACAAGGAGGCGCTCGAGCGCGTCTCCGGATTCCTGTTGAATGTTTCGGGACGTCTGCAGGCGAGCGGATCACGCGGGCGCGAGTTCCGGCTCGCGATGAATCGCGACGACATCGCCAATTATCTCGGCTTGAGGAGCGAAACGGTGAGCCGCTGTTTCACGGAGCTCGCGCGGCGCCAGTTGATCAAGGTACAAGCCAAACGCGTGAATATTCTGCAAACGAATGAGCTGCGCAAGGTATTTTTAAGTGCTTGAATCCGCGCCCACGGTCGACGCGGCGACCGGCCACAGCTTCGACGTGATCGTGATCGGCGCCGGTCCCGCCGGATTGTGTTGCTCGCTCGGTCTCGCCGGACTATGGCGTGCCGCCCTTATAGACGACGCCCGCTTTCATGACGAAGGCGACGTGCTGCAATAGCTTCACGTCCTTGAGCGGATCGCCGCTGACGGCAATGACGTCGGCCCACTTACCGGGCTCCAACGCTCCCACTTTATCCGACCAGCCCATCAGATCGGCGGCATTGACCGTGCCGGCTTGAATGGCCTCCAGCGGCGACATGCCGAATTGATCGACGTAGACATCGAATTCATGGGCATTCAAGCCGTGCGGGTAAACCGCGGCGTCGGTGCCGAGCGCGACTTTGACGTGGGCCTTGATGGCCTTCTTCGCATTGGACTTCTCCACGGCGCTGACGTCGCGCATCTTCTGCGCGTAGAACGGCGGCAATTTGCCGTATTGCTGCATCCAATCGATCAGATAGGCGGTGGGCACGAAATAGGTGCCGTGCGCCTTCATCGCGGTGATGTCCTCGTCGGTCATGTACGAACCATGTTCGATCGAGTCCACGCCGGCTTGGGTCGCCCACAGTATGCCCTGAGCCCCGTGCGCGTGGGCGGCGACTTTGCGGCCGAGCCGGTGCGCGTCGGCGACGATTGCCTTCAATTCCTCCAGCGTATATTGCGATGCCTGCGGATCATCACCCTTCGAGAGCACGCCGCCGGTCGCGCAAATCTTGATGAGGTCCGCGCCGTATTTGATGGTCTCGCGCACCTTGTGCTGAACGGCGTCGACACCGTCCGCGACGCCGGTGCCCTGAACATGGTATTGAAAGGGCAGCAGATTGTCGTCGCAGTGACCGCCGGTGATGCCGAGCGGCGGGCCGCTGACCTGCATGTGCGGACCTTCGATCAAATCCGCATTGATGGCATCGCGCAGATCCACGTCCGCATAGCCTTCGGCGCCGACATTGCGGACCGTCGTGAAGCCCGCCTGCAGCGTGACTTTGGCATTATGGGCACCGATCAGCGCGCTCTGCGCGATGCTCGTCGACAACTCGTGATAGGGATCGAAGTTGGTGTCCATCGTGAGGTGCGTGTGGACGTCGATGAGTCCCGGCAGCACCGTCATGCCGCGCAAATCGATCTCGCGGTCGGTCGCTTGCCGCGGCGTATCGGCGGTCGCGGCGATGGCGCTGATCAACCCGCCGGTGACGATGATCGTTTGATCGGCCGTCTCTTTGCCGCTGTGCGTGTCGAGGATGACGCCTGCGCGTATCAGGATTCGCGCCGCTGGCGCGGATTCATCGGCCGCGGCGCGCTCGGCGGACCATTGGAACAGCAACAACGATAGCGACAATGCCAGAAAACCCGGCCGCGCGACGGCGTGCATGAAAGAACCCCCGATCAATTATTGTATCGGGCGATTCTATCAGGCATTAGCGCAGCTGACTCAGCGCGCGCGATGTACCGCGACGGCGACCGCTTCGTGCAATGCTTCCATGCCGAAGGAGACGTCGTGCAAGACGCCGTTGACGAAAAAACTGGGCGTCGCACGCAGATGACTGCGCCGGCCGCCGGCCTCGCTCTCACGGACCTTCTGCAGATAAATGTGATCGCCCATTTCGGCGGTGTAGCGGATCGGATCCAGACCTAAGTCCGCGGCGTAATGCATCAAGTCCTTCTCTCTCAAGTGCGCTTGGTGTTGAAACAACAAGTCATGCATCGGCCAGAATTTTCCCTGCGCGGCAGCGGCCTCCGCGGCCTCGGCGGCCAGCAGCGCCTGCGGATGCGCATCTTCGAGCGGGAAATGCCGATAAATAAAACGAATCCTGTTGGGGTAGCGTTCGATCAGAAGCGCTGGCGTCGGTGCTGCGAGCTTGCAGCCGGGGCAGGCGTAATCCCCATACTCGACGATCGTGACCTGCGCATGCTCAGAGCCTAGCGAATGGTCCGTCGGGCGAGGAGGCACGGCCAAAGTGATCGGCGGCTCGGCATGCTTGATCATGAAATGGCACTCCTTCAGCTTAAGATGATTTTCGGCTGCGCGGACAGTCCCTCTACAATAAGCTTATTGACCCGGCGCACATAGCTCGCGGGATCGTCCAATTCGGCGCCTTCGGCGAGCAAGGCTTGGTCATACAGGACCGCCGCAAGTTCGGCAAATCCGGTTTCGTCGTCGGTAGTCTTGAGTCGCTCGATCAAGGGATGCTTCGGATTGATCTCCAAGACCGGCAAGGTCGCGAATGGATTGTTCTGACCCGCCTGCTTGAGTATCCGCCCCATGCGCAGCGACATGCCGAACTCGCCCGCGACCAGAACCGCCGGCGATTCGGTGAGTCGGGCGGAAAGGCGCGCGCCCTCGATCTTGCCGGCGAGCGCCTTCTCGAGACGCGACAGTGTGTTTTTATAGTCGGACTGCGCGGCTTCTTGTTCCGGCGTGCGTATCGCCGATGCGGCGTCTGCCGCCGCGCTCGAGGCGCTCGCCAGTGACTTGCCCTCGAATTCGTGCAAATGGTTCGCGACCCACTCGTCGATGCGATCGGTCAGCAGCAGCACCTCGACGCCTTTGGCGCGCAAGCCCTCCAAGTGCGGGCTATTGCGGGCGGCGCCGAGCGTATCGGCGGTCAGATAATAAATCGATTTTTGATCCGGCTTCATGCGCGACAGGTAATCGGCCAGCGTTACCGAGGGCGCATCGCCCTCCACTGCGGTCGAATGGAAGCGCAGCAGCGCCGCAATGCGCGCCTTTTGGCCCGCATCGTCGATGACGCCTTCCTTGAGCACGACGCCGAACGTTTTCCAGAACTCGGCGTACCCCTCGGGCTTGCTCGTCGCGAGATCCTCGAGTAGATCCAGAGTGCGCTTGACCAGCGCGGACTTGATCTTCTCGACGGTCCGGTTGTTCTGCAGCAGCTCGCGCGAGACGTTCAGCGGCAGATCGGCCGAATCGACGAGGCCGCTCATGAAGCGCAAGTACGGCGGCAGCAGCTCCGCGGCCTTGTCCATGATAAAGACGCGCTTGACATAGAGCTGAATACCGCCGCGCTGCTCGCGCTCGTACAGATCGAACGGCGCACGTTTGGGCAGATATAGCAGCGACGTATATTCGACATTGCCCTCGACTTTGTTGTGCGCCCAGGCGCGCGCGTCCTCGATGTCGTGGGTCAGATGTTTGTAAAAGGCTTGATAATCCTCGTCCTTGAGCTCCGCTTTCGAGCGCGTCCAGAATGCCTGCGCTTGATTGAGCCGCTCTTCCTTGTCGCCGATTTTCAACACGATCGGCAGGCTCAGATGATCCGAATAGCGCCGCACGAGTTGCCGCAAACGCGCCTCTTCGAGAAATTCCGTATCGTCCGCGCGCAGGTGCAGGATCACTTCCGTGCCTCGATCGGCCTTGTCGCTCGATTGAATCTCGTAGGCGCCCTCGCCGTCCGATTCCCAGCGCACACCCTGCTCGCCGAGGTCGCCCAAGCGCTTGCTGAGTACGGTGACTCGGTCGGCAACAATGAAGGACGAGTAGAATCCGACCCCGAACTGGCCGATCAGCTGCGAATCCTTGGCAGAATCGCCGCTCAAGGTTTCGAGGAATTTTTTCGTGCCGGAGCGCGCGATCGTACCGAGGTTGTCGATGATCTCGGAGCGGCTCATGCCGATGCCGTTGTCGCGAATCGTCAGCGTGCCCGCAGCCGCGTCGGAAATCAGCGTGATGACGAGATTGTCGCCGCCCAGTAACTCGGGCTTCGCGAGTGCCTCGAATCGCAGCTTTTCACAGGCGTCCGATGCATTCGAAATCAACTCGCGCAAGAAAATTTCCTTGTGCGAATAAAGGGAATGGATCACCAACCGCAGGACTTGCTTGGTCTCGGATTGGAACTCCTTGATTTCTGGTTGTATTTCCGCGTTCATATCGATAATCCTGAACTTGAGGCTCTTTCAAGACCCTTTATACAATGCTGGGGCCGGATCGGGCGAGTTCAAGGCGCCTCAGAGCTGCGGCCAATTCGCCCTCGCATCGAAATTCAATTCGCGCTTCATGCGCTCATAGGCAGCCCTCGCGGCCGCCGAGTCGGCGGCCGGCGTCACGAGCTTGATGCTGACGATTTGGTCGCCGGCAGGGCTGCCGGGCAGCCCGCGGCCCCGCAACCGGAGGTTTTGCGCGG
>OCZU010003217.1_pt1 | contig 10332 bp, 13 predicted proteins | sample 1539001 | NCBI WGS metagenome assembly OCZU01 (sample SAMEA3539306, study PRJEB22396) | soil metagenome | biome: tundra; feature: field; material: soil | place: USA | collected 2010-05 | depth 0.15 m | reverse complement strand
GGTAGGGACAGCGCGCTGCGCTGTCCGGACGCCGCAGCGCGGCGTCCCTACCATAGACAAAACTGATAAACGAAAGGGAAAAATGTGATTGGAGGAATCATCGGAATATTCGTGTTGCTGTTTTTGGCCATCGTCGGTCTGCTGGCGTTTGTGTTCTGGATTTGGATGATTATTGACGCCGTTCAGAACAAAGGTTTGACCGACGGCGAAAAAATCGCCTGGGTGCTCGTGGTCGTATTCCTGCATTGCCTTGGCGCGCTGCTTTACTTTTTGATCGGCCATCCGAAAAGGGATACGCCGTTAACAGTTTGAAGTTAGTGCCGCGCGGCAGCACGGCCCTACCGATATTGGATTTTGGTAGGGCGGAGCTGCTGCTCCGCCCATTATAAAAAATGAAGCTGTGCCGTTCATACGATGACCGCCGGATTGCCGGGGTTTGTGGCGGGCTGGCGAAACATCTCGGCTGGGGTTCCACCCGGCTGCGGATTGTTTGGGTGCTGGCGACGATTTTAACGGGGTTTGCCGGCGTGGTGGTCTATCTGGCGCTCTGGTTTCTGATGCCGAAGGAAGTGCCGCCCGCGCCTACTTTTGAGCCGGCGCCGTTGCAGCCGTGGAGAAGGTCAGTGTGAAGATTTATGAACCGCTACAATTTTCCAATCATCTGTTTAATTGCTGCGTCAGTCATCTGCACGGCAAGGGCTCAAGAAACCAGCACAAATGATTGGCATCCTAACACAAAAAAATTAGATGACAACGCGAAGCATCCCTTTCCAGGCATTGGGGATGCCGAGAGCACATTAGCGCATGACGTGAAAAGATTTTATCAATTGTTGCGAGATAAAAAATGGCATCAAACTTATGAGCTGCGCGCAAAAGTTTTCCGAGAAGCCGTTCAGGAATCCGATTATTTTGCAGAGGCGATAAATGCTGAAAAACTTTGGGGGTTAGTGAACTATGATGTTCTATCTGTTCAGTTTCGAAGTTCTATTGATTCAACCAATGTCGACGAAGCGATTCTCATTTGTAAATTTACCGAGCTTCCAGATTATGCAGTATCATATTCTACAGTTTGGTGGCATAAGGAAGACGGAGTTTGGAAATGTCTTTCAGCGGGCCCAAGTAAATTAAGCATTTTTAGAGAGACAAGGCTGCCATTTGTTGATTGGAGATAGATTATGGCAGCCAATGACGAGACAAACGTCGTGCGTAGATTAGGTATTTAATACGTGAATTTATATGCACCTCTTCGAAGCCATCATTGACGCGAATCACCGGGCGGTGGCCGGTGACGCGAGTGCTGGCACTGCGGACAAATCCAGTGTAGGCTAAAACTAGTTTTATGAGCACCTTGGAAGCCATTCGAGAAAAGGTCAACGCACTCCCGCCGGAGAAGCAGGTGGAAGTGCTGGAGTTCGCCGCGTCACTGGCGGAAAAAAACGATGTCGCCAAGCCGGGCGAGCCGTATTCCGCGCTCCGGCGGGCGGCAAGCCTGAACTTGGACGGACCGCCCGACTGGTCGAAGCGTTTACACGAATACCTCTACGGCGAAAATGCCCGCGACGCAAAATAAGGTTTTTCTGGATGCAACCTACCTAATCGCGCTGGTTTCGGAGCGCGATCAGTTTCATCCGGCGGCCATGCAATTGATGGACGCGTTGGCGGCGAATCAAATCCGCATCATCACCACGCAGGCGGTCCTGGTTGAATTTGCCAATTCTCTTGCGCGTCCGAAATTCAGGCTCAAGGCCGGCCGCACCATTGATGATTTTCAACGCGATCCATCCATTGAAATCATTCCGCTGACCGGGGAGCTTTTTGAAAAGGCTTTCGCGCTTTTCCGCGAGCGCGCGGACAAGGCCTGGGGATTGACCGATTGCATTTCATTCGTCGTCATGCAGGAACGCGGAATCTCCGAAGCATTGACGGCTGACGAACATTTTGAGCAGGCCGGTTTCACCGCGCTTTTGAATCATTAAATTTTATGCACCTATTCGAAGCCATCATTGACGCAAATCACCGGGCGGTGGCCGGTGACGCGAGCGCCGGCCTCCATCCGGCGGAGTTCGCGGACGCATTGCCGGTCATTGCGCTGACGTGCATTGACCCGCGTCTGAACGCCTTTTTCCCAAACGCGCTGGCGCTGCCCGCCGAGGATTTCATCTGGCTACGCAACGCGGGCAATATCATCACCGGCCCGTTGAGCAGCACCATGCGGTCGCTCGCGCTGGCCTGCGCGATCAAGGGTGGACGCGAGATCGCCATCATCGGCCACACGGATTGCAAGGTCTGCTCGACGACGACGATGGTGTTGCTGGACAAGCTCAAGGTGCTCGGCGTGGAGCGGCATCTGCTGCCGGAAAATGTGAACGAGTTTTTCGGCATGGCCGGCAGCGAACGGCAGAACATCATCAGGGCCTGTGACTTTGCGCGCAACAGCCCGCTTATCGGCCCGAAAATTCCCGTGCACGGCCTGCTGCTCGACGTCGGGACGGGCCAGCTCGACTGGGTGGTGAACGGCTATGAGAACTGGCAGCGCCAGGTCCTGTCGGTGAAAAATGCTTTTGCAACCTTGACCGATGCCTCGACCCAGGAACTCGGGAGCGGGCCGATGGCCGGTTTTAATTTTGGCGAAATGAAATTCCCCGAATCGAAAATCGGCGAGATGGCCGCAAAAATCGGCGAAGTTCTTGGAAAAATCGGCGGGCCGGAAATCAAACCGTCGCCGACCGTTGCGATGCCGGCACCGAAGTTGGCCCCGGCCACCGTGCGTCCGGCAAAAATCCCGTTGCCGCCACCGATCCGTCCGCGAACCACCTGGCAGCGGTAGCCGCTTTCAGCTTCTCCAGTCGAACGCCTTTTTCTTCACTGCGTAAATGTAGCCGACGAAAAGGATGCCGAGGAACGAAACCATCGAGCCGAAAATCAGGTTGCGCGTGGCATGTTCGGCCAGCATATCGCGATAGACGACGGCCCACGGATACATGAAGACGACTTCGATGTCGAACAGGATGAACAGCATGGCGACGAGGTAGAACTTCACGGAGAACCGCGAACTGCCTTCGCCGATCGGGTCCTTGCCGCATTCATAGGCGGAATCCTTGGCTTTGGAGCTTTTCGCATATTTGCCGAGCAAAATGGAGACCGCCAGCGTGCCGCCCGCGAACCCGACGGCGGCGGCGAGCAGAAACAAAACCGGAATGTATTGGGCGAACTGCGATGGTTGCGAATTATCCATGAGGCAAGTTTAGAAACACTGGCGAAAATTTCAATGATGAAAATGTGTGAACGCCATATCAACCGTAGGAAACTCATTTGTCCGCAAGAAAGCGGTGCTAAAGCAACCGCCGTCCAGACGCTCCGCGAATTACGAACGATATCAGCCGCGCGAAGCGTCTGGACTGCGGCCGGTTCACCGCCGCGTTTCCCCGGCCACACAACTGGTCTGCATTCCTCCGCGCTCTCTGCGCCTCTGCGTTTTGCCTTTGCTTTGTTCAATGCACGTTTGCACCCAAAAACTTCACCATCGCCGCTCCGAACGGTGCGAGGTCGCGCGGGGTGCGGCTGGAAATCAGATTGCCGTCCACGACGACGGTTTCGTTCACCCAGATGCCGCCGGCATTTTCCAGATCGTCCTTGATGCCGAGCGAGCCGGTGACGCGCCGGCCCTTGAGGATTTTTGCTGAGATCGGAATCCAGCCGCCGTGGCAGATGAAAGCGACAAGTTTGCCCTGCTCAAAAAATTCTCGCGTGAGCGATAGCACCTTCACATCGCGGCGCAATTTGTCCGGCATGAATCCGCCCGGCACAAGCAGGCCGCAAAAATCTTTGCTGTTCGCGTCGCGCAAAAGCAAATCCGGCGCGGCGGGATAACCGTGCTTGCCGGCGTAGGTTTTGATTTCCGGCGCGGCGCATTTCAACGCGTAGCCGGCTTCCTCCAATCGCAGCTTGGGATACCAGAATTCGAGGTCTTCATAAACGTCATCCAGAAACGCCAGCACGGTTTTGTTTTGCATGGCGAAGTTATTCTCTAAAAACGCCCGCCGGACAAGCCTGCAAATGCAACGGAACCATTCAATGCGGAAATTGTAGGAGACGACGTGAGGAGGCTCTGACTAAAACACCGGATTTGAAATGAGCCTCGTCACCTCGTCTCCTACAAAATTACGGCGGATGAAGTTTGTGGCAACGCTCGCCCTCACCCTGACCCTCTCCCCCGAGGAGAAGGAACAGCCAGCGCACGTTTCTGTTTTCTCGGTTAACCGTCCGGCCAACCCAGTTGCGGATTTTTCAAAAGCGCGGGGAACGTGAAAGCCCTCTCCTTGGGGAGAGGGTTTGGGTGAGGGAGGTCGTGAATTTTTTCCGTTGAATTTTTTCCTTTTGCCATTGCCCGTTTGCCCGTTCAATTCATGCCATGTCGCACGAATATGTCTTGAAACCGTTCGCGCCGGAGATCCGGCTGAACATTGACTATGCGCGCGAACTCAACGAACAGCAGCTTGCCGCCGTCACTGCGCCGCCCGGTCCGGCGCTCGTCATTGCCGGCGCGGGTTCGGGCAAGACGCGCACGCTCATCTACCGCGTCGCGTATCTGCTGGAGCAGGGGATTCCCGCCGACCGCATTTTGCTGCTCACCTTCACCAACAAGGCGGCCGGTGAAATGATGCGGCGCGTTTCCGATTTGCTCGGCCACGAACTGCGGTCGCTCTGGGGCGGCACGTTTCATTCCATCGGCGCGCGGATTTTGCGCCTGCACGCCGATCAGGTCGGCTACGAAAAAGATTTCACAATTCTCGACCGCGATGACGCGCAGGATTTGATCAAGGCGTGCATGGCGGACGCGCAGATTGACAAGAAGGACAAACATTTTCCAAAACCGGCGGTATTGAACGAGATTTTTTCGCTCACGGCCAACACGCACAAGACCATCGAAGAACTCGTCGATGGCCAGTTCAGTTATTTCTCCGCGTTCGTCGAGCAGATCGCCGACCAGCAAAAAAAATATATCGCCCGCAAACGCGCGACGAACGCGATGGATTTCGACGACCTGCTGGCGCTGTGGTTGAAATTGCTTCAGGACCATGCCGGGGTGCGCGAACATTACCAGCGCCGGTTCCAATTCATCCTCGTGGACGAATATCAGGACACGAACAAGCTCCAGAGCGACTTGATTGACCTGCTCGCCGCGCGGCACCACAACGTCACGGTCGTCGGCGACGATGCGCAGAGCATCTATGCCTGGCGCGGGGCGAACTTCGCGAACATCCTGGAATTTCCGAAGCGTTATCCCGGCGCGAAGGTTTTCAAGATCGAGACGAATTACCGCAGCACGCCGGAAATCCTCAACGTGGCAAACGCCGCCATCGCCGCGAACGTAAATCAATTTGCCAAGGAACTTGCGCCCGCGCGCAAGTCCGGCGTGAAGCCCGCGCTCGTCGCGAGTCAGGACGCCGGACAGCAGGCCGCGTTCATCGCGCAGCGAGCGCTCGAATTGCGCGACGAAGGCATGAGTCTCAACAACATTGCGGTGCTGTATCGCTCGCATTTCCATGCGCTGGAATTGCAGTTGGAACTGACGCGGCAGCAAATCCCTTTTTCCATTACGAGCGGCATCCGGTTCTTCGAGCAGGCGCATATCAAGGACGCGACGGCCTATCTCAAATTTGTCGCCAATCCGCGCGATGAGATTTCGTTCAAGCGGTTGGTGCAGTTGCTGCCCGGCGTTGGCGCAAAGGTGGCGGAGAATTTATGGCGGTCATTTCAAATTGAAATTCAAACACAAAAATCCAAAACGCCGGTTGCCGTCGCTTTGCAGGATTCCATTGCGCGCGTTCCGAAAAAGGCGGTGCTGAACTGGGCGCAATTCACCGCGACCATTGCGCAACTCGAAGACCCGGCTGTCCGCCAGAGCGCGGCGAAGATGTTGCGGCTCGTGATGGATGCGGGCTATGACGATTATCTTAAAGAGACTTACGCCAACTACGCGCGACGGCTGGACGAAATCCAGGAACTCGCGGAGTTCGCTTTTCAGTTCGGCAGCGTGGAAGAATTTCTCACGCAACTCGCGCTGCTGACGAACGTCGAGGCCGAGGACGACAATGCCGCCAAGGACGATGAAGAAAAACTCAAGCTCTCGACCATCCATCAGGCGAAGGGGTTGGAGTTCGACGCTGTGTTCGTGATCATGTTGTGCGACGGCATGTTTCCGTCCAAACGCTCGATGGAAAGCAACGAAGGCGAGGAGGAGGAACGACGGCTGTTTTACGTCGCCATCACGCGCGCGAAGGACGAACTTTATTTGTGTCATCCGCTGATTCGCGGCGGCTTTGGCAATTCCGGGAACGACGCTTTTCAGTCGCCGTCGCGTTTTCTTTCCGAGATTCCAAAAGCTCTGCTGAACGAATGGAATTTGCGATGAGCATATGAATGTTTCTGTAGGAGCCGACGTGAGGAGGCTCTAACTACATCCCTCGGCTTAAAAAAATCAAATTTGAGTCTCGTCACCTCGTCTCCTACAGTAAAAAATTTACTTGATGATGCCCCGTTCGCTGGTTCGGATGAATCCGACAAGGTGCTGGATTTCCGGCAGCGGCGGCAAATCCTGTTCAATCTTGGCGAGCGCGTTGGTGACGGACAGTTCCTCGCGGAAAATAATCTTGTACGCCTGCCGCAACGCGGCCTGGGCCTCGTCGGAAACGCCGTTGCGTTGCAGGCCGATCTTGTTGACGGCGCGGGTTTCGGCGGGGTTGCCTTCAACGATCATGAACGGCGCAACATCCTGCGGGATGCGCGAGCAGCCGCCGGTCATCGCTAACTTGCCGACGCGGCAGAACTGATGCACCGCCGTGTAGCCGCCCAGGATCGCCTGGTCCTCCACGACGACGTGTCCCGCCAGCCCGGCGTAGCTGGACATGATGATGTGGTTGCCGAGGACGCAGTCGTGCGCGATGTGGACGTAGGTGAGCAGAAGATTGTCTGAGCCGACCACGGTGGTGTCGCCGTCCTCGGTGGCGCAATGAATGGTGACGCCTTCACGAAACACATTGCGGTCGCCGATCTCCAATCGCGTGACGCCGCCTTTCCATTTCAAGTCCTGCGTCTTCTTGCCGATGCTGGCGAACGGGAAGATTTCGTTTTCCTTGCCGAGCTTGGTGTGGCCGTCAATGACGACATGCGAATGAAGTAGGCAATTATTCAGGAGTGTGACGTGTCCACCGATGACGCAATACGGGCCGACTTCGCAGCCCGAACCGATTTGGGCTTTGGGATGAATGATGGCAGATGCGTGGATCATGGAGAAATTTACGAATTACGATATACGATTTACGCGCTCGTTGGACACCCGGGCGGTTTTCGCGGATGAAACAACGATTGCCAGAAGTTCGTTTGCTTCCTTCATTAGTTGATCCAGGCGGCCAGTCCTGACCAGATTGTTGTCCACCAGCAATTCCATCCAGAACAGAGATTCGTCGCATTCTTCCTCAACGATGCGAAGCTTGTTGATGAAGTCTGGATTTGATTTGGCCCGGCAAATGGCGCGATAATTTGCGCCCACCGAAATTCCGCTGCGGAGAAGCTGTTTGCCCAGCGTCCGCGCGATCCAGTTTTCCGGCAGAGCCGAACAAAGTTTGACCACGCGATTGGCATAAGTCTTCGTCCGGTTTTTCATTTCATCGCGTGTCATAAAATTAAACGATCAAAGTCACCGCCAATCGCGTAAATCGAATATCGTAAATCGCAAATTACTGGGCGTCGCGGAGCATGAAAGTGATTTCCGCCTCGCTGACGATCTCGTCGCCGACCTTGCAGACGCCTTTGGCCTTGCCGATTTTGGAGCGCACCTTGAGCAGTTCAATCTCGATGATCAATACGTCGCCGGGAAACACCGGCTTGCGCCATTTCACATCCTCGGCGGCCATAAAATAGGCGAGCTGGTTTGCCGCCTGGATGCTTTTCAGCAGCAACACGCCCGCGACCTGCGCCATCGCTTCGAGCTGCAACACGCCCGGCATGATCGGATGCCCGGGAAAATGTCCCTGAAAAAACGGCTCGTTGATCGTGACATTTTTGACGCCGGTGATTTTGTTGCCGTCAATTTTCAGAATCCGGTCCACCATCAAAAACGGATAGCGATGCGGCAGAAACTTCATCAGATCTTCGATGCTCATCGCGCCGCTCTCGGAAACCACCGGCTGTGGCACGGGCAGGGCGGGATTGTCGGGCGGCGGCGCGAAGGTCTGCGCCGCGCGCAACGGCTTGTTCATCTGCGTCTGGACGAGCCGGGCAAATTCACAGTTCGCCGCGTGGCTCGGTTTGACCGCGATCAGATGACCGCGTACCGGACGACCGAGCAGCGACAGGTCACCGACGATGTCCAGCATCTTGTGCCGCACAAATTCCTCGTTGTAACGTAGCGGCTCCGTAGTCAGCACCGCATCATCACGGATGACGATGGCGTTCTCCAGGCTGCCGCCTTTGATAAGGCCGTTCTTGAACAGAAATTCAATCTCCTCGTAGAAACAAAATGTCCTGGCGTGCGACAATTCTTTTTCCCACGTTTTCGGTGTGATGTCGGTGCTGTAAAACTGGGTGAAGCGGCCCTGCTTGTCCGCGCTCGTGCAGGTGAGCTTAAAACCGTCGTAAGGAAACAGCGTCATCACCGTCTCGCCCGACTGCATTTCAATCGGCTCGGTAGGCGTGAAGGATTCGCGCTTCTCCGCCTGCGGCACGATGCCGGCGGCCTGGATGATTTTACCGAATTCGCGCGAGCTGCCGTCGGCAATCGGCGGCTCGTTCGCGTCCAGTTCAATGATGGCGTTGTCCACGCCGAAACCGGCGAGCGCGGCGAGGACGTGTTCGACGGTATGAATTTTCACGTTGCCCTTGGCGAGCGTGGTGGAACGGTTCGTCTCGCCGACATTTTCCACGCGCGCCTCGATTTCCGGCTTGCCGTCGAGGTCCACGCGGCGGAAGCGCACGCCGCTGTTGGCGGGTGCGGGGAGGATGGTCATGTTCACCCGGTTGCCGCTGTGCAGGCCGATGCCGGAAAACGTCGCGGGGCGATTGAGCGTCTGCTGATTGAGCACGCGCAGATTAGACAAAACGCGGACGCGGTTGGCAAGCGGCAGATTCTGGCGCAAGTTCAGAATCGGATTATTGACGGAAGCGATCGGTGTTCGCGAAGCGTCTGGATTGCGGCGGCTTCAGCCCCGCTTTAGCCGCGCGCCGGGACGCTCGATGGTTCGTCCGTTTTCGGCCGTTCGCAAGCGCCGCTCAAGCGGACGCAGTCCAGACGCTTCGCGACTTTTGGAGCGTTCAATCATTTCGACCACCTGCCTCAATCCTGGCACCAGAACCGGTCAGACCATGTCCGCCGCCAGTACGCGGATGGTTTCCTCGAGTGTGGTCTCGCCGGTGATGGCTCGGTACAGGCCGTTTTGCCACAAGGTGCGCATGCCCTGCTGGATCGCGATTTCCTCGAGCGCGGAGGTCTGCAGTCTTTTCAGCACGGCCTCGCGGAATGGTTCCGTGACGGACAGCAGTTCGGTCACCGGCAGGCGGCCGGAAAAACCGGTGTGATTGCATTGGTCGCAGCCCGTGCCATGCCGGAACTGAGCCTGTGCCAGGAACGCTTCCGGCACCACCTTCAACTGGCTCGGCTCCGGTTCATAAGGCTGCGCGCAATGCGGACAAACTTTACGCACCAGCCGCAGCCCGAGAACGCCCAGGATGCTGGAGGCGAGCATGAACGGCTCGATCTCCATGTTGATCAGGCGCGTGAACGCGCCGGCGGAAACGCCCGAATGAATGGTGCTGATGACCAGATGCCCGGTCAACCCCGCCTGCACCGCAATCGCGGCGGTCTCGGCATCCCGGATCTCGCCCACCATGATCACCTGCGGATCCTGCCGCAGAATGCTTTTCAACGCCACGCCATAGGTGAACTGCTGCGCGGGATTGACCTGCGTCTGGCTGACCATCGGCAGATTGAACTCCACCGGGTCTTCCACCGTGCTGATGCTGATCGCCGTGCCGTCCCGCTGCATGATGTAACACAGCGCCGAGTACATCGTGCTCGTCTTGCCGGAACCGGTGGGGCCGGTGAACAGCACCAGGCCGCTCGTCCGCTTGAGCACACGCTTCAGGCCATGCAAGGTCGTGTCGTCAAAGCCCAGCGTGTCCAATTCAAAGCGCCGGTCGCGCGGGTCAAACAGCCGCGCAACGATCTTCTCACCCCGGGTTGTGGGAAAGATTGAGATGCGCAATTGTACGCCGTCCAGTTCCGGGCCGCCGACGGCGGTGCCATCCTGCGGCATGCCGGCCTGGTAGGTCACG
>OCZU010003216.1_pt1 | contig 10336 bp, 6 predicted proteins | sample 1539001 | NCBI WGS metagenome assembly OCZU01 (sample SAMEA3539306, study PRJEB22396) | soil metagenome | biome: tundra; feature: field; material: soil | place: USA | collected 2010-05 | depth 0.15 m | reverse complement strand
CCCGGTGCGCGATTACTTTTCCACGATTCTCCCCGGGCTTGCCGATCTCCCGATCCGGTGCCTTCCAGACCTTACTCCCGCTGCGTGGGTCGGCCGGCGTTCATAGTCTGCACTTCCACCCTGGTCCCCCGATTCAAAGCGGCTTTCTGGACCAATCTCGTGGCCCGAGTTGGACAAGCCGAAATACCGAGATCTGTCAGGCAATGACAGAGGAAGATTTCGTGACCGTAAATTTCGGGACTATTCTTCACGCAGTTTTCAGTGCATGTCTCCAGTTTCCGATTTCCGAGGAGACAATCGGGCCATGACACCAGTTGTGAAGGCTTTTTTCATCCAATATTCACATCAGCTTCAACTTTGCGTAACACTTGTACATTAGACAAGTTGTTAGCTGTAGTTGCCCGCCTGGGGCGAGCGTGGTCTCTCACTCCGACGGGGCGCAGTGCCGCCATAGTTCTGAACCCGCGACCGGCATCGAATCCCTCGAAAGGAAACTGGGGATGAGTCCGCAGTACAAGACCGAAGCTCGCTTAGTCTGCTGCTCTTGACGATGTGCTTGTCTCCGTGTAGGTGGGAACTCAAATGAACGTAAACCGCCTGCCAACGTTGCTTTTTCTTCGCAGGGCAATTCAATGAAAATCCACTCGAAAACAAATACGTTCCGTCTACTCACCGCTGCCCCGAGCCTGCTCGCAACCCGCTCGCTCCTCGGTGCATTGTTCGTCTTAGCGAGCATGCTTCAGTTGCCAGCTCAGAACGCTGTACTAACGGGCGCCATCGGCGGTCGCGTCACCGATCAAGAGCGAGCAGTGGTGCCGGGAGTGTCGGTGGTTTTGCGGAATCTTGCGACCGGGCTGCAACAGTCCGCCGTCACGAATCACGCCGGACTTTACCAGTTCCTGGCTCTCATGCCCGGAACGTATTCGGTCACGGCGACGGGAAAGGGCTTTCACGACGCCGAAGCTTTAGTGCGTGTGTTGGTGGGAAACACTACGTTGCAAGATCTCAGGCTACAAGTGGGAGCCAGCGGAGACACGGTAAAGGTCACCGGGACGATGCCACTCTTGCGGCCCGCGGAATCCTCGGCCAGCACAGTGCTTGACCGGTCGTTCATTGATGAGCTACCGCTTAACGGTCGCCGCTACACCGATTTCACGGCGCTGACACCCAATACCAGTTACGACGGCGATACCGGCCTGGTAAGCATCGCGGGACAGCAGGGAGGCGAGGACTCGGGGTACGCCAACGGAAATGGCTCGAATGCCTTTACCGTCGACGGAACCAACGCCACCAACAACTACTTCGACGACATTATTGGGCGTTATCGCATTCCTTATCTGTACGGCGAAGAAGCGATTCAGGAATTCCAAGTTTCGGTCAGCCCTTATTCCGCCGTCTATGGCGGTGGAGCGGGATTCGTTAACGCAGTGACGCGTTCGGGGAGCAATACGTTCCACGGCAGCGCCTTTTATTACAACCGCAACTCCGCTACGGGTGCCAACGACGCTCTCGACGAAGCAGCCGGTTTACCGAAACCGCAAGATAGTCTGAAGCAATTCGGTGGAGGAGTGGGCGGGCCGATCCTGCGAAATCGTCTGTGGTTCTTCGTCGATTACGAGCAGCAACTGCGGAGCGATCCGATTTCCGTAATCAACCCAGTGCTGGACGCCACGCAACCCGCTTTCTTGTCTTCTAACTTCGGCATTCCGGATGGGACGACCCTCCCACAGCCCAACGGACTTTTGCCTGTGCCCGGCACCGACACCGTGCCGGATGCCACCAATCCGGTTTATCTGCAACAAGTGTCCAACGTGATCAATGGGTTGAATCTGAATCTGGGCAGCAAAGCAAGGCAGCGCAATGATCTGGTCCTTACCCCGCGACTGGATTACCAGCCGAGTTCCCGGGATGGCTTGTTTCTCAGTTTGAACTTCAATCATTTCAACTCTCCCGGAGGCGTGATCACCGACCCGACCGTGGGCAATTATGGGCTGCAAACGCTGGCCAACGCGGACGTGCATACGTTTGAGGCCAGCTTCGGATGGACACACGCATTTTCATCAAGGCTGTTGAATGAGTTCCATGCGGGTACGTCGCAAGACAACGAAATCTCGACACCCACCGGTTTAGCTCCAAACACGCCGACGGTGATTCTGGATAGTCCCGCCGCGTTTACTTTGGGAAACGCCGCGTTTTCCATTGGGAGAGTTTTCGAAAAACAGTACTCTCTGTCCGAGCGCATGGACTATGTGATTGGCAAGCACACGTTGCAAATTGGTTTCGATTGGAGCCGCTCCTGGGATGCTGACACCGACGATGGCGGCGCCGACCCGAACGAGGCTGCCGATTTCGGGTCGCCGCTTGGACTCTACGAATTTCCCAGTCTGCAAGCTTTTGCCCTCGGACAATACGTCAATTTCAGCCAGGCCGCCGGGAATCCGAGGTTTTCCTTTTCGGTGCCTTACTACGGGTTCTATGTGCAGGACTCGTTTCGCGCATTGCCGAAGTTGACGCTGGAAATGGGCCTGCGTGAGGACTTCCAGGTTTATCCGCAGCCGGCGGAGAATCCCGCCTTCCCGCTCACCGGACAGTATCCCAATCAATTTCGACGCTTGGCGCCGCGCCTTGGATTTGCCTGGCAGCCCGCCTCGAAGACGGTCGTGCGCGGAGGATTCGGCATGTTCTATACCAACATGAACGGGCTGAACTACCGCAACGCAGTGATCTCGAACGGACTGGCCTCGCAGCAGTCGGTGGTGAGTGCGCAGTATGATGGAGGGCCGCCGAACCAGCAGGCGCCAACGTTCCCCAATATCCTGCCGACAAATTCTCCTCTGTTCGAGGGTTCCCCGGATATTTCCTTGGTTTCTCCGCAATTCCGCGTGCCTTACATATTGCAGGCGAGTCTGCAGGTTGAGCGCGAAATTGCGGAGAACACAACCCTGAGCGTCGGCACCATGTGGAACCATGGGGTTCACCTCCTCTCTGGCAGCGCCTTTGATTTGAATCTGATGCCCTTGACGGGCACAACGACCTACATCGTCTGTCCCCCCGGCACACCCGCAACTGCGCAGTCCTGCGGTGGCCAAACGATTGTCCTGCCGAACATGGACAGTGGCCTGCTGACGGAAGGCCGCATCAGCTCGCAGTTCAACGAGATCAACGAACTGATTAGCCCAGCGCAGAATTATTACAACTCGTTCTTTGTGCAGTTGCAGCGGCGCATGTCACGTGGACTTTCCCTGCAAGCTTCTTACACGTTCGCGAAGAGCATCATGCTCGACGGCATGGACTTCAATAATCAGTTCGACTTCAGCAATACCCACGCTCCTTCACTGCTCGACCAGCGGCACCGGTTCACACTGGCAGCCGTCTACGAGCCGCAACTCGAAAGATTTACAAATGCCGGTACCGCACACACCTTGCTTTCCGGCTGGAGGCTGAGCAGTGTCATAGAGTTTTCGTCCGGACGTCCGTATGCCGGGTTGTTGAGTCCAGCCGGCAATGACAACCTCAACGACACCGCGTTCAACGAAGACACGGCCAATACCGCGGGCGGCATTAATGGCGCCGGCCCAACACCGGGGATCGGCCTGAATTCTTTTTACGGTCCCTGGTTTGAGAGGATCGACTTGGGCTTGGGGCGCAGCTTCGAGATCCGCGAAGGCAAGGAACTGGAATTTCAGGCGCAGGCATTCAACTTGTTCAACCACCCAAACTATTACGTGCAGAACGGCGACGGCGTCAACCAGTTGCAATACAACCCAACCGGAGGCAACTGCGGGGACGGCGCAACTCTGAACCAGACCTGCTATCTGGTGCCGAATTCAGGTCCGGGCAACTTTGGCGCTCTCCAGGAAATCAGCCCCAACGGACTTCCCAGAGTATTGCAGTTTTCCGTGAGATTCAAATTCTAAGCGAGCTAATCATGAGAATTCTAGTCATCGAAGACGAAGCCAAGACCGCCAAGTTCCTGCAGAAGGGACTGGGAGAGGCAGGTTTCGTGGTGGATGTCGCCGGAGACGGTTTGGACGGGTTGCACCTGGCGCAGGAGTTGGAGTTCGATCTGGTCATTCTCGACGTGATGTTGCCGGGGCTGGATGGTTGGCAGGTTCTCATGCGCTTACGTCAAGAAGGCCGGCGCGCGCTCGTGCTTTTTCTGACCGCTCGTGATGCCGTACACGAGCGCGTACGAGGGTTCGAACTGGGCGCGGACGACTATCTGATAAAACCCTTCGCCTTTTCCGAATTGCTGGCCCGAGTGCGATCTCTGCTGCGCCGTGGGCCTTCGCGGGCGCAAGAGGCGCTGCGCCTGGCCGACCTTGAAATCGATTTATTACGCCAGCGTGCCACCCGCGCCGGGCAGCGCCTGGAGCTGACCTCCAAAGAGTTCCTTCTCTTATCGCTGCTGGCGCGGCGCGCGGGCGAGGTGCTATCGCGAACCCTGATCGCTGAAGCGGTCTGGGACATGAACTTCGACAGCGACACCAATGTCGTGGACGTCAATGTGCGGAGGCTGCGCAGCAAAGTGGACGATCCTTTCTCGCTGAAATTGATCCATACCGTTCGAGGCGCCGGCTATGTCCTGGAATCCGCTCATTAGCCTCGCGCCGCTCTCCCGCTTGTGGGGAACTTTGGCCTTCCGGTTAACGGCAAGCTACGCGCTTGCAGGCTTGTTTCTGGTGTTCTTCGCCACGGCCAGTCTTTATTTAGTGCTGGTGAGCGAACTGGAGAAGAGCACCGATTTGTTCCTCGCGGACAAGGTGCACGTGCTGCGCACCATGTTGCGGGAAAGACCCGACGACTGGGACGCACTGCGGGAGGAAGTTGAGCTGGAATCGGCCGCGCGGCGATACGAGCAATTCTATATTCGCCTGCTGGATGAACGAAACACACCACGGTTGATGACGCCGGGCATGGCCGATCAATTGGATCTGGAGGAATTATCCAGTCAAACCCAAAGCCGCCCTGATCGCACCATTCGAATGAAGGGCAGGGACGGTCGAGCCTTTCGCACGGCCAGCGCATCGGCGCCGGTCGGTTCCCTTGCCGCTGAAACTGACACCATTCAGATTGCGATTGATGTCTCGCAAAAGGAGGAACTGCTGGCACGCTATCGGTTTTGGTTTTGGGCCATTCTGCTGGCGACCTTCGCCATCTTTCCACTGGTCGGGTATCAGATTGCGCGGCACGGCATTCGTCCAGTGGAGGAAATGGCAACGACCGCACGCCACATCAGTTCGACGAACCTGCGGGAACGCATTCTTCCGGAAGGATATCCATTAGAGCTAGCATCCCTTGCCAGCACTTTCAACCAAATGCTGGACGGCCTGGAAGAATCGTTCGAGCGGATTTCGAGATTCTCGGCTGACATTGCGCACGACCTGCGCACTCCAGTGAATAACATCCGCGGGGAAGCGGAGGTGGTTCTGGCACGGGCACGAAGCGCCGACGAATATCGCGATGTGATCGAGTCCTGCCTCGAAGAAGCCGTGCGACTATCGGATCTCATCGGTAACCTCCTATTTCTGGCGCGTGCGGAAAGCCCATTGACACAGTTGCGCCGCGAGCGGGTGAATCTGGGCGAATTGCTGGGGGGAGTGCGGGAATATTACGAAGCCTCGGCTGCGGACGGCGGAATCTCGCTTACCATTAATGTCGGCGACAAACCGGTCGTTGCCGAACTGGACCGCACGCTCTTGCAGAGGGCAGTGGGCAACCTGGTCTCGAATGCCTTGGCACACACGCCACGCGGCGGAGCAGTCGTGTTGGGTACAGGCGTTGATTTTTCGAACACTGATCGTTCGAACACGGATGTTTCCAAGATTCGCATCGAAGTCTCCGATACAGGTGTCGGCATTCCACCGGAGGCCCTGCCGAGGGTTTTTGATCGCTTCTTCCGTGTCGACTCGTCGCGTTCTCAAGGTTCAGGCGGCACTGGCTTGGGGCTGGCGATCGTTCAGAGTATCGCACTCCTTCACGGCGGTAATGTGGAGATTTCAAGCCAACCGGGACAAGGCACCCGGGTCACGCTCCACATGCCGGCTTCCTGCGCGAGATGACAATACAAGATGACAATATAAGGATCACACCATGTCCCAGTCTCCAAACCCAGCCGCGCCGCAGCAGGTGGCGCCTCTGCTTGCGTTGGCCACTAAGCTACTCCGGGCCGGGCGATCGGCCGATGCGATCGCGCCGTTGCGCGATGCAGCGCTGCTGCAGCCGTCCAATGCCATCATCCAGCACGATCTGGGCCTTGCCTGCCTTGAGGTCGGCCGCGTACCCGATGCAATCGCGGCATTGCAGCAGGCGGTCGCCAGCAATCCGCGCTACGCCGATGCACATTTCCGCCTCGGAATCTCCTTGGAGAAGCTGGGCAACATGCGCGGGGCAATCGCCGCGTACGACCGCGCCACTCAGCTGCTCCCATCCCTGACTGAGGCGTGGTTCCGCGCCGGCGCCTTGGTCTACATACTGGGCCCTCTCGACGAGTCGATCGGCTGTTTCCGCCGCGCGGCGGCGACTGGAGGTAGGACCAACTTCGGCCGCCTCGGCAAGGCGCGGGCGCTGCTGATCGAGGATCGCAATCAGGAAGCCGAACAGGTATTGCGAGAGACGCTGGTGGCCGATCCGCGGAACGCCATGGCGTACGAATTGCTCGGCAATCTGCTCTCTGAGTTCGGCCGTTTCGACGAGGCCCGTGCATGCTTCGAACGCGCGATCGCCATCGCGCCGCTGCTGGCGGGAAGTTACTACGATCTGGTCCGGTGCCGCCCGGTCACGAGCGATGACGACGATCTGCTTCAAGGGATGCAAGCCGCCCTGGCCACGCCGGGGCTGGAAGCGGGGCAACGCCAGCGGCTTCACCTCGCGATTGGCAAGGCGGCGGAAGATCTTGGCGACTACGGCTTGGCCATGCAGCATCTCGACGCCGCAGACGCTGTACGCCGCGGCTCTGCGTCGTTCGACTCGACCGCGTTCTCCAGCGAGATCGATCGCCTGATTGCCCGCTTTACACCCGAATTAATCGCGCGCGCGCCCGAACTCGGCAGCTGCGATGCGATGCCGGTGCTGATCATCGGCATGCCGCGGTCTGGCACAACACTCGTCGAGCAGATCGTCTCCATGCATCCCGAGGTCGGGGGCGGCGGCGAGTTGAATTTCTGGAACCAGCGCGGGGCGGCGTGGCAGCGCTCCGGCGCGGCCGGGAACGAGACCCCGTTCGTTCCCACGGAGAATCCGGCCTCGGAGTTCTTGGCCAAGGCGGCGGCAGACTATCTCGGCGTGCTGCGCGCGATCGCGCCTACGGCAGCGCGAGTGACCGACAAGATGCCGTTCAACTTCCTCTGGGCCGGGCTGATCCACGTGGCATTCCCGCGCGCCATCATCATCCATTGCCGCCGCGCCGCAGTCGACACGGCGCTGTCGATTCATCAAACTCATTTCCATCCAAGCCTCGCGTTTCCGACCGGTGGCGCCGAGTTGGTCGCGTATTTCCGCAGCTACCAGCGGCTCATCGACCATTGGCGGTGCGTGCTGCCGGCGGATCGCTTGATCGAGGTCGATTACGAGGACCTGACCCGCGAGCCGGAACCAATTATCCGCCGGATCATCGCGGCCTGCGGCCTGGCGTGGAACGACGCGTGCCTGCGCCCTGAATCGAATCCGCGGGCGGTGAAGACCCCCAGCAAGTGGCAGACCCGGCAGCCGATCTATCGCACTTCCGTTGCGCGCTGGCGACGCTACGAACCCTGGCTGGGGCCCCTGCGCGAGCTCGTCGATATTTAGCAGAGTCTATGACGGTCGGAACTGGACGCGGGTATTGCCCGATCGTGATTGGGCTGAAGCAGCCCAGTTCAACGGAAAACACGGCGCACGGGAAGATGAGTGTGATGGGGATTTTTGCAACAGTTGAGATGAGAGGCTATTTTCTTCCGAGCGCCAACCCGCCTAACGTTTCAGGCTGCACCGTAATCACATCCGGGCCAGTGATCTGGCCTGCGACGATAGGCTTGTCGGGGACGGTCTCGTAAGCATAACCAGTCAGAGTGCCGATCACATCGTCGGGTTGCCGATGGTGCCCAAGCGTGACGCTGAGTCTGGCCCAGCCGTAGTGAACTTCGCCGCCAACGACGAACTTTAGTCCCAAATATCGATCCCTGACACCCTCACCTTTGCCGGCCCACGGGCCCAGGTCGGAATACTGGCTGCCCACGCCGTTGAAAAGCTCCGCTGCCATAAATGGGGAACGAACGGAGAAATTGCCTTTTGGTCCGATTCGGGCGCCTGCGGGCAAAGCGGAGGCAGCAGAAAGAAAATAGCCGCCGCCGCTACTAAAACGTCTACCGGCGACCACGTTGTTAGCGTTGCGGTATCCGGATGCCGCGAGCCCTACCTGTATGCCCGAGCTGCCCCTGTAAAACGACGTGCGCAGGAGAAAATCCTTGATGCCGTCGTGGTTGAGATCAATGTATAGGGGAACGCCTGCGTGCGTTACCTGATGCGTTTCCGTGTAGACAACTTTCGCCTCGGAGGCCCCGGCCAGCGCCAGCACACTCACTCCGGCTGCGCTTGCCACCTGCGCATAAGTATTGAGTTGCCGGTTAAGGAACTCGGAAATTTTGAATGTCTTACGGGACTGGGGAGCGCTGGACATAAGTCTTCCTCCGAAGGCGTTTCATTATCGCAATCCGCGAGAAAAAGTTCAGCGTTTGTAACGGAAATTTCACATGATCGTCATAAGGCCTTCACAAAAGTTGGCCCCACGATGTGCAAGAGGCGCTGGTTGTATTTCGATGCTGGCATCGGCTTCACTTTGGCCCCCGAGATTACAAAAATGTAATCTCGGCGTCATGCTGCTGTCTCCTTCTCAAAACTAGACTGGTCGCCTTGGTGCACTGAGTGCTTGCGCCAAGCCCTGTTGGAGATTGAGGAAGAAGATGAGCACCGCTTCGAAGTCCCTTCTACTAAACCGCCACGAAATCCCATCCACCGACGTTGCACGATGAAAAAAATCGAATGAGGAGAACCGAATATGTCTCGAATTAAGGTTCGAAATAAGTCTCGAAGGAAGTCTCGACTCAACCCTCTGCGACCGCTCGCCGGGGTGATGGCAGCGGGGCTGGGCCTTTCGGGGCTCGCCGCTGCTCAGTCCCAGCTGTACTACCCGACCTACGTCACCGGCCCGCAGCTGAACGGCTCGTGGGTAGTCAGCTCTGGCCAGATTATCAACCCGGCCGGCACCCAAGTGAACCTCGGCATCGAGGTCCGCGCGAAGGCCATCGCACTGAACCCAAACACCAAGACCCACACCGCCGCCGTGCTCACCATGGGTACGTACGCTTCCAACGGCAACGGAGCCATCGAGGTGTTCGACACCAAGACCGGCGTTGTCCTGCAGAACTACACCCCGGCCGGAGGAAACGATCCGAGCGGCAGCTATAGCGGCATAGCCTATTCGGCGGACGGCACACACCTGGTGTTCAGCCAAGACGACAGCTATGTCACCATCGCCAACGTCAATGCACAGGGCTTGCTGTCAGACGACGCGCAGATCAGCGTGCCACCGAACAATTCCTTCATCACCTGCTTTCCGAACAGCCCTGCGGGCGCTTATGCCGTACCCTGCGGCACGTTCTATAGCCCGAGCACTTCTTATCCTGGCGGCGTCGCGGTCTCAAGTAATGGCCAGAGCGCCTATGCCCTGCTAAACCAAAACGATACGCTCACCCAGATCAACCTGATCACGAACCAGCAGGGTACGCAGATCCGAGTTGGCAACGCACCGCACAGCATCGTGATCAACAGCGCTGGCACGACCGCCTACGTCAGCAACGAGGGTGGCCGGGCCGCTACGGAGGCGGATTTCCAGATTTGGTCTGCCGGTACTGAAATCGTCGCCGACCCGGTGGTTGGCGCCGCGATCACCGGTACCGTTTCTGTGGTTGATCTGGCCTCGCTGACGGTCACCGATACCATCTCGACCGATCTGCACCCGACCGGGATGGCGTTCTACCACGGCAATCTGTTGGTCGCCAACACCTATAGCGACACTATCTCGGTTATCAACACGGCCACCAACGTTGTGGAGCGAACCATCAACCTTGGGCTGCCGATCGCAGTGCCCGGGCAAAGCTCGGCCTATGGCGCTGCGCCGAACTCGATCGCAGTCGATGGCAAGAACGGCATCGCCTACGTCGCGCTTTACAACGCCAACGCGGTCGCGGTGGTGAACCTAGCCAACGGCGTCCAGAATCCCGTCGAGGGCATGATTCCGGTCGCCTACGCGCCGAGCTCGGTCGTGCTGGACGCGGCCGATAACGTGCTCATCGTTGCC
>OCZU010003215.1_pt1 | contig 10343 bp, 7 predicted proteins | sample 1539001 | NCBI WGS metagenome assembly OCZU01 (sample SAMEA3539306, study PRJEB22396) | soil metagenome | biome: tundra; feature: field; material: soil | place: USA | collected 2010-05 | depth 0.15 m | reverse complement strand
GGATCGGCACCTGGCTGGCGGCGGTGCTTGACTAGTGCGACGCGTGGGGCGGGGCGGGCGGGGCGGGCGGGAAGGTGGCCGATAGGCTCGCGGAGGTCATCGCGGCGTGGCGGCAGACCGAGGCCTACGTGGTCGCGGTCAGCGACGAAACGGGGATGGGGGTGGTGCCGGCCACCTCCGCCGGGCGGCTGTTCCGGGACGAACTGGGACGGCTGAACCAGGCCCTGGCCGCGGAATCGGAGGAGACTGAGCTGGTCATCGCCGGGCGCGTGGTGCCGCTTGGCACCTGGTGACGGCGGTCATCAGGATAGTCATAAGGTAACAGTACGATGACAATCCTGCTGTTATCGCGTGTTACGCGGCCATCCCGCAGCGATGTCTGCTTCCCGGCTGGCCAGCCAAGCCTGCCGGCCGCTACCGTAGGAAGCCTGTGGGTCCGCCGCTGGCAACTTATCCTGCGGGGGGTTCCGGGGGGTCGCGCCCCTCGGGCCAGACAGCGATGAGGTGATGACGACTATGGCGCGCGTGGTAGTCATTGGCGACCTGATGACGGACGCGGTCGCCCACGCGACGTTGCCGCTTGCCCGGGGCAGCGACACCCCTGCGAACGTGACCATGCACGGCGGCGGCTCCGGAGCCAACATCGCGGCCTGGATGGCCGCCGACGGCGGCGACGTGGCGTTCGTGGGACGGCGCGGCGCGGACATCGCCGGGCGCAACCGCGACATGGAGCTCATGGGTTACGGCGTCGACGCCCGGCTGGTGATGGACCCGGAGCGGCCCACCGGCACCTGCGTGGTGATGGTCACCCACAAGGGCGAGCGGACGATGCTCTCCGACCCCGGCGCGAACGCCGCCCTGTCCCCCGACGACCTGCCGCACGATCTGTTCGTGCCCGGCGCCCACCTGCACGTTTCCGGGTACACGCTGCTGTCGGAGGGCGCCCGGGCGGCGGGCCTGGCCGCGATCGACTACGCCCGGCGGACCAACATGACGGCGTCGGTGGACGGGGCGTCCGCGGCGCCGCTCGAGCGCGCCGGGGCCGAGCCCTTCCTCGAGCTTTCCGCCGGGGCCGTGCTGCTATTCGTCAACGCCGCCCAGGCCATCGTGCTCACCGGGCGGGATGACCCGGAGCAGGCGGCCCGGGTGCTGACCGCCTGGTACCCGCACGTCGCCGTCAAGCTCGGCGCCGAGGGCGCGCTGTTCTACGCCAACGGCCGGCCGCCGGTACGGGTGCCCGCGCCGCCGGTCGACCGGGTCATCGACGGCACCGGGGCCGGCGACGCGTTCATCGCCGGCTTCCTGCCCGCCTGGCTGGACAAGAAGCCGCCGGGCGAGGCGCTGGCCGGCGGCTGCCGGCTGGCCGCGCACGCGCTCAACCTCATCGGCGCCCGGCCGGTGTTGTAAGGGGCGCTGTGTTGTAAGGGGCGCTGTGTGAGCTTCCTGGAGGGTCTCTTCTCGCTCGCCGGCCGGGTGGCCGTGGTCACCGGCGGGAGTTCGGGCATCGGAGCGGGGATAGCTACGGCGCTGGCCGGGGCCGGGGCGCAGGTGGTGCTGGTCGCGCGGGATGAGCAGCGGCTGGAGGAAGCGGCGGCGGGACTGCGGGACGCGGGCGGGCAGGCCGCCTGGGTCGGCGCGGATCTGGCGGACCGCGGCGACGTGGAGCGGGCCGCGGACGAGACCGCCGGGGCGTTCGGACCGCCGGACATCCTGGTCAACTGCGCCGGGATCAACCTGCGGCCGCCGCTGGGCGCGCTCGCCGTGGCGGACTGGGACCTGACCATGGCGGTCAACCTGACCGCGCCGTTCCTGCTCGGGCAGCGGTTCGGGCCGCAGATGGCCGCGCGGGGCTGGGGCCGGATCGTCAACGTGACCTCGCAGCAGGCCCAGCGGGCGTTCGGGCAAAGCGGCGGGTACGGGGCGTCCAAGGGCGGCCTGGCCGCGCTGACCCGGTCGCAGTCCGAGGCCTGGGCGCGGTCCGGGGTGTGCTGCAACTCGGTGTGCCCGGGGTTCGTCCCGACCCGGCTCAACGCGGCCGTGGCCGCCGACCCGGAGCGGATGGCCGCGATGGAAGCACGGACCATGGTGGGGCGCAACGGGCAGCCCGCCGACTTCGCCGGGGTGGCGGTGTTCCTGGCCTCGCGGGCCAGCGACTACGTGACCGGGCAGACGCTGTACGTAGACGGCGGCTTTTCTGCGACCTGAAGCCGGGCGTGCCTGGCCCGGCAGGCCCGGCGGACACGGCAGAATGTTCGGTATGGCAGCACGACGAGGCGGTACCACCGCGCCCCCAGAAGACTTCGAAGAAAACATCGTGGACATCGACGTCGCGGAGGAAATGCGCGGCAGTTTCCTCGAGTACGCCTACAGCGTCATCTACCAGCGCGCACTCCCGGACGCGCGGGACGGCCTGAAGCCGGTGCAGCGCCGGATCCTGTACCAGATGAACGAGATGGGCCTGCGCCCGGACCGCGCCCACGTCAAGTGCGCCCGGGTCGTCGGCGAGGTGATGGGCCGGCTGCACCCGCACGGGGACTCGGCCATCTACGACGCGCTGGCCCGGATGGCCCAGCCGTGGGCGATGCGGCTGCCGCTGGTCGACGGGCACGGCAACTTCGGCAGCATGGGCGGCGACGACGCGCCCGCGGCCATGCGGTACACCGAGGCCAGGCTGACCGCGGCCGCGATGGAGATGGTCGCCTCGATCGACGAGGACACCGTCGAGTTCATCCCGAACTACGACGGCAGCGAGACCCAGCCCGAGGTGCTGCCCGCGGGGCTCCCCAACCTGCTGGTGAACGGCGCGGCCGGCATCGCGGTCGGGATGGCCACCAACATGGCCCCGCACAACCTGGGCGAGGTGATCGCCGCCGCCCGGCACCTGATCAAGAACCCGGACGCCTCGCTGAACGCCCTGATGCGCTTCGTCCCTGGGCCCGACCTGCCCACCGGCGGCAAGATCGTCGGTTTGGAGGGCATCAGGGAGGCGTACGAGAGCGGCCGCGGCATCTTCCGCACCCGGGCGACCACCAGCATCGAGCAGATCACCCCCCGGCGCACCGGCATCGTGGTCACCGAGCTCCCGTACAGCATCGGCCCGGAAAAGGTGATGGCCCGGATCAAGGACCTGGTCCAGGCCAAGAAGCTGAACGGCATCGCCGACCTGAAGGACCTCACCGACCGGCACCGCGGCCTGCACCTGGTGATCGAGATCCGCAGCGGCTTCAACCCGGACGCCGTGCTGGCCGAGCTGTACCGGCTGACGCCGATGGAGGAAACCTTCGGCATCAACAACGTCGCCCTAGTCGACGGCCAGCCCCGGGTGCTCGGGCTTCGCGAGCTGCTGGAAATCTACGTCGCGCACCGGCTGGAGGTGACCAGGCGGCGGACCGACTACCGGCGGCGCAAGCGGACCGAGCGCCTGCACCTGGTCGACGGCCTGCTCATCGCGCTGCTCAACATCGACGAAGTGATCGGTGTCATCCGGACCAGCGACGACGCCGCCGCGGCCAAGCAGCGGCTGATCGAGGCCTTCGAGCTGTCCGAGATCCAGGCGCAGTACATCCTGGACACGCCGCTGCGCCGGCTGACCCGCTTTGACCGGCTCGAGCTTGAGCGGGAGCAGGACACGCTGCGGGCCGAGATCGCCGCGCTGACCGAGATCCTGGAGTCCGACGCGCTGCTGCGCGCGCTGGTCAGCGACGAACTGGCGGAGGTGGCGAAGAAGTTCGGCACGCCGCGGCGGACGGTGCTGCTCGAGGGCGGCGGCGAGGCGCGGGCCGCGGCGGTCCCGCTCGAGGTCGCCGACGATCCGTGCCTGGTGCTGATGTCGGCGACGGGGCTGATGGCCCGGGCCGCGGTCAGCCCGGGCTCGCCGAACGGGACAGGGCCGGACGGGACAGGTCATTTTCCCGAACGAGCCGTGGTTCCCCCGCCCGGTGAGCTGACTCGCTCCGCGCAGGACACGGTGGTGGCGGCGGTCCGGGCCACCGTGCGGGGCACCATCGGGGTGGTGACGTCGGCGGGACGGCTGGTCAAGCTGAACGTGCTCGAGCTGCCGGCGCTGCCGCCCGGCGCCGGGGCGGTCTCCCTGGCCGGCGGCATGCCGGCCACCGAGTTCACCGAGCTGACGGCCGGGGAAACCGTGGTCGGGCTGTGCGCGGTCGATAATCCCGGCGCGGGCGTGGCGCTGGGGACCGCGGAGGGCGTGGTCAAGCGGGTGCTGCCGGACTACCCGCAGGCCCGGGACGAGTTCGAGCTGATCACGCTGAAGGAAGGCGACCGGGTGGTAGGCGCGGTCCAGCTGGACAGCGAATCAGCCGAGCTGGTCTTCATCACCTCGGACGCGCAGCTGCTGCATTTCACCGCGTCCTCGGTGCGGCCGCAGGGCCGGGCGGCGGGCGGCATGGCCGGGGCCCGGCTGTCGCCCCGGGCCTCGGTGGTGTGGTTCGGCGCCGTGGACGCCGGCGCGGCCGCCGGGACGCCGTCCGGGACGCCAGGTACGTACTCCCCCGCGGTGGTCGTCACCGTGGCGGGCAGCGCCGGGGCCCTGCCGGGAGCGGCGGCCGGCAGCGTGAAGGTTACCCCGATGCACGAGTACCCGGGCAAGGGCCGGGCCACCGGCGGCGTGCGCTGCCACCGGTTCCTCAGAGGTGAGGACACGCTGGTCATGGCCTGGGCCGGGCCGGCTCCGGCGGTGGGCGCCAGCGAGTCGGGGGCCCCGGTCGCACTGCCCGATCCGGTCGGCCGGCGTGACGGGTCCGGGGTCGGGCTGTCCGGGCCGCTGGCGGTCATCGGAGGTTCGGTGCGGGTGGCGTGAGGGCGACTTAACGCCCGCTCGGTCAGGTGTCGATGCGGGAGGGGTCGAGCTCGGCGGCCCCGCTGACGATGAAGTCCCGGCGGGGGGCGACCTCGGACCCCATCAGCAGGGCGAACATGTCCGCGGCCGCGCTGGCGTCCTCGATCCTGATCCGGCGCAGGGTGCGGTGCCTGGGATCCATGGTCGTCTCGGCCAGCTGGGAGGCGTCCATCTCCCCCAGGCCCTTGTACCGCTGCACCGGCTCTTCCCAGCGCTGACCGCGACGCTCGAGCTCGAGCAGAGTGCGGTGCAGCTCGGCGTCCGAATAGCAGTACCGGTACTTAGGCTGGCCCTTACGGACGTTCTTCAGCGCTACCCGGTGCAGCGGCGGCACCGCGGCGAAGACCCGGCCCGCGTCCAGCATCGGCCGCAGGTACTTGTGGAACAGCGTGAGCAGCAGGGTGCGGATGTGCGCGCCGTCCACGTCGGCGTCCGCCATGAAGATGATCCGCTGGTACCTGGCCGAGTCCAGGTCGAACGAACTGCCCGAGCCGGCCCCTATCACCTGGATGATCGCGGCGCACTCGGCGTTCTTGAGCATGTCCGCCAGCGACGCCTTCTGCACGTTGAGGATCTTGCCCCGGATCGGCAGCAGCGCCTGGAATTCGGAGTCCCTGGCCACCTTCGCGGTGCCGAGCGCGGAGTCTCCCTCGACGATGAACAGCTCGCTGCGGTCATCGGCCGACCGGCAGTCGACCAGCTTGGCCGGCAGCGACGAGCTGGCCAGGGCGGACTTACGCCGCTGGTTGTCGCGGTGCTCGCGGGCGGCGATGCGCGCCTTGGCCGCCGACACCACCTTGTCCAGGACCGACCGGGCCTGCTGCTTGGCCCCACGCGGCGGGTTCTCCAGATAGGCCTTGAGCTGCGCGCTCACCACCTGCGCCACGATCCGGGAGGCGGCCGGGGTGCCGAGCACCTCCTTGGTCTGCCCCTCGAACTGCGGCTCGGGCACCCGGACCGAGACCACCGCGACCAGGCCCTCCTGGGTGTCCTCCTTGGTCACAGGCTCGTCGCCGTTCTTCAGCAGCCGGGCCGCCCGGAGCTGGTCGTTCAGCGTCCGGACCAGGGCCCGCTCGAAGCCGGTGATGTGGGTGCCGCCGTGCGGGGTGGCGATCACGTTCACGAACGAGCGGACCACGGAATCGTAGCCCGCCCCCCACTGCAGGGCCACGTCGACGTCCAGCTGGCGCTCGACCTCGGTGGGGGTCATGTGCCCCCGGTCGTCCAGGACCGGGATCGTCTCGCTGAACTGGCCGGATCCGGTCAGCCGCAGCACCTCGGTGACCGGCTCGCTGGACCCCAGGTGGGCGCAGAACTCGCTGATGCCGCCGTCGAAGCAGAACTCGGTGTCTCGCGGGCTGCCGGGCTCGGCGTCGCCGTCGCCGACGGCCTCCTCGCGGATGCTGATGGTCAGGCCGGGCACCAGGTAGGCGGTCTGCCTGGCCCGCTCGGTCAGCGCGTCGAAGCTGAACCTGGCGTCCTTGAGGAAGACCTGCCGGTCCGGCCAGAACCTGATCCTGGTCCCGGTGGCCTTCTTCGCCTCGCCGGTTCTGGGGCGGCCCAGCGGACGCAGCCCGGCCCGCTTGGTGAAGTCCGCGTCCGGGCCCGGAGCGCCGAACTCACCGGTCACGCCGCGGCGGAAGCTGGCCGCCCAGGTCTGCCCGCCCCGGTCCACCTCGACGTCCAGCCGCGCCGCCAGCGCGTTGACGACCGAGGCGCCGACGCCGTGCAGCCCGCCGGAGGCCGTGTACGAGCCGCCGCCGAACTTGCCGCCCGCGTGCAGCCTGGTCATCACCAGCTCCACGCCGGTGAGCTTGGTCTTGCGCTCGACGTCGACCGGGATGCCGCGGCCGTTGTCCCTGACCTCGGCGGAACCGTCGGCGTACAGCAGCACGTCGATCCGCGAGCAGTACCCGCCCAGCGCCTCGTCCACGGCGTTGTCGATGATCTCCCACAGGCAGTGCTGCAGCCCGCGGCCGTCGGTCGACCCGACGTACATGCCGGGACGCTTGCGCACCGCGTCCAGGCCCTCGAGGACCGACAGGTGCCGGGCGGTGTAGGCGTCGCCGGCTGGGGCGGCGGCGGGAGTACGGGAGGCAGCGGCGAGGGTGGGCACGAGCGGCCGATCTCCTTCCGGGGGAGCTGTCTAGTTGCAGAGTAGCCGCCGGGCCGGCTGCCTGCCGCATGCCACGCGGCGGCGGCCGGAAATCCCAGACTGACCATGACGAATGCATCAACGGCCCGCAACGGGGTATGAAACTCCTCAAGACCTGCACGGTGCCTGTGTGCCACCGGTACTGCCCCCGAGTACCGGTAGGACGTGGGCACCGTGTGGTTTTGTGGCCGATGTGACCACGCTGAGTCCAGGCGCGGTTTCGCTTGTGGCGTACACCACTGGGAGTGGGGAACGCCGACGGCGGGGTATGTGTTGTGCTGAGCTGTAGGGCAGAAAACCGAGCCAGACGGATATAGATGCCGGAGGCACGACGCGAGAGGGAGGCGACGTTGACCGGAGCTATGGCCCCCACCAAGCCGCTGACCGCGCTGGACGTCTGCGATCGATGCGGAGCTCAGGCGTACGTTCGCGTGCTACTCGCTAACGCGGGAGAGTTGCTTTTCTGTGCGCACCATGGTCGCGAGCATGCCCAGGCGCTGGCCAAGGTCGCCGTGGATATCCAGGACGAGAGCAACCGGCTGTCAGCGCCGCAGCCGCAATAGCACCGCGGTCCCAGCCAGGCCGGCAAGGACGCCGACGTCAGTTCTGTTCATGACGTCGGTTTTCTTTGTGCCCGGTTAGAGGTGAGGACCGCGGCGCTGGCCGAATGCAGTGCCGCGTTCCGCGCGGCTACCCGCGGTCGCCGGGTGGGCTAGCGGCTGCCCCCGGGTAGCGAAGACGCTGGCCCGGGGGCACGGACGGAAGACCGTTCGGAAAAAAGGATCTAGTCCAGGTAGTCGCGAAGGACCTGGGACCTGGACGGGTGCCGGAGCTTGGACATCGTCTTCGACTCGATCTGGCGGATCCGCTCGCGGGTGACGCCGTAGACCTTGCCGATCTCGTCCAGGGTCTTGGGCTGGCCGTCGGTCAGCCCGAAGCGCATCGAGACGACTCCGGCCTCGCGCTCGGACAGCGTGTCGAGCACCGAATGCAGCTGCTCCTGCAGCAGCGTGAAGCTGACCGCCTCGCCCGGCTGGATCGCCTCGGAGTCCTCGATCAGGTCACCGAACTCGCTGTCGCCGTCCTCGCCGAGCGGGGTGTGCAGCGAGATCGGCTCACGGCCGTACTTCTGCACCTCGACGACCTTTTCCGGGGTCATATCGAGCTCCACCGCCAGCTCATCCGGGGTGGGCTCGCGGCCCAGGTCCTGGAGCATCTGGCGCTGCACCCGGGCGAGCTTGTTGATGACCTCGACCATGTGCACCGGGATCCGGATGGTGCGCGCCTGGTCGGCCATGGCCCGGGTGATCGCCTGCCGGATCCACCAGGTGGCGTACGTGGAGAACTTGTAGCCCTTGGTGTAGTCGAACTTCTCCACCGCCCGGATCAGGCCCAGGTTGCCTTCCTGGATCAGGTCAAGGAACAGCATGCCGCGGCCGGTGTAACGCTTGGCCAGCGACACCACCAGCCGCAGGTTGGCCTCGAGCAGGTGGTTCTTGGCCCGGGTGCCGTCCTCGGCGATCCACTCCATGTCGATCCGCGCGTCGCTGTTCAGCGCCCGGCCGCCCTCGGCCAGCTTCTCCTCGGCGAACAACCCCGCCTCGATCCGCTTGGCCAGCTCGACCTCTTGCTCGGCGTTGAGCAGCGGGACCTTGCCGATCTGCTTCAGGTAGTCCTTGACCGGGTCCGCGGTCGCGCCCGCCACCGCCACCTGCGCGGCCGGAAGGTCGTCGTCGTCGTCGCCGAAGACGAAGATCTCCTCGTCCTCGCCGCCGCCATCCGGGGCGATCTTGACCACGCGCGCGCCGGCCGCGGCTTCTGGGCCGTCAGCCTCGCTGTCGCCGTCGCCGTCGCCGCCGACGGCAGGCCGACCCGGCTCAGACCCGCCGTCGGCGCCGTCCGGCCTGTCAACCTCGTCGCCGACTAGGTCATCGGTTACGGCCACATCGGCGATGTCGGGCTCCTCTAGGGCGGCGTCAGCCAGCACGGCCTGCAGATCCACGTCATCGGCGTCGTCGAGGCCGCCGAACTCCTCGAGATCCGCGGTTTCCAGATCCCCGTCGTGGCCGGGATCTGTGCGGCCGGGATCTGTATCGTCGAGATTAACCGCGGTCAGGCTGGCATCCGCGTCGGCGCGCACCTCGGAACGCTGCTCCGGGGCCTTGGGTCCAGAACCGGCTGCCCGCGGGGCCGCGTGCACCGGCTGATCCTCAACGGCCCGGGGCTTGGCGTCCGGAGTCCTGGGGCGCTTCCGCGCTGCGGAATTGGCAGCGCTCACGACCACGGTCACCCCTTCCTTCGCTGGATAGATGCCACTCGGGACAGATTCAACCCGCCTGCCTCCCACTCATCACCATAGGCTCCGGCCGGGAGTGACTTGTACGCCTCGCCCGGGGTCCCCCTCACCGTGGACCGCCCACCGGTACATGCACAACGAGCACCGTCACATCGTCGTTTTGCTCGTGACCTGCGAGCATACGGTCAACGAGGTACTCGAGAAGCCGTTCGGGCCGGGCCAGCACGTCCGCATCGGCACGCCCGGCCACCGCCGCCAGTTCCTCGAGTCCCGCGTCGAGGCCACGATTCCTGTTCTCCACCAGGCCATCAGAATAAAAAACCGCCGTGCTGCCCGGCCGAAGGTTAAACGAGTGCTGCTGCCGCGGGCTGGCCCAGCCCAGCGGCGTGCCGGCTTCCACCTGATCGAACCGCGGGGCGCAGCCCGCCTCAAGAACAAGGGCAGGCAGATGCCCGGCATTCCCGAGCACGCCCTCCCCGGTTTCCGGGTCGATGACCAGGTAGGCGACGGTGGTCACCTGTTCTTCCTGCTCGGTGGCGCTGAACAGGCGGTCGAGGCCGCCGAGCACCGCCGCCGGGCGCGGATCGCTGAGCGCGAGCGCGCGCAGCGCGTTGCGGACCCGGCCCATCCCGGCCGCCGCGGTCAGGCCCTTGCCCATCACGTCGCCGAGCGCCACCGCCAGCCGGTGATCGGCCAGCCGGAACGCGTCGTACCAGTCGCCGCCGATCTCCATGTTCTTGGCCGGACGGTACTTGGCCTCCAGGACCAGGCCGGGCACGCTGGGCAGCTTGTCCGGGAGCAGGCTGCGCTGCAGCGTCTCCGCCGTCTTGTGCTCCCGCTCGTACAGCCCGGCCCGCTCGACCGCCAGCTGGCACTGGCCGGCCAGCGCCTCGAGGAAGACCCGCTCCTCCTCGGTGATCTTCCTCGGCCGGCCGAACGAGAACCGCAGCGCGCCCAGCGGCGCGCCGGCCGCCAGCAGCGGCAGGCCGACCCACGAGCGCTCGTCAGAGGCAGCCACCCGCTCCGGATCGATC
>OCZU010003214.1_pt1 | contig 10344 bp, 5 predicted proteins | sample 1539001 | NCBI WGS metagenome assembly OCZU01 (sample SAMEA3539306, study PRJEB22396) | soil metagenome | biome: tundra; feature: field; material: soil | place: USA | collected 2010-05 | depth 0.15 m | reverse complement strand
ATGCTGAAGTCCTGCGGCTGCTCTCGACCGGTCTGAGCAACAAGCAGATCGCCGCCGAGCTGTATCTCAGCCCGGCGACGGTCGAGCGGCACCTGGCGACCATCTATCGCAAACTCGGTCTGGGCGGGCGCGTCCAAGCCACCCGCTACGCGATCGCGCACGGACTGGCAGCGGGCCCGCACATCTGACCAAAGGCCTTGTTATAACAACACCGGTCCATTTCTGCCGTCTTACCGTACCCGGGCCCCGATCGGCCCGGCTGGCTAGCCGCGGGCGCTGGTGGCGTACATGACTGCCGGGATTCGCCCGGGATGTTACGCGGCGTACCCTCGCTGACCGGGTGCGGCCTGCGCGCAGCGATTGACAGCGGGCTCAGCTGACCCCGCTCACCAATTCAAGAACCGAGGCCATGGCATGACACCAGCTACTCTCACCGCATGCAGGTCCGCCGGCGCCGTTGTGGCCGTTGCCGCCGCGGCGCTGGCCCTGGTCGGCTGCGGTCCCGCCTCAGGCTCCAGCGGAAGCCCCGCGCCCGCCTCCGGCGCAGCCTCCAAACCCGGATCGGGCTCGGCTGGAGCGGGTGGGTCCGGTGGATCCACCTTCTTCCCCGTGGCGGTCCTGAACACCGGAGATCCCAATTGACAAGCGCCCTTACCCTAGAAATATTCAGTTCATGCAATCAAGGAGGCTCTCGATTGGCCGACGACAGCGCTGCCACTCCCCGTGTACTGCCCCGAGGCCATCCAGACGAGTGGTCCCAGCGTCTCGCGGCCCTACTTGAAGCCATTCCTCGCGAAGATCAAGATGCAAAGCCTCTCCTGCAACTCTGCAAGGAAGCCGGCGTTCCGGACCATGAAGCTCTTGGCTTCGGACGGGCAGTGGCTGCGAGCCTGATTCTATTCGGCAGCATCTCCGAGGTGGGCAGCCTAGAAACTGATATGTTCATAAAAGCAGCAACACGGCATTCGATGTATTTCAATCGCAGTCTCGCCGCTTATATCCGAGAAGGTAGATCTGTACTTTTTGACTGGGCGCGTCATGCCAACCCCGATGGGAGCATTCATCCGGCAGATATACTCAAGGGTCCGCAATTTCTCACACATCTTGAGCGCGAACGAAACCTGAGCTCCAAAGATTCTGAGATAGTTCCCCTTCGCGAGACTCATGTTAGCCAGTTGGTCATCAAGGCAAAGGTTCGCGGTCTGGGCACGTGCTATCTGATGCAATACGATCCGGCGGCCCGCATGTATCAACTTGTCGGAGGCCACCGACGGGATGGCGATTCAGACAGCGGCGTTACCATGCAGCGAGAGGCGCTGGAAGAGCTTCCTGCAAATAACTTCGACTTTCGGAGGCGCGATCATCTCAAGTTCTTGGCGAATGTTGATACTGTCTTGGTTTCACGTACCCTGGGAGTAAATACGCTTTATCACTTCAGTTTCTATCTCGCGAAACTCGGCATGAGGCGGCTCAACATCAATTTGGCGATTGACAAATGGATAGGAGAAAAGGAAGTAGAAGCCGGGCAGACCCGAGACGGCGTCGTAATTGCCACAGAGTGGCTTGGGGATCTGCAAAATCGAATTCCGGGTGGCATATCAGCACTTCCTCATAGTATAGACAGTACGCAGACGACTGCCTTGAGGCAAATAATTCGCCGAAGGCGTTGGGAGATAGCTGGCCTGACGATAGGCATCCTTGGCCTCATTGCTGCTATCTCTATGCCCTTCATTTAAGGACAGGACAGCCGACATGACGGGCATCAAGTCGGCCGAGTGATCAGTGGCCTGGTAAGTAACTCCGGAGCCTTGTCGGATGAAAATCTAATATCGGAGTTCTCCAGCCGATGCTGCGCGGACGGCGGGTCGAATACGGACGTGGCGGCGGCGCTCGGAGTGTCGCGGACGACGGTAGTCAGGTGGCGGTCGCGGTTCGTTGCGGCGCGGCTGGAGGGCCTGGCCGATGAGCCGCGGCCGGGCGCGCCTCGGACGATCAGCGACGAGCAGGTAGAGCGGGTGATCACGAAGACCCTGGAGGATCAGGGGCCGGGGCAGGAGACGCACTGGTCGACGCGGCTGATGGCGGCGCGACCGGCATGTCGCAGTCGGCGGTGTCGCGGATCTGGCGCGCGTTCGGCCTGAGACCGCACTTAGCCCAGACGCGGAAGCTGAGCACGGACCCGCAGTTCATCGAGAAGGTCCGCGACATTCGTCGGCCTCTACCTTGACCCGCCCGCGAAGGGCCCTGGTCCTGTGCGTGGACTAGAAGAGCCAGATCCAGGCCCTGAACCGGACCGCGCCGTGCCTGCCACAGTTGCCCACGACCCCGGACCGCAGAACGCACGACTACGTACGCTACGGCACCACCAGCCTGTTCGCCGCCCTGGAGACCGGCAGCGGGTCGGCTATGGCCCAGTCGCACGGCGGCACCGGCATCAGGAGTTCCTACGGTTCCTCGAGCTGATCGACGACGCCGTCCCCAAGGACCTGGACCTGCACTTGATCTGCGGCAACTACGCCACGCACAAGACCCCGGAAGCGAAGAAGCGACTGCTGCGCCACCTCCGGTTCGAGCTGCACTTCACGCCCGCCAGCGCATCGTGGATCAACCTGGTGGAACGCTGGCTCGCCGAGCTGACGAACCGGAAGCTGCGCCGCTCCGCGCAGCGTCACCGAACTCGAAGCCGACATCCGCAGGTGGGCCACTGAGTGGAACAAAAACCCGAAGGCCGTTCGTGTGGACTAGGACTGTCGACGAGATCCTTGGCACTCTCGCTGCCTACTGCTAGCGAATTAACGACTCAGGACACTAGCCCGGTGCGCCTTTGACCCAGTCCGCGGCGGCTAGAGCTGAGACGCCACCTGACCGAATGCTGAATATCTGTACGCGAACATGCGGCCACCGAGACCGCACGTGCGTTCGGCGCGTTAGATCGGTCGAGCGCAACCCCGCGCAGTCCACACACAAGATCCGACCCTGTTCCGATGATCATCATGAATCCTCCCAACGCCCGAGCCGTCGACGCAAGGACGCCGTCTCGCGTAGTCAGCCGCCGACCGCGAGCCCAATCCCTAAAATCATCGCAAGTCATACACCCTCAAATCAACGTAAAGGCCGCCACGAAGCCTCCACTCAAAGCAGTTGCAGCCTCACGTGCATCAAGCATACCGACACACTGCCATCCGATGGCGATCTGATCCGGCCTGTAGTACTATCTGCGAAATTAGTCCCAGCTACTGTATGTCACAGACAGCTCAGCCTGTTCGTTCGAGCGCCCGAAACTCAGCACGGCACATACGGAATGAAACCGTAAGATCGTACATTCAGGGCATTCCAAGCGCGACGCAGAGTGTGCAAAACCACTCTGCGAAGCGCGACGGGGGAGTACATGATATCACTGAATTTCGGCAACCGACTAAGTAGTCAGTCATGGGCACGAGTTCTATCAGACCTTCCACGTCACATTGAATCGCGACAGAACTGGGATGCTACCTTCTCCAAACAGCAACTTGAGATTGACTTGTCACCGACAGGTTTTGCCGACTTTGTGTCCCTCGGCCGACTTCTCATTTTCGCCCAGGCCGCGATTGGCGTGGGTGCAATCATTACCATCCGACTGCCGACGGGCAAGCCCTTGGCAGACGAAGAGCCCCATTTTGTCAACAGTCAACCACCTGAAAATGCCGCTCATCCGGGTTCTCTGGCCGCACTTTCCCGCCGACTACGTCAGCGTGACCAGTGCAGACTATTTATTAAGCAGTCTGGCTTCGAAGCAGCGCTCAGAGCCGGGCCTTGGTCGGAGTCGAGCGTAAATATTGTCGATTCGGGAAATCCTCGCAGCGCAGAACATGACATTCCGCCGCAGTCGACCCTGGGAGCTAGCGACGAGTCGTCAGTGGCTCCGCACAGATTTCGTCAGATACTCCCCTACCGATGGATATCTTCGCCCAGCTCGGGTGGTTTCAGACATTCCACGCCCCTGGCCGAACTCGAAACTTCTCTGATCGCACTGGGAATACCCGAGGTAGACGCGGCAGCCTTGACTGAGTGCGTTCTTCTCGAACTCATCGAGAACGTTGCAGAACATGCATCTGATCCGCGCAACTCGCCGTCTCCAGCCCTCGTCGGTGGAATACTAATTCAGCCTGAGAAGTACAGCCTGCGCGTCGACGACTATGATTCTCACTTGTCTGACCTCCTAAATTGGGGAGCCAAATACAGGAGTCCACTCCTTCGGCTCTTCGTGGCGGACGCGGGCAAAGGGCTCGTCGCATCACTCGCACCGCATAAGCGCGCCCACCGCGAACGTCAACTGGGTCCGCAAGACCGACTAATTAATGACGAGCAAGATACAGTACTTTATGCTCTCGATCGGTGGTCGACCTCTGTCACCGTGCGGTCGCGAACCGGAGCATACGGGCTGTGGAAAGTCGAGAGACTAATACGCAGTTACAGCGGAAGCATTTTAATATCGACTGGATCTGAGACCGCCGGAAATATCTTTGCGGGTGTAGACAATCCTGTCAGAGTCGCTCATCAAGTGCCCGCTTGGCTTCCCGGCACCGCCGTGGAGTGTAATGTTCTTACCAGCGTTCCCGACATCCTAGGTCCGCAGGGCGGCATGATGCGGCTGGCAACCAACCTTTCGGTCAACCGGCCACAGTTGGCCTGTATGGCAGCGTCGATAGCCTCTCGCACAGGCTTCAAGACGATCGATTTGCAGCGAATTCAGGAAACCTTGCATCGCCTGCCGGACGACAAGACAGGTGGCCTCGTTATTTTCGCGGACGCGCTCGCTACTTCGAGTCGGCTCACCGACTCCGATCTGCTAGACGCACTTCGACACATATTCTCGATGGCCAGCGAGTCAGCGAATCCGGCCACGGTAGCCCTTACTTTTTCTGGCGTGAACCATAAATTCTTGTCTCTAGCGATCGATGAATTCAATGCACAACATGATGCTGACCCATTCGCCGATGCACCAAATCCAATTCTCATAATAACGCCGCATAATCGGCATTACTGGATCGGTGGGGGTCCGGAGCTTCGGCAGCTTCTAGGAACGCTTTCGGAGTCACCGGCTTCGCTACCCGCAGCGGACCTTGTCCCCGCAGAGTCTAGGCCAAGGCTCGAAGCGCGCCTCCGGCAGATCCGTGATCAGACGGCACTGCTGCACGTGCACGCCGGTCTCGTAGATCTGACGCTCCGGCCGCAAGATGCGCTGAACGCTCTAGGGCATGACCTGGGGAAGAAGATTCGCGAGGCATATGCGAGTGCGCCGGGACCAGGAGTAGACAAGGGGCTCTTTCTTACTCCGAGCTTGCGAGTCACCACGTACTGGTCCGATCCCAACGAGATATTGCGCAATATAGGTAGTGAGAGACTTGCCGGCTTCCTACTTGCCTCGCTTCTCGAGCGCCGATTGCCGCAGGAGCACCGAATTTCCGTCGCCCCGTTCATCGTCAAAGCTGGAAGCGCCGGCAGGCGACTTCTCGAGAGTTTTAGCCTCTCGCTCGGTGCCTCTGGAGAATATTTTGAGTCAATTGACTATCTGCGACTGGAGTTTGCAGGCTCGGATGCGCCACCGCGACGGCCCATCGTCCTGTGTACCGATCTGATCTCGTCGGGCTTCAGCCTCCATCATGCGATCTCCGATCTGAGGCGACATGGTCTGGTCGCAGACGCCATCGCCACGGTGGTTGACGCTCGCGAACTCCAAGATTTCGCTGAAGAACCTGGCGAGTTTCGATACGAAGAGTATAGACTGCCCCTCGTCAGCCTCGCGACGATCCCGATGCTTAAGGTGCCGGTAACGGACGCTGAACGTGACGTGATGCCGATTGACACGATACTCGGGCGACCAATCCGCGTCGCGCCACCTCGGCCGCGTCACCTCAAAGATCAAGGAAGTTACATCGGCGCCCTAGTGGCGACCCGCGCAGCCCGTCTTGGTCACATCATGCGGCCGAGCGATCGGCACTATTCGGCCTATGTCGATCCTACTATGCTGTTTCGAGATCAAAGTTGGACAGAACAGGTCCTATGGAGTTGCCGCAGTAGAGTTCTTGGTCGGCACCGAATGATCTTTGCGGATCAGTTTGTTGATACCGATATATGCATACTGTATCCGACTGGAAATAGTGATCAGATCTCCGACGTAGCGCGAGCTCTTGGGTCGGATCTCCAAGAGCACGGCGTAAAAGTGACCGACGTACTCGGCATCCGCCGAGGGGCGCAAGGGTCACGATGGATCTTTCCAACGTCGATCGAGCTAGCCAGTCCCAGTCCTCATGCGGTCATCGTAGATTCTGGCATGTCGAGCGGCTATACGGTGCAACAGCTGACACGGCTCGCCGTCTCGGCCGGTGCTAGGGCAATTACCGCGATTGTGCTTGTGGACGCGATGAGCGAGGCTGAAGCTCTAGCTCTTCAACAGGTGCGAGCAGTAGGCAATCAAGGATCGGCGCAAGATCATATAGACACCGGACGGCATGTTCCATTTGCCCTGTTCTTCATTGCAGGTACTGCGGTAAATAGCAACAGCGCTAGAAAGTGCTCTATCTGCGCGCTGCGTAACAGGTACTCCGCAGCGCGAGCTCCGATGCCTGAGCGGCTTCAAAAGCACCACTCGTGGTTGACTGCGAGCCTACGCATTCGTTCAAAGGAGCGGGTCTTTCAGGAGGAGGCTACCGATCTGCTTGGAATGCCAATCGCGCAGGAGGACTGCGTGGAGTATCTTCAATGGAAAGCTCGGCTACGCAGCGCCACATCGAACACTCTCGCCCGTCGGGATATCGTCGATCTCATTCACGAACTTGTTGAGGATAGCAGTTTGACCATCTCTCGCGATGCACTCGTGCGCTTGCTTGTCGCTGAGAGTAATTGGCTTGCAACCGCACCGCTTTGGTTCCCGAAAGTGCGGGCAGGTATAGCTGCTATCGCTCTACGACTACTTCGTGGCTCGCAGTCAATGTCAATCGATCCTATGCTTCGCGTTCAGGCGGCGATTCTGCTCGCCCATACTTCTCCGGAGGATTTCGCTGGCAACATTAGCTCGCTGGTGCGCGACGCTCAGGATCATGAACATGTTATTTGTCAAATCCTCCTTGAAGCGCATGTTCTTCTTAGCGGACCAGAGAGCGGTTCGGCAACAGATGTGACGAGGACGCTCGTGGAGGGTCTCGGCAGCCTTGAGGATGAGGTGGCGCAACCGCAGGCAGACTGGTCGTGGCCGGAGTCTTCACCGGTCGAGGAGATTCGGTCATTGGTAGCACTGGGACGCCGCTTGCTCAAGCCTGCGCCTGAGACGCCGCAAGAAGCTTGGGCTGCACTGCGAAATTATCGAGCATCGGTGCGAGACCATACCTACGATGCGGCGATGTGGCGCATTCAACTGCGCGTGGAGAATCTGACACGGGGCTTCGTTCCCAGGGAGCCTGAGTCTGTGCGATTGGACTGGGGGCCATGTCGCGATTTCCTATCCCTCGAAGTTCTGCCCAATCTGGGACACGTGCGCCCGATTCTGCTGGCCCGGCCGCCGCTGCGAGGATTCAGCAGCGACGATCTCCTCACTTGGACCCGTGTCGTCAACGGAGAGGGAACTCTTCTCCTTGACGAGATCACTGGAAAGTTGGAAAAGGCATTCTCTCTAGATAGCAATGACTCGCAGGGAAGCGCCGGTCTAATTGAACTTCAGTCAGACCTTCGCTGGTGGAACCGTTTTTTCCTGGCGGCTAATATTGCAGATGAAAATCATCCACGTGGCGCATTTCTTTCGGAAGTGGTCCAGCAATGCCCTGCCTACCTGCTTCAGGTCGTTCATGATGTCTTCGATGGCAGCGACTCAAATATAGAGACTCGAAATCTCACAGAAGATGACGCTCTCAGGGTATTCTGCAGCGCTGCGGTTCTCCGCGATGCTCTGTCACATATTAGGATGAATGCCGAGCAGCGCCATCGGAGGATCGGATCTGATCAGGAATTTCTCGTGATACTTGAAGGGCGTGAGCTTGGGCTTGTAGTGGTGACTATTCTTAACACTGGTAGCGTCCCTGCGGCCGGTGGTCGGCGCGGCCTGAAACATATAGGTGCCGAGCTGCGACGCTTCGGCGCAACGCTCGAGGGACTCGGGAATTTGGACGCCCCGTGGACATACGGTATTTCTATCTGCCTCGAGCGTTGGAGTCAGGTCTGAATGAGAAACTTGCGGGGGCTACTCGTTGACAACGACCCTGGCAATAATCAGGTGATTGAAGAGTCGCTGGATTTGGCGTTCGGGGTATTCGGCTGGAAGGTTGATTGGTCATCTCATACTGGCGCGGCGAGAGCTCGGAGGTCGCTGCGCGAGAGCGACCCTTTTGACTTTGCGATAATTGATCTATATCTAGCTTCGAGCGAGCCCAATGGGTTGTCGATTGTTCCTGATCTTCACGACAAGCAGGCCGATACTTTCGTGCTAGTCGTCACTTCGTTCCCTGAACTTGACCACAATTTTCGAGATCGTGCCCGAAGATCTGGCGCTGTTGCGGCCGTTGTGCGGCACGATCTGCTGGCGGAGTCTACAGAATGGAGCTTCCCGGCGCTGGCGAGCAAAATTCGGGAACACTTGGTTTCGCGTGGCTTGATTACATTGGGACATTTTTCTTATGACCGTGAAAACTCGCAGATTGCGTCCATGCTTGAGCGGCTGGGCGGACAGGAAGGAGGCGAGGATCAGCGTGTGAGAAATGGCGAGCGGATTTTGCATAATTTGGCAATGCGATGCCTTGAAAGACCCCGTATTGACGAAGGCAACTTCCGGTTGAGCTATCTTACACCGGGCAGGTCTGGAGCTCAGGTCTGCCGCGTCGATCTTTCTATGCTTGGTGAACCGACAGAGTCGTTTGTGCTCAAGTTCGGCCTCGATAGAGAGGCTTTGGAGCGAGAGTATCGCAAGAATCTGGAGGCGGCGAGAATCTTGACACCTCAGGCCCTGGTGACGGCGACCGGAGTTCGGTCGGACTCGTCGGGCTACTGCGCCATTGCAGCTAGGGTCGCGGAAGGTGCCGATACTCTTGGTGGTTGGCTGCAATCAGCTGACCCGGCGGCAGCTCGGGATGTAGCGGATATCTTGTTTGGCGAGCATTTGCGCAGCCTATTTCGGCCGGAACTGCGTTCGCGGTGTGTTCTGAGAGACTGGGTTCAGCCGTCTGTGCAGGAGTGTGGACGGTCGCGTTTGGTTCTGGATATTTACAGGGATGTCGTCGGTCATCATGATGCAGGTAATTTTGAGCATGCGGATGGCTTGCTTGCCGATCTCTTGGCCTACATTGGGGATCGGCAGCTGCCGGTGGGACATCCGGAGCGGCTGGAGAGCGACGCTGTGTTTGTTAAGTCATTCGGGGATTTGCATTCGTCTAATGTGCTTGTTCAGACAGGTGTTCATGCGAGACCGGTTCTTATTGATGCGTCGCTTTTCGGCTCGGCCCATTGGGCTACGGACTGTGCACGATTGCTTGTTGATCTGATGGTGCGAGTCAGAGATCCCGGAGTTCCATCCATGCTTTGGGGTGGGGTGAAATTGGCGGTATCCGCAACTCGGGCGCTGTGTCCATGTTACCCCGGTCGATACCCGGACTCGCAAACCGCGGTCGACGCATTCGTGCTGCGCGTGATAGATAGACTGCCCGCTTTTCTTTACGTTGAAGAACTGCAGTTGGTGAAGGATCAGTGGCACTGGCAATGGCACGTTGCTCTAGCACGGGAATTCTTTAGACAAGCTACATTGCGGGATATGACGCCTCCGCGGACCGTGCTAGCTTTGGTGTCGGCGGCGATTCACCTTCGGTATGGCGTGCGGCTTCTTGATGATTTGAAGTATACTTAGAGTTGAATGGGACGTCGACGGCTATGAGGGGGTGTTTGATGTGTGCCCGCCATTGATCGGCGAGGCCTTGTGGTCGACCAGTGCCGGGTTTAGATCGCGTCCCCGGCGCGCCCGCGCGGGCGACGACTGTCGTCTATGCCAATCCAGCAGGAGCGATGGCGGCCTAAACCGGTCATACAGTCCTTCCGCTGTCTAGCAGTCACATCTGCAGGCCGATTGCCTCAGGGGGTGCTGCCGGGGTCTAGTTACGCAAAGCGTCGTCTGTCGAGCGGCTGGTGCTGTAGTCGAAGGTTCCAATCGCCTGGCGGCTTAGCCTGGCTAGGCCAGCTGAAGGTCAGCGGCGCTGGCGTGCAGCTCGCTCAGACGCTCGCGGGTCTGCTCGTCGGCCGGGGTATAGGTCGTCATCCTGGTGCCGAGGCGCTGGCCGAGCCACAGATGGGTGTAGTTCAGCTTGAGCAGGCCTACCTCCGGGTGCAGGT
>OCZU010003211.1_pt1 | contig 10348 bp, 7 predicted proteins | sample 1539001 | NCBI WGS metagenome assembly OCZU01 (sample SAMEA3539306, study PRJEB22396) | soil metagenome | biome: tundra; feature: field; material: soil | place: USA | collected 2010-05 | depth 0.15 m | reverse complement strand
GGCCGGCCCGCAGGCGACCGGCCGGGAACCGGGCACCGGCGAGGCCGTGCGGTGATCGCCGCGACCGCTGTCCTGGTCATCGCTCTGATCGCGGGGATCTCGATCGGCCCGGTCGCGATGCCGCTGAGCGCCATCGTCGGCTCGCTGGCCGCGCACCTGCCCTGGCATCCGGCGGTGGGAGTGCCCCGGGTCGACTCGGCCATCATCTGGCAGATCAGGCTGCCCCGGGTCGTGCTTGGGGCCCTGGTCGGCTCGATGCTGGCCGGCGGCGGCGCCGCCTACCAGGGCGTCTTCCGCAATCCCCTGGCCGACCCGTACCTGCTCGGCGTGGCAGCCGGCGCGGGTCTGGGCGCCACGGCGGTGATCATCAGCGGTGCCAGCCCGGCCCTGCTCCCCGTCGCGGCCTTCGGCGGCGCGGCCGGAGCAGTGGCGCTGACCTACTCACTCGGCGCCGGCGGGGGACGGGCAGGCGAGGATGCCGGGCCACGCCGCACCGCGGGTACCGCCTCGATCCTGCTGGCAGGCGTCGCGGTCGCGGCGCTGCTCACCGCCGCGCAGACCTATCTCCAGCAGTCACACGCCCAGACGCTCCAGTCGATCTACTCCTGGATACTCGGCGGCCTGTCAGGTGCGACCTGGAGCCAGGTCTGGCTGATCATTCCTTATGTTCTCGTGTCCGCCGTGACGCTCCTGGCGCACCGCCGGCTGCTCGATGTCCTGCGGGTCGGCGAGACCGAGGCGGGAGCACTCGGCGTCAACGTCGCCCGGCTCCGGCTCGTCGTGGTCATCGCCGCGACGCTTGGGGCGGCTGCCGCGGTCTCGGTAAGCGGGCTGATCGGCTTCGTCGGCATCATCGTTCCCCACGCGGTCCGCCTGATGGCTGGGCCGAGCTACCGGGTGGTGCTGCCGGTGTCGATGATCGGCGGCGCCGCGTTCCTGGTCCTGGCCGACATCGCGGCCAGGACCGTCCAGGCCGATACCGAGGTGCCGATCGGCGTCATTACGGCCGCAGTCGGCGCGCCTTTCTTCCTGTTCGTGCTCCGCTCGCGGCGGGCCAGGGCGGACATGTCATGATCAGCGTCGATGGCCTGCGGGTCAGGTTCGGCGCGACGGTGGCCCTGGACGGCGTCAGCATCAGCGTGCCGGCCGGCGGATGGACCGCGCTGATCGGCCCGAACGGCGCGGGCAAGACGACGCTGCTGCGATCGGTCGCCGGCATGATCCGCGCCGCCGGTGACATCCGCCTCGCTGACCGCCCGGCCGCCGGCCTCAGCCATCGCCAGCGAGCCCGGCTCATCGCCTACGTCCCGCAGCACCCTGCGCTGCCGCCCGAGATGACCGGCCTCGACTACGTCCTGCTCGGCCGCACGCCGCACCTGGGCTACTTCGCTGTCGAGTCGGACGCGGACCGCCGGATCTGCCTGGATCTCCTCGACCGGCTGGAGCTGGCCGACATGGCCTGCCGCCGCCTCGCCACGATGTCGGGCGGTGAGGTGCAACGGCTCGTCCTGGCCCGTGCCCTGGCACAGCAGGCACCGATCGTGCTGCTCGACGAGCCGACGAGCGCGCTGGACCTCGGCCACCGGGTCGACGCCCTCGAGCTGATCGACGAACTGCGCCGGGAGCGGTCGCTCACGGTCCTGTCGGCGATCCACGACCTGACGCTGGCCGGGCAGTTCGCCGACCGGCTGGTCCTGCTGCGCCACGGCAGGGTAGCGGCGGACGGCCCGCCGGCCCAGGTGCTCAGGGACGACCTGCTGAGCGAGGTCTTCGGCACGGGCGTGGGCGTGATCACGACGGCCGGCGGCGAGCTCGCGGTGATCTCGCACCGCCAGCGCCCGGCCCCGGCCGACGCCTAGCCGGGGCGTTACCGACGGAAAGCAACCGTATCGCCGCTGCACTGCCGATCCCGATCATCGCCGGGATCAACGGCGCTTCGATGCGGCCTGGTAATCGAGGCTAGCGAGCAGGCTTTGCGTTATACCGGTTGATAACAGCGCCGCGCCTGCAACACTCTCCCAGCGGAAAGCACCACGAAGGCAGGCGGTACCGAGATGTTCGGAAACAAGCAGGAGAAGGCCGCACAGGATGCAGCGGCCAGGGCAGAAGCGGACCGGCTGGTCGCACTGCCCGTCGCCGAGCTCGCCGCCGCGATCATGCCGGTCTTCGGGCCGAACGGCGCGCCGACGACGGGCGGACGCCGGATCGGCGCGCTTCAGGTCGCGAACTGGCTGATGTCCTCTCAGCCGCGCGGCGCCAGCCACCTCAAGGAACTGCTCGGCCCGGTCCGCGAGGGCGTCCAGGCACTCGAGAACGCGGGCCTGGTGATGCGGACGCCGCTCGGAGAGGGCAGTTTCAGCCTGAACGCTACCCGGACCGGCGAGGCCGCTCTGGCCGACGGCTCGGTCCGGCAGCACCTCGGCCTGCCCGGCTAGCATCCGCCTGCCCGCCTCGCGCCGCCCGCTTAGGGCTCGGCCCGGCCGCCAGCCTCCTGCCAGGCGAATGCCATCGGCGAGAGCGCGGTCAGGTCGATCGCGGGCTCGACTGTCGAGTAGGACTGCACGTTGTCGCGGAACACGGCCTTGTGCCCGCGGAACACCGAGTACGGGACGTTCCCAGGAGCGTTCACTGAGCACGGCCGCATGTTGGGCACCGAGCCGACCGCGGCGAAGCTGTTCGGCCCTTCGACCGCCGCTCCGGCGAGTACCGGCGGCGACCCGTCGTGCGAGCCGGCCAGGTTGGTCACCTGGTGCTGCATGCAGTCAGGGAAGACCGTGCCGTCACCGACGATCAGCGACTCGCCCCACGCGTTCGTGCCGAGCACGTCGTCGAGCCAGCGCTGGCCCCAGGCGGCGTAGCCGGGCGTGCCCGCCAGGTCGTCATATTCGCCGGCCATCACCGCGAGACCGAGACCGTGCGCCGTGGTGTCCCACTGGTCCCAGGCGAAGCCGAAGCCGAACGGATCGCCGGCCGCTATGCCGGTCGCCCGCCTGAGCTGGCTGCGCAGGTTCGCCAGCAGCGCGGCCCTGGTGACCGCCAGGGACGGGTGGGGCCCGCCGATCGCGCGGTAAAGCTCGTAGTCGGCGAGCGCGCTGACGTCGTACAGGTTCAGCGTGTCCCGGCCTGACGCCTTGCCCGCGAGCCACTGCCTGGCCCAGTGCGCGGCGTCGGCCAGGTAACGGCCCGCCGACCGGACCGGCAGCGCCGCGGGCAGGTCACCCGGCCCGGCCGACCTCAGCGCGAGCGCGAGTTCGGTCGCGCCGAGCATCATGTCGTCGCGCCAGGACGCCTCCGGGTAGAAGTCCCAGGGCAGCACGGTCTGCAGCTGGCCCTTCCAGCGCGTTCCGGCCATCGCGTAGACGGTCTCGGCCGAGCGAAGGCACCGGCTCGCGTAGGCCGGGTCACTCACGCGGAAGACGCGGTAGCAGAGCGCGAAGTCGGCCGCGAGCCGGCCGGCCAGGTTGGGGCTGACCGGCGCGCCGGGCGGACCGGCGCGGAAGACCGGCGGATGGCGGATGTACTGGTAGCGCGGGTCGGTGCCGTGGTAGTGATCATCGGCCTGCGGCAGCCGCCAGATGTCGTGGTCGCCGAAGTAGTAGCTGTTCGCCTCGCCGGTGCCGACCTGCAGGTACAGCGTCCTGGTCCGCTCGTCCCACATCCGCTGCAGGAAGTCCAGGCCGAACCGGGCCTCGGCGGTGAAGCTGCCATGGCCGTTGCCGCTGGCGCCGCCGAGACTGGCCGGGAACGACGCGATGCCCTGGAGCATCATCGCCACCGTGTAGCTGGTCGTCTCGGTGAACTTCAGGTAGTCGCCAGCGTCGGACCAGCCGCCGGTCGCGTTGATCCGCAGCCCGGTCGCGTAGGGCCGCAGCGAGCCTTTGAAGTTGCCGTTCGGGCTGACCTTCGGCGCGCGGAACGTCATCGCATGCGCGTCGCTGAGGTGACCGGCTGCTGTCCGCAGCGCGCTCGGGATGAAGCCGGGTCCGTCCCGCTCGTTCTGGTAGAACGACAGCGCGTTCGCCAGGGCGCCGGCATACAGCCGGGAAGCAGGCTCGATCCTGAACCACGGCGAGACGGTCGCCTGGCCGACAGCGAGTGCCAGCCGGTAGGTCCCCGGCCGGTGCGTGCCACTGAACCTGACCGCCCACACGGCCGGGTACCGGTGGCTCCAGGGACCCAGATCGGTACGGGCCACGCCGCGTGCGACCACGCGGCACGAGCCGCGGCTGATCAGCTGCCAGCGCGGGGCCGGCCCGCGCGACCTGGTCATGATCTCGGCGAGCTTCGATGCTGTCAGGGGATAGCCGACCTGGTTGACCCTGATCACTGCCGCGGGAGGGGAACCGGAGGTGCCGCCCGCCGCGGGCCGGGAACCGGAAGTGCCGCCTGCCGCCGGGGCCTGGCACGCCTGCTGCGCCGCGCCCCGGGCGGCGGCCGGACCCGCTGAGGCTAGTACCCCGGCTGCCGCCAGGCTCGCCGCCGTGACTACCGATGCCAGCCGCGCTCGCCGCAGGATCACGGGGCCAGGCTAAGCCCGGGAGCAACTCGCCCACAATGCCATCGAGCATGTTATCTCGGACTTATTCCATCAGGACGCGCAGTTGCCGTCCATGCCGTTGCCTGCGCGGATGCGGCCGCAGGAGGATGGATCCATGCAGCCAGCGGAAGTGATCCATGCCCTGTGGGACCGGTTCCAGGCCAGGGACTGGCCGGGGGCCGCGGAACTCGTCGCCGACGACGCGATCATCGACTGGCCGGCCAGTTCCGAGCGGATCGTGGGCAAGACGAACTTCATCGCGCTGAACCGCGAGTACCCGGAGGGCTGGTCAATCCGGGTGCTGCGGATCGTGGCCGACGGCGATCAGGTCGTCTCCGAGGTCGAGGTGCCGCACGAGGGCCTCGGCGTGTTCCGGGTCGCGTCCTTCTGGACCGTCGCGGGAGGCCAGATCGTCCGCGGCACCGAGTACTGGACCAGCCTGGGCGCCGACCCGAGCCCGGACTGGCGGGCCGCCTACGTCGAGCCGCTCTGATCCCCTAGTCTGCCCGCACCTGTCACGGGGGCGCCGCCGCGGTCGGGGGCCAGCCGTGCCGCGAGCTCCGTCCTCGACCGCAGGCCGAGCTTGCGGTAGGCGCTGGTCAGCGCCTTCTCGACCGCCCGGACGCTGACGAATAGCTCGGTGGAGATCTCGCGGTTGGTGCGCCCCGCCGCCGCCAGCCTGGCGACCTTAGCCTCGCTGTCGGTGAGCTCCCAGGGCCCGGCCCGCCGGCCGCTGAGCCGGTCGGTCTGCTCACGGCACCTGGCCAGCCAGGCTGCGGCACCGAGCCTGGTGAAGCCATCGGCGGCGCGCTCGAGCATCTCCCCTGCCTCCCGCCTGCGGCGGGCCCGCCGGAGCACTGCCCCGTAGGCGAGCTGAACCCTGGCCAGCTCGAACGGCAGCGATAGCCGGACCGACAGGTGCTCCGCCTCCGCCGCGACGGCGACCGCTGCTGGCACATCACCGGCCGCCGCGAGCAGCAGCGCCCGGCAGCGCAGGGCAGCTGCCAGCGCTGCGTCGCTGTGCAGGTCCCGTGCCCGGGATTCGTACTGGTCGAGCATCCTCCCGGCCGCTGGCAGGTCGCCGAGCCCGATCAGCGCTTCCACCTCGTCGGTGACGAAGGACAAAACTCCAGGTTCGAACGACGCGATGACAAAGGAGTCGCAGAGCCACGCCAGGTGCCGGTCCGCCGCCGCGTTGTCGTTGGCGCTCAGGTACAGCAGGCCCAGCGCCGACGTGCAGGCGACGACCGTCGCGACGGACTCGGTCGTGCTCGCGAGAGCCAGCCCGGCCTCCGCCGAGCTGAGGCAGGCCGCCGCGTCGCCGCGGAGAGCGGCGATCATCGCGGTCGCGGCCATCGCCGCTGCCCGCACGCGCTGGTGCGTGTCCTCCGGCACATCCTGGCTCGCGGACCTGGCATGACCGGCCGCTGCGGCCCAGTCGCCTGCGCGCCATTCCACCTCGGCAAGCGCGCACAGGATGTCCGGGACGGAGCTCTCCTCGCCCCAGTCCATCGCGCGCTTGTACGCCTCGCCGACTCGCATCCTGGCAGCGGCTATATCGCCAGCCCACAGGGCGCGCAGTCCTGCGATGAAGGTCGCGCTCCGGGCCGGCGGCAGGTAGCTGACCCGCGACTCGGCCGCCAGGGCCAGCTCGAGGGTGCGGTCTGCCGCGGGATCGCCTCCCACGCCCTGGCAGAGTGCGAGCACGGCCAGGGCCTGCGCAATCAGATCTTCGTCACCCAGGTCCTGCGCGAGCCGAACCGTCTCCTCGGCCATTGGCCCCAGCTGCGTCCGGTCGGCCGTGTTAATGGTCACGAAGGACAGGTCGACCAGCGCCTGCACCCGCAGCTGCAGGTCATCACCGCACATCTCGAGCGCCTCGGCGATCGCTGCCGCCGCCGCGCCGACCTGGGAGTGGAAAAACACGCGGCCCAGGCACAGCAGGGCCCTGGCCCGCAGCGGTCCGGCGGGAATCGACGGAACAGCCTCCTGGAGGATCAGCCGCGCGGACTTCATGTCGCCGACCTGCCAGTGGTACTCGCCGGCCAGCACGAGCCGACGGCCGCAGCATTCGACGTCGTCATCTGGCGTCAGCGCGGCGGCTCGCTCCGACAGTATCGCCGCCGCGTCCAGCGCACCTCTCAGCCGCGCGTTTGCTGCCGCCTTCTCCAGTGCGGCCGCCACCGCGTCGTCCGGGCCGGTCGCCGCGGACGCGAGATGCATGGCGCGCTCCTCCTCGTCGTCGACGAGATCGGCCAGCCGCCCGTGCATGCGCCGCAGTCCTGATGGTGCCAGCCCAGCCGAGGCCGCCGTTCCCAGCAGCGGATGCGCAAGCCGGATCCGCGCCTGGTCGATGCTGAGCAGTCCGGCCGCCACCGCGGCATCGATTGCTGCGGCGGCCCGGCCCTGGTGGCCGAGGAACCTCTCGACGAGGCCGACTGTCGGATGGGTGACCAGCGCGGTCATAGCGATGGCGTCGACCACGTCGGCCGGCATCTGCTCGAGCTGACGCCGCAAGAGCGCGGTGATGCCGGCGGGCACCGACAGGGCCTGGGCGTCAGGACCGGCCCGGGAGGATCCGGCAGCGACCGGGTTACCGGCCGCCGCCGCCATGGCGTCGGCCGCGGCGCCGGCTAGCTCGAGCGCGAAGTACGGGTTCCCAGCGGAACTTCTGATCACCTCGGCCAGTCGTGCCTGGGGCAGGGCGGCGGGAAACCTCGCCCTGATCGCCTCCTCGACATCGGCGGCGCCGAGTGGGCCAACTGACATGATCGTCGTCATCTGCTGATCGGCGAACCTCATCGGCCCGGCGCGCGGCGGCCCGGTAGCGGGAGCGTCGGCGAGCAGCCCGGTCCGTTCCGTACCCGCGAAGCCGACCGGCTCGGCCGACAGCCTCCGCAGCGCGAAAGACAGGACCCGGGCCGACGACTGATCGATCCACTGCACGTCGTCAATGGCCACCAGGATCGGGCGGAGCGCGCTGAGCCCGCGGAACGCCCCGAGCAGGGCCAGTCCCACCGCGCGCCAGTCCTCGGGCGCGGGCGCGGAGTCCAGCCGTAGCAACGCCACGTCAAGCGCTCGCCTTAGCGGTGCCGCGAGCGACGCCAGGACGCCATCAGGCATCCCGTCCATCAGATCGCCGAGCGCGGTGAACGACAGCTGCGCCTCGGCCTCCGCGCACCGTGACGTGAGCACGTGATAGCCGGCCTGGCCGGCGATGCCGACAGCCTCGCGCCACAGCGATGTCTTGCCGATGCCGGCATCGCCGCGGATCAGCAAGGCCGACGGGCCATCCTGGGCCAGCGGCCTGGCTGTGATGGCTGCGATGAACCGCTCGATCACCGCGATCTCTCGCGCGCGTCCGACGAGGCCGGTCGGCACTATCTACGCCACCAGGAGGCGATCGGCATGGCGCTCGGCCTTTCGGTTCAGCCGGGCGACCCGGGCAGCAGGAGGCTAGGACTTTCGATCACGGTTCCGGCAGTAGCCGGTACGGATAATTATCCCCCAGGGAGCGGGAAACCCGCCCTTGCCCAAGCTGACTTCCCCGGAAAGAGTGCGGATTCCCGTATTACCTGCGGCGCGTGCCGTTCCTAGGGTGAACAGGCAGTACCCGCCTGCGGGGTGCCCAGGCGGTGCCAGCGACCGGGAGGTTCGATGCGGCGATTCGCGTCAGGCACAGCAAGGCTCTCATATCTCGCCGCCGTCAGCGTCATGGCTCTGGCTGTCTCATCGGGGACAGCGGGAGCGGCGCCGCCGGCTGCGGGCGCTCCGGCCGGGCCACGGGTTCCGGCCACGGCCCTGAGCGATCTCGGCCGGCTCGCGCACCGGGTCAGCGGCCCCGCCGGAACGGCGCTCACGACGCCCGCCGGCAGTGAGCTCAAGAAGGTGATCGCCTTCGGCGCGGCTCGGCTGCGCGCGGGAGGCTCATGCGCCGCCATCCGCGCGATCGACGCGCTGCGAGCGCCGATCCAGTCGCCGCACTCCTACCGCGCCGGCCGGATCGAAGCGTTCGGGCGCGGGCTGGACGCCCTGGTCGTCAAGGTCGACCACGACATCATCGGTACGGGTAAGGTCCGCGGCTGCGTGTCCGTCGGCCACACGACCGCCTCGATCCCGCCGCACCCCGTCGGCAAGCCCGTCAAGCCGGGGCCGTTCAAGGGGCCGGCCGAGACCGGCTCTGATGAGCCGCCGCTCAAGCTGCCGAGAAATGCCCGGCTGTTCAAGAAGCCGGGCCCGGCGAGCGCGATTACCGGGACGAAATCAGCGACGGTCCCCGCAGGTGCGATCCCGGCGATCAACGAGGTCCGCATCTACCAGCGCACGGACACCGTGCTGCCCACCCGCAGCTTCCCGCAGGAAGTCCAGGTCGCCAGCGGCGATGGCGTGGTCATCGCGAGCGCCAACGGCGGCGCGTTCTTCTCGACGGACCACGGCCAGAGCTTCTCGCCCATGTCGCCGTTCACGGTCTTCGGCAGCTTCCAGGGCGGGTTCTGCTGCGATACCGCGGTCCGGTACTCAAATGACGTCGGGATGTTCTTCTGGCTGCTCCAGGGGAACGGGACTACAGCGACTCCGGACGACAACAGCTACGTGCTCGCCGTAGCCAGCCCCGCCGCGATAAGGGCGGCCGTGGCCGCGCACCGGCCGGTCGAGTCGGCGTGGCACATCTACCGGCTCACCCGGTCGATCTTCGGCGAGACGCGGGCCGCCTTCGACTTCCCGACCATGGCGGTCGGACTTCATTCGCTCTACCTGACCTGGAACACCGTAGACACCGGAGTCATCATGGCCAGGCTCAACCTGGCCCAGCTCGCCGCCGACCGGGACATCAGCATCTACTACTTCTCGCAGGGCGGTCCGACCTTCCGCCGGCTGGCTCAGAATCCCGGCCCGACCGGTTACTGGGTCTATAACAACGACGACTCCGGAGCCACGGCCGCCGTCGACTACCTGCAGGAGAGCTCCGGCCTGCTGTTCCATGTCCTGCTGCCGCATACGGCGATCCCGACCAGGGGCTGCTTGTCGGGCGAGACCGTGGGCAACTGCGGCTATACCTCGCTCACCCCGCTGGGCGAGGACTGGGCCTTCCGCGTGGCCGGGTCAGCCGTGAAGGCCGCCACCGTGCGGGGTAATCAGCTGTGGGTTGGCTGGACCGCCGCTCGCGGCTACCTCGGCACACACACGGACGTCTGGTCGCAGCCGCACGTTCAGTACGCGGCCTTCAGAATTCCGATCAGCCTCAGCGGCCTGATCAGCTCAGATGACGGCTCAACCTGGCCGGTGGTCACCGAGGGCAATGTGTGGAACCCGAACGTCGCGATCGAGGATCCGGCATTCGCCACCAGTACCACCGGCGACATCGGTATCTCGTTCTCCTACGGCGGGCCGAGCAACCCGCCAAGCCCCGCCGCCGGGATCATCGACCCGCTTCCGCATGAACTGTTCGAGGTGATCGCGGCCGACCCGGTCAACACCGGCGGCGACCGGACCCAAGGCGACTACTCAGCGATCCAGCCCGACTCACCGAACGGCGCGCGGTTCGTGACCTCCGGTTACGTCGACCGGCTCGACAACGGCGTGCCCGTCAACCACTGGGGCTTCATGTGCTTCGGCCGGAGCACCTCCGCGCCGCAGCCAGGGGACCGCTGCTGACAGCCAGCCGGGCGCCTTCATCGGCCGCGGCCTGAGGTCAGACGCCCAGGCCGCGGCCGATGATCTCTTTCATGATCTCGGTGGTGCCGCCGAAGATCGTCTGCACCCGGCCGTCGGCGAACGCCCGCGCGACCTGGTACTCGCGCATGTAGCCGT
>OCZU010003210.1_pt1 | contig 10349 bp, 10 predicted proteins | sample 1539001 | NCBI WGS metagenome assembly OCZU01 (sample SAMEA3539306, study PRJEB22396) | soil metagenome | biome: tundra; feature: field; material: soil | place: USA | collected 2010-05 | depth 0.15 m | reverse complement strand
GCAAAGCCGGTTCCTGAAGCGGCTTCTGTTTGACCCTGACATCCCCTAGGGACGGGAGGCTGGGGGGTTATCGCATCGGGCCCGAATGTGGTGACCTTCGCGACGTCATGTGCTCCGCCAACACGGCGGCGTCCTCGGCCACACCAAAGAGCGTGGCTGATTTCCGTTTGCGCTGAAAGTGAACACCCATGAAGTGGAGGCCGGAAACGATCGTGCTCGAGCCGTCGACTTGGATCGGGAATCCGGCTTCGTCGAAGGCGTTGAGTGCTGCGACCCAGCTTGTGTAGTCGGGTCGGAACCCGGTCGTAAAGATCACCGCGCCAATGCGGGCCAGGTCAACGCTCGCAGGCGGGTTGGCCTCGAACGCCTGAGGATCCGGCATCGTTGGCGCCGGCACGGAACGGGCTGCGCAGTTCGCCGCCAAGAGATCCCGAAGGTCGGCGTAGCGAGCGTCGCCAAACGCTACTGATGTGTGGAGATCGGGAGCGAAGTGGACGCGCGCGTCCTCGACGCCCGCGAATCGCCCGACGAGTTCGACCCCGAGCGCCTGGAGCGTCCGATAGTTGAGATCGCGCCCGCCTCCGTGGCCGGTGAATTGCGGGTTCGAGACGAACCGAGCGCTCGGACTGGGCAGTTCGGCGAGGCGAGTCTCGTAGAAGTCGCTGTCGAGAATCCAGCTCAAGGCGTCACGACCCTCGATTCGGCGAGGCACCCACGGAGCGCGGCCGCACGCGAGGTAAACGTTTCGTCCGGCCTCGAAACACTCTTCAGCGAGTTGGCAGCCGGTCTGCCCGCTGCCCACGATCAACACATCCCCTTCTGGCAGCGCGCCTGGGTTTGTATAAGCCTCCGCATCGATGGTGACGACCGAATCCACCGGCATCTGGCGTGAGGCGGCTGGCCGGTGTGCGCGCTGATACCCCCCAGAAGCCAGCACCACCTCACGGGCACGGATCTCGGCGTTCGACGTCCGAAGCGTGAACGTGCCGTCTTCGCGCGGTTCGACCGCCGTCACCTCCACGCCTGTTCGGATTGGCGCGCTGAAGCTCCGAGCGTAGCGATCCAGATAATTGACAATCTCATCCTTCGGCATGAACCCATCAGGGTCATCCCCGTCGTAGGGTGCACCCGGAAGGTGCACGCTCCAGTTGGGGATCACCAAACGGAAGCTGTCCCACCTGCGCCGCCAGGACTCGCCGACGCACCCGCGTTCAAGTACAACGTGCTCAATCGCGGCATGTGTCAGCTCATGGCTCAGAGAGAGGCCGGCCTGGCCCGCGCCGACGATGGCCACGTTCACCGTTTCAGCCATTGGTCTCCCGCACACGGTAAGTCTGCCTCGATGGCCCCGAGAGGTTCCGAGTTGCCTGGATCCGGTCGCAGCGTGGGGTGTGCGGGAAGAACCGCACCCTATGGAGCCGTAGCTGCGGGTGTCAGCGGGCGAACCATTCCCGGCGGAGCTCGTGGGTGCCGTCGGCGCAGCCGACCTCGTAATACACAGCGGTGCGATCGGGATCGTCGACGACGGTTGCATAGCGCAGCGCCGGGTATCTGCCGGGCGCCTGCGCAACCGGCGCGTCGCCCATGACCTCGAGGTGCCCCGGTTGCCCCACCGCGACGCCGGTGCGCTCCTCCCAGTTCTCGTCGACATCCGCGCGGCCGTCGTAGAACGCCACGACCGCACCGTGTCGTTCGAGGATCGATGTGACCCGCGTCCCGCGCTGATCCCACCGACCCGGCGCGGGCTCCAGCGCCGGACCGCGCAGCGTCCAGTTGAGGCCGTCGTCGCTGGTCGCGTATTCCGTCCACATGCGGTCGGTGGCATTCGGGTCGTCCAGTGGATGGCAGCAGATCCACGCGCGCCAACCGCGTTCGTCGTGTGTGATCACGGGGTCTTTCATCGCCGTCCGCGCGTCGCCGGGCATCACCACTCGACGTCCTGTGGCCACGAAGCCGGCAGGGGATCCCGCCTCCACCAACTCGACGCGCCAATGGCGGGTGCCGATGGTGGCACAGCTCAGGTAGAGACGCCAGCGTCCACTGCTGTCCACGACGAGTGCCGGCCGCTCGAGGGACTCGGCGTCCATCGACATCTTGTCGATGCGGCAGAGCTCGATGATCCCGCCTCCCGATGCAACCCGGGCAACGATCACATCGCCGCCGCGCCCATCGTCGACGGGCCACCGGCGGCGGAACGCGATGTAATGGACGCCGTCGCGCACCAGGACGCTCGGAGCGCCGACCCAGTGCCCGGGCCCACGCTCGGGAGGAACAGCGATCGTCTGTGCACCCGCGTTGCGAGGAATCGGGAGATCGATCAGCGAGACGGTGGGTGTCATGCCCTCATCGTGCCGCGTCAAGGGCGGGCGCCGCGGAGCGCAACTTGGAGCCTGATCCGACTGCCGGGTAGTGCTACCACCCTCTCGCCAGGGGCGGTCGCATCATCGACAACCGGTCCACGTCGTCGGTACGGTGCCGTTGATGACATCACGCTCAGACGTGTGGATGCAGTCGTGGTGCTGGGGATTGGACTCAGCGGCGCCGGCATCCTGGCTCGACTCGGCGGTGCTCAATTATCAACTGCTCACCGTCAGCTCTGGGTATCAACGGTCGACGGGCACACAGGAGGGGATTGATGGGCTGAGGGGGCTACTCCAGACAAACCCGATTACTGAATTCCTGCGAGCCAGCAGGATCGCCCGGTGGGAGCTGTCTATCCCACCGCACACGAACAACATCAGGGGAGCATATGAACAACCACGTTGGATCCGACCAGGCACCCGGCGTACGGCCGGGGTTGCGTGGGATCGTCGCCGGCGCCGCGCTCGTCGTCGGTATGGCCAGCGTCCCTGCCTTCGCGGCAACCGCCTCGGCGGCGACGGGAACCGTCATCGCGACGGCGACCACCCCGTTCGGCCGGGCACTGGTCGTCGGCTCGGGGCCGTACGCCGGCTTCAGCCTCTACTACATCACGAGCGACCATGGCAGAACGTTCGGCTGCACGAGCAAGCCGGTGGTCACTCCGGTCGGGACGCTCCTGTGCACCGGACCGTCAAACGACACGAATGCCGAATGGCCTGCGATCACGACGACCGGGACTCCAATCGCCGGTCCCGGAGCTTCGCAGCAACTGCTCGGCACGGTGTGGCGGGCAGGCGTCGGGGACCAGATCACCTATGCCGGGCACCCGTTATATCTGTTCGACCAGGGTCCCGGCGAGGTCACCGGTGAAGGATGGGACGAGCCCAGCCTCCCGCCCTGGCACGGCATCTGGAACCTCATGGCGCCATCGGGACGTGCCCTGCCGTGGGCGGGCACGCTGACGACCACCAAGATCGGCGGCACGAAGGTTCTCGCCACGCCTATGTTCACCGCCGTCGGCTGGATCGACTTCCCCGTGTACCGCTACAGCAAGGACACACCCGGACACAGCGCTTGCACCGGATCATGCGCGGTCGCCTGGCCCGGCATGCTCACCAGTGGCACGCCTGGGGTGTCGGGTGGGCTTTCGCCGACGAAGCTCGGCACCCTGCACACGCCGAACGGCACGCAGGTGCGCTATGACGGCAATCCCTTGTACCTGTTCGCTTTCGAGGGCCTCGCCCCGACGGCCACCGGTTTTGCGGCGACCGGGAACGGCAACGGCATCTCCGTGAATGGGGGCATCTTCACGCTCGTCACCCCTTAGACGCGACTAACTCCGGCCTGGCCTCGGCGATGAGGCCGGGCCGGGCTTGCCGACAACTGCTGGAGCCTCACCAGTGTGCGAGGCTAACCGCAGGTGGCGCCTTTAGACTTGGCAGCGTGGCACGGCCCTCGATCTACGAATTCGCTGGTGGCGAGGACGCCTTCCTCGCCCTCGCGGCCGCGCACCATGAACGGTGCCTCAATGATCCAGTCCTCAATCACCCGTTCTCGCATCCCGGCCGTCCCGATCACATCCAGCGGTTAGGCCGCTATTGGGCCGAGGTGTTCGGAGGTCCCCCGCGATACTCAGAATCCTACGGAGGGCATTCGGGGATGCTGGTGATCCACGCCGGGCAAGGCGCCGATGCTGACCTCGGAGCCCGCTTCGTCAGTTGCTTCGTGCAAGCCGCGGACGATGTGGCCCTGCCTGATGACCCGGCTTTCCGAGCGAGCCTTCGTGCGTACATGGAGTGGGCCGTGCACGAGGTGCTGAGCTACTCGCCGCACGGCTCCACCGTCCCGTCCGACGCGCGCATTCCTCACTGGTCGTGGAGCGGGCTGGAGTAGCGCCAAGTCGCCCTTGTCCGGCCACGAAGCAGACGTCTCCGTGCCTGCCATTCGCACGCGAACTGGCGGTTGTGTCAGCGGTCCAGACCGTTGATGACGGCTCGCGCTACCGGCGTCGGATTCGGCGAGTCCAGGTCAAGCGGATCGACGGATCTGAGCGGTGGTTGGGCCATGAACCGTGGCGTCCGGCCGCGATGAGCAGTCCCCGTATGCACAAGAAACGGATGGCAGAGATACACGTCCCCGAGGGAGCCCGTGGCCAATTCGACAGGACGACCGGCCGAGGCGGGAACTACCTCTTGGCACAGCTCCATCCATGCCGCGCCGTCGTCACCGGACGCCTCCAGGAACTGCGGAACGTCGAGGTGTGAGCCGACCCGCACCTGTGTTGGCGCATCGTCGGAGCCCGCCTCGGAAAAGAGGAACAACATGAGCAGTGCGCGACCACGGGAGCGCAGGTTGACACGCATGTCGCCTTGCGTCCCCGCAAAGCTGGCTTCCACATGCCACCCGGCCTCCAGTGGCGCATCTGTGCTCGGAAAGCGAAGAGGAAAGGTTCCGAGACCCGTCAATGCGATCCAGCGCCCTGCGCCGACCAGTTGATCGAATGCCTCGTGGAGCGAAGGTGTGTTTGCGGCCGCTCGGAACGCGGGTGTGCCGAAGCTCTCAAGGCGAATGAATGGCTGAGTCCAAGTCGATCGGTCGGATGGGTCACACCCGGTGGCGTCCCAGATCTCCTGTCGACACTGCTCACCGACATCCTCGGGAAACGCCCGTTCGAGTTTGACAAATCCCTCCTCGACAAACTGCTCTACTTGGTTGTCTGTCAAGGCCATCGTGTCTCACCCACCGTTGGTCGGGACGGCTCGGCCACCATCCGAGGGTTGTCGGTTCGGGGAGCGGACATCGCCGAATTGTGGCAAATAGCAGTCACAGTCCCCTCACAGGGCGCTCAAATGACAGTCAGGGGTCGGGAACGATCGTCAGCGGAACGACAGCGAATAAGGCGACGGAAGCTGCGCTGGCGGCCTACCCGGGAGGCATCGTCGACCGTGTTGTGCTGCTCAGCAACGGCGAGTACGAGGTGCACTACATCGGCGTCAACTGGCCGCACCACATCTTCGTCAACCAGGCCTTCAAGGTCGTCGGCGCCAACTAACCGCGACGGTCGCGGTTGCATTTCATCGTCGCGAGGTCGAGCCGTCCCAGGAGACGAGGCGCAGGGTAGCTCTCATCGCCACCACCGGATCTTCGCAGCGTCCAACGCCGCGTTGACCGGTTGCTCGAGGGACGCGCTGAGTTGCGCGAGGTTCTGCACCCACTCCCCTGCGATCACGACGGCCATCGCGCCTCCTGAGTCACTGTCGTTCTGGTGACGACGCATGCAGTCGATCGCCGCCGCCCGGAGCGCCTCCACCGACGGTTGCTCGGGGGATAGACCGCTGTGGGCCTCCTTCTCGAAGTCGTCGGCAAGATGGCCGAACCCGGCCAGCAGCGTCCGTACCTGTGCATCCACCGTCGCCACACTGTCGGGACAGAGTGATGGCTTGTCGCTGAGGTCAGCGGCGACCACGACGAGCAAGTCGGCGGCCAGCAGACCCTGATTGCCGGCAGAAAGGATGCGGCCGGCCAGGGGGGGGTCGAGTGACTTGGCGCCTCGTTCGTTGAGGAACACATCGAAGGCTTCACCGGCCCGTTCGCGCGCCCGCACTGCGTCGGCGCGCAAGCGCCCCACGTCGGCAGCTCCGTCAATTCCGAGTACCAGGTCAAAGCCCTGATGCAGATATGCGGCGACGGCGCGATACAGAACTGACGTCGAGCGTGCCAGATCGTGCCGCGCCCCTCGCGGCCAGAGCAAGAGCCCGACAAGCACGCTGATGCCGGTGCCGAGTGCGACGTCCTCAACCCGTACCAGCCCGACCTGCCATCCAGCCGGTGCGAGCAGATTGAAGATGACGATCACCGTCAGCGTGAAGGCTGCCTGACCGGCCACGAAGCTGCTGGCGCTCGACGCATACGAGGCCAGGAAGACAACCAACGGCATCGCGATCCACATCACGACCGGATCCTTGCCCGCAACGAAGGCGAAGAGGCCGCCGACGACGAAACCAATGACGGTACCCGCCAGCGCCTCGAAGGCGGTCCTGCCGGTGCCGAGTGCATTCGACCGGAGCACTGAGAGCGTGCCGAGCACTACCCAGAAGGCATGGGCGAGGCCCAACGTGCGTGCCAGCAACACGGCGAGCGCGAGCCCGACGCCCACACGGACACTGCTGTGGAGGACGGTGGAGGTCGGTTCCAAGTGAGTGCGGATCGTCTGCACGGTTCGGAGAGCGACGCCTCTTGCACCCTCCAACACTGGGGTCGATGCAGGCAGTGGCAACTCATCCTCGGCGTGGCCGCCGGCAGCGATGACGGCGTTCGAAGCGAGCCCAATCGTGATGTATGCGGCAACACGCAGCGTGTGGTCGACATCGATGCCGAGGAGAACATCCTCGGCCGCGCGTCCCCTCCGTAACTCATCCAGCGCCCAGCGGTCGAGCGCCGCACGATGCGCCCGCCGCGCCTCGACGACGGCGCGAATGTCGGGGGGCTTCCCATCGGTGAGGACCGCGGCGCTCCCGCGCAGGGCCGCACTCGTCGCCGCCTCCAGCCGGCTCCCTTCGGCGATGCAGGGACGCACCCACCGACCCTGGTCGTGCAACGGTCGCTTCGACAGATCAACGACCTCTGCGAGTTGGGTCATCAGCTCCACAAAGGCGCGGTCGCGGCGAGTGGGGCCGGCGGGTCGCATTGTGGTCCGCGCATATTCGCTGCGCATCGCCTCCATTGCCGTGCGTGTCTTCTGTTGAAGGCTGGCGAGCTGATCAGCCGACGGTCCCGCGTGGAGCACTTCGACGAGATCCGCCGCGATGGCGCAGGCCTCGGCGGCGCGCCTACGCAGGCCCGTACGTTCGAACGACGCCCAGACGAACAGGCCGGCGAGGGTTGACACGATGCCGGCAAGCATCCAACCCCCAACACGAGCCGGGACGGCTGCGGCCGGTGCCGAGATGGAGACGGAGAGCACAAACGCGAGGAGCAGCGCGGTCCGCGCCGCAACGAGGTAACCGCCGAACACACTCGCGAATGAGAGCGCGAAACCCACCACCAGCATCACAATCGCACCGACGGGAGCGTGGGGAGACACCAGGGTTCCGAGTGCGACGAGGACGGCACCGGCGAGCGTAGTCACAACGTAGGCAATCGCGCGGGGCTGACGATTACCGCCAAAGTTGGCCATGACGAGCAGCGCGAAGCATCCGAATACTGCGAAGGTGGTGAACTGCACATCCCGGATGACGAGCAGGCTGAAGGCGAACGTGGCGGGGACGACGACGGCTGCCCGCGCCGCTCGGCGCAATGCGACGAGGCGCGGATCCGCGCGTCTCTCAGGACGCAACGGGGATGGATTGGCTTCCGTCGCCGGCTGGACCGATGACTGGTTGAGCATCTGGCGACCAAGGTTAGTGCCTCGACCGACAATGGCCAACCTCGCAGTCCTGACGATCTGCAGGTCTCCCGAGCCACATCCCGGAGCTTCCGCGGTGCTCCGGCTCGCTTAGAGAGCGGCCCTCGCGCCGTCGGGTACCTGTCCGGGATAGAAGCCGAGCCTCGCAAGCGGCTCCACCAGCTCCTGCTCTTCGTACGCAAGGTGCGACAGCAGGGCGTCGGTCAGGAAGTCAATCGCATCCTGGATGGCACCGTGGCCCTCCGGTCGCGTCATGTGCTGAACCAGCGCGCGGTCGACCTGCTCAATCGCCTCGTGGATAACGAGGTGCTCATCGGTCAACCGCTCGATCACTGGTTTGAGCTGCGGTTCGCGGCGCGCCAGGTGGGGGAACAGCACGGAGTCTTCGCCGCCGTGGGGCGCTGCTACCACGCCGCAGTAGCGAGAGCAGATGGTACCCAGCGTCCAGTCGTTTTGGCGCAGCGCCATCTCGTTCAGCGCCGCCCTGGCATCCGCGGCGTGCATCGCGCCGTCGCGTACCTGCCGCAGGACATCGCGTAGCTCCGACAGCTCGTTCCGGAGCATGTTGTGCACCCCGACCAGTGCCTTGGAAACGCTACGCCCCGCGTCGCTGTAGATGACCTGTGCACCGAGACGGCCGCGCCGCGGTCGTGTCGAATCGTCCCACGGGGCCCGGTCGCTGAGACGGGTTGTTTCCTCGGGCGTCGGGGTGACCCCAAGCCCGTCGACCTCGGACTCAGCAGACTTCGCCGCCGGCTCGGCCGGCGCACCGAAACCCGCCGAGGTACGGCTGGCCCCTCCAGCCGAATCGCCCGGCCCTCGCTGGCGCGCCTGTGTGACCGCTTCGCGCACGCGCGGCGCAACCTCAGCCGCGAAATCCACAATCGCGCGTGGATCGGTCACGGTCACGATGAACGTGCCGATGCCATCCTCGAGCGCGAGCCTGGTGAGATCCAAAGCCGTGTCTCGTGCCGGCGCTTCGGTTCGCCCCACGTTCAGCAGGCGCCGGATCGCGTGGGGGTCGCGGCCGGCCTCCACGGCGGCGGCATCGATCGCGGCGTTGCCCACGGTAAGCGCGCCGGGTTTGAGGCCGGCGATTGTCGGCAACCAGCCGTCCGCGAGCCGGCCGACCAGCCTGAGCATCCGGGGCTTGAACGCGCCGACCCAGATGCCAATGTTGTGCACCGGCGCCGGCCCGCGGGCAGCACCAGCCAGCCGATAGTGCCGGCCCTCGAACCGCGCGTCGCCCGACGCCTCCGTGTCCCACAGTTCGCGGATCACGTGGATGCCCTCCTCGAGCGCCTCCACGCTTTCGCCCGGGCCCAAGCGCCGCCCACCCATCGTCTCGATGGCGTCCCAGGCCATGCCGGCGCCGATGCCGAGCTCGAAGCGTCCGTGGCTGAGGACATCGAGGCTCGCCGCAGCTCGCGCGACGACTGCCGGCGGCCGAAGCGGCAGGCTCAACACGTTGGCCGACAGTCGCACGCGGCTCGTGCGCGCGGCGACGAAGGCCATCAGCGTCCAGGCGTCCAGCCGGGCCGCCGAGTAAGGATGGTCGTTGAACGTGACAAGGTCGTACCCCGCCTCCTCCGAGAGCTCGGACCAGGCAACCACCTCATCCGCCGACTCGGCCGCCGGTGTGATGAAGACACCGAACTCAATGTCGTGCCCGTAGTCGCCGATGCGAACTCCGTTCACGTCCTCACCTCCATGAATGACTCGATCATTGATCGCCGGGTGCTGGTGCGTTACTTGTTCAGCTTCGCTTCGATCTCGAGCTGGAGGTCCACGTAGTCAGCGACGACGACGCCGCCGGTTTCGAGGATGGCGTTGAAGTCGACTCCAAAGTCACGCCGGTTCAGCCGGCCGACGGCAGTGGCTCCGGCGCGCGTGCCCGCCTTTGGGTCGGTCGCAAAGCCCCCCAGGTCAAGTCGGAGCGTGATCGGTCTGGTGACAGCTTTGAGGGTGAGCTCTCCGTCGAGCGCGTAGTGGTCGCCATCGCGGCGAACCGCTGTCGAACGAAAGCTCATCGTCCGGTACCGGGCGACTTCGAAGAAGTCTGCCGCGCGAATGTGCTTGTCCCGATCCGGGTTCCCGGTATCGATAGAGCTGAGATCGATGGCGGCCACGATGCTGGAGTCGAGCAGGGACTCGCCGGTCACGATCTCGCCGCTGAAAGAGGTGAATTTGCCACGAACCTTGCTGACCATCATGTGGCGGACCGAGAACCCGATTTCGGAGTGGGTCGGGTCGATTGTCCAGGTGCCGACGACATAGCCGGGGATGGTCTGTTCTGCTGTCGCGATCATGTCGGCGCTCCTTGCTTGGTTGTTCAGAGATGCATTGTATATTACAAATCATTTGCCTTATGCAAGTAGCCAGCCGCAGATATACTGTTGGTTTATGATCAACACTCAGATCGAGACCATCACGGTCGCCGAAACGTCGGCCGGCAAAGGACTGCTGCCGCTGCTTGACCACCTAGCGCGCGCCGCCCGTCGCTCAGGCGAGGCGACGCTGGAGCCCGGCGGGCTTCGCCCCCGTCATCTCGTGGCGCTGAGGCTGCTCAGCGAGGGCGGACCCA
>OCZU010003209.1_pt1 | contig 10351 bp, 8 predicted proteins | sample 1539001 | NCBI WGS metagenome assembly OCZU01 (sample SAMEA3539306, study PRJEB22396) | soil metagenome | biome: tundra; feature: field; material: soil | place: USA | collected 2010-05 | depth 0.15 m | reverse complement strand
GGCGGAGGAACGCTCGCAGAAGGTCGCAGATCCAACCATCCCCGGTCAGGAGGTAGTCGATGCCGCAGCCCCAAGCGCCGGCCGATAGGCCGGGATGGCCGATCACCCGAGCCCCCGGTCGAGTGTGTCGATCGAGGTAGAGCGCATAGGTGAGCGCAAATCTGGCCAGATCGCGCAGCGGCTCGCCGCGAAGCTCCGCCTCCTCCCAGTCGACGACCCCGGTCACCACGCCGTCGCGCACCAACACGTTGCCGCACCAGAGATCGCCGTGCACCACGGTGCGAGGCGAGCGGTAGCACCGCAGCGTCGCGCAGGCGCGCTCGACCCGAGCGACGACCGCCGGCAGCTCGGGCTCGTCGCCGAACCGGTGCGTCAGACGCTCGACCACGCCGCCGTCCATTTCCACGTCCGCGCTGCCGTCGGAAGTCTCCTGCTGCAGCCGCGTCAGCCACTCGGCGACGGCGCCGAGGTCGCGCGCGACGCGGTGCGGCGATCGCGTGTGGCCCCAGCGGTGGTACAGCGTCGTCATCGGCGTTCCCGGGAGGAGCGTGAGCACCATGGCCTCGAGACCGGCGGCGGTGACGGACTCGACAGGGAATGGTGCTGTCGTCTCGATCACGCTCGAGGTCAAGCTGTGCAGCGCTTCCAGCATGTGCCGCTCCCGCGCCACCGCGGCTGCACCGGCGGCCGTGGTCGGCACCTTGATCGCCAGCCGAGGGCGCCCAGGGGTGTCAGGCAGCACGAGCACGGTCACCTTGCCGTTGGGATCACGCGACGCGCCAAGCACCGCCAGGCGCACAGTCGGGTCGCCGACGAAGTCCAGAATGTCGCGGCGGGATGTGGTCACCGCCGCCACTGCGGCGCTCATATGCGCCAGCCAACCGCGATCCGCGACTGGAGCAGGTGTCGCGCGAGTCTCGACCGGGCTGCGATTGCGCCGACACGGAGCAGCACGCCTGCCGGCCCGGCGAGCCTCACCAACCCCGGGGGGACGCTCAGCAACTCACCGCAGAGCAACGTGAGTGGCGCGGCATCGTCGTCGACGAGGTACGCCGGTGTGGTTGCCGAAGGGAGGGCGATCAGCTCACGCACGATGCGCACTCGCGCGGCACGGGCTACCTCGTTCACCGAAGAACTGCTCCCGCGCAGGACCACGCCACGTCCTGCGGGCAACGCCCGCAGCGAAGCGGTTGCGGCGCGGCGAGCGCGGCGTCCACGTGGCACATCGACGACCGCCGCGTCGGGCGCGGCGAGCACCTGATAGCGCGTCGCCCAGGCCCCATCCGTCTTCAATTCATCCCCGCGATCGGTCGCATCCGCGCCACCGGGCGCACGATGCCGTTGCGCACCAGGATGTCCAGCCCTTCGCCGACACCGCGGTCATCCAGGTGCGGCACGCGCTCGGGAGCCGAGGTGTCGTAGCGGAACCTCATCGTCGATCGCCCTTGAGGATCAGCGCCCGAGAGTCCGCGCTGCTCGAAGCTGGAGATGATCGTGCCGGTGCCGTGGCACGTGGTGTGCAGGGAGGCAGCAGCGTCCTCAGCCGCGACACACAGAAACGACGATGTGCGGTTGGTGCCAGGCAAGAGCACGGGTTGGCCGGTGGTGGCGAACACCGGGTGCTGGGTCATCTTCGACGCAGGGAACGCCCGGGACGAATTGTGGCGGTGCATGACGACGCTCTCGCCACGGAACTCCTCCTCATACATCGAGTCATGCGGAGAGTCGACGATGAGCCGGTCGCTGTTGATTCCCAGGACCTCGCGCGCGATGCCACGGAGCGCGGCATACGTCGCCAAACGGAACGCGAACCCGTAGTTCATCGCCAGTGCGTTGGCGAGGAGCAGTCGCTCACCCTCGGGGCCGTGGCGCGGCACGGGTGGGCAACCATCGCGAAAGTAAAGGGCGAGCCGGATCCTCAGCTCTTCCACGGAACCCGCAGAGGCCAGGTGATAGAGGGGCTTCTGCAGCGCCATTATCACCCGGTGCTTACGCGGGTAGTCGACCCGGCGCCCGAAGAGGCGTCCGACCGCACCCGTGAGGATCCCTCCTCCACCGTGGTACTGAAGCGTCAGCTGACCTGCGGCGATCCCCAGCTTGTCGGCAATGTCGGGCTCGTACACCTCCTCGACGCGCTGCAGTTCGATGAAGTGGTTGCTGGGACCGATGTTGCCGAACCGGAACCGCGATAGCTGCATGAGCAGCCAGGGAAGCTGCCGTCGCGCACGGTCGATGCCGCCGTATGCCTCAAGATCCAGCCGGCCTCCCTCTTCGATGCGATCGAGGTCGGCTCTGTTGATGTCGAACCGGTCGGCGGCAAAGCGGGCGCCGTCGAGTGCGCAGCGCGCGACCTCGCGCGAAGTCAGGTCACGCTGATTGCCGGGAGGATCCGGCAACCGCTTGCGCACGAGGCTGAAGAATTCGGCGATCGCGCGCTCCGAGGGTTGCTCGGTTTCGAAGGCCATCAGCGCCATGCCGCAGTTGACGGCTGCACTGGTCAGCGTGGGACGGATGGTGTCCCGGGTTGCGATCGCGATGCTCGACGGCATCTCGACATTGCGCTTGTGATGGAAGTCGGGGAGCACAACCGGGGGCGCCGCGAGGTCCATGCCGCGCACGCTCTGCTCCAGGCGCTCGACGAGTGCAGCGTCGGCCGGAGTGTCGCTGCTTTCGAAGACCGACGGTGTCCAGCGGCGGGCATGCGGATCCGAATCCAATCGTATGGCGCGCGGCGGAACCAGCGTCAAGCCCACGTCGAGCTCTCCACAGACTTGAGCGCCTCGTGAAGGCGCAGGTCGCAGTTCGCCGGGAGGCTCAATTCGAGGCACGAGAGCCGCCGGCTGAGTCCGGCGCATGTCTCGCTGATCGCCGGGTGTGCCGGACCGAGCGCGGTCGCAGTGGCGAGGGTTGCCGCGAATGCCCAGTAGCGGCGCAGCTCTCCCGCCATGTAGGTGCCACCCGCAAGCGAGCGCACAGCTTCGTCCGCGCTACAACGTCTCACCACCAAGGCGCCATCGATGCTTCGCCGGAGCACGACGATGGCGTCGGGGATCAGACACTCGACGCGCTGCGGCAGCTGCGTCTCGTGCCGGCCATGGGTCGTCCGCCTGCCGGCGACCCCCTCGACGCGAACCGGCTCCACCACGCCCCAGCAGTGGTGGCCGTCGCTGACACTGAGGTTGTCAGACGTGGCGATCCCACCCTGTTGCAGCTCGCGCATGAGCAAGGTGGTCTTGCCGACACCTGCAGGACCGGCGATCAAGAGAGCGACGCCGTCGACGCTCAGTACCGCAGCGTGCAGCGGCACCGCGCCGCGCGTCGCCGCCCACCACATCGCCGGATACTGGAGCAGCGCGGCGCGGGCCAGGAGATAGAAGCGCGAACGCAGAACCATGGATGCCGCCCGTGTTGCGGGCGGTGGCCGCCAGCGGTACGCAATCGCGGGACGTCCCTCATCCAGCCTGAATCGCAGGTCAAAGCCCGACGTGCACACGTCGCGCATGACGAGCTCGCCCGCACCCGACCATGCCGAACGCGACAGCGGCGCCAATCCGGAGATGTCGAATGGATCCTTCGAGCTCTCGATACTGATACACAGCTCGGCGGGGTCCGCCGTCGAAGCGGGATCGAGCACGAGCGTGTCACCGCAGCATTCGGCCAGCAATTGGGCCACCCACCGCAGTTCGCACTCCACTCCGACCCGTATGCCGGCAGTGCTGACGACGGCGCGCATCTACCAGTCGTCCGGGTACGCAGCCAGCGCAGCAGCCGGGTCGCCCGCCGTGGGCCGGTACCCGGGCACCAGTGCACCGAGGAGTCGGCGCACCTCCGCGACATGGTTCTCGGCGGCGGCCGCATAGAGCTGCTGCAGCGAACACTCGAAGTCGACGGGCAGATCGATGTTCGCCCGCGAGTTCCAGATCCTGGGGTGCGCCGTCGGCATACGGTCCTCGTTTTCGCTGACCAGCGCCTCGTCCAGCTTCTCGCCGGGACGCAGCCCCGTGAAGCGAATCACGACGTCGGCGCTGCAGTGCAACTGCTCCGTGTAGTTGCGCACCAGATCGACGATGTGCACCGGCTCGCCCATGTCCAGGACAAAGACCTCACCGGCGCAGGCCATCACCGCGGCTTCCAGGACCAGCCCGACCGCCTCTTCGACGGTCATGAAGAAGCGAGTCACGTCCGGGTGCGTGATCGTGACGTCCTCACCTCTCTCGATCTGAGACGCCAGGACGGAGAGAAGCGAGCCGCGGCTGCCGAGCACGTTGCCGAAGCGAACCGAGGCGATGAGCGTGCCCCGCCCCTCGTAGTGGCGAACGACCATCTCGGCAAGGCGCTTGGTCGCTCCAAGAATTGAGCTGGGATCGGCCGCTTTGTCGGTCGAGATGACGATGACCCGCCCCACCCCTGTCGCAACCGCGGCCTCGATGACGTTTTGCGTACCGGCCACATTCGATTTCACCCCCTCGCACGGGTGGCGTTCGAGGAGTGGGAGATGCTTGTGCGCCGCAGCGTGAAAGACGACCTGCGGTCTGAGGTCCTCGAAAAGCTGCCGCAACCGGCTGCGGTCGCGGATGTCCGCGATGATGATGTCGTCCGAGTCCAGCAGACCGTGCCCGCGCAGCTCGAGCTGCAGCCGGTGCAGGTTGGACTCGTCGTGATCCAGCATGTACAGCGCGGCGGGACCGAAGTGGTCGATCTGGCGGCAGAGTTCGCTGCCGATGGACCCGCCCGCACCGGTCACCAGGACACGGCGCCCGGCGACCACTGAGCGCGACGACGAACGTATGACATGCACCTCGTCACGACCGAGCAGCGCGTCGACGCGAATGCTGCGCAGATCGGAGATGCGCACATCGCGTTCGAGTGCGGAAACGAAGGACGGAAGGAAACGGACGAGCAACCCCACGGAGTGCGCCCGAGCGGCGATCGCGGCGATCCGGCGCGGGGCCAATGAGGGGATGGTCACGATCGCCACATTCACGTCGTTCGCCACCGCGACTTCAGCCATTTCGCTGATGGTCCCCAGGACCGGTAGGCCCGCAACGTGCCGTCGTCTGGAGTCGTCGAGGAAGCCGATCGGCGTCAGGCCATATTCGGGAATCCGACGGAGCGAAGTGGCCATCGACCGCCCGGCCTCGCCGGCGCCAACCAGAAGCGTGCGAAGGTTGGGCGCGCGAACGCGCGGAGCGAGCGCGGGGGGGCCCTGCAGCTCGATCATCGCGGCGCCCTCACGGCGCCGGCGACGGCTTCGCACACTCGGTCGACGTCGGCGTCGGTGAGGCGCGGGTGCATGGGCAGAGAAAGCACGCGATCGGCAGCCTCGTCGGTTCCGGGCAGCAATCCCGCATGATCGCCCAGCACCTCGCGGAAATAACGGAGGTGATGCACAGGAATGAAGTGCACCGAGAACCCGATCCCAGCTTCGTCAAGACGCGCCGCGACAGTGTCACGACTGACAGCAGGAGTGCGCTCGACCTGCACGACGAACAGGTGCCATGCGTGGCGCCCTACCGTGGGCTCGGCCGGCAGGCGGATACCAGGGAGGTGCGCGAGCCCGCGGCGATAGCGCGCCGCAATCTGCTCGCGTCGATGCTGCCATGTCCCGAGAGAGGCCAGCTGAGCACGGCCGATGGCAGCGGTGACGTCGGTCATGTTCGCCTTGATGCCGGCGATCTCGATGTCGTAGCGCCAGGTCCCACCGGGAAGATACCGCCGCCACGCGTCCTTGCTCATGCCATGGAGCCGCGCGCTGCGGAGGTACGAGGCAATCCGATCGTCCTCGGTCGTGATCATGCCGCCTTCGCCCAGGGGGAGATTCTTGGTCGCGTAGAAGCTGAAACAGGTTGCCGCCGAAAGCGTGCCGACGTTACGCTCCCCGACTCGCGTCCACAGCGCGTGTGCGGCGTCCTCAACCACGGCTTCCATGGGCAGATGCGCTGCGTCTGCCAGCGCGAAGATCCCTGCCGGTGCTCCTGCGAAGTGCAGCACCACCATCGCGCTCGGCCGGGGACCGCGCTCCGATGCGGCGGCGACGTGCTCCGGCGCGGGCATCAGCGTCTCTGGATCGACATCAACGAGGACCGGCTGCAACCCAGCCTGGAGAATCGCGTGCACCGCACCGGCGAAGGTCATCGACGGCGTGAGCACACGCGCGCCGGGGGGGAGCTCGAGAGCGCGCAGGGCCAATTGGAGACCTGCGGTGCACGACGAGACGGCCACCGCATGACGAGCGCCCACCAGCGCTGCGAACTCGCTCTCGAATGCTGCGACCTCCGGCCCGGTGGTCACCCATCCCCCTGTCAGCGCGCGAACGGCGGCAGCTCGCGCCTCAGGCGTGATGTCGACGACGCAGAATGGGACTGACGTCGATTGCGGCGCCGCTACGGTGACGGTCATGACACCAGCACCGCCGAGGGCTGCTCTTCCGTCTCCTCGACCTGCGGGGTTTCCGTTCTCGCGACTCGGCTGCGCCGCCGGCCCCAAAGCGTGGGCCGATTCCGGGGTCTGATGATGCCGCCAAGCACTGTCAGTCCCTCGTCGGTACGAAGCTCGTCCGCCTCCTCGATCGTGCGCAGCGGCACCATCGGGGGCACGACCACCACCAACGCCCAGCGTGGATTGACCGGCTCTCCGGGCACGGCCGCGCGCACGGTCAACGTGGGCCTGCCCGCTCGGACGACGGACGGTTTAGTCCCCTGGAGACGTCGTGCCACGTCACTCAAGTCCTCATCCCGATTCCAGAGCACAACCGTCGACACCCTGGCTCGCTCGGCCGCGCGGTGGAGACGTCCGCTCAGAGCGCTGAGATCGCCTGGTGCGCTCGAGTCCGCAGTCATGACGCCGAATACGGGCGCTCCGAGTGCTCGCTCGATCGCCAGGCGACCCACAAGCGTGGGACGCAACGTTTCCAAAATCACGGCCAGGCCGATGCCGAGGATGAGGCTGGCGAGGGCGCCAAGGATCAGATCCAGCGGCAGCCGCGATGGATCAGTCACATCCGGCCGCGTCGCCGGCGCGACCACGCTCGCACCCTGGCTCTGCACCATCTGCTGTTCGATGTCCGCCTCTTTCGTGATCAGCGCGGTCATCTGCTGTGAGAGGTCGGTGCGCTGCGCCAGCAGCGCCGTGACCTCAGAGGCACTCGACCGAGCCGCTGAGAGCTCCGAGCCGATCGCGGCAATCTCAGACGCCAGAGGGTCGATCTGAGCTTGGAGCTCGCTCAACAACGCCTCGCTCGGCTGTTGTGCTTGCGCATTCAGCGTCGCAACAGCGAACGTGGCGAGCGTGTTGGCCACAGCCGTTGCCACGCCCGCGTTGGGGTCCGTCACGGACAGCTCGAGCACGCTCGAGCTGCTCAGCGACTGGGTGTCCACCTCTTTTGTGAACTTCACGATGTCCCGTGTGGCGCCTGCTTCGGCGAGCGCCTTGCTGAGCTGGGCGGGACTCGTCACGATCCCTTGGACGGTCCCTGCCAGGGCCGCCGCCCAGTCAGAGTTCTGAGGCACGCTTCCACTCAGGACGAGACGCGCCGACGCGGTATACGTTTTGGTTTCGAGGCCCTTGTGGACGCCGAATCCGGCGGCGAGGCCGGTCAGCAAGAATGCGACGATGACGAGGCCACGGGCGCGAAAGATGCGCTTCGCCACTTCACTGATTTCCATCGCCGTTTCCCTGCGACCCCCTGAACCCTGCTTGCGGCTCTATTCGATTTTGTAGGCGTTGGCGACCACGCGCATCGGCATTGCAGATGAGGCCACCCTCACCCGTTTGACGTAGGCACTCTCCCCGGCAGGCGCAGCACGGGAAACCCCCGCACCGAGCACCAGCGGGCGTATGCCGCACCGGAATGCGACATGCACCGCCTCCAGGCTCGAATGCACCCCAAGCTTTGCGTAGCAGTTCTGCGTGTGCGTCCGCACCGTGTTGTGGCTGACGCCGAGGCGGCGGGCGATGGCATCGCGGTCGAGGCCGGCGACCATGCAGTCGAGGATGATCCGCTCGCGGTCGCTGAGCTTCTCCAGCCGGGCCCGGTTCTCGTCGCGATCGGAGCGGCGCGCCTGGAGCTCCCGAATGACGGGCGTGAGCAACCGGGGCGGCAGGTGGATCTCGTCCAACATCGCCTCGTTGATCGCCTGCACGAGCGTGGGCGTCGATGTGTCCAGCGATAACCAGGAGTGCGCGCCTTCCGACAGGCAGTCGCAGACCGCTCGAGGATCATCGTCGATACCAATCACCACGACTCGAACGCTGGGCAGTGCTTCGCGAAGCATCCGCGTCATCTCAGACGCAACCACCCCGTTGGGAAGGACGCCCACGAGCACGACATCCGGTCGCATCACCTGAACGGCCAGGACCGCCTGGGCAGCGTCGGTCGCCGTGCCGAGCACAAGTATCCCCTGCTCCACAGTCAGCCTCATCGCCATGGCTTCGCCGACCAGCGGCTGGCCATCCACGATGAGAACCCGCAACCCACTCACGGCCCAACCATTGACCACAGCCGCCGGCTTCGACAACCGGCGCTTGCATGAGTTGACCCTCCCTCAAATGCAGGACGACCGAGGCGTGTAGGGCTTTAGCACCGCAGCATGTACTGCAGACGACGTAGATGGGATACAGCATCTGCAGGTCAGCCCCGCGTCTGGGCCCATTTCCGTGCCTGAGTCGGGCCGCGATGCTGCAATTGCATGATCAACCTGCCATGCTTGGCGGTGCCTTAATTGCTCGTTAACTACCACAGCTACGGGGACCCGACGTCATAGAACCGGCGTCAAAGGGTCGCTAAGCGCAAATCGTTCGGCGGGGGCACGAACGGTGTGGCAGGGGGGGGTTCCCAACGTGACGGTTGATGCCGTGGCATCGGACGCGCGACGACTCTCGAGGGGATGTGAACCCTCCGGAGTCCTGGCGGCCACGCGCCGGGGCCGGCGCTCGTGAGAATTGTTTTCTGCGATCGACATCGCCTCTTCGCCGAGTCGTTTGCCCACGTCCTGGAGACGCTGGGACACGACGTGTGGCTCGTCGCCTCACCCGAGGAGGCCGTCGAAGCCGTCGCGGCTCAGCCCACGGGTGCATGCCTCCTGGAACTCGAATTCGGCGATGAGCGCGGCCTCGCCGCCCTTCACACTCTGCAGAGCGCGCATCCCGAGACCCGCGTCGTGGTCCTGTACGGGGCCGAGGATCCGCGCCTGCTCGAACAGGTTCTGTCAGCTGGTGTCACTGGGGTCATCTCCAAAGAGCAGGGCCTGGAAAACGTCAGCGCCACCCTTGCCAGGCTGATGAACGGTGCTCCCCGGAGTCGCGTCCCCATACGCTTCAGCGGCCTGACCGCTCGCCGGATCATGCGGGGTCCGCAGCGCGGTATCAGTGACCTCACGCCGCGCGAGCGAGATGCCCTACGGCTCTTGGCGCTCGGTCACGGAACTGGGGCGCTCGCGCTGGCCTTGGGTGTGAGCTATTCCACAGCACGCACCCACATCCAGAACGTCCTCGCCAAGCTCGAGGTTCACTCCCGGCTCGAGGCGGTGGCGCTGCTCCATCGGGAGGAAGCCGCCGGGGGTTTCAGACATATGCGCCTAGAACCTGTCGAGCCCGTGGAACCGAGGCGTCCCGACGAAGGCAGGATGGCCTTGTAACTCCGGCTGGATGATGCGGATGTCGTAGGCGGTCTACGCCTGGTGCATCTGTTGCCCAGACGTGCTTCGGCCTCATCGTCTCTGCCTGCAGGTTCGCGATCCACATCCGGCCAGAGGGACAGGTATGCAGTCGACTCCGCGAACGAACCTACGGTCGAAGGCGGTCGTGGCTTCCGCGGTGCTCTCCGTGGTCGCCGCTTCAGCCGTCGCATCTGTGTACAACGCCACGCCGGCCAGGGCGGCGACGGGCATCACCTATGTCCAGGGGGCCGCCGTCTCGACGGGGACCAAAGTCGTGTCGGCTCCCGTCACGCTGAGCAGTCCGATCGGCAGCGGCGATCTTCTGGTTGGCTGGTTCTCCGAGTACAACGCAGCGGGCCAGGTCACGGTGTCGGACAGCGTCAACGGCGCGTGGACGCGTGGACCATCGGCTCTGAGCTACGGCGGCGCCGGTGACGTCGCGCTTTACTACCTTGCCAACAGCAAGGCCGCGTCCGGGGGTCTGACCATCACCGTCGGCGCGCCGGCGGCAGCGTACCTCGGGGGCGCGGTGGCGGAGTATTCCGGAGTTGCTCTGAGCGCACCGCTCGACCAGATGGCGGTCGCGTCAGGTGTTGGGACGGCAGTCGACAGTGGGGCGACTGCGGCGGTCGCCGCCGGAGACCTCGTGTTCGGCGCGCTCATCACGGGAGGGACGCCAGGGGGGGTCACCCCGG
>OCZU010003207.1_pt1 | contig 10356 bp, 11 predicted proteins | sample 1539001 | NCBI WGS metagenome assembly OCZU01 (sample SAMEA3539306, study PRJEB22396) | soil metagenome | biome: tundra; feature: field; material: soil | place: USA | collected 2010-05 | depth 0.15 m | reverse complement strand
AGCCAGTCGGTGCGAACGCGCTCCCACTCCTGGATCAGCATGCCGTTGGCTTCGAAGAAGGTGCGAATGCGGGCTCGTTCCCATCCGGCGACTTCTTCGAGAATTGGCGCCAATACTGCGAAGGCACTGGTGCTGAGCACCGTGCGCTTGGCAATCTGCGAAACGTGGGGTGACTCCGAAACCGCTATGGTAAGGCCGTCGCGCGCGTTGACTTCCAGCATCACGTGAATGTCGGAGCTGCCATCACCGGTGTAAATGACATGATCAGGGCCGGTGACGTGCTGGACCAGCAACTGCTTGAGGACAGCGACCTTGCCGTAGCCCGCAGTGGCCCGGATGATAGTGTCGATCTCACCGGAAGGCTTGTAGAGAAACTCGGTGCCGTAAATATGATCCTTCGGGACGATGTCTTCCAGCGCAGAATAAATCACCTCGACGGGAGCGGCGGAGAGAACGTAGAAGTCGAAGAAGTGGCCATCCACGCCGGTTTCGAGGATCTGGTAAAGCAATTTGATGTCCCCTTTGAGGCGGATGCGCTTGCCTACCTCGTGGAGATGTTCTTTGCGGACCTTGGCTTTGAACTCCGGGTCGTGGAGCAGGAGATAGGCGAGCTCCGCACCTTGCTGCACGAGGTTGATTTGCGCCATTCCTTTCGCTTTGCGTTCAAACTCCGCGGTGGAAATGCCGACCAACTCGGCGAGCACGTAACCGGAATCATTGAAGGTGAGGGTCTGGTCGAAGTCGCTCGCGAAAATATAGCGTTTTAAGTGCTTGTCTGCCATATGTTGTTAGATTCGCGGTGAGGTCTGACGGCCCATAAAAAGAATCAATGCGGATTATATGAGGTTCCGGCCGAATCATTGTTAACAAATGGGCAGGCGAATAAGTCGGTAAGGAGATCGACACGGTGCGAATGCCTGCCTTTACTAAATTCGCCGACACGTCCAGAATAAGGAGTCCGGCTCGCGATGATGAGCGTGGCAGTGAACGGGCCCGGCATCCGTCAGATCAGTCAATCAAGGCTGACAGACCTACAGGAGCACTCATGCCAGCAACTGGTGAACTCATCCGTGCAATGAATTACGTGGACGACATTACGGCCACTCTGCGCCGCCTCTGCCTTTATATTCCCAGCATGAACACCGAGGAGCGGAAGCGGCTGGCCGAGTATCTGCGCGCCGCGAACGGCGCCATTAACGCCGCCATTGCGGATCTCGACAAGGTGGGTCCGTAGTGGCACAGGTTAAAACCGTCGCGGTGATCGGCGCCGGGATTATGGGCCGCGGCATTGCGCATGCCGCGGCCCTTGGCGGCTACCGCACTATTCTGGAAGACCTCCTGCCTGCGGCGCTGCGTCGAGCTGAAAGCGAAATCCGGGCTAATCTCGACAAAGCAGTTGAGTTAGGGAAAGTGTTGGCCCCCGACGCCAATGCTGCCTTCCAGCGGCTGGAATATGCGGGCTCGGTGGAAGAGGCCGCGCGCGAGGCCGATCTGGTGATTGAAGCGGTTCCGGAAGAGATGGAGTCGAAGATCGAGATCTTCACTTTGCTCGACAAGATCTGCCGTCCGACTACGATTCTGGCGTCGAATACTTCTTCTCTGAGCATCACGGAAATTGCCAGCGTTACCTACCGCGCGAAGAAGATCGTCGGCATGCACTTTTTCAATCCCGTGCACAAGATGAAGCTGCTGGAAGTGGTGCGGGCTTTGGAGACTGATGACGACACGCTATCTACCGCCGTTGAAGTGGGGAAGCGGATGGGGAAAGAAGTAGTGGTCATCAAGGAAGCGCCGGGATTCATTACGAGCCGCATCAATGCGATGATCGGTAACGAAGCGTTCTACATGCTGCAGGAGGGGATTGCCTCGGCCGCGGACATCGACAAGGCGCTGAAGCTTGGGCTCAATCATCCCATGGGACCGTTTGAGCTGGTTGACTTGGTGGGGCTCGATACGCGGCTGAACATTCTCGAATATCTTCACAAATCGCTGGGGGAGAAATATCGCCCCGCGCCGTTGCTGGTGCAGTATGTGAAGGCGGGACGGTTGGGGCGGAAGTCGGGGCGCGGGGTGTATGAATATCCGGAGGTTGCGGCGAAGAATGATTCGCCCGCCGGGGTCGCGCGCTAAGGTTGGTTCTGCGCCCCGTGCCGCCGGGCTTTGCCCAGGCGGGACAGCCGAGGCGGCTGTCGTCTACATGAGTCTTGCTAACTCTTGCGGCCAAAATTCAGCCCCGATAGCGCCTCGATTTTCTCTTGCTCGACTCCCTTACCGGCGATCAGCACGTGGAAGCTTTCGCCCAAGCCTGCGGGCGTGACCAGATGCTTGAGTTGCAGTGCGACTTTGGCCCGCTCCTGCGGCAGACGGCATTCTTCGAAGGCGTCTGCGAACTGGTTGGCTTCGCCGACACCCATCAGGAATTGGGATTGGGTGACTAGTCTATGAATCTGCATGCCTTGTTTTTCGGCGGTGGCGGCGAGTGCGGTAAAGTTCACGTCTGCGGTGATGTCCTGTTCGCCGGGGGCTTCGTAGGGGTTGGCGCTGATTGAGTGTTGGCGAAGAGCTTTTAGCGTTCCGCGATGGCGGCCCGCCAGCTGCTCTTCGCGGGTGTAGCCGTAGTCAATGGCGATGAGGAATCCGCGGCGGATGCTGGCGGCGGTGCGCTCCATAGTGCGCTGTGCGGCGAGAGGAGCCTCGACGCGTTCATGCGGCTCGGGGTGGACCGAGTAGCGGTCGAGGAATTCAAGTTCCGAAGACGAAGGCTGCGCCCAGCTCTCAATGAAATGGCCGTCGCGAGTGTCGATGCGCACAGAACCTTTCACGCTTAGGATTTCCACCGGCATCGCGTCGAAGAATTCGTTGGCGAAGACGATGGTCGGAGTGTGTCGGACCGAATCCTGGTGCAGGGGATAGGTCGCGTGGACCTGTGCTCTTCCTGACCTGAGATGATGTTTCAGCGTTTCTTCGATTCGCTGGCGCAGCGCAGGTGAGCTTTCGATTAGGACGTAACGCAGGGCGTGGAAGAAATCCGGGAACTTCTTTTCCGACCAGCCGAGTACGTCCTGGGCGAATAAGCCGCGACCGGGGCCGAGTTCAACCAGTTCGATGTGCTCGGGCGCACCTAGAACCCGCCACATTTCGTCGAACTGGCGAGCCAGAAGGCGGCCGAAGACGGCGTGCACGTCGCTCGAGGTGTAGAAGTCTCCAGCTTTGCCGAACTGCTCGGCGTTTCGGGAATAGTAGCCGAGTTCGGGATCGTAGAGGCAGAGTTCCATGTAGCGCGAGAAGGGGGTGGGGCCGCGCTCGCGGATCTCCTGCTCGATCTTCTCGCGTAGAGTTGGCATAGTTCGGGGATTCAAGTCGCAGGCGAGAGGGAATGCAATTGCCTATTTCCTCGCATTAGCAGGTCCGGCAGCATATTGGCCGACCACCTTTTTCACATCGTTTACGAGATTTGTTGTGGCTTGGTTGTAGTTTTTTTCACCGGTGGCCGGCCGGTTCGCTCCCTGAAGACGCTCCGCGAACCACCACAGGACGACTTGCGTTTTAGGTTTGCGCACAGTCAAATCAAGGTACGGCAATCCAATACTACTTTGGACCAAGGTGTTTCCCAGCGTCGGCCTGTCGACTAAGCTTATTTCAAAGATCAGATCAGTTTCTGCCGGAGTGGAGACCAACTCGTAATATTCCCAGTTCTTTATCGAGGCGCAAAACTGGTTGTACGGGCGGTAGGGATCGTCTTCAGCGGTGCGCGGAGAGGAGAATGATGCTCCCGGCACGCTCGAAATGAAAATTCTCTTGCCGGTTAGAAGTTGTGATGGCACGGGCGCTGGGGGTATTGGACCTTGATTGACTTGCTGCGCCGAGAGGGCTGACCCTGTGGTCAGGATCACCCCAAGTGTCATATGAAGCGCGGCGGATTTGAAGATCCTCATGACTTGTTGTCCTTTCTCACGTCAAGATTGGGGCAGATTCTTGGGAGCAGGTACCTCACAAAGTATCGATGCGATGCGCCTAACGAATATAACTCCGGACGAAGACCAGAGTTGTTGCAAAGCACGAGTGGTTCTGTGCAGATTACTTTTCTTTACAACCCTGACTCGCGCCTGTCGGCGCGGTCCTGCGGCGTGCGGATGAACATTTCAACGAAGTAGTCATGGAGGGCGTCGTAGAGCTGGCGCTGAAAGCTCCATTCGAACTGCGGGTGGTCGAGATCGCGGGGATGGAGATCGAAATAGTAGGTATGCACCGGCATGGACGCATCTTTGAATCGGATGATAATTTCGACGCCTTCGCCTTTCGAGCGCGCGGAGAAGTTCAGCAGGGGATGCTCGTAGAGGCGGAGTTGGGCTAGGACTCGATCGAGGCGGGTAAGAGCGGTTTCTGGCACAGGGGGATTGTAAAGCAGGTGAGGAGATTGTGATTGCGAGGGCATGATGCCCCTTCGGCAAGCTCAGGGCAGGTTCTCGCAACAGCCCGCTGGACGGCGGAGCTGCTCAGAACATGATTGGCCTACGTACAGGGATCCTGTACAATAAAGTTTCGAGGTACTTCGCGTGACCGAAACTACGTATACCAACCTGCGCCAGAGCCTGGCTTCTGTGCTTGACCGCGTGGCTGACGATCGGGAAATCGTCATCATTGTCCGCAAGGGAGAAAAGAAGGTCGCGATGGTTCCTGCGGATGAGTTGGCAGGGTTGATGGAAACTGCGCACCTGTTGCGGTCACCAAAGAATGCGCAGCGGTTACTGACTGCACTGCAGCGGGCGACAGGCCGGAAAGGCAGACCAGAAGCGCTGGAGAAACTGCGCCGGGAGATTGGACTTGCCGCGCAGCGTTGAGCGGGTGGCAGTGTTTCATCCCGAGTTTCGACAGGATTTGCGCTACTGGGTTAAGACTGACCGCAAGGTCGCGCTTCGCGCCTTCGAACTCATCGAGGCCGTGTTGCGCGATCCGTTTGTGGGGATTGGAAAGCCGGAGCCACTGAAGTATGTTCTGGCTGGCTGCTGGTCGCGCCGAATTACGCAAGAACACCGTTTGGTGTATCGCGTAAGTCAACAGCGAATTGATTTTCTGCAGGCTAGGTACCACTACTAGACCAGTTTCACAGACCGCCTAAGCCGATTCTCCACATGGGCCCAGGCCCGATTCGTGGCACGCTCTCTTGCGCACGGACTGAAGTCGTGCCCTTCCGAGCCAACCGGGTGCCGTCACTCGTAGCGCAATGCTTCGATCGGATTCAGTCTGGCGGCTTTGATCGCCGGCAACATGCCGCTGATGATGCCGACGAAGCTGAGGATGGCGGTTGACCAGATCAGGGTGGTGGAGTCGATGTAGAGGTGGATGTCGCCTTCGCTGGCGTTTTCCTCGAAAGCGCTCCACAGCGTTAGCGAACCTACGCTCCAGGAAACAAGATAGGCCAAAACCACGCCCAACAAGCCGCCCAGAGCCGTGATTACGAGGGCTTCGGTCAGGAATTGGAACAATATGTGCCAGCGGTGTGCGCCCAAGGCCTTTTCCACGCCGATCTCGCGGGTGCGCTGCGTCACCGAAACCAGCATGATGTTCATCAGGCCCACGCCGCCGATGCCGAGCGTCAGAAGACCGATGAAGCCAAGCAGGATTTTGATGCCCGTACTGATGACCTGCAGATCGAGCAGGTCGGCGAACACGTCGAACACGAAGATCGCCCGGTGATCCTTGGGATCGAAGTTGTGGTGGAAGGCCATGGAATTACGTACCGTGGTCACGACCTTGGCGTGGTCGCCTTCGTATTCCATCACGATGGAATTCAGGTAATAGGTCTTGGCCAGATCGCTCATCGCGCTGAAGGGAATGTAGACATGGCCGTTGATGTTGTCGTCGCCGTTCTGCACCTGGTGCCGGAGCACACCGATGACCTGATAGGTGATGCCATCGAGGCGGATGCTTTCACCGAGAGCATTCTGGCCGGAGAAAAGCTTCTTTCTTACGTCCGAGCCGATGATGGCGACGCGGGTGTGGGTGAAGTCGTCGGCTTCGCTGAAGAAACTGCCTTCGGATGTATCCAGGCGGCGCATGCGGCCATAGGAAGCGTAGACGCCACTGACGCCATAGGTAGCGCTGCGGGTGCCATAGGCCACGAGGGTTTGTTTAGCGACTTCCGGAGAAACGTGTTTGAGCAGGGGCACTTCATCGCGGATGTAGTCGAGGTCGTCGACGGTCAGCTTGACCTCGGCACCGGCCTTGGTTCCTCCCGCCTGCAACTCGGTCCGGCCGGGAAAGATGAAAACCAGATTCGTTCCAAATGATCGGAATGCCACCCAAAGGCCGCGCTCGAAACCCGACCCGTAGGCCAGCAAGAGAACGACCGTAGCGATTCCCCAGGCCATGCCCAGCATGGTCAGCACGCTGCGGCGGCGATTGTGGCGGAGCGCGTTGTAGGCCTGGCTGGCGAGATCGACGATCATTGACGGTTGCTCCTAGCTTCTAGCTCTTGCTTCAACTTCTGCGGGTTTGACCTCTCACTCCTGCCTCAGCGCTTCTACCGGTTCCATTAGCGCGGCTTTGCGGGCGGGATAGAGGCCGGCGGAAATTCCCGCTATTGCCAGCGAACCGATGGCCGCAAGCGCGGATGCTGGAATGATTCGCGGCGTATCAAAACCTTCTGGCGCCGGCAGCATAGCCAGCAACGTGACAAATCCGGTGGCCAGAGCCAGTCCGATGCCGCCACTGAAGGCGGTCAGGAAAGCTCCCTCGACAAAGAATTGCGTAAGAATATTTTGGTGAGTTGCGCCCAGTGCTTTACGCAATCCAATTTCTTTGGTGCGCTCGCTTACCGAGACCAGCATGATGTTGACGATGCCGATCGCGCCGAGCCCGAGGGTCACGACACCGACCACGCCCAGGAACCAATCCATGGCGTCGAAAATCTTGCCCACGCGCTGCATGTTTTCGATGGTGTCCCAGTCTTCAAAGGCGTCTTCCAGTTTTGCGTCGAAGCCGTGGCGGCTGGCGATGATCTGGTGAATCTCGTTCTTGGCTTCGGCATGGAGATCTTTGCGGACAGGCTGGTAGTTGATAAAAGAAATGGCATCTTCGGAATTCGCCTTGGTCAGGCGAAACAGGTTGCGCATGGTTTCGATGGGAATGAAGATGCGTGAGTTGGTACCGTTATTGCCATCACGGCCGACCTTGGCGACCACGCCGATGACGTCGAAACTGATCCCATTCAGAAGAATCGTGGAGCCTACGGCGGGGCGTCCGGGAAACATGTTCTTGAGCAGTTCCCATCCCACAACGGCGACTCGGCGGCGTTCGGAGTTGTCTTGCTCGTTGAACCAGCGGCCCGGATCGATGGGAACGTTGCGAATCTGGTTGTAATCGGAGGCTACGCCGAAGACCTGCCCGTTAGTCGAGCCGTAATCGCTCACGGCGCGGATGTCTTCACGATTCAGGACCGGGGAGACGGCGCCCACAAACTTCGCCTGTTGGCGGATGGCAAGATAGTCCGAGTAGGTGAAATAGTAGGTCTGACCGGATTGGGTACTGCCCTCGACCGCCGGAATGCGTCCGGGAAACATGAACATAATGTTTTGGCCGAGTGTGGCGAGTTGTCTTTCCTGGCCGCTGCGAAAGCCCTCGCCCAGACCTACCAGGAGCAGCAGGGAGCCCACGCCCCAGGCGATCCCGAACATGGTGAGGAAGGAGCGCATCTTGTGCGCCCATAGGGTGGACAATGACTGCCGGATGATGTCGAGAAGTATTCGCATTTGTCATACCCCCACGCCTCCGGGGAGGTGCGTGGGGGTCCCGGGCGACGTTCAGGCGAGGGGTCTCAATTCCCGCCCAACGATCTGATCAGTAATACGCAGCCGGGTCATGCGAAGTTCCCTGCTGTGCTTGGTTATTTAGACCAGGAGAAGGCAAAAAAGGTTAGCTGTGGGGTGGGAATTGGGGACGTTTGGGGATATTCGAAACTCGATCAACGGGAAATATGAGACGAATGCGTCCAGACAAATCAGAACTCGAAATACCCTCCGGATTGCGCTGGACGATGACTGCTACCATCGGTACCCGTGGCCGGCAATAGTCCTAAGACTCCGCTCAGGTTCTCCCAGGCCGCCTGATTCAGTGCGGGATCTGAACCAACCAGGTCGCGGATCATGTCCCAGGCAGCCATGTTGAGTGCACCCTCAGGCGGTGCGCCCATAGCCAGGGAGACCGCGCATTGGGGGCAGAAGGAAATGCGGTGGGCTGTCGACTTCTGGCGCGGCTTGATCCCCACTGTCTGCGCGAATAGGTACAAGGCGACCGATTTATATCCAGTCTCGAGTTCGAGGTTACAGCGGAGACAATGCATGTTCTCCAAGGTGTTCTCCTGGGGGCGCAGGCCTGCTAGATAGGAATACTGTCTTCGCGGAGTCGCCAGGCGCAAGTATGTAGAAGGATTCCGGCGACCTCTCAAGTTCGGAGTGGTCGAGAACCAAGCTGTGGTCTAGCCAGAGGCAAATGGGATCGTGCACTCTGATGCGATGAGCGCTGACGAGAGGGGTTTTCGAACTTCGCGTATGACGGTGGTTCAGTCGCCGATGCAGACACATCAGCCGTCGGCCGAGTTCGTTCGGCTGGAGCAACTTCGTAAGCTGCGGGAATGCAAACAAGTGGCCGCAGTTTGCTACCGCGTGCGCAATGGTGGGATCGAATTCCTGCTGGTTCAGACTCGGGGTAGCGGGCACTGGACTTTTCCCAAGGGCAGCGCCGAACCGGGACTGACTCACGCCCAGGCGGCAGCGCTTGAAGCATTTGAGGAGGCGGGGGTTCACGGACGAATCGAAGAAGCGGCGTTCGCCCGATACGTTCGTCACAAGCAAAGGTCTGGCGAAAAAGAGCGTGCCGTCAACGCTCACCTCTGCGAGGTACTGCGGCTCAGCCCTCCGCAGGAAGGCAAGCGGAATCGCACCTGGTTTTCCGTGGCGGATGCGAAGCGGAGTTTGCGGGAAGGGCGGCAGCGCGATGATGGAGCCGGGTTTGCCCGCGTGATCGACAGAGCAGTAGCGCGGATTTATCAATCACGCCGTGGGGATGGCATCGTCGAGGATCGACCGTTATACGATCGACAGCAACCCGTCGAACCACGGTTGGATTCACCCAGAAAAGACGCGCTGCAAAAGGTGCAGTTCGATTTTGCGGAAGCTTATGGCCAGGCGCAGAGAACTTCGGTCATGCCGCACATTCGTCGCCGGGTTGGCGAAATGCGGCAATTCGCTCTACCTGTTGTTAATGCTTATTCACGCGAGGCCTTGCCAGGCGAGGTTTTGCAATTCGACTCGCCACGAGAGAAGAAAGCCAGAGCTTTGGGAACCGGCGCAAAGATCGGCTGAGACTCTATCCTTAAATACGCGGCGTGAAGCGTCGCTCTTCCACGGCGCTGCTTGCGGTAGGGTAACGCGCCGGGAGGCACGTACCTCAGGGGCTGAAAGCCCATCACAAAGGGCGGCCTTCTACGCAGGCCTCGAGGCCTGCTCCACCCGCTTGCTCTTAACTCTACTCTTTGTTCTTAGGCCGCTCGTAGGCTTTCTGGAGATACTTGCGTGCTTCTTCAAGGGCGGCGAAGGTGTCGTCGTTGGTCTGGATGGCCTGCCGGTATTCGCCGATAGCGCGCTCGCGCTGGCCGGTAATGTCGAAGATCTTGCCTAGCTGGATATGGCCCCAGACCTCGGTCCACCGGGGCTCACCGTCGCCGTTGAGGGACGAGCGGTAGGAGTTCGCCGAAGACTGGTAGTTTCTCTGCAGGTAGAACACTTCGGCAATCCGGTAGTGAGCCAGGGAACTATTCTTATTCAGGTCGAGCGCCTTGTTGAACTCGGCGAGCGCTCCGGAGAGATCGCCCTGCTGCTGCATGGCCTGGCCGCGGAGGATGGAAGAACGCAGCTTTACATCCGAGGAGTTGGTGAGCACATGGTGGTCGGGATCGACGGCGATGCGCCGCGGGCGTCCGAAGGTTTCAACCGCAAAGGGTGAGTTGGTGCCTACCACTTCGAGGTTTTTGTCTTCCGTTTTGCCGTCGGTGTCAATGCGCAGGTCGACGGGCATGCGGAACAGATCGAGATCCTGGGAAATCTCCCCGGTAACGCGGAAGCCCTTGTTGCTGCCCAGGCGGTAAGTGGTGTACTTCACTTTGAACTCGGGGGCGCCGGTGGAATCGAGCCACTGAGAGAAGAACCAGGTGAGCTGATCGCCGTGATATTTTTCGGCGATGGTGACGAAGTCGTCAAGGCTGGCCGATTTGCCGGAGTAGGTTTGGGCGAACTCGCGCATGGTCTTGAGGTATTTGTCCTCGCCCAGCACCCAGCGCAGCATGTGCAGGATCATCGC